>Ga0326728_10019760_pt1 | contig 12998 bp, 10 predicted proteins | sample MB3enrmetagenome_FD_207602 | JGI IMG/M metagenome (GOLD analysis project Ga0326728, IMG submission 207602) | Lab enriched peat soil microbial communities from McLean, Ithaca, NY, United States - MB31MN | ecosystem: Environmental > Terrestrial > Soil > Wetlands > Peat | place: USA: New York...
TTACAGCGTCACTAGAGCAATCTCAGGATCAACATGGCGTAGCGAACACCCGTAATTAGTGGCGTCTATTCCCACCCCAGCGACAGCAACCCATCACCGGGCCCCCAAGAAAAGAGGACGCCACTTGAGTGCTTCCGTACCCATTGCAGCAACCCTGAAACTGCTCTAGCACCGTGATGCCCGTGTTACTTGACCCGTGTGCGGCGACGCTGGATCAAGACAATGAGAATCACAACAAATAGCACACCAGCGACAACTTGGATGATCGTTGTACTACCCATAGCAGCTCCTCTTCCTTGCAGCGAAGTGATTGATTCGCTCCCCGGCCTGAGCGGAACATGGTTGACACCGGGCGCCAATGCGGCGAGATCTCCAGTTCGGGAAACGCTAATCGCCAAGCAAGCGCATTCAACCTGACTACGCAGCCAGCGAAACAAAGCATCCGGACTACTTGGTCCGTGTGCGGCGACGCTGAATCAAGACAATGAGAATAACGACAAACAGAACACCGGCAACAACTTGGATAATCGTCGTACTACCCATGGCAATTCCTCCTTCCTCAATGATTGAGATTCTTGAACGACGCCGCGATGGAAATGAACGCCGGACCCAGAGTGACCACAAAAAGCGACGGAAAAATAAAGAATACAAGCGGGAAAAGCAGCTTGATAGTGGTCTTTGCCGCCGCCTCTTCCACCTGCTGGACACGCTTGGTTCTGAGCGTGTCACTGTGAACACGCAGAGTCTTGGCTATGCTGGTCCCAAATTGTTCTGCCTGAACCAGCATGGTCGTGAGATTGCGCACACTGTCCACGTCCGTGCGTTCCGCCAGATGTTTCCAGGCATCGGCACGAGGGCGCCCCGCGCGTTCCTCCAGCACGACTATATAAAACTCGTCGCACAGATCAGGCTGCGCCTTCCTAAGCTCCACCGAGGTGCGTGCTGTCGCCTGATCCAGACTCAATCCTGCCTCTATGCAGATCACAAGCAGATCAAGCACATCCGGCAGTCCGCGCCGAATGTTGCTCTGGCGCTTCTTGATCCGCCTATCCAACCAAAAGTCCGGCAACAGGAAGCCCAAGCCCAAGGCGAGGATATACACGAAAAACGGGCTGAAACTCCCTATTCCAGTTACGAGGCACACGAGACAAAGCAGAAGGGGTACCAACACCTTTGAACCGGAAAAGATTCTGACCGCAGACTCGCTGCGAAACCCGGCATGCTGAAGCTTCTTCTGGGTAGCGGAGACCTCGGCCTGGCTCTTCGGCAGTACGTTCTCGAAGTGCTCGACCACACCGCCAATCGAAATGCCTGTCTGCTGAATTGCACTCAACAGGGATTTCGGCTTGGGCCGCGGGTTGATCACTTCGGAAATCCGCTGAAACATGGCTTCGCGATAAAACAGAAGCAGACCACCAGTCACGATCAGCAGAAATACAACAAAAAAAGCAGTAATCGCATATCCCATAGATCACCTTTAAACGTCCACGTTGACGATTTTGCGGATGATCAAACCGCCAACAACGATCATGCAGCCAGATATCCAGAGCAGCTTGACGCCAATATCCGTCGTCCAGAGGATGCTCATCATAGTGGGGTTCACCGCGTATAACGCAAGTCCCAGCACTACCGGGAGAAGGGTTAGCACCCACCCTGTCATGCGCCCTTGGGCTGTGTGAGTCGCAACCTGCCGCTTCAAGCGGAACCTTTCCCTGATTACATGAGAGGTCTTGTCAAGAACCTCCGCCAAATTTCCCCCGCTCTCCTTCTGGATCATGATCGCCGTCGCGACGATGCGAAGATCCTGAAGTGGAACACGATTGATCATGTTGTCCAGGGCTGTCTTCAGTTCGAGGCCGTAGTTCTGCTCCTCGAAACACGTCTTGAATTCGCAACCAACCGGGTCAACGCATTCGCGAGCCACCGACCCCATCGCAGCAACAAGACTGTGGCCGGCGCGAATAGCGCTTACCATCAGATCCAAAGCTTCCGGCAGTACCTCTTGAAACCGGTCGAGCCGCCTCCTGCGCTTGAATACCACGAAGGCGAAGGGAGCTCCACTGCATGCCAACCCGACAAGCAAGGCCAGGGGAATCGACCCGAGGCGCCAGAAAACCAAAACCGCTCCAACCAAAAAGCAGAGTCCGCAAATGGAAAGCAATCGTCCCGTGCTCCATGTCAGATCGGCTTGATAGAGCAGGTTCTGAAGACGTGGCGCCAATTCGAACCGAAGCAACTTCTGGTTAAGCCACGGGATGCTGCTGAACTCTTCGGACTTTCTAAGGTCGACGGTTTGACTGCGCTCTGTTGGGGTGTCAGTGGCCAGAGCTGAGTCGAGCGTGTCATGAACCTGTTTTGCCTGCTGAGAGGCCTCACCTCCAAAAGTGCTCAAGACCAGAGCAACAACCGCAAAAATGCCCAGGAATACCAGACCTATGATCACTTCCATATCTGTTGCCCCCCTTCTGCTCAGTTAACCAGAGTATCGCGCTCGAAAAGGGCCGGTGGCAGGACGATGCCCGAAACACGCAGCTTTTCGAGGAACCTGGGACGGATACGGGTTGGCTGAAATACTCCGATAACCTTGCCGTCAGGCCCGATCCCTTTCCTGGTGAAGTTGAATATCTCCTGCATGCTGATGACATTCTCTTCCATGCCGGTAATCTCGGAGATGCTGGTAACCTTACGGGTACCGTCGCTCATACGGGCAGCCTGAACGATGATCGTGATGGCGGAGGCGATCTGCTGGCGAAGGGACTTCTCCGACATATTCATATTGCCCATCTGGACCATCGATTCGAGTCTGGAAATGGCATCGCGCGGAGTATTGGCGTGAATTGTCGTCATTGAGCCTTCGTGGCCAGTATTCATGGCCTGCAGCATGTCAAACGCCTCTTCTCCACGCACCTCGCCCATGATAATGCGGTCCGGGCGCATGCGGAGACAGTTGATTAGAAGTTGACGCTGCTTAATCGCACCCTGCCCTTCAATGTTGGGCGGCCGGGTTTCAAGACGCACGATGTTTTCCTGCGCCAAACGCAGTTCGGCCGCGTCTTCGATGGTAACGAGCCGCTCGTTTCGCGGAATGTACTGCGACAGGATGTTGAGAAAAGTGGTTTTGCCAGCACCGGTACCGCCGGCGATCAGAATGCTGATGCGGGCTTTCACCGCAGAAGCGAGCACCTCCATCATTTCCGGGGAAACGCTCTTGAGCTGAACCAACTGATTGGCTGCCAGAGGGCCTGTGCCGAAACGTCGGATCGAAAGGGATGGCCCGTCAAGCGACAGTGGCGGAATGATGGCATTGACACGCGATCCGTCTGCGAGCCTGGCATCAACCATCGGCGATGACTCATCCACTCTGCGGCCCACCCGCGACACGATGCGGTCGATGATCTGAAGCAGGTGCCGGTCATCGCGAAACGTCGTATCAACCCTTTGCAGCAGCCCGCCTTTTTCAATGAAGACATGGTCTTTGTTATTCACCAGGATATCTGAGATCTTCGGATCCCTCAGCAAGGGCTCCAAAGGACCAAGACCAAAGACCTCGTCGAGCAAATCAGCCTGAATCTTCTCCTGCTCGTCGAAGTTCAGTGGCACACGCTGATCGGCGATGATCTCCTTGACAATTCCGGCTACTGCCTGGCGTGCTTGGCTGGAATTGGCCCGCGACAGCTTCTCCAAATCCAACTTGGAAATCAGAGTTCGGTGAATTTCCGCTTTGTACTTTTCCAGATTCGGCAGTTCCACGTTCAACCTTCCCGCGGCAGAGGATACTCATCCACTTGCCATCATTTCCTCTGCCCATAAAGAGCATGAAAGAGCTAGAGGTACGTCACTGAGCCAAAGCAAATGTCACATTCACCTGCGTGTCCGCTTCCACCGGTTCGCCATCAAGCAGGTAAGGCCTGAAACGCCAGCTCTTCACGGAATCCAAAGCGGCCTGCCGCAACATGGCCGGCCCGCTGATTACTCTTAGATTCCCCACCCCGCCGTTCTTGGAAATTGTCGCTTGAATCACCACCGTGCCCGAAACATGAGCGGCCTTGGCCAGTGGCGGATAAGTGGGTGTCGTCCTCTGAACCAGCAGGCCAACCGCAACGCCAGAAGAAATGTTGACCTTCTTGGCAGCCTCGACCTTCACCTTCGGCCCGCTCTGTCCACTGAAAACACTCCCGCCACTCCCCATGCCTTCCACGCCGCCCGCGCCAAAATCGGCAGCGGGAGGAGCTTCCCTTCCGGTCAGAGCCTTGAGGTCGCTGGAAATCCGCGAGGGAGCATTCAGCTGCTTGTTCATCGCGTCCGACTGCGCGCGCAACGGAACGGTTGGCTCCGCAGTCTGCGCCGCCGTCGGTGTATTGACATTCGCGGGCTCATTGGCGTTCGCCACCGTGTTTGCCGCCGTCGGCTTCTGCATATTCGTCATCGCCGTCTGCGACTCGGAAGTCTGATTCGGCGAAACTGCCTTCGGCCGCATCTTCATATAACCCAAGGTGCCACCAACCAGCAGAACCGCAACCGCGCCGATCGCGCCAAACATCGCTATCTTCTTGTGTCCGCCCGCGCTCTCGGCCTCTGCGTACTGCGCCCCCCCGGCTTGGGACAGTGGCGGCTGATAAACCTGCTCAACTTCCGCATAGGCCGCTGCCTGCGTCCGCGCCGAGCCGCTCGTCGAGCGACCCGCAACTGGCAATACTGCCACTCGCGCTGCCGTCGCTCGCGCTGGCGGCCTCGTTGCACCGCTCGAACCTGAAACACTCCCCACCCTGCTGGACGCGGCTGATTGATCCGCGGAGTCCTCTCCGCTATCCCATTCGCCAAAATCCGCGGGTAGAGTTGTCGGTTGCTCCTTATCTATTTCTTCTGGAGGTACCATTGGCCATCGGCTCCCTTCTCATAGGTAGCACCTTTGTAAGTGCGCGTTTCAAGTTTACGCTGCTCGGTGGGGGTGCTGCCACCTTCTAACGCCCCCTCCTTCGCGCCCGCCAGATTTGTGCGGTCCGCATCCGCATCGACCCCCGCCGGCATGAGCGAATCGATGTTCGGCAACTCTTCCACCATCAACGACACACTGGATTGCGCCGTAGTATAGTCCACGGTGTCCGTAGGAGCAAAGGTCACCGAAAGAGTCTGCCTTCCTGCCGCAAGCACGGTGCCCGCGGCGGGAGTGTATACGAAAGTTCCAGGAACCAGTGCCGACGCATTCAGCTGCGAGGCGCTCAGCAAGCTGCCATAAGGTATGGCAGCTGGCGCAGGCCACGTGATGATCGGCGTTGCCTTGGCGACAGTGAGCGTCACTGTGGCCCGCGCCGCCGCTTCGTTCGTGGTGTTCTTCGGAGTGAATGTCACCGACAGCGTGTGCGTCCCCGCCGCCAGCACTTCCCCTGCCGCCGGGCTGTAAACAAAGCTCCCCGGGGCCTCCGCCGTCGCATTTAGCTGAGCGGCGCCCAGCGCCGTGCCGTATGAGATGACGGCCGGCGTCTGCCATTTGATAGTCGGTGTTGCCTTCGTGACGGTCAACTGCACGGAAGCCTCCGTCACAGGGATATTGGGGTCTGTCGGAGTGAAGGTCGCCGAAAGCGTCTGCGTCCCCGCCGCCAGCACCTCACCCGCCCCAGGGGTGTATACGAATTTCCCCGGAATCGGCGCCGTCGCATTCAACTGCGTGGCGTTGAGAGCAGTGCCATAAGAAATAGCCGCAGGCGTCGGCCAGGTGATGGTCGTTGGCTTTGCCTTGGCCACCGTGAGCGATACCGTGGACTGCACCGCGTCGCAGTCTGTCGTATCCATCGGAGTAAAGCTCACCGAAAGCGTATGCGAACCCGCCGCCAGCACCTCGCCTGCCCCAGGAGTGTAAACAAACTTCCCTGGAACCGACGCCGTGGCATTCAGCTGATCCGGACCCAGCGCGGTGCCGTAAGTGATCTCGGCAGGCGCAGGCCACGTGATTCTCGACGCCGCCTTTGTGACCGTAAGCGACACTGCCGCCTGCACTGTCGCGTAATCCGCGCTATCTGTCGGAGTGAATTTCACTGAGGGCGTATGTGTTCCTGCCGCCAGAACAGCTCCCACCGGTGGAATGTAAACGAATTTCCCCGGAACCGACGCCGTCGCATTCAACTGATCCGCGCTCAGCGCGGTGCCGTATGCAATCGCAGCCGGCTTCCGCCACGTAATGATCGGCGTTGCCTTGGCGATCGTGAGCGACACCGTAGCCTGCGCCGGGGCATAGTTCTCGCTGTCCGTCGGAGTAAAGGAGGCCGAAAGGCTCTGAACCCCGGCTGCCAGCACATCGCCCTCGCGAGGGCTGTATGCGAACCTGCCCGGAACCGATGCCGCGGCATTCAGCTGCTCGGCGCTAAGCGCAGTACCGTAAACAATCGGAGCAGGCTTCGGCCATGTGATCGTGGATGCTGCCTTGGTAACCGTGAGCTGCACACTGGCTTCCGCCTTCGTGCAGCCTGCGGCGTCCGCCGGGGTAAATGTCACCGTAAGCGTATGAATCCCCGCTGGCAGCACTTCGCCCTCGGCAGGGTTGTAGACGAATCTTCCCGGAACCGATGCCGCAGCATTCAGCTGAGCAGCGCTCAGTGGGGTACCATAAACCACCGGAGCGGGCGCCGGCCAAATGATTTTTGGCGTTGCCTTGGTAACCGTGAGCAACACCGTGGCCTCCGCCGTCGTGTAACCCACGGCATCCGCCGGGGTAAAGTCCACCGTGAGCGTATGAACTCCCGCAGGAAGCACCTCGCCTACGGAAGGAGTGTAGGTGAAGGATCCCGGAACCGAGGCCATCGCCCTCAACTGAGTCGTGCTGAGCGCTGTGCCATAAGCAATCGGAGCCGGCGTCGACCAGGCGATGACAGGCGTCTCACGCTCGACAACTCTCTCTACCTCTGCAACTCTCTCTGCCTCTGGGAACCTCTCTACTGTTCGTTCTACCGCGCTGGGGCCAGCTTGCTGCAGATGCCATTCGCCATTTGCCCCCTTTACATAGGTAGAACCTTTGTATGTGCGCGTTTCCAACCCGCCCTGCCGGCTGGGTGCGCTGACGCTCTGCCTCGCCTCACGCTCCACATTCTCAGTTGGCCTCGACGGCGCCGGCGCTTCTTCCTCAGGCACCGCGCGCGCGAAACGTGTAGCAGCAGCTTTATGTGGTGCAGCCTCTGGCCGATCCTCGACCTTCGCCGCCTCGCCTTCGGCTCCTGACACCAGCCCAAGTTGCGTCAGCGTCGGAGTCTCCTCGGGAGTCGAAATCTTCGACGAAAGGCTCCGGCTGAGACTCTTGAGGCTAAAACCCTGCTTCTTCTCCTGAACTACGGGAAGCCCACAAGCGGATCGCGCCATCTGCCGAATCAGCCGCGAAATGGCCGAATCCTCCAGTGCCAGCGGGATCGCGGTGGTCTGCATCCGCCGCACAGCTGCGTAATCGTTGGGGATCTTCCACTGAGCCGGCCTGGTAAGCGCCTTCGTGATCTGGTCTTCTGCAACGCCCAGCGTGCGGTGCTCAAATCTGTTGAGCACGATTTCCAGCTTTGGCACCCCGGTGGTGAAGTACTGCGAGATCAGGCGGTTTGAGTTCCGCAGTCCGGCAATGCTCGCCTGAATGACCAGGTAAATCGTGGCGCCATCCTTGAACAGGCTCGTCCCCGTCAGATCAAGTCTCGACCCCATGTCGATGACCACGTTGTCGAAGTCCTGCCGCGCCACTGCGATCAGCCTGTCGATAGCTTCGTCGGAGGCGTTGAACTGGGGAAACTTGCCGGGAGCCGCCAGCACCGAGACACCGGAGCTGTGCTTGACCAGAAGCTTCGAGAGAAAACTCGTGTCCAACCGGCTGGCATTCTGAAGCGCGTTGATGGTCGAGTATTCGGCAGCAATTCCGAGATTCAGTGCAGCGTCTCCCAACGGGAGATCCAGATCGATCAGCAGCGTGCTTTGGCTGGACTCCTGCGCCATCGATACCGCGAAATTACAGGCCAGCGTCGTCACGCCGTCCCCGCCCTTGGCGCCGAGAAACGCCAGCAGCCTGCCGCCCGTCTTCTTCGGCGGACGCGCCGCCGGACGCCGGGCAGAGGCCCGGACCAGAGCTTCGGCCATCGTGTTCTGCGCAAAGGGAAGCGTGAGAAACTCACGCGCCCCCGCTCGCATGCAGCGAACCAGCAGCTCCGAATCGGTCTTCATCGAGTAGACCATCACCGTCGCCGTGCCGTTGGCGCAGATGCTCTCCACCAGCTCCAGGGCATATTCCGGCTGAGCATCCAGTTCAATGATGATCACGTCGTAATGCTGCTCCAGAAGCCTGGGCACATCGTCGAGGCTGGGAGGATACGAAGAAAACTCCCGCACTTCTCCACCCTGGCACTCAGCAAGAGCATTGGCGGCCGCCTTGCGGCGATCCTCGTCCGGACCGATAAGCGCTATCGTCAAAACGTCGGCGCCGAGCGAGTCCGGGTACTGATCATCGAGATATTGCTGAGATTCTGAGTTCACTGGATTGCTGCCCCCTGCCGTGTGCAACTTTCCCTGTGGGTTGCCCGAATGCTGATATGTTGATTGCCAATTGGACATGATACTACTCCAAATCACGAACTAAGCGAAGAAAGACATCAAGGTTCCGATGGCGATCGCAGGAGCGTAAGGCATCCTGCGCTTCATGGGGTTGGACAAATCCAACTCCGGATCGCCATGCATTTTGCGCCGCTTCCAACCAAAAAGCAGATCACCCGCGCCCGTGAAAAGCTCTTTCAAAAATCCTCCAAAGACCGCCCAGCACAAGACCATGATCCCCCCAGCGATAGCAGTGACAAGCATTGCCATGAGCAATTGGGCCGGGCCAACCCAGGCCCCGATCCCAGCCAGCAGCTTCACATCCCCTGCGCCCATGCCGCCCAACCAGAAAAGAACGCCAAAAACCAGCAGCCCGAGCACCAAACCACCAATACTCTGACCCAAACCATGCCAGACGCTCTGGTGAAGACCCGGCCAGTCATGACGCAAAGGAGAGACCACAATCCCCGCAACCAGGAAAGGAAGCACCAGCCAGTTGGGAATGCGCTGCCAGCGCAAATCCGTGAACGTCGCCACGGAAAGCACAATCAGCGTTGGCCACCAAGCTACCGAATGCATGCCCTGCTCCCATTTCCCTCCAGTGTTCGGAGACAACTCCACTACAGCGGTTGCGCAATTCATGTAGCAATTCCGTAGCCAAACCAAAAGATACCGAGAATTCCCTAATTTTGAATAGCTTACGACCAACTGTCTCTTCCGGTGTACACGAATGTTTACGGGCGGCCCTTCTCAGTGAAGCGACACGTATACACCACCAAAGCGGCGGCTCCCCGAGTCGCCAGAGCTGCTCCAAAGGGTTATTCAAGAGGCAAATCCGCCTTCGCAGCAGTGACTATCTGGATACTTCTCCGGCAGGCCAAAGAATTTAGTACTCATGCTTAATGTTACCATCGAGCGGCGTTTATGGTACACTAAAGGAGTATGGGCAGGGTTCCCTCCAATTGGCTTCGCGCTCTCCGGCTCGCCCGCTCCCGCTTCTTCGGAAGGATGACTTCCGGCACAAATATCCAGGATTCAAGCGGAAATAGAGATAATTCATCGCATGCCAAACCGAATGCAGGGGCGTGCAAGAACGCGCACTTTCCCCCCATTCCTTCTCCCAGAACCACCAAATCAGGAGTGATCGGCGGATCGAAAAATATTACCACAGTAACCTCGACACGGCTTTCATCCATCGTTAATATCATTGGTCTGAGTCGGAAGTTGCCGATGGGGTTCTTGAAGCCGCGCCGCCACTGGAGAATATGTCACCCAAGTGGCTGCATTCCGGCACGCGAAAACCATTGGCCTTTTAACCAGGGGTTTGGAATCATGTTCTCTGCCGCTCCGCTGTTCTCTTCGAACGCGGTCGGGCAGGCAGCAGGTAAGGAGCGGGTCCAGCAATGATCAAGATCGGACTGTATTCGGAAGACCATACGCTCCATACTCTGCTTTCCTCCGCCCTCGGTAAGGAATTCGAGGTCCTCTTGCAACCGGATGAGGATGGCATGAACGTGCTTCGTGCCGCCGGCGATTGCGATGTCATGATTTTGGACCTCCATTCAAATCATGATTCGCTTCAGGACCGTATTGGATGTACGCTTGATTGCAACTCAGGTCCCGGCTGTGGTCATGGCCGACGACGGCCTCCGCTCGACCGCCTTTGAACTGGTTCGGACCGGGGCTTTCGGCTATTGCCGCAGGCCGCCCTCGATTCGTGATCTCAAGACCATGCTCAGCCGCGCGTATGAGAACTCCTCGCTGCGGCAGCAACTGCAGACGGTGCAGCAGCAGTTGGACGTGCCTGCCAATTGCGACCAGTTGATCGGATCAAGTCCGCAGATGCAGCATGTCTATCAGCTCGTTCATCGCGTGACCAATCTCAATGCCTCCGTCCTCGTGACGGGCGAGAGCGGAACCGGTAAGGAGTTGATCGCACGCGCCATCCACAATCTCGGCTCCCGCGCCAGCCGTCCGTTTGTGGCTGTTTCCTGCGGCGCCATTCCTGAAACTTTGATTGAGGCCGAGTTGTTCGGCCATGAAAAGGGAGCCTACACCGGCACTGTGGGGGCTCGCGAAGGCTACTTCGAACAGGCGGCCGACGGCACGCTGTTTCTTGATGAAATCGGCGATCTAAGCCTCTTCACCCAGGTCAAACTCCTTCGCGTCCTGCAGCAGATGGAATTCTGCCGCCTGGGCAGCACTAAACTCATTCCCTTGCGGGCGCGTCTGATCTTCGCCACCCATCAGGACTTGGCCAAGTTGGTTGGCGAAGCGAAATTCCGCCAGGATCTGTACTACCGCATTAACGTAATGCGCATTGAATCGCCGGCGCTCCAGGAGCACCCGGAAGACATTCCTCTGATTGCCAAGCACTTCCTGCACCACTATGGTCAACTCTTCCAGAAGCCCATGGAGGATATCGAGCCCGATGCGGTTGCCCTCCTCCAGGCTCACCGGTGGCCCGGTAATGTGCGGGAGCTGGAAAACGTCATTCAGAGGGCCATCATCCTTGCACCCGGCAAGACTGTTCGCGCGGAAGACTTGAGCGTGAGCATCGAAGAAACCGATCTCGACCTCGGCGAAATCGACGACATCGTCGACATCAGCGATTATCATCCCGCCGGCTCCTTTGAACGGCAGCTTCGCGACTACAAGATCAAACTGGCCGTATCCGCCGTTCGAGAGAACAATGGGAACAAGACGCTGGCTGCCCGCAGCCTGTGCATCTCCCGTGCCTATCTCCATCGCTTGATCAGGCTTGCCGAACCCGACGCGGGCTTTGAGCAGAACATCAGGGATCGGGATGTGGAGTCTGCTTGAGCACGGCATCTCCGCTCGCCTCCAACAAGGCTGATTCCCCGCTTATTCGTATCCTGCAAAGGATCTTTTCCTTTCCTGTCATGCTGGCTGTCCTTTTGGCAGTCCTGGCCGTGCTGACAGTGCGGGCGCGCTTTGACGATCCGGATATGTGGTGGCACCTCAAGATGGGTGAGGTCATATGGACCACTCATGCCATCCCTCTCACGGATATCTTCTCCTTCACCACCAACCATCATGCTCTGATCCCGCAGGAGTGGCTCGCGCAGTTGGCGATTTACGGCGCCTTCAAATACGGCGGCTTCTCTGGCCTGATGTTCTGCTTCTGCCTGGTCACCAGCACTCTTGTCATCGCCGGGTATGCTCTTTGCTCTCTTTATTCCCGGAATCTCAAAGTGGCTTTCGTCGGAGCGATGCTAATCTGGCTCTTCGGCACCATCGGCTTCGCGATACGGCCGCAGATGGTTGGCTATCTTCTGCTGATCGCCGAGTTGCTGCTGCTTCACCTCGGGCACACACGCAATCCCCGCTGGTTCTTCTGCCTGCCGATTCTCTTTGCGCTCTGGATCAATTGCCACGGCTCCTTCATCCTTGGGATCGTTGTGGCTGGCATCTTCCTTTTTGCCTCTTTCTTCAGCTTTCAGATAGGTTCCCTGAAATCGCGACACTGGGACTCCGCCTGTCGCAGGATCTTGATTCTGGCGTTGCTCCTCTCGGTGGCGGCACTGTTCCTGAACCCGGTTGGCGCCAAACAGATTCTCTATCCCTTCGACACCCTGCTGAATATGCATATCCAGATGGCAAACGTCGAGGAATGGGCTCCCCTCAACATGACCGGGGAGCGCGGCATCGCGCTGATGGCCGTTCTTCTCTGCAGTTTCCTTCTCGTGGCTGTACGCCGGTCTGATCTATTCTTCGATGAACTGATGTTGTTGGCGATGGGCACATGGCTGGCTGCCAGCCATGTCAGGTTGCTCATTGTCTTCGGCATTCTGGCCGCGCCCATCCTTTCCCGTCAGCTCTCTACTTCCTGGGAGGGATATGACCAGAAGAAGGATCGCATCTGGCCCAATGCGGTAATGATCGGGACGTCTCTCGTGGTGCTTTTCCTGGCCTTTCCCAGCAACGCAAATCTGGAAAGACAGGTGGAGAGCCAAAATCCGGTAAGAGCGGTGCAGTTTATCAAGACAAGCCACCTTTCCGGGCCCATGTTGAACGAGTATGGTTTTGGAGGCTACCTGATTTGGGCGGCGCCTGAGCACCCCGTATTCGTCGATGGCCGGGGTGATGTTTTCGAGTGGTCAGGCGTTCTTGACGAATTCAACGGCTGGGAGGAGCTGCAGAGCGACCCCAATGCCCTTCTTCAGAAGTACGGGATCAGTTTCTGCCTTTTGAGCCGCCAATCCCCTATGGCGCGCCTCCTGCCGCTCTTGCATGAGTGGAAGATCGCCTACTCCGACAACAATGCCGTGGTCCTTGTTCGTGCCGCAAGCGGTAACCCTGCGGAACAATAGAAGAACCGTAAGCATCGTCTGCCAGGCTTCCTTCTGCCCCGGGGCTCTGTTCCTGCTCATTAAGATCTACACGCTCTTCTCGACGATGAATCGAGGCCTGGCCTTCGCTTCCGA
>Ga0326728_10019763_pt1 | contig 12997 bp, 9 predicted proteins | sample MB3enrmetagenome_FD_207602 | JGI IMG/M metagenome (GOLD analysis project Ga0326728, IMG submission 207602) | Lab enriched peat soil microbial communities from McLean, Ithaca, NY, United States - MB31MN | ecosystem: Environmental > Terrestrial > Soil > Wetlands > Peat | place: USA: New York...
AGGCCTACTACCTCGGCAACATGAAGGGGGTGATGGGATTACTGGATCTGAAGACACCCGAGGATCTGGTACGCCTTGCGTACGAGTCTCCCCTATTCCCCTTCGTGGATGCGGAGCTCACCCCGCTTGTGGACATGGATGTGGCGAGAAAGGTACAGGCGAAGAAATAGCTGTCGGGGCGGTACTTTTTCAAAAACTTGAAAAGGAGGTCTCTCATGAAATTCATGGTCATTTCCCGGTTTAAGGACTCATTCTCTGCCCTTCCTCCAGACAAGCAGAAGAAAATCGTAGACACACAGGGGCAGTTCAGGGAGAAGCTGATCAAAGAAGGCAAACTTAAGGAGATTTACCTGCTCGGCAACATGAAGGGAGCGATGGTGATATACGATCTCAACTCCTCCGAAGACCTGGCACACCTTGCTGAGTCCCCCATATTCCCCTTCATGGATTGGGAGATCACCCCACTCGTGGAGATGGATGTGGTGAGAAAGGTACAGGCGAAGAAGTAGCCGCTTGAAGGGGAGCTGTTTCCACCGACGAGGCGTGTTGGATCGGCAAGACCACTCGAACCCGGCCAGGTCAGCCGTCCTGGTCGGAAGCTCGGTAGACACGCGGAGGTCTCCCAAACCAAGAGAGAAGGAGGACTTGCCATGACAACAGAGCAAAACAAGGCCGCCGAGAGACGTATTATTGAGGGGTTGAACAAAGGTGATCTGGCGATAGTCAACGAGCTTTTTGCCGCCGACTACGTCTACCATGGCCCGGCCTCCTTAGGGGAAATAAGAGGGCCGGAGGGCTTCAAACAGTTGATGAAGATGATTTACTCCGGCTTCCCCGATTTTCATATGGCAATCGAGGACATGGTCGCAGAAGGAGAGAAGGTAGTCACCCGAGCCACGTATTCCGGTACACACAAAGGCGAATTTGTGGGCATCGCCCTTACAGGCAAGCAAGTTAGTTTCACAGGCGCGCTGATTGCCCGTTTTGTGGACGGCAAGGAGGCGGAGGCTTGGGAAGAATTTGACATGCTCAGCCTGCTTCAGCAGCTGGGCGTGATTCCCCCTATGGGCCAGCCGGGCAAATAGGTTCGCGGCCTTCGGGATAGAATCGGTAACCTGCCTCGCCACGTCGCGGGCAGAGCCCATGATTCGAGTGAGTGATTGGCGGCCGCTGCAGTACTCCTAAAATGAGGAGGTGGTGCGCATGCGCTGAGTAATTACCCAAGGTGACTTCGGACCTAAAATTCGGGTGTCTGACAAAAATATCCGGACGGTGTAGGGTGCAGTTACAAGTTCACCATTTTACGAATCGTCACGAGGGAGGGCACGTTGATGAGCAACAGTATTTTCTACACGATTGAGTTCGCGATCAAAGAGGGTCAGCTTGAGAACTTAAAGGCGCTGGTGAAGGAAATCGTTGAAGCCACCAAGGCAAACGAACCCACCACAACGAACTACGAGTTTTTTATCAGTGACGACGGCAGCACTTGTCACAACTACGAGCGGTACACCGATTCTGAAGCCGCCGTCAAACACATAGTAGCTGTCATGACGAAGTATTCCGACCGAATCAACGCTCTCGCTGAACTAAAACGCGCTACAGTCTATGGCAATCCGTCTGATGAACTGAGGAAGATAGTCAGCAGCATGGGTGCGGTGTTCGTGAAACCAATTGCCGGATTTGCCCGGTGATAACCGAAATAGGTTATTAGGCAAATTTTGACAAAACAATCAACCACAAAAGGAGGTATCTGTGCTTTTCATGATCACATCCGAGAGTGAACTGGGAAAGGCAAAGGAGTTTACCGAGAAAGCAATTGAGAGACGGCCAGTGGTGTGTTCCCTCAGGGGGTCAAGATGATCGGCTCGTGGGTCGCCGCCGGCACGGGGAAGGCCTTCACAGTATGCGAGGCAAACGACGTCAAGGTGTTGGTCGAAGCGACTTTCCCCTATCGTGGTCTGCGGACCTTCGAGATTGTCCCCGTGATAGAGGCAGAGGAGCTCATGAAGATGGCAGGGAGTCTCACGTAGGGCGCTCTAAGTGGTCCATTGACTCCTGATCAAGTGTGACGGCGGCAACCGGCGTGAAATGAAGTTACGTCAATTAGCTGCGTATCGTCGAGATACCCGGAGAAAGGAGGAGATTCCATGTCAACAGAAGACCACAAAGCCAAATTTCGGCGCGTCGTGGAAGAGGCGTGGAACAAGGGGAACATGGCCGTACTGAATGAGGTCATAGCCCCCAATTATGTCTTTCATACACCCGTTGGGGAGTTCAAAGGCCCGGAGGGTTTGGCGCAAGCTGCCAAAATGTATCGCACTGCCTTGCCCGACATGCACCTCACGATTGATGAGATCGTTGCCGAGGGAGAGAGCCTGGCGGCGCGTTTCACGCTGACGGGTACGTTCACGGGTGAACTGATGGGCATTGCCCCGACGGGCAAGCGCTGTACGGTGACGGGGGCTCTTTTCAACCATTACGTGGATGGCAAGGAAGTGGAGGCAGTGAGTTTCATGGACCAGCTGTCCATGTTTCAGCAGTTAGGTATCAAGCCACCCGTGGAATAAGGTGGAGGGTATCTCTCTGTCTCGATCTTATTGAGCAAGGGAGGTCGAAGAGATAGTTCTTTGTGAGGGTCGTCCGCCACCGAGGCCCGGTGCCGGATAGACCGACGCGACCTTTCGAGCCGGCCAGGCTATGCGGTGTACACTCTTCTGTATATCGGCACGGGCCCTCACGGGAGTGTGTACAGTGAAGATAAGCGCTTTCGGCACACGGCAGGCACCAGAAATGGTGACGTGAACGAAAACAGGCATCTTAAACTCGAAAGAAGAAAGTATATGAAAGAGTTCAAAAACAAAGTCGCGGTGATCACCGGCGCAGCAAACGGTATCGGACGAGGCATAGCCGAGCGGTGCGTGAAGGAGGGCATGAAGGTTGTACTCGCGGGAATCAACGAGGCAAACCTCGCCACGGCGGAAGCCGAACTGAAGGCCGTGGGAGGAGAGGTGGTCAGCGTCCGGACGGACGTTGCGAAGCGGAGCGACGTAGAGGCATTGGCCAAAAAGACCCTCGATAGTTTCGGGGCCGTGCACCTGCTCTTTAACAATGCCGGCGTCGGTGCCGGTTCTACTCCATGGGAGGCCACATGGAACGACTGGGAGTGGGTGATCGGGGTCAATCTGTGGGGAGTCATCCACGGGGTCAAGATCTTTACCCCTCTCATGCTTGCCCAGAACACGGAGTGCCACATCGTCAATACCTCGTCCATCGCAGGACTGGGGGCCGCGAGTATAGTGGCGCCTTACGCGGTGAGCAAGCACGCGGTGGTAGCCCTCTCCGAAACCCTCTACCTGGCGCTCGCAGAGCGCAAGGCCCTCGTCAAGGTGTCGGTTCTCTGCCCTGCTTTTGTAAAGACGAAGATCCTGAGCGGTGCACGTAACAGGCCCGCCGAGTTGCAGGACGAACCCGTTGAGATACCCCCTGAAGCACAGGCCTTTATGGACTTCATGATCGCGGCCGTTGAGGGAGGCATGTCTCCCCTCCAAGTGGCCGATCTGGTCTTCAAAGCCATCAAAGAGGAAAAGTTCTACATCCTCACCCATCCCGAGTTTACCCCGTTGATCCAACTGAGGGTGGACAACCTTCGCCGCGGGGAGAATCCTCAAAATCCAGGTGAACTCCTCATGAAGATCATGAACCCAAACGGGTGAGGAGGAGCGCCGATGGGTTAAGTGCACCGGGATCTTGAGGATACCGTCGGCAGGTTTCAAAACCGCTGCTTCGATAAAGGAGGCCTGTATGGCTGAGCAACCTGAAGTATCAGCAGAAGTTAAGGAGTATGGAAACGAAAGAATCGAAGTGATCTACCGCAAAATCAGGTCGGCAGAGGAGTCCGGGGGCAGGTACCCGAAGGTAGCCCCGGGTGTGGCCGTGGAGGACGGAATCTTCATTGAGCGCGACCTTGCGCTGCCTCTGCGTGACGGTACCGTCATTTATACCGACATTTACCGTCCCGACGGCGCCACCGACGTGCCCGCTATCGTGGCCTGGAGCCCATATGGGAAACGTGTGCCTTACTTACTAGGGGAAGGGCCACTTCCGGGAGTACCGCCGGTTTCTCCTATGACCAAGTTCGAGGGGCCTGACCCTGCCTGCTGGTGTAAACAGGGGTATGCCGTAATTAACGTTGATCCACGTGGCGTCGGCAATTCAGAAGGTGATATTCTCCAGTTTTGTTCCGGCGAAGGACGTGACGCCCACGATCTCATTGAGTGGGTGGCAGGTCAGGATTGGTGCAACGGCAGAGTGGGAATGTCCGGAAACTCGTGGATGGCCATCGCACAGTGGTTTGCAGCGGCGGAAAGGCCGCCCCACCTGGCTGCAATCGCGCCCTGGGAGGGAATCGATGACGTGTATCGCGATAGTGTCTGCATTGGCGGTGTCCCGGAAGTCGGATTCGGTGAGATGATCTTCCATCTACTGTGCGGCTCCAACCGTATGGAGGACCATGGCGCCATGATCCTGAAGTACCCCCTTATGAACGGCTATTGGGGCGATAAGATTGCACGCGTGGAGAATATCGAAATTCCAGCGTATGTCGTCGCTTCATATAACCCTCTCCATACCCATGGAACCTTCGACGCCTTTCGCCGGATGGCCTCGCGCGACAAGTGGCTCCGCGTCAATAACACCCAGGAGTGGGCCGACTACTACAACCCTGAAAACGTCGAAGACCTGCGCCGCTTCTTCGACCGCTACCTGAAGGGCATCGAGAACGGTTGGGAAAAGACACCCAGGGTTCGCCTTTCTGTTCTCGACCCCGGTGGCACCGATACGGTAAACCGTTCCGAAAAGGAGTGGCCCCTTGCCCGAACACAGTACGTGAAACTCTATCTCGATTCGACCACAAACACACTTTCACCCGAGCCGCTGAAAAAGGAGTCTGCTGTTAGCTACCGGGCCGACGACGGCAAAGGGCAAGCTGCCTTTACCGTCACGTTCAACGAAGACACCGAGTTGTCCGGCTACATGAAACTGCGTTTATGGGTAGAAGCCGACGGGGCCAACGATATGGACCTGTTCGCGTATGTCAGTAAACTTGACGAAAAGGGCAACCACCTTCCAGCGATGGTGCTCGTATTCCCCAATCCTGGCGTTCGGGGTATGCTTAGAGTTTCGCACCGCGAACTCGATGAGGCAAGGTCCACGCCCTCCGAGCCCTATTTGCTTCATCGTCGGGAGCAACTCCTGAAACCCAAGGAGATTGTCCCCGTCGAAATCGCTATTTGGCCCATAGGTATGATCTGGCATGCGGGCCAGCAACTTCGTCTCATCGTACAGGGGTATGCTTCCTGGTGGATGGAGGATATGCTCTCCGGGACAGCGGTATTTCGGTACGACCTTCGCAACAAAGGGAACCACATCATTCATACAGGCGGGAAATACGATTCGCATCTTCTCGTGCCGAGGATTCCAGGCTGAACAAAGACAGATCATCAGCGGGACCTGATTTCGTATCGGACCAGGTGGCATCGCCATCAAAAACTTCCTGAAATGGCGCATCCGGCCTGATTCTCACCTGTACAATATTGCGAGTGGTAATCGCGCGGGCCCCTGCTCCCACCCGTCCCCATACAGAAGAAGGGAGAGTTTTCTTCTGCCTCACGTACTTTCTTGTTCTCTCCTCAGGGCCCATACGCTATAATGGCTTTATAGGCAGACACTGACAACGCGGTAAGCTCCACGAACTCTGATCGAAGGAGGATACCGATGAAATGTCCTAAGTGTCAGGCGGAAAACTCGCAAGAGAGGAGGTTTTGCAGGACGTGTGGGGGGAAACTCATCTTGCCCTGTCCGCAGTGCGGTTTCGAGAATTCCCCCGATGATCAGTTCTGCGGTGGCTGTGGCTACGATCTGAAAAAAGAGAGTCTTACCCCTCTTGGCCTCTCCCATCCCCGCTCCGACGGCTCGGAGTCACCGACTGAGAAGATCCCTACCACCAGAAGCACCATAGAAGGGGAGCGCAAACACGTCACCGTCCTCTTCTCCGACCTCTCCGGATACACGGCGATGTCCGAGAAGCTCGACCCTGAAGAGGTTAAGGAGATCACGACCCGCATCTTCGGCGAAGTTGCCAAGATCGTGGACCGACATGAGGGCTTCGTCGAAAAATATATCGGTGACGCTGTCGTTGCCCTCTTCGGTGTCCCCAAAGCCCACGAGGATGACCACCTTCGTGCCATCCGGGCGGCAAGGGAGATACATGAGATCGTCAATACCGTCAATCTACGATCTGAAGAGAAAATAGACCGACGCCTCACCTTCCACACGGGCATCGCCACGGGTCTCGTGGTCACCGGTGAAGTCAACTTCGAGAAGGGCACCCACGGTGTTGCCGGTGATACGATCAACCTTGCCTCCCGCCTCTCAGGTGTCGCCCCGCCGGGTGAGATCCTCGTGGGGGAAAGCACCTACCTCCAGGCCAAGGGGGCCTTCTCCTTTGAGAAGGGTCAACCTGTCCCCCTCAAGGGCAAGGCAGAACCGGTCATACCCTACAAGCTCGTGGAAGAAAAGGCCGAAATCACCCGTGGTCTCGCTACTCAAGGGATCAGCTCTCCCCTCGTGGGTCGCAGCGCCGAGTTCGCCGCAATTAAAGCAAGCGTGAACAGGCTCCTCGACGGCCAGGGGGGCATCCTCTCGGTCATCGGCGAGGCAGGCCTCGGCAAGTCCCGTCTCATGACGGAGATCCGCCACCACTTCGAAGGAAAGCACCTCCTCTGGCTCGAAGGCCGAACTCTCTCCTACGGGCAGAAGATCAGCTACTGGCCCTTCAAGGAGATCCTCAGGCAGTATGCCGGTATCACCGAAGACGACGGGGATGCGGAGGCATGGGGAAAGTTCGAGGCAAAGATCATTGGTCTCTTTGAGCAAACTGCGGACGAGATCCTTCCCTACCTCGCGAGCCTCCTCGGACTGGAGGTCAAGGGTGAGCTCGGCAAGAACCTCAAATACCTCGACGGCGAGTCCATGGGCAAGCAGGTCTACCTCTCCTCCCGTCGCTTCTTCGAGCGCCTTGCAACCACCCCTCCCCTCGTCCTCGTCTTCGAGGACCTCCACTGGGCGGATGAGTCGTCCACGCTCTTGATTGAGCATCTCTTCCCCCTCATCAACCGGGTCCCCCTCCTCCTCTGCGGGGTGAGCAGACCTGAAGGGAATGTCCCTGCCGCCCGCCTCCAGGAGACCGCACTCAGGGATTACGAGCGCCGCTACACGGAGATCCGCCTCAATCCCCTCTCCCCCACGGAATCCACCCGGTTGATGGACAACCTCCTCGAGATCGAGAACCTCCCAGGACGGGTGAGACAGGTCATCCTCCAAAAAGCAGAAGGGAACCCCTTCTTCCTCGAAGAGATCATGCGGACCCTGATCGACAGGAAAGCGGTGCTCCGTGACCAGAACGGCCATTGGAAGGCCACCCCTGCCATCGAGACCCTCACCATCCCCGATACCGTCCAGGGGGTGATCATGGCCCGGATCGACCGTCTCGATGAGGAGCTCAAAGCAGTGCTCCGCACCGCGTCCGTCATCGGTCGTGCCTTTCTCTACCGTCTCCTCAAGGCAGTAGCCGAGGCGGTCCGCGAGCTCGATGAGCGGGTAGAACGGTTGAAAACCATGGAGCTCATCAGGGAGAAGCAGAAGACCCCGGAGCTCGAGTATATCTTCAAGCACGCCCTCGTCCAGGAGTCGACGTACGACAGCATCCTTCTCAAGAAGCGCCATGAACTTCACGCCCAGGTGGCCTCTGCAATAGAGACCCTCTTCTCCGACAGGATCGAGGAGTTCTACAGCGTCCTTGCCTACCACTACGCCAAGGCAGAAGACTGGAGCAAGGCGCAGGAGTACCTCTTCAAGGCAGGGGACCAGGCTGGCCGGATAGCAGCCGATGCCGAGGCCCTTTCCCACTATGAAAAAGCCCTTGAGACCTATGCGCGGGTCTTTGGGGACAAATGGGATCCCGTCCAGAGGGCCTCCCTTGAGAAAAAGATGGGCGAGGCCCTCTATCGGAGGGGGGAGCACGAAAAAGCCATGGAGTACTTCCGCCATGCCCTCGCTCGGCTCGGCAGACCCCTCCCCGAAAGCACACGCGGCATTCGCCTCGCGATCGTGCGGGAGATCGCGGTGCAGATAGGACATCGTCTCATGCCCGGGCTCTTCGTCAAGAAAGGAGACGGACAGGCGGGCCCCCTCGCGGAGGAGGAGGCCCACGTGTATGAATCGCTCCTATGGATAGTCGGTCCGGGAGGTGATCGTGAAATGCTCTTGCTGGAAGGCCTCAGGCTCCTCAACCTTTCTGAACTGAACGCCCTCCATCTCGGCACGGCTCAAGGATTCCAGTGCTTGCAGGGCGCGGCGGATGTTTTGGGCCTCTTCGGAATTGCAGACTACTACGGCCGCACGGGTCTCGGCGTGGCGAAGACCGCCGCGGAGCACACAGCACTGGGCTACGCTTACCTCGGCATTACTATCCACCAGTGGTTCTTCGGCAGACCCACCATGGCCCTGGATTCCGGGCGCCGCTGCGCCGAAGCCTTTCGAACGTCCGGATACTGGAACCTCCATGGGTGGGCTTTTGCAACGCGATTCGTAGGTTGGGCTCATTACCTTTTGGGCAATTTTGCGGAGGCCTCGACAGGGTCTCAGGAGCTCATCCGGTTCGGAGAGGACGCGAACGACCCTCAAGTGCGATGCTGGGGATTGAATCTCTTGGGTATGAGTCAATATGGCATGGGCCGCCTCCACGAGGCGGTTTCCACTTTGCGAGAAGCCGTCGAGATCGCAAAAACCGTCCCGGATCAGCCGACTCACGGGGTCGCAGGGGGCTATCTGGGCAAATGCTATCTTCGCCTGGAAAACCTACCCATGGCCTTTACGACGCTCAGGGACACAGAGGCATTTGCCAGAAGCCATGGGGCGCGAGGTATGTTCAATGTTACGGTTCACAAGGCGTTGACCGAGGCCCTTCTCTTCGCCGCGGAGCGGAGTACCGGATCCGAAAAATCAAAATCCATGAGAGACACACACCTCGCCTCTAGAAGGGCGTTTAACGGTGCCGAAGCTTTTTTCCGCCCTGACGTTCCGGAGGCCTTGCGCCACCGAGGGACATACGAGTGGCTAACCACAAAACCCTCTTTGGCTCAGAAATGGTGGATGAGGAGCTTGAGCGTTGCTGACGAGACGGGTATGCGCTATGAATCCGGCATGACCCACCTGGAGATGGGCCGGCGCCTTAAAGACCTGGAGCACCTCCGGCAGGCGGAGGCGATCTTCACCGAGATCGGGGCGGAATGGGACCTGGCTGAAACGAGACGACTTTTCGAGAAGTTTCAGGCGTGAGTGGCAACCGACGAGTAAGGAGAGGTGGCAATGAAGTGTCCGAAGTGCCAGACGGAGAACCCTGAAGGAAAGAAGTTCTGCGGAGAGTGTGGCGCAAAGTTGGCGAGGGTCTGCCCTGAGTGCAGTTCTCCCAATCCCCCCCAATTCAAGTTCTGCGGTGAATGCGGCCACGCTCTTGACACCCCCACTCCCGCCTCTCCCCCGGACTACTCCCATCCCCAGTCCTACACCCCGAAGTTCTTGGCCGAGAAGATCCTGACCACCCGGAGTTCGGTGGAAGGCGAGCGCAAGCTCGTCACCGTCCTCTTTGCCGACGTGGCGAACTTCACCACCATCTCCGAGAAGCTCGACCCCGAGGAGATCCACGGGATCATGGACGGCTGCTTCAAGATCCTCATGGACGAGATCCACAAATACGAGGGGACCATCAACCAGTTCACCGGCGACGGCGTCATGGCCCTCTTCGGTGCCCCCCTCGCCCATGAGGACCACGCGATCCGGGCCTGCTACGCCTCCCTTGCCATCCAGCATGCCCTCGACCGGTACGGCGAGAAGCTGAAAGCAGATTGTGACATCGACTTCAAGATGCGCATCGGCCTCAACTCCGGCCCCGTCGTGGTGGGAGCTATCGGAGATGACCTCCGCATGGACTACACCGCCATCGGGGATACCATCAACCTCGCCTCGAGGCTGGAGTCTGCCGCCCAACCCGGCGCTATCCTCGTCTCCGGGCATACCCAGAGGCTCGCGAAGGACTTCTTCACCTTCTCATCTTTGGGCCAACTCCAGGTGAAGGGGAAAGAGGAGCCCCAGGATGCGTATGAGCTCATTGAGGTGAGTGAGGTAAGAACCAGGCTCGAAGCCTCCGCCGTCTCCGGCCTCACGAGATTCGTCGGCAGAGCGAAGGAGATGGAGACCTTATCCGACGCCCTCGACAAGGCGCACTCAGGCTCCGGTCAGGTCATGGGGATCGTCGGCGAAGCAGGGGTGGGCAAATCGAGAATCATCCTCGAGATGAGACATACGTTCCCCGAATACACCTATCTCGAAGGCCGCTGTCTCCACTACGGGGGCTCCATGCCCTATCTGCCCTTCCTCGATATCCTCAGGTCGTACTTCGGGATCAAGGAGGGGGACCGGGAGTATCTCATCAACAAGAAGATGAAGGAGAAGAGGCTTCTCCTCGATGAGCATCTCATCACCGCGGTTGCCCCATTCCAGGACCTCCTCTCCCTCGAAACCGATGATGCCTACCGCCACCTCGAACCCAAACAGAAGCGGGAGCGGATCTTCGAGGCCTTGCGCGACCTCTTCATCCGGGAGAGCCAGAAGAATCCCCTTGTCCTTATCGTCGAGGACCTCCACTGGATCGACAAAACCTCTGAAGAGTTCCTGGACTATTTCATCGGCTGGCTCGCCACGGCCCCCATCCTCCTCGTCATCCTTTACAGACCGGAGTATACCCACCGGTGGGCGAGCAAGTCCTTTTACACGAACATTCGGGTGGATCAGCTCTCACTCCCGACAAGCTCCGAACTCGTCCAGTCCATCCTCTCGGAGGGGGAAATCGTCCCCGAGCTCCGCGATCTCATCCTCGGCAAGGCAGCGGGCAACCCCCTCTTCATGGAGGAACTGACGCATAGCATGATCGAGAACGGGTCGATCCAAAAGAAGGGTGACCGTTACATCCTCTCCAAGAAGCTGTCTGACATCGAGGTCCCCGACACCATCCAGGGGATCATCGCCGCCCGCATCGACCGCCTCGACGAGAGCCTCAAAAGAATCATGCACGTCGCCTCAGTCATCGGCAGGGAGTTCGCCTTTCGCATCCTCCAATCCATTACAGAGATGAAAGAGGAGCTCAAGGGTCACCTCATCAACCTCCAGGGTCTCGAGTTGATCTACGAGAAGAGGCTCTTCCCCGAACTCGAGTACATCTTCAAGCATGCCCTCACGCAAGAGGTCGCTTACAACAGTCTCCTCCTCGCCAGGAGAAAGGAGATCCATGGGCGGATCGGCAAAGCCATAGAAGAGCTCTACCCCGACCGGCTGGAGGAGGTCTACGAGATGCTCGCCTACCACTACGGCCGGGGAGAAGACGTCGAGAAGGCCAGCAGGTACCTCACCTTGTCGGGAACCAAGGCCGCACGGCGCCATTCCCTCTGGGAGGCCTGTAGCTTTTACAAAGAGGCCCTCGCCACGCTCCGCGGGCTGCCCGAGACCGGGGAGCGCAAGAAGCAAGAGCTCGACGTCCTCGTTCTGGCGGTTACGCCTCTGCACATCCTGGGCTTCCCCGAAGGGTCCCTCTGCATGCTTGAAGAGGGCGAGGCCCTCGCCAAAGAGCTTCGGGACAGCCGGCGTCTTGCCATATTCTACGGCAGGCTGAGCGTTTATCATAGTTACAGAGGAGACCACCTCCTGGGGGTGCAATATTCGGAGAATGCCCTTGAAGAGGCTCGAGAGAGCGAGGATGTCGATCTGATCGTCCCCGTTGCGCACGGGCTGTGTCTTTCCTACGAAGGGTCGGGGCAATTTGATAGGCTCGTCACCATGCTGTCGGGCGTCCTCGATCTCATCGAGAAAAAGGAAAGAGAGTCCGACTTCTTTGGTCTTCCTGTGAACGCCTACGCTGTTCTCTCCGGACACTGCGGTGGGGCCATGGGGCCCCTGGGGGATTTTCAGAAAGGAGAGCTATTCTTGGAAAAGGGCCTCCGCCATGCGACCCGCATCGGCGACTTGAGAACTTTAGCATTTATTGAGTTTGTTTACGGCGGTTTTTGTCTCGGTAAGGGGGACTGGAAGGTTGCCGCAGAGCATGCTCAGAAGAGTATCACGTACAGTGAAGAGGTGAAATTCTTGATGACACTCAGTCTTTCCTGGAGCCTTCTGGGGAATGCATACGCCCATCTCGGGGACCCGGAGACGGGGAAAAGCTATGGGGAAAAGGGACTCAAGATGCACCAGGACGCAAGGATTGAGTGGTTTTTGTCCCTCCAATACTTAAATTTGGGCGATACTCACCTTCAGTTAGGTGATCTGGGGCACGCCCGGAGCTCCGTGGAGGAGGCCCTGAGGTTGTCGCAGAAGAATAATGAGAAACCTTGGGAAGCAGGGTCGTCGATTTTGCTGGGGCGCATCCTGGGGCGAATGGAAACATCGCCCACCCATGAGGCCGAGGAAAGCATACTCCAGGGTATGAAGATCGCGGACGAACTGAAGATGAGACCAACCTACGCTGAAGGGCTTCTCTTTCTCGGGGAGCTCTACGCCCATTCGGGTCAGAAGGAAAAGGCCCTGGAAAGCCTCACAAAAGCTGAAACCATGTTCCAGGAGATGGGGATGGACTACTGGCTCGCCGAGACGCGTAAGATCTCGGCAGCACTTTAGATGCTTTTCTCAAGCGTCAAGCCGTAGAACCTGGATCGGTAGGTTTGGTCCTTTGCACGAGGGCAGAAATGACCGTCAGTAAAGCGCAACAGAAGCTGGAGCGCTACAAAAGCCTCCTCGAGGTCGGCCAGATCATCACCTCCGAGATGAGCTTCGACATCCTCTTTCCCCTCGTCATCGAACACACGAACAGCATCATGGACACCGAGGCAAG
>Ga0326728_10019765_pt1 | contig 12996 bp, 16 predicted proteins | sample MB3enrmetagenome_FD_207602 | JGI IMG/M metagenome (GOLD analysis project Ga0326728, IMG submission 207602) | Lab enriched peat soil microbial communities from McLean, Ithaca, NY, United States - MB31MN | ecosystem: Environmental > Terrestrial > Soil > Wetlands > Peat | place: USA: New York...
CGGGCCGCCTCGGTCGCCGTCGAGGCGGCGCCCCGCCCGGGCGCCGTGCGGGCGATCGAGGCGGATGGAGGACTGCGGCGCGCAGGGCGGGGTCAGGTGATCACGAGCTCCGCGTGGCAGTTCCCCTCGCGCTGAGTGATCTTGAACCCGCGCTTCTCGAGGATGTGGATCATCGCCGTGTTCTCGTTGAGCATCTCGGCGAAGATCTTCTTGAGCCCCCGCTTCCGGGCGAGCTTCAGCACGAAGTCGGTCAGCTTGCTCCCCAACCCCTGGTACTGCCACGGGTCGGCGACGACGATGGCGAACTCCGCCGTCTCGTTGTAGCCGTCGGCGATGATACGCGCCACGCCGACCATCTTGGGGCCCTCGGGGCTCCTGAGCTCCCCGACGATCGCGATCTCCCGGTCGTAGTCGATCTGGGTGAACCGGATCATGAGCTCGTGGGAGATGTCCTTGATGAGCTGGAAGAACCGGTACTGTTGCGTCCGCTCGGAGAACTTCGTGAACATCTCCGCCTCCATCGGCTCGTCCTCGGGCCGGATCGGTCGGAGGACCACGCGGGAGCCATCCTTCAGCGAGAAGCTCGAGACGTACTCCTTGGGATACGGGGAGATGACCATGTGGGAATACGGCTTCAGTGGGCCGATGGGGAGAGCGTCGTCGAGCACGATCTTGGCGTCGAGCACGACGCCGCCGGACTCGTCCACGACGAACGGGTTGATGTCCACCTCTTTGATGTCCGGGAAGTCCATGACCAAGTAGGCGAACTTGTAGAGGAGGAATTGGATGGCGCTGACGTCGACGGCCTTCATCCCCCGGTAGCCTTTGAGGAGCTTGTAGATCTTCGTCTCCTCGATCAGCCTCAGCGAGAGGCCCATGTTGAGCGGAGGGAGCGCGACGTTGGTGTCCTTGTACACCTCCACCGCGACGCCGCCCATGCCGAAGACGATGACCGGGCCGAAGATCGGGTCCTTCTTCGACCCGATGAGCAGCTCGTACTGTTTGTGCTCCATCCGTTCCACGAGCACGCCGGCGATGTTGGCCTTCGGCGCCTTCTGCTGGACGGAGTTGACGATCTCGGTGTAGGCGCGCTCCGCATCGGACTTGTTCTCGATGGAGAGCTTCACGCCCCCGACGTCGGTCTTGTGCATGATGTCCGGCGAGGCGATCTTGAGGACCACCGGGAATCCGAGCTCGGCGGCGGCGCGTCCGGCCTCGTTCGCGCTGTGGACGAGCCGGTCCTTGGTGACGGGGATGCCATAGTTCGCGAGGAGCTGCTTCGACTCGTGCTCCATCAGGATCGTGCGGTGATTGGCCCGGAGCTCCTGAATGAGCTGACGGTTCGCGGCGGTCTTGGGGACGAAGGCATGCGGGATGGTCGCGGGAGTTTCCGATAGGAGCTTCAAGTTCTTCGAGTACTGGTGCATGTACAGGAAGCTGCGCACGGCCTCCTCCGGCGTCCGATACACCGGAACGCTCCCCTTGTCGAGGACCTCCACGCCCTCTTGCACCGCGTCCTCGCCCATCCAGGACGCGAGGATGGGCTTGGTGTCCTGCAGGCCGACCAGTTCCCGCGCGACCTCGGCGGGTTCGGTCATCGTCTGGGGCGTCAGGATCACGAGGATGCCGTCGACCCCCGGGTCGCTGAGGCAGAGCTTCACGGCATCCCGGAACCGGTCGGGTCCGGCGTCCCCCAGGACATCGATCGGGTTGCCCCGGCTCCAAGCCGCCGGCAAGGAGGCATCGAGCCCCCGGATCGTGTCCTCGGAGAGCGCGGCGAGGTCGCCGCCGTTGGTGAGAAGGTAATCCGTCGCGATGACACCCGGGCCCCCCGCGTTGGTCACGATGGCGAGCCGGTTCCCGAGCGGGAGCCGCTGCATCGAGAGGGTCTTGGCGCAGTCGAACAGCTCCCCGATCTCGTTGACCCGGACCATCCCGGCCCGCTTGAACGCCGCGCCGAACACCATGTCGTCCCCCGCGAGGGAGCCGGTGTGGGAGAGCGCCGCCTTGGCGCCGCCCGAGGTCTTCCCCGCTTTGAGGACGATGATCGGCTTGGTCCGGGCGAACGCTCGGGCCGCGCTCAGGAACTTTCGAGCGTCGGTGAGCGACTCCATGTAGATCAAGATGCTCGAGGTCCCGCCGTGCGTCCCGAAGTAGTCGATCAGGTCATGGAACCCGATGTCGACGGTCTCGCCGATGGAGACGAAGTGGCTGAACCCCACGTTCTGCTTGACCGCCCAGTCGAGGACCGACGTGCAGAGCGCGCCGCTCTGGGAGATGAACGCGATCCGGCCGGGGAGCGGCATGCGGTCGGCAAAGCTGACGTTGAGGTGGGCGGAGGGCTTGATGAAACCGAGGCAGTTGGGCCCGAGGACCCGCATGTCGTACCGCCGAGCGGTCTGGGCGATCGTCTCGTACATCGCCTTCCCCTCGCCGCCGGCCTCCTTGAAGCCGGCCGAGACGATCACGAGGTTGCGGACCCCGGTCCGGCCACAGTCCTCGACGAGGCCGGGGACGGTGAGGGCGGGCGTGGCGATGACCGCGAGGTCGATCCGGTCCGGGATCTTCTCGATGCTGGGATACGCCTCGACGCCTTGGACGCTCCGTCGCTTGGTGTTCACCGGGTAGACGATCCCTTCGTAGCCGCTGCCGATCAGATTGGTGAAAATGGAGTGGCCGACCCCGGTCCGGTCGGTACCGGCCCCGATGATCGCGATGGTCTTCGGGCTGAAAAGGGAGTCGAGCTTCTCCATCGAGAGACGGAGCCGCTCGGGCCCTTATAGCACTTGGTCGATTCCTCCCCCGTCAAGCGATAGCACAACACCCGGCGTCCCGTCGCCGCAACCCTGATATCGCCTGCCACGGCCGGCGAAAATGAGCTCCCTCTTCGGGCCCGACCCACCGCGGAGGAGGACCCCCTCACCTACGGTGGGACCGGACTCCGGCCCCCTCCGCGCCGGGGTCGCGCGGCGGACGGTGCGCTTCCGCGGCCTCCCGAGCGGAGCGGCGCGGACCCTCGCCGGGGCCGCCCGTTATATACCGAGGCTCGGTCGTTCCCCTCATGGCGACGAGCACGGGACCCGCGAGCGGCCAACCCACCTCCCCGCCGCGTCGGCCCCCGACGCCCGGAGGACCCCTCCAGCGGATGGAGAAGGGCGGTCTGCGCCACGTCGTCGCCGTTGGAAGCGGCAAGGGGGGGGTCGGGAAGTCCTCGGTCACGGCGCTCCTCGCCTCCGAGCTCCGACGGCGCGGCCTCACCGTAGGGGTCCTCGACGCCGACGTCACGGGCCCCTCCATCCCGAAGCTCGTCGGCGTGAGCGGCCCGCTCTTCGATAAGGGCGAAGGGATCGAGCCCGCGCACACCACCACGGGCTTCTCCGTCGTCTCCTCCCAGTTCCTCGTCGAGGAGGAGCAGACCCCCGTGATCTGGCGGGGCCCGCTCGTCACGCGGCTCATCATGCAGTTCTTCGGCGGGGTCAACTGGGGCCCGCTCGACTACCTGCTCATCGACATGCCCCCGGGGACGAGCGACGTCCCCCTCACCGTCTTCCAGACCATCCCCATTGACGGCATGTTGTTCGTCTTCACCCCGCAGGACCTTGCGGCGCTCATCGTGCGGAAGGCGATGAACATGGCCCGGGACCTCCATGTGCAGCTGCTCGGCGTGGTGGAGAACCTCGCCTACCTCAACTGCCCGCATTGCCAGGAGCGAATCGAGCCGTTCGGCCCGAGCAAGGTCCCGGAGATCGCCCAGGAGTACGGGGTGCCGCTGGTCGCCCGCCTGCCCATCGACCCTCAGGTATCGATCCTCGGGGACGCCGGCCGGATCACCGAGTACACGAGCGGGGCCGTCACGGCCCTCGGGGACGGCTTCCTCGACGCTATGCGGCGGGCGGAGAAGAGCCAGCTGACGATCCTGTAGCGGAGAGCTGCGCGAGCCGCACCGCTTCCACGGGGATCCCCCGTCGCTCCAGCGCGGACTTGAGGCCGGGGACGTGGGCATCTCCCACGACGGCGGCGACCCGGCCGAACCCCTTCCGGCGGAAACCCGCGAGCCGGTCGGCCATGTGCTCGTTCCGCTCGTCGAGGAGGACGCGGGTCACGCTGGGAAACTGGCTCCGCATCGCCTCGAGGAGCTCCCCCGGGTCCTCGTTGTACTCGTCCACCTGTCGGCGAACCACCCGGGTCGGCACGAAGAGGCCCACGAACCCTCCGAGGAGGAGGGTCACCCGCTCGCGGAAGGACAGGGAGCGCAGCAGTCGCCCGATGGTCTCCCGGATCGGGTCATCGATGAGGAAGAGCGGAAGATCCCAGTCCCGGGCGAGGAAGGCGGCCGCTTTCATCTCCGCGCCGGCGCCCGCCCCGAGCTCATCCCCGAGCCGACGCTGGATCACCGACCAGAGACGCAGGAAGAGCGGGACGTTCTCGCGCCCTCCACCCTCCGGGCCGCTCCTCAGGAGGGCTTGGAGCCGCTCGGCGTCGAGCTCGATGGCGATCCCGTTGAGCGAGCGACCGGTGAGCAGGCGACGGAGCGGCGCCGACACGTCCACGACGTGCGCCGTCCCCACCAGAAGGACCGGGCTCTCCGTCGTGCTCGCGTACACGCCCCTCGCACGGAGGGCCGACGTATGGAGGTTGCGAGGGCCGAGCTCGCGAAACCCCAAATACCGCCCCCCGGTCGGTCGGGGGATGTCGTGGACCCTGTTCGCCGTCCCGAACACCAAGCGCGCCGAACTTGACCTCGTGCTCAAGGACGACCTGCTCTCCCGGCAGAGCCAGAAGATCCGGGATGCCGCGACCGTCGGCGGGCCCTCGGGCGAGACATACGTCCTGCTCGAAGGGAGCGCCGAAGCCACCGCCCGGGCCGACACGCTCCTCGGTCCGGTCGGTAAGAAGCCCCCGAAGGACGAGGCCGAGGCGCTCTACCGGAAGTTCCAAGAGGAGGACGAGGCCGCCTCCGCCGGAATGGGCCTCTTCTTCACCGAGTAGCCGTTAGGTATCGGTGGGGCCCTGCCCCGGCTCGAGGTCCTCGGCCCCGCCGAAGACCCGCTGGGCGGCCCGGTAGAGGTTCTCGAGCCCGGTCCCCTCCTTTGCCGAGGTGGGCAAGAGCGTGGTCAGCGGGGCCATCGCCTCGATGGCCCGGAGGAGCTCGGTGGAGAGCTGCACGTCGGGGGTCGGCGACTCGGACTCCACGGCGGCGGCGAGGCGCCCGGACTCCTCCCCCCACGCGAGGACCTCCTCGAGCTTCTCGGGGGTGAGGAGGTCGCTCTTCGTCAGGAGGTTGAGCGTCGAAAGGCGGAACCGGAACTCGACGTTCGCCGAGAGCATGAGGAGCGAGACGAACCCGCTCGCGGTCTTCGCGAGGCTCGGGTCGAAGAGAAAGGCGATGAGCGACCGGTCGCCGCTCAGGGCATCGACGATCGCCCGGGAGGATTCCCGGAAGGCGAACAGCTCCACCTGGCCCGGAGTGTCCACGAGGATGTAGTCCGTGCGGAACTCCTCGAGGGTCTTCTTGACCTCGAACACCTTGATCGCGATGAGGTCGGCGGCGGCGACTTGGGCCCCGTTCGGCCCCAGCCCGTACTCCTCCATCACCTCGGGCAAGCGGACCCAGTCCCGGATGTCGACGTCCGGCTCGAAGCTCGACGACTCGCTCCCCGGGTCCAGGTTCACCATCACCGAATCGTAGCCGTTCGTGCTGAGCCAGCGCGAGAACGATTGGACGAGCGAGGTCTTGCCGGCTCCCGCCGTGCCCGTGAAGTAGATCGTCCCCGGCTCTTCCGCCATCCTAGGTACCCTCGGGCGGTTCGGGGGTGGCGCGGAGCGCCTCGGCCAGCTGTCGCAAGAGCTGCGTCTTGGAGACTCCGGCCTTCTTGGTGACCTTGACCCGGCCCTCGAACAGATGGGCCTGGCGCGGGTACTGCTTGGCGGGCTCGGCCTCGGCCCGGTAGCCGAGACGTTGGGCCGCGGCGGCGATCTCTACGGCCGAGACCTCTCCCGTGGCCAGCGCGACCGGGAGGCGACGACCGAGGCTCCGGGGAGCCTTGCGGCGCAGGTAGGATGGGTAGACGTAGAAATGGTCGGGCACGGGCCCTGCTCAGCGGCTCACGTCGCGGCCCGGGGGGCGACGCGGATCCCGTTGAGGATACCGTCCTGGCCCGGACGGGAACGGATCTCGACGAGCCCAAGGTCGGTCTCGACGATCGCCCCGCGGGTGACGATGTTCCGCTGAACGTAGTTGGGATTCGCCGGGTTCTCCCGGACGGTGATGAGCTGGGCGACCTTCATCTTCTTGGTCGCCGGGTCGTAGACGTTCACCGAGTTCACCGTGAGGATGCGGAGCTTCCGGTTCGCGCCTCGGACCCGGTACTTCTTCACCGTGCCGCTCCCGAGCGTGGGCTGCTGGATCTCCCGCCCGATCTCGAACCGACGCTTCTTGCGGATCGGCCGGAGACGGCCCCCGGTGGGCTTGCGGCGAGATCGTCCTTGCCAGATCCCCATGGCGTTCCCTCGACGGAGGGCGCCGACCCGCCCGGCGGTATATGACGTTTGGCAGCGGAAGCTGACGGGTTCCCTCCGCTTCATCGCCAGGCGGGGTCGAAGCGGCCCCCGAAGGTTTCCCCTCGGCGTCGTTTATCTGGGAGAAGCCGCTTGACGGCGTCGGGGGCGGGGGGACGGCGAGCCGAAGAGCCCGGGGGCGCACCGTGCTCGGCCTCGACGAGGCGGGCCGCGGCAGCGTCCTCGGACCGCTGGTCGTCGGGGGCTTCCTGGTCGGCGATGCCCAGGTGGAGGAAGTCCGCCGGGCGGGGGCCCGGGACTCGAAGCTCCTCACTCCCCAGGGTCGCGAGCGCGTGTACCGCAATCTCGCCCAGGTGGGGGAGCGCCACTCGATCACGATCTCTCCCGCCGAGGTCGACGTCGCCGTCCGCCGGGGCGAGCTCAACCTCCTCGAGGCGCGAGCGTTCGCCCGATTGATCCGACGCACGGCCCCGGCGGAAGCGTACGTGGACGCCTGCGACCCGGTCGCCGCGCGGTTCGGCCGGGTCGTGTCCCGTCTGGCGGGCGATATCTCGGTGGTCCGGGCGGCGCACCATGCGGACCGGGACAACCCGATCGTCGGGGCGGCCTCCGTCGTGGCGAAGGTGCGGCGGGACCGGGCCATCGGTCGGCTCTCCCGGACGCTCGGGCTCGAGATAGGCAGCGGATACCCCTCCGACCCCCGAACGATCGCCGTGGTCCGAGCGACCTTGGGCGGGGCGCACCCGGACGCGCCGTGGATCCGCCATTCCTGGCGCACGGCTGAAAGACTTAAACCGCCGCATCGAATCGTTCCCCTCGAGGTGTTCGGTCGGTGATCGAGGAGACGCTCGCCACCCTCGTCGACCGGTTCAACCGGCACTCGGCCCAGAACCCGGGGCTCCGTCAGGAGCTCGCCGGACTCACCCGGACGATCGCCATCCGCCTGACCGACGCCGGCCAGTACGCCGTCGACCTAAAGGACGGGGAGCTCCGGGACCTTCGGAGCGGAGCCCCGCCCAAAGCGGACGTGACGATCACGACCGATGAGGCGACGTTCCTCGGCCTCGTCCGGAAGGAGATCGGGCCGATGAAGGCCCTCGTGACGCGCCGGCTCGCCATCGACGGCAGCCTCGAGGACAAGCTCCTCTTCCGGAAGTTGCTTTGAGCCGGTCGAGGGGCGGGAGCCCCGACCAGGGACTTCTCCCCGCTCCTCACCCGCCCTCGACGGGGGTCCGGAAGGCGATGTTCAACCGGTTCCACCCGTTGATCGCCACGACCGCGAGCGTCAGGTCCACGAGCTCCTTCTCCGCGAACTGTTCGAGGGCGAGTCGGTAGACCTCCTCGGGGACGTGGCCCTCGCTCACGCGGGTCACCGCCTCGGCCCAGCGCAACGCGGCGCGTTCGCGGGGCGTGAAGTTGGGGGAGGATTCCCAATCGCTCAACTCGAAGATCCGGCTCGCCCGCTCCCCTTTGGCGAGCGCCGCTCGGGTGTGGACCTGAAGGCACGGACCGCAGCCGTTGAGCTGCGAGGCACGGATCCGCACGAGCTCCAACAGCCCGGGCTCCACCCCGGCCTGCCGGACCGTGCGCTCGAGCGCGACCATCGCCTGGCGGACTTCGGGAGAGGCCTTCGCCCAGTCGACCCGTGGAGGTTCGGGAGCCTCGGGCATCGCAGCACCGCCTCCCTTCGAGTCCAAGGGCTATGTCAACCTGGCGTCGAACGGCGCGACGCCCTTCTCGACGGAGGGTCCTAGGGGAGGAACACGCAGGCCGCGATGCAGACGCCGTAATGGTCCATCGGGATGACGAGCTCCTCCGTCCGGTAGTGGACCCGCCGCAGCTCCACTCCGCGGAAGTGGGCGATCTCCTCCATGCGCCACTTCAGGAACTCCTTGAGCGATTTCTGGGTGCCATGGAGGTGGCCCTCGGCGACGTACCCCCCTTGCCCGTCGGTCCGGAAGCCGTAGGCGATCCCCGCGCTGATGACCTCGCCCTCTCCGCCGCCGTAGCGGGCGAGGACGCAGTGGGTGATCGCTCCGCGCTTGAGCGGCACCCGGTCCATCTGGCGGACCCCGATGGGGAGCACCGACGACACGGAGACCAGGTTCTGCTCGCCGATCCCCGCCTGCAACAGCGCGAGGTCGAAGGCGTTGAGCTCGCTGGTCTTGTTGATCCCCTTCCCGCTCGTCACGAAGAAACGGCTCGGTACGGGGACGAGAGTATCTTCCCGCTCTCGGGTCCGGACGTTCGGCACGGAGGCAAGGCAAGTTATCGGTCGCTTAAAGGTGGTGGACGGGCGTCGTCCCCGAGAGCTCAGACCATGATCGCGTGGCGGCGGCGCATCGAGTCCTCGGACTCGCCCCGCGTCCGCATGATCTCGGCGATCAACGAGTCGGTGAACGCGAGCGAGGTCGCTTCGAACAGGGTCCCTAGCGGCGCGAGCTCCAACCGCTCGGCGTCCTCCGGGAACCGGAACGGGATGAGGATGCTCGCCGCGTGGGCGACCTTCGAGGTGGGGTGGGCGGTCAGCACGATGAGGTCCGCCCCCTCGCGGCGAACGATGTTCGCCGTCTGCGTCGAGGACGCGGTCTCGCCGGCTCCGGAGAGGATCACGACGGCGTCCCCGCGGCGGACGATCGGGGTGATGCTCTCGCCGATCACGTAGGCGGTCAGGCCGACCTGCGTGAGCCGCATCGCGAACGCCCGGCCGATGATCCCGCTCCGCCCCGCGCCGTAGACGAACGTGGCGGGGGCCCCGAGGATCGTCGTGACGGAACGGACGACGACCTCTTTCGGGATCTGGGCGATCGCCTCGCCCACGCACCGGGCGACGTAGGCATGGGCCCGGGCGAACCGATCCCCGTCAGCGGTGATGCGCTCGCTCATGCGCCTTCGCTCGGGCCGGCACCGGCTTGGGGTGCGAGGAGGGTTTGGAATGGGAGGGAGCGGGGTGGGAGGGGGGCCGCGCCGTCGTCGGGGGTCGAGGGGCGGGCTTGGTTCCGCCCTTGCCCGGACGCGCCTCGCCGGAAGAGCTCTTCGGAGGAGGCTGGTGGCGCTTCGCCCACTTCCGGGTCAGCGCGCGCTCGTACAGGAGCTTCATGTACATCGCGTCGTGCTCGAGGAGCGGCGAGCTCGAAATGACGGTCACGTCGTAATCCCGCTCGCTCAGGAGCTCGGAGAGCGGGTCGAACTTGAGGTGCCCGCGCTTGATCGGGGTCAGCCGGAACTCCCCCGGCCCGTAGAACTCCACGCCCGAGAAGTTGAGGTACAAGTTGCCGTGGCTCGCGGCGACGAACTCTTCCACCAACGGTCGGAGCGCATCCGCGCTCTCGAACGGGGCCCGTTCCCGAGCGGCGATGTGCGGGAGGTTGAGGACGGGCACTACGCCCTTCACCTCGTGGGCGAGGTCGAGGATCTCCTCTCGGCTTCCGAAGACATCGGGATGCCCGCTCGGTTCCACGCCGAGACGGACGTTCCCCCCGGCGTACTCCTGAAGCCACTGCGAGATGTCCCGGGCGACGTTGGTCAGCTCCTGGACCGAATCCTCCCGGCTCCCTCCGCCGTAGAATCCGAGGTGCGTCACGGCGAGCCGGGCTCCGAGCCCCTCGGCGAGGACCCCGGCCCAGAGTATCTGGCGGAGGGAACGTTCGCGAGCCTCCTGGCTCCCGAAGAAATCCACATAGTACGGCGCGTGGAGCGTCAAGTCGACGTCGAGCGCCTTCGCGAGCGCCTTGGTGACGCCGAGGTCCGTGTGGTCCTTCGCGAGCGACCAGGTGAGGGTGGTGATCGAGGTGCGCCGCTTCAGCGCATGGGTGAGCTCCTCGGCGATCGGATGGGTGGGCTCCCGGCCGGGGGAGCTCACCTCGACCACGAGCTGTTGGAGGAGCTCCTTCGGCAGCTTGCCGACCTCCTCGTCGAGGATGACGCGCGTCAATGGGTTGACCTTGATGAACTGGACCTCGAGCGCGGAGAGGCCGAGATGGTGCACGTCGGCGATGCCGTCCCGCAACGTACGTCCTTTGCAGGACAATGGGATACCTGCGGGCCCGAACCGTATCACAGAGACCGACCCTCAAAAACGGTGGCCTGAGCGCATAGAGCGGGTCTATATATGGGGAGCCCCGAAAGGCGCCCGCCCCCAGTTCTTCGCTTCCCGCTCACCGCGAAGGTTCCCCCTCGCGCCGGAACTTGAGGGCCAGGACGTACAATTCGGAGGAGGGCTCCCGGGAAGCCGGAGGCTTGCTCCGGCGGATCCGCTCGAAGTGCGGCGCGAGCTCCGCTTCCAGCTCCGGGAGCAGGTCGCCGGCGAACACTTTGGCGACGAACGCTCCTCCCGGGGTCAGCGCCCTCCGGGCGAGCGAGAAGCCGGCGCGGACGAGCTCCACGCTGCGAGCGTGGTCGGTCGAGTACGCCCCGCTGATCGCCGGGGACATGTCGCTCAGGACCACCTGGAACGACGAGCGGCCGACCCGCTCGAGGAGGCCCGCATCCCCGACCCGCGCATGCACCACCTCGACGCCCTCCATCGGTTCGATCCGTCGCGGGTCGACGGCGATCACCCGACCCGCCGGCCCGACGAGCTGCCGGGCCACGATCGACCAACCTCCGGGGGCGGCCCCCAGGTCCAGGACATCGTCTCCGCGGTGGAAGATCGGGAACCGTTCGGCGAGGTACATCAGCTTGAAGGCGGCCCGGCTCCGCAGCCCTTCTTGCTGCGCCGCCCGGTAGTACGGGTCCCGGCGTCTCTCCCGAAGGAACCGACGGCCCATCTCAGCTCCGTACGGGAATGGGCCCGACCACCGGCCCGCGGCTCGGCCCCATGCCTCTAGGCCAGCCCCGGGGCCGGGAGGGGGAGGGAATGGGGCCGTCCGAATTTGAATCGGAGTCTCTTGCACCCCAAGCAAGAAGGATGGTCCAAGCTACCCCACGGCCCCATGAAAGGCGCTCCCGGGCGGCGGGACAGGGGGAGGTCACTAAAAGGTTGGCCTCTCCCTCGAGGCTCGACGTGGGCGGGCCTCGAGCCCAACTCGCGGCTCGGGCGGGCCGCCGTACCTCGGCGCGCGGCTCGGCGGAACCCTCGGACTAGCGACCGACGAGCAGCCAGGTCGCGACGCCGGCGACCGCGATGATCACGGTGTTCAGGATCGCCAGCCAGAAGAACGCCCAGAGGTCCCGCTTCCCCTCCTCGGGTCGCGTCTCGGCCGGGGGCATGGAGCCCCCGGGGTAGGGGGTGTAGGGGGTCCGGTACTCCACGTCCGCTTCGGGCATCGCCGGGCGCACGACCGCGGGGTCGGCTAAATGCGTTCGGTTCGAACCACGGCCCTAGGCGGCGAACCACGGGAGGCGGGCCGATGGACCGGTGGGCTTCAGCACCAAGAGGTGCAGGTTGGCGCTCGAGTCTCCGGGGGCATAGGAGTACCGCTGCGCCAGCTGGTACATCATCCAGAGCGCGTCCTCGTCGGCCTGCACGCGCAGGGTCCCCTCGAGGTCGATGTGGAACCGGCTTCGGAGCAACTGGAGCATCTCCTCGAAATCCACCTGGCCGCCCTCGCCGGCCTCGGCGGCGCGGCGGAAGAGGCCGACGATGATCCCCGTGGCGAGGGTCAGGAGCTCCTTGAGCTCGACCGGGCCGTTGTGCCAATGAGGTTCGGTCTCGCCCGGGCCCTGACGGGAGAGGACGAGGATCGCCACTTCCGGGTCGGCCCGCGGGCGGATCTCGGCTCGCAACCTTTTCCAGGCGGCCTCCGCGCGCCCCTCATCCGGGACGACGAGGATCGCCGGCCGGTTCGCGACCGAAGGGCGGCCCGCCCCTCCGGCGTCCACGAATACCGGGTACAACCTCCGCGGCACCCCCGGTTCCTGGACCCAGAACTCCGGGGTCGTCGGTTCGGGGAGGTCGGGCCGGGCGGCTACTCGGGCGTATCCGAGGCGCCTTAGCGCGCTCTCGGCCTCCCGGACCGTCGAGGGAGGCTGACGAGCCTCGGGGTTCGCGGGGGAAGCGTGTCCCATGGGTGTACCCAGAAAGGCTCCCGACTTAACGTATGCCCCTCGGAAAACCTCGCCGGAGCGCGGGAAGGCCGGAATCGGCACCGGAAAGTTCCCGGGGGAGGAAAGCGCGGGTCGGGCGAGCCGACCGCTCTTAGCTACCGATGACGAACCCGGGGTGAAGGAGCACTCCGGCCACGATGAGGATCACGAGGAACGAAAGCAGGTACACTCCCGAGAAGATGAACCCTCGACGGGCCCGGGAGGGTTCGACATTGACGAGGAGCGGGGCCGTCAGGGCAACGAACAGGACCCCGAGGAGGAGGAGCGCGGCTCCCGCCCACACCGGCACCCCGCCGAGCCACCACAAGAGCGCCGTGGCGGGAAGGAGGAGAGCGGCCGAGAAGACGATCACGCGCCCGGAGTAGGCCGGGTCGTTCATGTCCGGGAGCATGGGAAGCCCCGCGGCCTGGTAATCCTTCCGGAGGAGGA
>Ga0326728_10019766_pt1 | contig 12996 bp, 1 predicted proteins | sample MB3enrmetagenome_FD_207602 | JGI IMG/M metagenome (GOLD analysis project Ga0326728, IMG submission 207602) | Lab enriched peat soil microbial communities from McLean, Ithaca, NY, United States - MB31MN | ecosystem: Environmental > Terrestrial > Soil > Wetlands > Peat | place: USA: New York...
CGTCACACTCGCCGTCACCGACACCGCCGTGATGCTGGCCGTGGTGGTGGCCGTGGTGGACGTCAGCGCATAATTAGCCGCCGCCGATCCGCTCAGGGCAATCCCGGTGGCCGTCACCGTAATGCCCGTGCCCACATTGGCCGAAGCAAAGGCCGCTGCGGTAGGCGCACAGGTCAGCCCGCTGACGCTGGGCGTCAGCGTACAGGTGACGTTGGCCACTGGCTCGGTGGTAGTGCCGTCATACGTCTTGGAAAGCGCCGTCACACTCGCGGTGACCGATGCCGCCGTGATGTTCGCCGTGGTGGTGGCCGTGGTGGACGTCAGCGCATAATTGCTGGCCGCCGATCCGCTCAGGGTGATCCCGGTGGCCGTCACCGTAATGCCCGTGCCCACGTTCGCCGAGGCAAACGCCGCCGCAGTTGGCGCGCAGGTCAACCCGCTGACGCTGGGCGTCAGCGTGCACGTCACGTTGGCCACTGGCTCGGTGGTAGTGCCGTCATACGTCTTGGAAAGCGCGGTTACGTTCGCGGTAACCGATGCCGCCGTGATGTTGGCAGTGGTGGTGGCCGTGGTGGACGACAGTGCATAATTAGCCGCCGTCGATCCGCTCAGGGTGATCCCTGTCGCCGTCACCGTGATGCCCGTGCCCACATTGGCCGAAGCAAAGGCCGCTGCGGTAGGCGCACAGGTCAACCCGCTGACGCTGGGCGTCAGCGTGCACGTCACGTTGGCCACTGGCTCGGTGGTAGTGCCGTCATACGTCTTGGACAGCGCCGTCACACTCGCCGTCACCGACGCCGCGGTGATGTTGGCCGTGGTGGTGGCCGTGGTGGACGACAGCGTATAGTTGCCCGCCGCCGATCCGCTCAGGGTGATCCCCGTTGCCGTCACCGTGATGCCGGTGCCGACATTAGCCGAAGCAAAGGCCGCCGCAGCCGGCGCGCAGGTCAGTCCGCTGACGCTGGGCGTCAGCGTGCAGGTGACGTTGGCCAACGGCTCGGTGGTGGTGCCGTCATACACCTTGGACAGCGCGGTTACACTCGGAGTGACCGACGACGTCTGACTAACGCTGCCATAGCCATCCAGGAAAACGCCCACGCTCCCTACCGTCAGACTGGCGGTTTGATAGCCGTTCGCCGTAGGCGTATAGGTAAGTGGAACCAGCCAGTCAGCACCGTCATCGCCAACGCTATATGAGCTGCAAGCGGCCGATCCCAGCGAGAAGGGAGACGACGTCTCCAATGCCGTTCCGCACGCGCCGGAGCCGTGAATCAGGACGGTCTGGGTCACGGGCGCGTTGGAGGCAGTCGCAGAGGAGGGCGCGGTGCCGATGAAGTCTGTGCCCACGCCCAACTTGATAATCTGACCGGCGTGGTCCGCCAGATACAGATTGGCATAGCGGTCCACCGACATGCGCGCACCGCCCGACTCGCCATAGAAGGTCGCCCACGGAGCCGGACAACCGGTGTAGGGCCAGTTAGTCTGTCCGGTACAGCCGAGATTTCCGTCCCCGGCGGTCTTCATGATCATGTGCGCCCAACCGCTCTGCGCGTCATAGAACCACAGGCCATTGCTGGTGGAAATGTATAGATCGTCGGTATTGGGCAGCAGGGTGTTGGCATCGCGGCTGGCGGCGGAAACCGACCGCAGATGTCCCATATAGGCCGGCACGCCCAGGGTGTTGAACCACGGACCACCCCAAGTCCCGTACGCACCGTTCCCTACCAGCGTGCTGTATGTTCCCGTGCCATCGACCACGCCGGTGCTTGGATTCGGCGTCACTTTCCCTACGTTAAAGCAGTACCGGTCGACATAATACAGGTTGCCATCCTGGTCGAAGGTCATGCCGGTGACCACCCCTCCCACCGAGGCACTGGTGGCGGGAGACATCACCAAACTCGTCCCCGACGGGCAACTGTGGTTGGGATTGTTGCCTGGGGCCGTGTAATTCACCACCGTATGGACGGTCGGTGGCTTGGTCGAAACATCGGCCATCAGTATCGCGGGCGGATAGCTGGGGCCATGCCCCCAGAAGATATTGCCATGCGCATCCACCGCGATACCGTACGGGTTGCCGGTCCCGCCAGCCACCAGTTCGGCCTCATGGGCATAGAGCTGTCCCGCCAACGGGCTGCTCGACAACCCAATCCGGTGTATCTGGCTCTGATTTTCATCCGAGATATAGAGGTAAGTGGTATCAACGGCCAGTCCGCGAACATCGCCGAAGTAAGCATAGGTTGCCGGACAGCCGTCGCCAAACCGGTTGCCTCCGCCATTTACGCCGGTGTCCGGGTTGGGACAACTGGCGCCCTTATTGCCTCCTCCGGCAAACACCGTGCTGGCTCCGGTGACAGCGTCGATCTTCATCACCAGTCCGGCATAGTCACCGCTTGCCACATACATATTCCCCTGGTTGTCCACCACCACATCCTCTGGAGAAGCAGTGGGCGCCTGCTGGCTGGTCATATAGGGAATGGCCAGCGTCGCCGGGCCACCGCTGTGGGCGTAAATGTTGGCGGTGGTGGTGACCGTGTTGGAAGTCAACGCGTAGTTTGCCGCCGCCGAGCCGCTCAGGGTGATGCCGGTGGCCGTCACCGTAATATGCGTCCCCACGTTGGCGGTGGCGAAGTTGGCCGCCGCCGCCGAGCAGGTCACGTCGCCTTGATCGGACGGCAGCACGCCACTCAGAGTACAACTCGTAATGGAAGCGACGGTCGTGCCGTTGTAGGCCTTATCAGCCGCCGTCACGGTCGCGGTTACCGCCGCCGGAGACACCGTCAGCTGGCCGGAATTACAGGTAAACGGGCCATAACCAACCGCCGCGAGATGCGGACAATTGGTTACCGTGATCGCATAGGAAGAACCGGCGACGCCGCCCTCCGTAATTACTCCGCACACCGGAGCCGTGCTCCAGGCGCCGACCGAATAGCTGGCGGTGTAAGTAAAGGCAGGGTCGGAACTGCCGTAGGTCTTGGTCTGGTCGGTGCAGGTGATCGTCACCGGCTGAACGCTCGCGCCCACACCATCCAGCAGGATAGCCGCGCTGCCCACCGTCAGGCTGCCGGCCTGATAACCGTCCGCCGTCGGCGTATAGGTAAGCGGAACCACCCAGTCCGAACCCTTATCGCCAACGCTGTAGGAGCTGCACGTGGCCGATCCCAGCGCGAAGGGAGGCGCGGTGGTCAGCGTGGTTCCCGAACATGTGCCAGCGTGGTGAATCAGGGCGGTCTGGGTCGCGGGCGTGCTCGCCAAAGTCGATGAGGTGGGCGCTACCCCAATGAAGTCCGTGCCCACGGCCACCTTGGCGATCTGGCTATAGCCGAAATCCGCTATATACAGATTACCGTACTGATCGACCGACATGCGCGCGCCGCCCTGGGTGCCGGAAAATGTCGCATACGGAGCCGGGCACCCCAGATAAGTTCCCGTGGTATGGCCGGTACAGCCGAGATTTCCGTCCCCGGCGGTCTTCATAACCTCGTGCACCCAGCCGGTCTGCGCGTCATAGAACCACATGCCATTGGTGGTCGAGATATACAGATCGAGTGTATTGGGCATCAGCGTTTGGGGATTGCGGCTGGCGGGAGCCACCGACTTCACGTGTCCCAAATAGGCCGGTGTTCCCAGGGTGTTGTACCAGGGACCGGCATAGGTCCCGCGCAGTCCGTTCCCTACCAGCGTGCTGAGCGTTCCCGTGCCATCGACTACGCCGGTGCTCGGATTCGGCGTCACCTTAAATACGCTGTAGCAATGCTTGCTGACAAAGTACAGGTTGCCGGCGCTGTCAAAGGTCAGGCCCGGAACGATCCCTCCCACCAGACCATTGGTCGCGGGAGTTACCGTCAGACCCGCTCCCGTCGGGCAACTGTAGTTGGGATTGTTGCCCGAAGCCGAGGTATTCACCACCACATGAACCGTCGGCGGATTGGTCGAAACATTGGCCATCAGAATCGCCGGCGCATAGTCCGGCCCGTGTCCCCAGAAGACGTTGCCGTAGGCATCCACCGCGATGCCGTACGGGTTGCCGGCCCCGCTGGTTATCAGTTCCAGTTCGTGGGCATATCGCCGTCCCGGCAATGGGTTGCTCGACAGCCCGACCCGGTGTATCTGGCTCTGGTTCTCGTCGGCGATGTACAGGTAAGTGGCATCGACGGCGAGGCCGCGAATGTCGCCCATGTGGCCATAGGTTGCCGGACAGCCGTCCCCAAACCGGTTGCCCCCGCCATTTACGCTGGTATCCGCGTTGGGACAGCTGGCGCCCTTGGCGCCTCCGCCGGCAAACACCGTATGGGCTCCGGTGACAGCGTCAATCTTTATCACTTGTCCAGCATAGCTTCCCAGTGCCACATACAGGTTCCCCTGGTTGTCCACCACCACATCTTCCGGCTCGCCCGTGACCGCGGCTTGCTGCCTGGTCATATAAGGAATGCCGATTCCAGTTGGAGCGGCGGCGGCGGCGGTAATGCTGGCGGTGGTGGTGGCCGTGTTGGAGGGCAATGCGTAATTCCCTGCCGCCGGGCCACCTAATGTAATGCCGGTGGCGGTCACGGTAATGCCCGTACCCACGTTGGCGGAGGCGAAGGCCGCCGCGCCCACCGCGCAGGTCACCTTACCCTGGTCAGCCACCATGATCCCGTCGAGAGTACAACTCGTGATGGTAGCGGCGGTCGTGCCGTCGTAAGGCTTATTAGCCGCCGTCACGGCCGCGGTCACCGGCCGCGCCCATACCATCAATTGCCCGGGGTTGCAGGTAAACGGGCCAAACCCAAGCGCCGCGAGGAGCGAACAGTTGGTCACCTCAATGGTGTACGGAGAACCGGCAACGCCGCCCTCCGAGACCGCCGCACACACCGGCGCCGTACTCCATTCCCCAACCGCGTAGTTGGTGTTGTAAGCAAAGTACGGGTCGGCGCTGCCGTAGGTCTTGGTCTCATACGCGCAGGTTACGACAACTGGTTGAGCACTGTTGCCATAGCCATCCAACGGAAGGGTCGCGCCCGCTACCGTCAGAGTGCCTGTTTGATAGCCGTTCTCCGTAGGCGTATAGGTAATCGGAACCACCCAGTCCGTACCGTAGTCGCCCACGCTATAGGGGCTGCAGGTGGACGATCCCAGCGTGAAGGGGGACGAAGCCGTGAAATCCGTTCCCGAGCACGCGCCGGGACCGTGAACCAGGACAGTCTGGGTCACGGGCGCGGTCGCGGCGGTCGTAGAGGCCGGCGCGGTACCAACGAAGTCCGTGCCCACGGCCACCTTGATGATCTGGCCCGAGTAATCCGCAATGTAAAGATTGTCATACCGGTCAACCGACATGCGCCCACCGCCGGCCACGCCATAGAAGGTCGCCTCCGGAGCCGGGCATCCCGTATAAGGCCACGTGGTATGGCCAAAACAGCCGAGATTTCCATCCCCCGCGGTTTTCAGGATCTCGTGTGCCCACCCGCTCTGCGCGTCATAAAACCACATGCCATTACTGGTCGAAATATAGAGATCATCGGTATTCGGCATCAGAGTATTGGCATCGCGGCTGGCGGCGGAAACCGACCGCAGGTGTCCCATATAGGCCGGTGTTCCCAAGGTGTTGTACCACGGGCCGCCATAGGTCCCACGCTGTCCGTTCCCTACCAGCGTGCTGAAGGTGCCGGTGCCATCGACCACGCCGGTGCTCGGATTCGGGGTTACCTTGCGCACACTGTAACAATACTTATCCACAAAATACAGGTTGCCATCCTTGTCGAATGTCAGGCCGGGGACAACCCCCGCCACCACCCCGCTGGTCGCGGGAGTTGCCGTCAGGGTCGCTTCCGACGGGCAGCTGTAGTTTGTATTGTTGTCCGGGGGGTTGACATTCACCACCGTATGGATGGTCGGTGGCTTGGTCGAAACATCGGCCATCAGTATCGCCGCGGCATAGTCGGGCCCATGCCCCCAGAAGATATTGCCGTGCGCATCCACGGCGATGCCGTACGGGTTGCCGGCCCCGCCGGCGACCAGCTCCGCCTCATTCGCATAGAGCTGTCCCGCCAGCGGGCTGCTCGACAAACTGACCCGGTGTATCTGACTCTGATTCTCGTCGGCGATATAGAGATAGGTGGCATCGATGGCCAGTCCGCGACTATCGCCCAAATAGAGAGAGGTTGCCGGACAGCCATCGCCAAAGCGATTGCCCCCGCCATTAACGTTGGTATCCGGATTCGAACAACTGGCGCCCTTCGTGCCCCCGCCGGCAAACACCGTGCTGACGCCGGTGACCGCGTCGATTCTCATCACCCTTCCGGCATATTGACCCATTGCCACATACATATTTCCCTGGTTATCCACCACAGCGTCCTCCGGACCTCCGGCGACGGGCATCTGTTGGCTGGTCATGTAGGGAATGGCTGTGATGCTAGTGCTATGGGCGGCGGCAGTAATGTTGGCGGTGGTAGTGGCCGTGGTGGATGTCAATACGTAGTTCCCCGCCGCCGTGCCGCTCAACGTGATGCCCGTCACGGTCACCGGAATGTTGGTATCCACGTTGGCAAAGGCGAAAGTCGCCGTGCCCGCCGTGCAGGCCACGTTGTCGTTGTTCACCACGCCCGACAAAGTACAACTGGTGACGGTAGCCCTCGTGGTTCCGTCATATACCTTATTGGCAACCGTCACGATCGGGGTCACCGGCGCTGGGACAACCGTCAGAGAGATCGTCTGGCTGGCTGCCCCATAGAGGTTATTTCCTCCATAAGTGACGGTGAGCGGGTTGACGCCCAAGGTACTTGCGCTCAGTTGCGCCGACGCGGATCCGCCCGACAGGGCCACCGCCTGCCATGGGCCAAGGCCAAGCTGGTATCCTATGCTTCCGTTGGGCGTGGGCTGGCCGGGCGCCGTTTGCACGGTTGCCAAAACCGAAATCGGAGCGCCATAAGCAACCGTCGAAGCGGGGCTCACCGTTACATTCAGCGTCGGATTTGGGACCTGCACGCGAAGCAGGACCGCCGTATTGCGAGGGTTTTGATTCAACATCGGCCAATCGTTAACCGCGGCATTGTATGGTGTACCCGTGGCCAGGACGGTAAGCACCCCTTCGAGCAGACTGCCGCTTTGTCCGCCTCCCCCGACGAGTAAATAAGTAGCGGCAATTTCCGTAAGACCGTCATGATTGAAGTCGCCAACGGTCAGGTTTCCTACATAAGGCTGGTTGCCGCCGGCGCCCAACAGGTTCCAGGTCTTGGCGATCGTGCCATCGCGGCGCAAAGCAACAAGCTGCTGGGATTCGTAATATTGCGTACTCTCGCTGGTAGAGTCAGCGGCCCGCACTTGGGGGACGGCAAGCGTGGTCCCGTCAGGCCCGGGCTGGGTCACCAAGGTCAGGGCGCCGGCCGCACTTGTCGACTGCGAAGCCATGCTTCCGGCAAGGGGATTCACCACATTGTAGGTAAGCACGGACATCAGGATCTCCGGATATCCGTCGCCATCGATATCGGCCAGAACCAAGGGGCCAAAGATAGCATCAGTCATCGGAAGCGGCCAGGCGCTGGAATAAGCTGTGCCGTCGGTATTGAAGACGAACAGGGAGCCACCCCCCGTGGCCACAATCTCCTCATGACCATCCTGCCCCAGATCCCCCGCCGCAAGACGCGCCGAGTTACAAGCCGTGCCATTCACGAGAACCACCGGCCAGCCGGGCCTTTCGGAGCCGTCCGGCTGAAGTACATGCATCGCAATTTCGCAAGTATAATTAGGGCCAGGAGTACCAACCATGACCACCGTTTCCAGCCTGCCATTGTGGTCAAGGTCGGCCAGCAAGAGACCTTCCGGAATCCCGCTAAAGGCTGGTGCGGCCCAGGAGAGGGGCGTTCCATCGCTTCCGAACAGTCCCAGCACGAACGTCGAGGACGAGGGGCCCTCTATCACCACGAGTTCCTTTTGCCCATCGCCCCTGATGTCACCGGCAAGAACTCCTGGCGCGCTCGTATTAAACCACAGGTTGTCATTCTCGTCCGCTATGGTCAGCGGGAAGTTGGCGCTCAGTTGCGGGCCATTGTTATCCCACGCAAGCACACTGGTATTGAAAGCGCCATTGATGATCCTGTAGCCGGAGGTCACGGCTGTAAGCTGAGAATCTCCCGTGAGATCTTCCAGCACCACCTGTCCCCACTGCAATTGGGAGGCTGGATTCGACAGGAAGAAATTGGACGTATTGTTTGAATTTATGATATGGAGCTCCGTTTGGTCCGTCATAACCGACTCGTCGCCCGCACCGCCATAAAAACTCCCCGCCGCCGGCTGCGTATAGGAACCTTGGATAATCGCCGTATCTGTCTCCGAGGAGCCATCGACGGCAAATCTCCTGAAAACTCCAGGAGGGCCATTCGAATAGGTCGGGCTCATCATTACCAGGCTGGTATGGCCCGCGGCATCGTTGGCGGGCACCACGCCAAAGCCGACCTCAGCGCCTTCTGAGAGCCATTTTGGCCAGTTTGAATTCAAGAGATTCGGTTCCAGGTATACAAGCGTGGTGTAAACCCGGCTTACGACGCTGTCATCAACCGTAAGGCGGATGGTATAAAAATTCGCGGGGGTTGAAACCAGGGAAGAGGTGTTCCATACGGCCAGTTGGCCGCTGGTAATCGGTGAAGCGCCTCCGCCGGTAAGACTGATCCCGCTTGCGCTCCATCCCGATGTCGGTGAAATCCCCGCGGCCCACTCTATATGGAAATCCTCGAAGCCACTACCAATCGCTGTTCCCAGAATGGGAATACTAACTCCCGGCTTGAAAACGGCGGCGGTGGAGGGTACCAGAGGCGGAGGCGGGCTGCTGATGACGTCGTACTGCACCTGCACATCGACGCGATCGACGAACGCCAGGCCCGACGAATCCACGGCGGTCAGGCGGATGGTGTAGAGGCCGTCAGGTAACGCGCTGGGATCAAAAGTGCCCAGGGTTCCCGATACCGCGGCCGTGCCGGAAGAAATCAAGGTCCATGAGGTTGGTAATTCCCCCGCCCCGTACTCCAGGCGATAAGACGCGAGACGGTTGAGGCTATGATTGCCCCCGCCCATTAGATCGGACACGATCCCTTGAATCGTAGCCGGTGAGGTAAGAGCCATCCCTTGGTTGGAGGTGTAGCAATTCGGCGGTTGCAGGGCTCCCGGGCACACGGCCGTGATCTTGGCCTGCAGCACGCTCGTTACCGCCACGGCCGCCGCCGCGTTGATTCGGCCATAGCCAAAGCTGAGGTCGAAACCCGGGCTTCCGAGATCGGTGGCCGAGGTGCGCAAAACTTGCCGGACATCTTCGTTGGTAAAATCCGGATGTGCGGAAAGAATCAAAGCTGCCAGTCCGGAAACGTGCGGGGCAGCCATGCTGGTGCCTTCCAGCTCGGTGTACAGGGGCGGGGCCCCCACCAGAGGACCCAGATCGGTGCCTGAGGCGAGCAGCGACAGAATCCCTACCCCAGGGGCGGCGACATCGATCTTGTCGCCCCAGTCGGAAAACGAGGCTAGATTGTCGTTATTGTCGGTAGCCGCTACGGTGATCACATTCCACAACTGGGCGGGGTAGAAACCGTTCGCATCCATATTGCTATTGCCGGCCGCGGCCACGAATACCATGCCCATGCTGTAAGCGTATTGAATGGCCTCCGCAATCGTTGGGTCGGAACCGGTCCCGCCCCACGATGCATTAATGATGTCCGCGCCGTTTTCCGCGGCATATTCGATGGCCGGCGCCAGTGTCGAATCGATACCGATACCGTTGTTGTCGAGTCCCTTCACCGCCATAACCTTGGCATGCCAGGCAACTCCAATCACGCCTATGCCGTTGTTGCCCACGGCGGCGATGGTTCCGGCAACATGGGTTCCATGGCCGAAGTGATCGATGGGATTGTTGCCCTGCTGCGGGTTAAGATAGCTGGAACCGATGAAGTCGTAGCCGCCAACATAGTTGGCGGCGATGTCGGGATGGGTGTAGTCGATTCCCGTATCCACTACGGCTACCACAATCCCCGAACCCGTACTCGTAGCCCAGGCCGCGGGCGCTCCGATCTTCCATATGCCCCATAGGTCATCGTAAGGCTGGCCCCAGCTTCCGCTGGTCCACAAATAAAGATCGTTGGGAGAACAGTTTGCCGGATTGCTTACGCCGACCGTGCAGCCTCCGGAGGACTGGACTGCCAGAGAAACTTTTTCTTCCTCGGCGTACTCCACATTCGCGGTATCGGTTTTGAGTTGTGCCAAAGCTTGCGCGATCCCGGAAGGAGAACTGTCGGCCAAATCCATCACATACGTGCGCGATAGCTCCGGTGGCTGAAAATCGCCGCGGAGCCTTTGGGCGCGCTGCGGGAACTTCTGCCGCACCTGCTGAGCAAGCTGCAGGTCGGTGAGACCCTGAAGCTTCTTAGCCTGCACCAGGTGCGGGTACATGGGCCTCAATCTTTGTATCGAGTGCTGCGTCATGAACTGGCCCAGCTGTCCCGTTGCCTGGCCACGCGACACGGCCATACTTTCTACCTGCGAAGGCAGCGCAGTCTCAACCTGGCCGGCCAGGGGCGTCCGCAGCTTTACGATCAATCTTCCCGTCGTTTTCGGAGGGTTGCTTGCCCTTCCAGGCAGAACAAAGAGGCCCAGCGTCGATAGGATAAGAATTGCAATTTGCAGGAATCGGGTCACGGATAGTCCCGTATGTTGACGTTTCATTGCCTCTTGTCTCCTTCACCGAAAAATAATCCATCCCTCAACATCGATACGCAGCACTGCCCGCCTTACAAAGACACGCCTTCGCGATCAATCTGATCAACCTGGATGAAACTGGAGCTTGCTTCAGAAATCGCATGCGGCATTTTCCCGCAACCTCTCAGCGGCTGAAGCCGCATGGTTGGCGATCCTGAGCGGCGCGGCTCTCAACCCAACAAGCCAGAACGGGTTTGCCGGGGGCCCCGGGCTGAAGTCGCGCCCTTCTAAAGAACTATTACTGAAACATGCTCTGACTACAGGGAACCCTACATCTGGCCAGAACCTTTGAGACTTTTTTGGGGGCCGAAAAACAAAACGCACTGAAGGAGTGGCAACGTCAGCCAGACGGCGCGGGGAATCACACTCTATGACCTCGCACGGGGCTGGAATGATTCCTGAGTGGCCACATCCAGCGGACGGAATACCCACGCCTCGCCGCGTGACAAGCAGTCACGCCGATAACCCCTATTGGTGAGACGCCCGCACTTTATCGCGTTTTAACAGGAGAAGTCAATGACAGACTTGAATTACAGGAAAAGCGATGCACGGAAAAAGGTTCATGGATGGACCATGGCCGGTGTGGTAGCGCTCTGCAATCTGGCCGCACGCAGGGCAGCCTCGGCTTCCTCCGGGGTAAGATCCGTCTCGCAGTAATATGCCTCAAAGATTTTCATCACGGCCGGCACGATGAATTTGTGCAAGTGGCGCCCGTCTTCTTCGAAACGGTTGGGAAAGAGTTCATTGACAGTTTCGTAGGCCGGAAAGTAATAGGCCCGGCGCGGCGAATCTCGGGCAACGTCTCTGAGAAATTCATCCAGTGCCGCCTTGAGAATGGCTTTCGACGCGGAGTTGGCTGTGATACACGATTCCGGACGAAATGTGGCCGCCAACGCAATGGGCGACAGGGTGATCACGATTTTCGCCCGCGGGACATGCCGGCGGATGATGTCATAAATGCGCGTCAACACCTGTCTGGTTTCGGCCACGCTGCATACGCGAAACTTGTGCCGGCTGGGATCGTACAGATTCAGGGGGACCGCGCGCCAGAGGATGCCGCCCGTGATTTCGTCATACCAGACCTCGGAGAGGCCGAGCGTCAGGATGAAGACGTCCGTATTCAGGAATACCTCGCGCGTCGCCGCTCTGACCTTTTCGTCATAGCCGAAGGTGGCGGCATCGAAGCCGTGCCACAGGTTTTCCGGCGGCTGCTCTCCCTCCAGCGCCCAGGTGAACTGTTGCAGCAGGGCATGCACATTGACCAGGCCTTCGCCCATGGAGGAGATGTAGATGTCGGGAGCGCGATCCCTGGAAACGTCAAAGCGCAAGCTGGAAAGGTGCCGGCTGATATGCAGGGCAAAGCAGCTTCCGAAGGCCGTGACCTTGGTGCTGCGGGAGATGATTTTGGATTCGGGGAGATGGCCCCGCAGGATAAAGTCGCGGCAGAAAGCCGGCGACATGTGATCCTTGCCATAGGGATTGAAATTGCAGTTCTCGCCGCGATAGAAAGAAGCGCCGATTCGCCGGCGCTGTTGCCCATCTGTCTTGGGGTAGAAGAATTCCTGCCACGCCGTCTCTCCATTCGGGACCGCGCAGACACCGGGCTGAACTTTATCTGGTGCGGCAACCGGAGCCGTGGAGGGAGATGGCGGCAGGGAATTGGTGGACAGGACTCCGGCATCCGCGGATGCTCCGGCGAGACGAGCGAGCATCGCCCTTTCTTCGGGCGTAAGGCTGGCGACATGGGGTTCGAGAATAGGGGCAGCTTCCGCGTGGCGCCGCGAGGCAATCAACAGCGTGGCCAGATTGACCGAGGCCTGCCGGTGGGAAGGATTCATCTGGAGGGCACGCCGGAAACCCAACTCGGCAGTTTTGCCACGGCCGCAGGCCGTTTCCGCGGCGGCCCAATCATTCCAGCGATCACTGGTTTCAGCTTCCCGCAGGGCAGCCTGCAACAGACTTGAGGCTTCGGCAGGATTGCCATTCTGAATAAGTTGGGTGGCAACCTGTTCGATTTCAACGCTATTCATGCCATACCCCCATATTCAGTGGTGCACGAACAGGGCCAAACTCAACCGGCGATCGGCTGCTTTTCATTAGAACGCTTTGATCTGGAAGCCCACGCCTGGCATGTGGCGGTTACGCAGTAAGGAAATCGGAAAAACGAACGCAGAGCACATGCGCCTGCGGCGCACCACCGAGGATGAAAATGGCTGAGAGCGCCAACGGTGATGCTTTGCGGGTCGAATTTTGCTTCAAACAGTTGTGACCGGCAACCGCCTGGAG
>Ga0326728_10019767_pt1 | contig 12996 bp, 9 predicted proteins | sample MB3enrmetagenome_FD_207602 | JGI IMG/M metagenome (GOLD analysis project Ga0326728, IMG submission 207602) | Lab enriched peat soil microbial communities from McLean, Ithaca, NY, United States - MB31MN | ecosystem: Environmental > Terrestrial > Soil > Wetlands > Peat | place: USA: New York...
CAACAAAGCCAAGGTGGCGGACGGGCGCAAGAACCATGACTTATATAAGCGGCTCAAGTCTGACGTCGACCGCAGCCGCCAGACCTTCGATAAACGCTTTGGCAAAGCTCTGAGCAAGCAGGTTGATTACTTGCATGAGGAGCTGGTGAGGACCCTGGCGGCGAACGACCCGACGGCTCTGGGGCCGGAATATCCAGGGCCCGCCGCGTGACCTCCCTCCGTAATCCGTTTGTCCGAACCCTCTGCCTTTGGACGGTCCTGGCATTGCTGCCGGGGCCCGCGCATGCTGCGGATTTGCTCCCCGCACACCTCCGCGAGCTCGCGGCCAGCGCCTCACGTCGCGAGACCTGGCCGCGCCTGCGCAGCTACGCGCAATCACAGACCAACCCCCTGTGGCGTGGTTGGGCTTACTTCCTGGCCGGATATCAGGAATACGAAAGCCAGAGTTATGCTGAGGCTGCGAAGGATTTGGCCCAGGCCGCGCAGAGTGGATTTCCGCTGGCGGATTACGCGGTCTATTATCAAGCTTCAGCGCTCAGCCAATCCAACCGGCCGCAGGACGCTGCTGCGGCGCTGCAAGATTTCGCGGCGCGTTTTCCCCGCAGCCATTTGCGCGAATCAGCGCTCACCTTGCGCGCCAACGCCTTGCTGAATTCCCAGCAGGCGCAGCAGGCCGTCGATGTGCTGGCCGCCGAAGTGGAAACGCTCAAACAGCCGGCGCTTTCGCTGCTGCTGGGCCAAGCTTGCGTGCAGGCTCATCAATTCCTGCAAGCCGCCAACGCATTTCAGAATGTGTATTACAACTTCCCGGCTTCCGCGCAGGCCAAAGCGGCCGCCGACGCTCTTCAAGCGCTGCGCAGACAATTGGACATTGCTTATCCGGTCCCGGATGTTGGACTCAGACGGTCGCGAGCGGAGGCGCTCTCCAAGGCGGGACGCTACGACGACGCCCTGAAAGAGTTCGGCACGTTGCTGAAAGATGAGCCCACCAGCCCCATGGTCCCCTATTGGCAAATGGGACAGGGCATGTGCTTCCTACGCCTTCGCCGGACGGCCGATGCCTTGCAAGCTCTGTTCACGCACTATGCCGTGCCTGACCTGGAAGCCCAGCGGCTGGCCCTGCTCGTCCAGGTTCACGCGCAGCAAGGTGACGCGCTGGGGGCTACCCAAGACCTGGCGCAGCTTAATGCCTCCTACGCCCTCTTCCCCCCATACGCCGACGCGCTATCGGCAGCGGGAATTTATAACTACCGGCAGCTCAATTGGCGGGAAGCGGCGCGCGACTATCGCCGCCTCTGGGAGCTTTATCCTGGAAATGAGCATCTGCGCGACGACGGGTGGCGACTGGCGTGGTGCGATTATCTTTTGGGCGATCCCAAAACCTCTGCGGTGATCAGCCAGTACCTGACGTGGTTTCCGGATTCTCCCCGCGCCCCCGCAGCACTCTATTGGTTGGGGCGGGTACAGGAGGAGCAAGGCGCCCTCGCCGAGGCGCGAGCGCTTTACGCGCTGCTGGCCAAACGGTTTCCGCACACGTATTATGCGCCGCAGGCTGCCGCGCGCAGGGAGGCGATTCAAGCAAGGCAGGGAAGCTTTGCGGGCTCAAGCGACTCCGCTGCCGCTCCCCTGGCCGCCGCGCTGATCCCGGTTCTAAAGCCGCCGGTGATTCCGACCGGTCTGGCATGCTTCGGCACGGCTCCCGGCGACGCCGCCCGGCCGGCGCTGATCCTCCAGGCCCTGGATTTGAAAAGCTTGGCAGAAGATTATTTGAAAGCTGCCTTCGCCGAGGAGAATCCGCCCCCCGAATTGCACCTGCTGCAGGCTGAGCTATACGACGCGCAGAACGACGTGACGGGCGCACTGTTCGCCGCCCTCAAGACCGCGCCGTCCTCTGCGCAGATGGAATTCTCCGACCTGCCCAAGGAAGTTTGGGTTGGTGCGGCAGGAATCGGCGTTCAGCGCGCGCGCCTTGTCCGTGGCCAATGCCCGCGGCTTGATGCAGATTCTGCCGGAAACGGCGGCCCGCAGCAATCGACCTTCGCGCACGCGGGCCGCCGCCCGGCGGCTTTACGATCCCAATTACAATGTGCGGGTCGGGTGCGCCTATTTCGCCGAGCTCCTGAAAGACTTTGATAATCATCCGGAGCTTGCGTTGGCCGCTTACAATGCGGGCGATTCACGCGTAAAGGACTGGGTGAAGAAATATTCCTTCCGCGATCCGGGGGAGTTCCTGGAAAGCATTCCCATTTCCGCCACGCGGATATACGTGGAGATGGTGTTGCGCGATGCGGAGATTTACCGCCAGCTCATAAGCGGCTCGCCGCGCTTTGCGCAGTGCGCTGCGCTGCAGCCTGCTGCGCCGCCGGAAACCGGCGCGCCGTAGGGGCGACCCTTGTGGTCGCCCTTGGGCGGGCACAAGGCCCGCCCGTACGAACGAGGGCGGGCACGAGGCCCGCCCCTACGAGTGTGCGTGAAGCGCAACAGGATCCTGAGGTGAAGGCATGAGTGAAAACGTCATAGGCTTCCGGGCAAACCCGACCCCCCGGTCGCCCATTTCCCAGAAAGCCCATAAGTTCACCGAGTCGGTGATCCGGGAAATGACGCGCCTGGCTCTGGAGCACAACGCGGTGAACTTGGCCCAGGGGTTCCCGGACTTTCCCGCTCCCGAAGAGGTAAAAGAAGCCGCGGTGCAGGCCATCCGCGCGGATATTAACCAGTATGAAATTACCTGGGGCGCGCGAGAATTCCGGCGCGCCGTTGCCGAGCGCTTCGGCCACGACACGGGCCTGGAGGTTGACCCGGAGCGGGAGATGACGGTCTGCTGCGGCGCCACGGAAACCATGATCGCCTCTCTGCTGGCCATCATCGATCCGGGCGATGAGGTGGTGGTCTTCGAGCCTTTTTACGAGAACTATGGCCCGGACGCCATCATCTGCGGCGCCGCCACCCGCCACGTGCGCCTTCATCCCCCGGATTGGACCTTCGACCCGCATGAACTCGCCGCCGCCTTCACCGATCGCACACGCGCCGTGATTCTGAACACCCCCAACAATCCCACGGGGAAGGTCTTTACCGCCGGCGAACTTGAGCTGATTGCCGAGCAGTGCCGGCGCACCAACGCCTATGCCATCACCGACGAGATTTATCAGTATCTGGTCTATGACGGCTTCCGGCACATCTCGCTGGTGACTCTACCCGGCATGCGTGAGCGCACCATTACCATCAACGCCATGTCCAAAACCTACAGCGTTACCGGCTGGCGGGTGGGTTACGCGCTTGCTCCTCCGGAAGTCACGCACGCCATTCGCAAAATGCACGACTTCCTCACCGTGGGAGCCGCGGCGCCTTTGCAGCAGGCGGGCGCCACTGCCCTGCGCCTGCCGGAAACTTATTACCAGCAGCTTTGCGAGGGCTACCGGGCGCGGCGTGACCGCATGTTGGCGGGCCTCGACCAGGCGGGGTTCCGCTGCTTCCGCCCCCACGGGGCTTATTACATCATGGCCGATATTTCCGGTTTCAACTTTCCCAATGACGTGGAATTTGCGCGCTACCTGGTAAAGGAAATCGGCGTGGGGGTTGTTCCCGGCAGCAGCTTCTACCGCGATCCTGCCTCCGGAGCGCAGCAGGTGCGCTTCACCTACTGCAAAAAAGACGCCACGCTCGACGAAGCACTGCGGCGATTGGGCAAATTGCGGGCGTGAAAAGCAGGTACCAGGGAAATCGGAAATTATGAATTATGAATGTCGGCTGCTATTTATCATTCATACTAATTCACCAAGGCATCGAGAAGGTCGGTGCCGGATTGCGCAGCGCGCAGCTCTGCGATTCGCGTCCACCTCTCGCGCTAAAACGCTGAGCTTTGCTCTGCGCAATCCGGTCTGATACCTGGCACCTGACACCTGGCCCCTTTCCTCCTCACATCGGCAACTCAAAGCGCGGCGAGAAATCTGAGATGACATAGTTCACGAGGGCGTCCAGAAGGTCGGTGGCGTAGGGGTCGGAGTTGTAGGTGGTGGCGAGAGAAAAAGTGCAGATCAGCAGCTTGCCTTTTCCGGCTTTGGCTTGCACCAGGACTCCCACATCGTTGTGGATCCAACCATAGAACATCCCAGCCAGTACATCGTTGAAATTCTGCGGCGGGATTCCCTTGATAACGGCCGCGGGGTTGACGGCCTGGATTTCAAACCCACTCAGCGTATCGAATCCGATATCGGCAAACGGCGCTCGGCCTTTGCGCAGCCAGAAGAAGTTGGAAATCCAATTGCCGTCGAAGGCATCCTGCGAACGCGGCGCGATCTCGATTCCCGGCGCCAGGGTCAGGGGGTCGGAGGCGATCAGGATCACGCGCGCCCCGGCGCGCAGCTTGCTTTTTACCGTCTCATCCAGGGTTGAGGTGATCAGCACGGGGAAGGCTTCCGAGCCGGAAGGCGCCAGATAATTGCGCTCGCGCATGTCTTTCACCAGCCGGCGCAGGCGTTCAGGCGCTGGATCGTAGAAGGAGACGGGTGGCGGCAAGTCGAGCGGTTTGATGGGGTAGAAATAATAATTCAGGGAATTATCTGATGTGGGTTTATCCGCAACGATAAGTTTGGCTCGCAAGACCCGTTTGACGGGCGCGGGGCCGGCAGGGGCCGTGAATCGAATCGTTCCCACCTTGGCTGCGCCCGCGGAGGGGCTGGCACTCACCGGCAGGCTGCCCGTGAGCGGGGTTCCCTCCACTTGCCAGTCCACTTTCGCACCCGCCAGGTCGCCCGGGCCATAGTGTGAAATGTAGACCTCCGCCGAAACGGGCTCGCCGGTTTTGTAATTGCTCTTGTCGCCGCGGAGGACCAGAAGGTCGTCCTGTTGCAGGCGGCCGAGCGCCTCACCAAACGCCTTGGGATGACGCCACATGTCGAGCAAACCGTTTGACTCCCAGTTCACGTCCGTAAATTCCGTAATGACATAGCCCTGAATCTCGGAGTGCGCGCGCAGGGCCCCAATCTCATACTTCAACGCTTCGTATTCGTGCCATTCGGTGGCGTCAATCAGGGCGTTCAGATCGGGGAAGAGGGAATTGTATTGATAATCGGCGAAGCGCTGCTCCAAGCCCTCGGGCAGGGTGATCTCTCTTCCGCCAAAAGTGCGGCTGAACCACCAGGGTTTTTCCTCGGGGACGTGCGGCAATCCCCAGTTGCCGAACTCCGAAAGCAACAGCGGCTCGTCCCCGCGCGGGGCCGCATCGCCGTACGGGCTGAAGAGCCAGCCGGGGCGCTGCGCCTGGTCATCCACCAGGCGGTCGAAATTCGAAGCGTAATCGGGGATGGCGGAGTACTGATGGAAATCCGCGATGTCCGTGGCCAGATGAAAGTTATCGCAGCACGCGCTGTTATCCACCACCAGCCACGGCACAAAACCCTTGGCTTGCTGATAGGCGGCCTTCAGCCAAGCGCGGTCGGGCGCCTCCTTCAGGTTGGCGCCCCAGCTTTCGTTGATAATGCTCACGATGACGATGGAGGGGTGGTTGGCGTCGCGCTCCACCATGCCATGTAGCGTCTCCATGGCGCGGCGCTGGGAATCGGCGGTGAGCTTGTCCCAATTGGGAATTTCGTACCAGATGAGTATGCCGGTTTCGTCGGCGGCCTGGAGATAGCGCGGGTCAGGCACTTTGATGTGGCAGCGCAGCAGATTCAGGCCCAGCGCCTTCGCCTTCCGCATTTCGTCACGGAGATAATCGAGTGAGGGCGGCGTGTAGATCGTGTCGGGGTAAAAGTCCTGATCCAGTGCGCCGCGCAGATAAATCGGTTTGCCGTTCAAAAGGAATTTTCCGTCGTGGGTGGTGAAGCTGCGGAAGCCGAAGCGACAGAGGGCGGAGTCTCCGGAACTGAGCGTCACGTGCAGCTCATAAAGGTTCGGGCTTGAGGGGCACCACAGCAGGGGGGGGCGGACAAGGCCGCTCAGCTTGGCGGTCGTTTCCCCATTGGCTACGTCGTGCTCGCCCTTCCAGACGCTTTTGCCGGTGGGATCCATGACTTCCGCGGTGACGTGCGCCGTGCCACCCTGGTCCATCCCGAACACCGGCGCGGTGATTACCAATGTGCCATCGGAGGGGGCGGAAATGTGCACGCTGCCCAGGCGCACGCGGGGGCGATAATCGAGTTCCACGCTTTGCCATAGGCCGCTGGTCTGGACATACCAATTCTGCTTGCCGTGCGGAATTTCGGCATAATTGATGCCATCCACCACCTCGTGGGGTTTCGCCCCGGGGTCGGCCACGCGCACGGCCACTTGGTTTTCACCTGCACGGAGCAGGGAAGTGACGTCGATTTCAAAAGGCAGATAACCACCGCCGTGCTTCCCGGCTTGCTTGCCGTTCACGAAAACCAGGGCGCGATAATCGACGGCGCCAAAACGCAGGAGGGCCACCTGGTCAGCGGCGGGCGGATCCACAGTGATGGTGCGCCAGTACCACGCCACGCCGGCGTAATCACGCAGGTCGGAAAATTGCGATTGCCAGGAGGAGGGAACCCGCGTGGGGCGCACGTAGGGGGCGGAATCGACCTTTTGCACATCAAGCGTGCCGGCGGGATCGGCGAGGAAGTGCCAATCACCGTCGAGCGAGACGCTGGAAACCGCCGCCGCGTGGGCCGTCCCCGCCACGAAGACCAAGGAAAAGAGCAATCGAATTGATAAGCGCATCCGTGACCCTTGAATCTTTGAGTCTATGCGTTCCGCACAAAAAAAGGCAAGCGGTGTTGACACCTTAGACCTTACACCTGACACCTAACCCAAATTATGGTACGATGCATTCCTTGGCTGGAAGAACCCGATTCATCGTATGAGTAACAGCGTAATGGCAAATTCCTCCGTGGGTGGTTTGGTGCCTGCCGGAACGACGGCAGAAGGGTCGGGGCAGGGCGCTCCGCTGGAATTGGGCGCGCTGGCCGGCAAGGCGCTGCTGCTGATCTTGCAGGTTGAAGAAGTTCTGGAACAGGAATCGCTGCACGTTTCCGTCTGGGGGTCGGCGGACGGCCAGAACTGGGGAACGCAGGCGCTTTTCTGGTTTCCACAAAAATTCTATTCCGGCGTCACTCCCGCCGCACTCGATTTGGGGCAGCGCCCGGACATCAAATTCCTTCAAGCGCGCTGGGAAGTGAACCGCTGGGGACGAGGCATTCCGCGCGCCCACTTTAGGTTTGCCGTGGAAGTGCAGGAAGCCGCAGGATAACACCTTGACTCGAGAGGTCGCACACCGTGGAATCGGAAGATCCGCAACTCCTTAAAGCTGAGGTCGAGCGACGGCAATACCGCCGCGTGAAGCTGGTAACCGAAGTTCATTGCGAAGCCCTGGAACGCAATGAGGTCATGGTGACTCGGGATGTGAGCCTGGGCGGCATGTTCATCAACGTGCGCTTTCCCCTTCCCATTGATTCCGAATTGTCGCTTTCCTTCCGACTCTACCCGACGGAGCCGCCCATCAACTGTCGCGCCAAGGTGATGTTCTCGCGCGTCGGCATGGGCATGGGAATCCAGTTCCTGGACCTCACTGCCGAGGGGCAACAGACGCTCCAGAAATTTGTGGAGGAAGTTGCCTAGGTCCTGCCATCTTTCCGCCGGCTCCCGCCTTCTAACTCAGTAGTGAGGTCAGCGATGAAAATATTTTTCTTAGCACTGTTCGTTGCCGTCTGCCCGCTTGCCATTCTCGGGCAATCATCCAACCAGAAAACGCCCCTGCCGCCACATCCCAATGAGCCCGCCACGCAGGAAATCCAGACGGAGACGATTGGGTCGCCCCGTCAAACCCCCAACGCCCCGTCAAACCCCGCCGGCGCCACCGGGTATTTGGAGCCGCAACAGGTGAAGGCGCTGATGCACAAAATCTGGCTGGCGGAGTTTCGTTTGAACGACCTGCTTACCCAAGTCCATCCAGATAAATGGAAGATGCCTCCCGCAGCGGAGCAGTCCTTTGAGCAGACCTTGGATTCGTTGCACAAAACCATCGCGACACTGGAAGACTGGCGTAATCAGTTTGATTCCCGCCCGGACAGCCTGTACCTGGGATTCCAGACCTATGTAGCGATCAGCGCCGTTTTGCCGCGACTCGATGGCGTGGCACACAGCGTCGCGCATTACGAAAATCCCAGCTTCGGTGGGCAATACAGCCAGTCGGGAAACCAACTCTTCGATCTGCAACAATTGATTGAGCCCCACCTGGCGTATCTGCTGAAAAATCAGGACAACCTCTTCCTGGCCGTGCAGACCAACCTCGCTTCCTGCCAAAATGAACTGAATTCCGCCGAGCGCGATAAGGAAGGGCGCGCAACTCCCATGAAGAATATCGCGCCGGTATTCAAAGGCCACGGGCGAATCGTGCACCCTGCGGCTCCCGCGGGCGGTGCAAAGCCCGCCGGGACAAAGGTCACGGCGCCCCCCAAGCCCGCCGCGAATACGCCCAATCAAGCGGTGAAGAAACCGAAAACTAACAACTGAAGACTGGCAACTCTACTGCCCCATCTTCCGCGCCTTCTCCAGAATGGCCGGGCGGGCTCCTTCCATCGATGCGCACAGGTCCGCATAGCGCAGGGTGCGTTGCTCGAAGGTGCGTTTGGCCATCGCACCGAGAAAGCGCGCTTCGAACTCGCGAAAGTAGGATCCGTAGAGGTGGTAACTATCGGCCATATGGCAGTAGCGGCCCACCTCCACCTTCCGGCCAGACAATTCCGAAACGCGCGCGGCGATGCGCCTCTGCATTTCCACCAGGGCAAAAATATTCATGAAAGCTGCCTTGTAGGCGTCGTTGGAGCGAAACCGCACATTCATGCTGAGCACCGGTGAGCCGCCTTCTTCTGTAATCCGGCACCACACGCTTTGCAGGCAGGCGGGGTCGTAGCAGTCGTTGTCCTCCCAAACCTTCCAGGTGATGGCCTGGGCGCGCCGCGTGTAGGGAGTCTCGGCCAGCTTGCGGCAAATGGTTTCGACCTGGTCGATCGGTGGCAGCGTGGGAACCTGGTAGCGGAATAGCCGCTGGTGGTAGGTGTACTCCCAGCGCGTGTCGCCGGGGTCGCGCTGGTCGCGCACCAGATGGTCTTTGATGCCTTCCAGAACTTCCATCACGTATTCCTGAAGATCCTCGGGGCCGCCGGGAAAATCGCGGTGGATCATCGGCTCCTTAAGCGGCTCGGCGATGGTGATGATCATCGTGGCGTCTTTGCTGGGGGGGTCGCCGGGCTTGTCGTACTGCGTTTTGAGGTCGCAGCCCTTCTGGTGGAGCAGAAGGAGCGATTCCTCCCAGGCGCGGGCGATGCAGTCCGCTTCAACGTGTAGAACGGGGATGCCGGGCATGCGGCAATCCTTTCCGCGGCAGAGCCGCAAGAGCAAGTCAAAACGCACAGGTATGCGCCATGCGGCCACCCAGGACTCCGCGCCGGGTTAGGGAGTCCCCCGGCGGTGCGTGACGGTGTAGTCCTCTTTGGGATCCTCGGGCGCGTCGGTCAGCAAGCCGAGCATCTGATAGACCCTCACCAGGGCGTGGTCCACCATGATTTCGCCGGCGCCGGGCTCGATCCAAGTGGCGGCGCTGGCGGCGCCGTAGCCGCCCTCGGTGGCCGCCTTGATGGTGGGCAGGTACCCGAAATAGCCGTTCGAATAACCCGCCATGAAGCAATCCTGCACCGGGCAGCGCGAACGCCAGTTCATCTGAAAGTCGACGAAGGGCTCACCGGGCATGCCCAGGACCGCGATCTGTTTGTTGATCAGCACGGTGGCCACGGGCAGTTGCTGCTCGTAATGCGTATCGGGCATGTACGCATCGAGTCCCCGCGCGTCGATCTCCGAACCGCCCATCAAAGCCCGCTTGTATTTCTCGACGTCATAGCGGAAGTGGAAGGGCAGCAGATCCTCGGCGAAGTCCAGACTGGGCTCGGCGGCCGCCTGAGTGTGGATTCCGATGGCCACGCGCGCCGCCTCGTCACCCAGACGCTGTCCCGTCCAGTCGCGCCGCTTGACGGCGTCTTCTTTCAGGGGAATCACGGCGAAGTACGGGTTGATGTCGCCCGCCGCGCCTTGCAGGAAGAAGCAGAGGGGCTGGCCGCCCAGGGCCTGCTCCACCGTCTTCTCCATGACTCCGGGCCAATCGGCCGAATATTGAGTGTTATCCGGGCCAAACACGACGGGGTGGCAGGCATAATTCACCAGCACGGCCAGCGGCTTGCCGTCCGCGGCGTCGACGCGCAGCACGCCCACGGTCGGATCAACGGGGCTGGTGGGAATTTCGGTGGGGTTGTGCTCAAACCATGTCACCGTGCCGTCGGCATTCAGGCGGTGCCGGTTGTGTCCAATGTAGGCGACTCCATAACCCACACCGAGGCGGGCCTCCACCGAGTTCCGGTGGGCTTCGGCGATGGCGTTGCCGATCTTCTCCAGCATCGCCGTCTCCCACGCCGGACTTCCATTGCAGTATTTGTCCTGAAGGCTGGGAGCCGAGTGGTCGTGGGTGGCGGTCACAAACACATAAGAGATTCCGCTCGAAGCCTTGGCAGCCGCGCGCAGCCGGTCGATGGAATCGCGGCCAAAGGTGCGGCCCAAGTCGACCGTGACGAGGGCCAGGCGCTTTTCCCCCACCTCCAGCACCAGGACGCGGGCATAAAGCGGATCCAGCGTTCCGGTGCTGTCGCGAAGCTCGTAACCCCAGAGCGGTACGCCTACCGGCGGAGTGATGTTGACTTTCGCCACCCCCGCCTTGAGAGCCGCGGCGGGCAGCCACTCTACCGCGATGAGTACCAGAATCGCCAGAATCAGAGCCTGCTTCCACGTGCGCATGGTGGGACCTCCGGAACGCATGTCCAATTATCGCACCGCTGGGACGAAACCGATCAGAGTTTGCTGCGGCCCAAGCTTTCATGGCTGGACATCCAGTCGCTATGCACGGTGGCGCTGGCCAGCGATGTTTCGCCCGCCAATCCCGCCGCATCATACTCAATTCGCCCCGAATTTCTGCAAAATTCGTATCGGTTTGCCGAAAATGTCCGAAACTTAGACAAAAATGTCCGACTTTTTTCCGGGCATTTTGCAAGTTTTCCCTTTGTTTTCATACACATTCCCGCTTCGAACGTCTTTTTTATAACATCTTTTTTTGTTGAATCCCCTCTTGGACCTTCCCGAAAGCCTTGATAAGACGGCACATCCGGCGAAACCCGGAGTCTTTTATTGAGGGACCTAAGAAGCGTGATGAATCCCTGGTTCACGGAGCCCTTCATGCCGCGTAATTTGTGCGCCTGCGGCCAAATAGCCCGGCCGATCTGTCAAATACGGTACAATTCGTGCGAATTCGCGTAAAAGCCATGTATTTGACCGGCCATATTGTCATTGTCGTATTTGTTTTCATACACATAGCCGGGTCGATCTTCATTCTTAAACATCTCTTATGGTCAGCCGTCAGTTCGAACCGTAAAAAGCTTGTTCGCGAGCCGCCACCATTGGCGCACACTGGAATCTACAAAAGAGAGTCGAGAGTGCAGCGTCGCTAGTCGGAGTTTTGGGTTCAAAGTTCATGAGTCGGCAATCGGCCATCCCCCATCGGCAACCGGTCTTCTGCAATCCGTCGCCTAGCCCGTGGCCTCTAGCCAAGGTGCGTATTCTCACGCAGACACGGTTGCCCATGTAATGGGCCAGCAATAACGCATCCATAACCACGGTGGCCATAGACTAAATGACCGAAAACTGGCGGAATATTTAACGTTGGGCACTAAAATTCCCTACGCGTAGGAGGAGACACGGTCACATAAGCCGTGACCATGCCTGGACGCGCGAGTGGCCGTCAACTTGGGTGAACCTCTTCGAGTTCGTCTTGGGAATCGACCGTGGGTTCGTCATCGAAGGAAACACCTATGGTCACCTGGGCGTTGACCAGGGCTCCAAGCTTCCAGATGAGGGTGGGACTGGCTGACACATGTTCAGCCACGGCAACTCATCCATGCGTGGTCGGCTGCAACCCATTGTGAGTACGAGGCACTCTCGTGTCCGAAGGGGGCCGCAGAGCCTTCGCCAGCGCCGCGGGTACGTCCAACATGAAGAATCGCTCTGCCGAATACGCGTAGTCTTCGCCGCTCTCGTCAATCACACGAAGGTACCCATGTCTTGCGGCTTGCTCGTCAGCTATCACGGGATACAACTTCCCGGCTTCGAGCGAGGCCGGATACCCCGTATTGTCAATGCAGACTCCGAATTTTGTTCGTCGTCTTGGTTTGTTTCTCATGCCTCAATCCAGCAAAGGGAGTTTCAGTTTGAATTCCTTCCGTCCGATCCCGTGCGCCTCGTACCAATGGACCTCTGCTGTATGGATCGTACCATGCCTGAGGCGTACTTTGGCAATGCCCGTAATTTCCTCCACCGCCCCTTGCCATACATCCGTTGCAATCGCCTGCGAACGCGAATCCGGCGTCCTACGGCGATGGGCTCGATCGCGGTGATTTCGCCGATAATCTCAAAGTCCATGCGTCCTCAACCACGGCGGTCGGCGCTCGGTCCTAATTGGGTATATAGCATACATCAACGCCGATGTATGCGCCCGCCGATGTCCGCAAGCCTTTTCGCCGTAGGGGGACGGCTCGCCGTCCCCTCGTTCCGCATTCACCCTGCGGAACGCCGGGTAGGGCAAATTGTCCCGGCGAAGTCGGGAGCCCGGCATCTCGTGATTGCATTCACCCGTTCGAACGGCGCCGGAGGTTGTGTGACCCGAAGGTGGCCACGGTCAGTTCGTCTTGGGAATTGACCGTGGGTTCGTCATCGAAGGAAAAGCCACGGGAAACCAGGGGACAGAAACTGTCCCCTGGTTTCACTCCGGTGGGACGATTCGAATCTAGCGATGCGCGCGTTTCGGACGGTCATGCCGGGTAAACGGCTGGCGGACCCGGCCAGCTTCCGCTGCCTCGTTCACCCTCCGTCGCGGCCTGAGCCGGTACATCAGTTCGCGCAGGTAGGCGTTGATGCGCGTCTGGTAGCCCTCGCCCGAGGCTTTGA
>Ga0326728_10019768_pt1 | contig 12996 bp, 11 predicted proteins | sample MB3enrmetagenome_FD_207602 | JGI IMG/M metagenome (GOLD analysis project Ga0326728, IMG submission 207602) | Lab enriched peat soil microbial communities from McLean, Ithaca, NY, United States - MB31MN | ecosystem: Environmental > Terrestrial > Soil > Wetlands > Peat | place: USA: New York...
GCGGTCCTTGAACGACAACGTCGGATAATTGACCGTATCGTTCTTGATCCACAATTCCCGGATGCCCAGCTTCTCCGCGAGCCGGTCGGCCTTGACCAGTGGCGTGAAACCAACTTGCAGGCCGACAGTCGGGTCGTTTGCCACCGGCAGCAACTCGCGATAACGCCACATGGTTTTGGGACGCGATTGCACCGCCGCCTTGGTGAGCGACTTTTTGATGCGTTCGTAATCATAGACCACTTCAAGCGGGCCGAAGTCGAACTCGCAGACGTGATTGGCTGTGAGCGGATACTCGCGACCGCACTCGCGGCACTTCAGCGCCTTCATATAACCGTGTTTTTCACTCATAAAATATTTTGGTAGGGCGGCGCTGCTGCGCCGCCGAATCTTTTCCGCAAAGGCCGAGCGGCAGCTCGGCCCTACCGTAATTTGGGCAACAAAAAAGCCCCGGCTCATGGCGAGAAGGGGCTGATAAAATTCACACGCGCTTCTCATTTTTCCCCGACACTTCCGGGGCTGGAATTGGCACCTGGTCACCCCGAACGCATTCGGAGCCGGTTGCCGTGGCGTCATCGGGCCAGTCCCTCAGCCACTCTGCATGAGACCGTTGTATCAACGGATGCGGATAAGTTGATTGATAAGCCGAATCCTGTCAACTGATTTTTTGCGCCGAGCCCGCTCAGAAGACAACAATGGAACGCACCGGCAGGTCCTTCAATTTCCGGCGGCCGTCCAGGAACTTCAATTCGATGAGGAAGATGGCTTCGAGGATTTTCGCGCCGAATTTGTTCACCAGGGCGATGGCGGCGGCGGCGGTGCCGCCGGTCGCCAGCAAATCGTCAATCAGCAACACGCGCGCGCCCGGTTTAAGCGCGTCCACGTGCATCGCAATAGTCGCCGAGCCGTATTCGAGCGCGTAATCCTGTTCGTGCGTTTGGTAGGGCAGCTTGCCCTTTTTGCGGACCGGCACAAATCCGGCGTGGAGTTTCATGGCGGCGGCAGCGGCGAAAATGAACCCCCGCGCATCAATGCCTACGACCGCGTCCACGGAACCCGGTTTGAATTTATCCGTGAGCAGATCAATGGCGCCCGCGAATAATCGCGGATCGGCCAGCACGGGCGTGATGTCCTTGAATTGAACGCCCGGCTTCGGAAAATCCGGGACATTGCGGATGGCGGCCTCGATTTCGTGGGGCGTCACTTTGGCGGAGGGCATGGTGTCAGTGGCCTTTGTCTTTGGAGCTTTCAAGCTTTTCAATCATGCGACGAAGTTTTTTAAGCGCCAGGTTTTGAATCTGCCGGACGCGTTCACGGGTCACGCCAAACTTTTCCCCAACCTCTTCCAGGGTTTTTTCCAAGCCGCCGTCGAGGCCGAAGCGATAGCGCAGAATCGTCGCTTCGCGCGCGTCGAGGTGCTTGACCATCTCCTGCAACATACCGATGACGGTCTTGTCTTCGAGGTCCTGGTAGGGGGTCATAGCGTTTTCGTCCTCCACCAGGTCGGAAAAGTTATTGGAATCATCGTCGCCAATCGGCGCGTCGAGCGATGCCGGGCGAATGGACGCCAGCCGCATCTGGCGCACCCGCGCGGCGGTCATGTCAAGTTCATCAGCCAGCTCCTCGTCGGTCGGTTCCCGGCCGAGTTCCTCCTGCAACCGCATGGCGATGCGGCGCATTTTGGAAATTTTGTCCACCAGATGCACCGGCAACCGGATGGTCTTGGATTGATTGGCAAGCGCGCGTTTGATGGATTGCTTGATCCACCAGGAGCCGTAGGTCGAAAGTTTGCCGCCTTTTTTCGGATCAAACCGCTCGACGGCTTTCATGAGGCCGATGTTGCCTTCGCTGATCAAATCCAGCAGCGGCAGGCCGATGCCGTCATAATCGCGCGCGATTTTGACGACCAGCCGCAGGTTGGCCTTGATCATCTGTTCGCGCGCCTTTTTGTCGCCCTTTTTAATACGGGCGGCCAGTTCGATTTCCTCCTGTGGCGTGAGCAATTTCACCTGCCCGATTTCGCGCAGGTAAAGTTTGATGGCGGTGTCGGCGTCGTAACGCGAAATTTCCCTTTGGATGAATCGGGTGGTATCGCCGGCCGTAGCCGACGGATCCGCCGTGGCCGGGACCGCCGGTAACGTAGCCTTGGCGGTCGCGCGCGGAGAAAGCTTCTTGCGCCGTTTAATTTTGGCTGGCCTGCGTTTTTGTTTTTTTACTGCCATAAAGCGCACAAAACCTTACGGCCAGAACATCCGTCCGCAAGAAAATTAACCGGCCAATTAATTCCGGCTGCCGCGCGCCAGCGTAATGTAATAGAGCAGGTTCAGTATCGCCATAACCAGCGCCGCCACATAAGTGAGCGCTGCCGCGTTCAAAACCTGGCTGACGCCCGCGCGTTCGTGCTCATGTACGAGGCCCAGCCGGAACAATTGTTCCTTCGCCCGGCGGCTCGCGTCGTATTCCACCGGCAGCGTGACGAGCTGAAACAGCGTCAGCACCGTGAAAATCAGGATAATAATGGGCAGCACCACCTTCAACAGGCCCAGGAAGAGGCCGACAAAGAAAATGCCCACGTAGGCCATGCTTGCGAATTGCGTGATCGGCACCAGCGCCATGCGGACGTTGAACAGCCCATAAGCGGCCTGATGCTGGAGTGCGTGGCCGGCTTCGTGCGCCGCCACGCCGACCGCGGCGACCGTTTGGCCGTGAAAATTGTCGGAGGAAAGGAACAGCGCGCGCTTCATCGGGTCGTAATGATCACTCAAGTGGCCGGGAATTTCCGCCACCGGTACATCATTAAGACCGGCTTGGTCGAGGACTTCGCGCGCGGCTTCGGCACCAGTCATGCCGGAGTCCACTGGCACTTGACTGTATTTGTTGTAGGCGTGGGACAACTTGATTTGCGCCCAGATACCCAGCAACAAGCCCGGTATCAGGAATAACCAATATAATGGATCGAACCAATTAATCATAATCAATCAATTGACAACGCGCTGGCTGCGTTATTCAAAGCCAAGCTGGCAGTGTGCCAATTCAATTTACGAGGAATTTAAGGGATTTGACGGTAGTTGAAAGTTTTTTCTGAGCCATTGCGGCTCAATTGAGACAACAGGCGTGGCACAAGCCCGGCTGACACACAATCCGCTCGACTTCAGCAACTGCCCGCCCGCTTTACAACGTAGATAGCCCATCCGCAATCGTCTGGTACTTCAGGACGGGCAATAAATCTTTTCGCATCCGTTCTGTGTCGCTGTAGTAAGGCACTCTACCGATATCAATGAAATCGTGTGTCAGTGGCGAAATGGATCCGGTGATTCTCGAGTAGCACTCACAGAGTTCCGCTGCTGTGTAAATCAGCCAGAGCGGCATGAACCATGGCTGCCCGACTTTCCAGTGACGGCAAGCCAATTCCAGAAACTCCTGCAACGAGACATTCCCTTCGTCGCCGATGTGATAAATACCGGATGCGGCGCGATTGGTGATAGCCGCCGCACAAGCGGCGCAGAAATCATCTTTCGAAATCAGATGGATTTGCGTGCGCTCTTTCCAGACGCCAAGCAACCGGTGTTTTGCCAGCCAGTGCGCAGCTTCAATCATTAAAATGCCCCGCCCATAGACCATGCCGACGCGAAGCGAAATCGGTTCGGGCACGTTGGCGAAGAGGTAGCGCTCCTCTTCCAGGCGCGTTTTTGCATGAACTGATATTGGCGTCCCGTCCATTCTGCCACGCGCCGGTCTTTCGATGGAGGTCGGCCCTTCGACGTGCGGAAAACTGATCAGCACAATCCTTCGGACATTGTTCTCCTTCGCAACGTCAACCAGATTTCTGAAATAGCCGGTGTTGGTCGTCCTTAAGAACTGTTCAGGGTTGGCCTTGAACAGCACACCGGCAAAATGGGCGATGACATCAACGCTATCCACGGCGGGTGTCAAGGATTCACGTTTTGCCAGGTCAGCGCGCACAATCTCGGTCCTGCCTGTAACCTTCAAATCGGCAGGCACGTCCCGCCGGAAAACCATCAAGCGCAACGGACCAACTCCTTGAACGAGCAAATGTCGGGCAAACAGCGAACCAAGATTACCTGCGGCGCCGGTGATCAGTATTTTCATCGACTGACAAACGGGTTTAACTTTGGCACCTAAATTTCCAGCACTTTCTCAAACCGTGTCAGGTTTTTTGCGCCGTTGGCCGTGACGAACGCGACGTCTTCCAGCCGCACGCCGCCGCCCAGTTCAGGATAATAAAGCCCCGGCTCGACCGTGACGATGTGGCCGGCTCTTAAAATTTCCGAGGAAGTGGCGCTCACGCGCGGCGCTTCGTGAATTTCCAACCCAAGCCCGTGGCCCGTGCCGTGGAAGAACCCTTCCATCCGGCCATTGCGCCGACCGGTTTTGTAACCTTGCCGGACGAAAAATTGCTGCACGGCTTTGTGAACCTCCGCCGCCTTCACCTTGGCCCGGATTTTTTCAAACGCGATTTTTTGCCCCTGCAGGACCGTGGCGTGAAGTTTTCGCACGCCCTCGCTGGCGTGTCCCCGGACGACCGTGCGGGTGATGTCGCCGAAGTAACCGGTCTTTTGCGAGCGCGGAAAAATGTCAATAATGATCGGCTCATGAGCGCGGAGCGGGCCATGGCCGCGTTCATGCGGGTCGCAGCCCTGTTTGCCGCCCGCGACGATGGTGTTCGCCGCCAGGCCGTTCGCCTGTAAAATCGCGCAATCAATCACGGCGCGGAGGCGTTCGGCGTTCAACGGCACGCCGTGGTAAATCAATTTCCGGTCACGGGCGATTTTGGCCCGGCGCAGGACTTCCATGCCTTCGGCCATGCCGACTTCGGCCATGGCCAGCGCGGCGGAAATTTTTTTGACTTCATCGGCGGATTTGATTTCGCGTTTGGGAAAGATGCCGGCGCGCGGTTTCAGCTTGAGGCCGAGTTTTTTCAAATCCCGCGCCAGGCCCAGCGGAAAATTTTCCGGCACGAGCACACGGCGGATTTTTTTCTCGCGCAAAAGCTGGCGGATGATTTGCGGAAAGCCGGTCCTTTTGCTTCCGGTGGCGCGCAGCTTCCTTTGATATGCGCTCAATGAGAGTACGCGGCAATGCGGTGCCTGCCGGCGGGCGCGGTCAATTTCCAAATCGCTCATCACAATCAGCGGGCGCCCGCCGAGGTTGAGATAGATGAACGGATCCGGCACGAACATGCTGACGGCATAAAGCATGTTCGCGTCGCGCTCGCTGTCCGCGACGATGAGCAGGGCTTCCTTCAATCAGTTGACGAAAGTAGGTGACAGGAAATACAACTCGCCCGCCCGCAATTTGGGCAGTTCCATGCCGAGGTCCAATTTGACGGGGTGGGACAATTCCGTCTGGCCCAGCAAGCGCAGGAAATTCGAAAAGTCGTAGCGCTCGCGGTATTCAATCAAATTGGCGTTGTGAATGCCGGTGATTTGTTTCGCGCGCTCCACCGCGTCCTGAAAGTCCCCAAGCTGATCCACAAAGCCAAGGTCATAAGCCTGGGTGCCTGACAGCACGCGACCATCGGCGTAATTGGTCCAATCCAGCGCCAGGGGGCGCCCTTCGCTTTTATTCTTTTCGTGCGCCGCTTCCCGGCCCGCAGCGACGATGTTTTTGAATTTCTGGTACGTCTCGTCAATCAAACCTTGCATCATCGTAAATTCCTCGGCCGGAATCTGGTTGGTTTCCCGTTCGCCGCTGAGTATGTCCTTGAACTTGCCGCTCTTGAACGTTTCCGGCCAGACGCCGACCTTGTCCATCAGCCCGCGATAATTCCATGTCTCCATAATCACGCCGATGCTGCCGGTGAGGGTCAGGTCGTTGGCCACAATCCAGCGGCAGGGCGCGGAAATGTAATAACCGCCCGAGGCCGCCAGGCTGCCCATCGAACACACCACCGCTTTGCCGGAATCCTTCTGGAAATTTTTTATCGCGCGATAAATTTGGTCCGTCGCCAGCGCTTCGCCGCCGGGGGAATCCACCTTCAAAATCACCGCCCTTACCCGCCGGTCCTTCTTGGCGCGGTTCAATTGCGCCCGGATGACGTCCACCATGCTATAGCCGGCCTGATCCGTCGTGTTGTCGCTGATGGTGCCGTCCACCGTAATCACGGCGATTTTATTTTCCGCATCGTTGTCCTTAAGCACGTACTCGTCCAGGTACGGGCCGACCTCGCGTGAAATCCCGCCGGTAAACGCACGGTTGAAAGTGAATGCCCGCGAAATAAACTGGGTGAAATTCCCAAACAAACTGATGAGCAGCAGGACCAGCAGGATGATGGCGAAAATCATCCAACCGCGGCTCCGGCGCGGTTTGGGCGGTGGTGCCGTGATAACCGGCGGCGGTGGCGGCGGCACCGGGCCGGAAGCGAAGGGCGCTGTATCCATAATGCCCGCAACCTAGCGCAAAAACGGCGGTCTAGCAAGGTGGATTGGCAAGCTGACCGTGACAGGTGACATGTGACACGTGTCAAGAATCGAAGTCATGCAAACGCCCGCCTTTTCTTGTCACGTGCCACCTGTCACTTGTCACCAATAATGATGCACGAGCGGCTTGATTTCCCTTTCGTAAAGCGCCTCAATCTTTTTCATCGTGGTCTTGGACAAAGGTTTCATGGCGGAAGCTGCAATGTTTTCCGCAACCTGTGCCGGGCGTTTCGCGCCGGGAATCGCGCACGTCACGGCGGGAAATTCCAAGATCCAGCGCAACGCCAGTTGCGCCAGGGTCGCGTTCTTCGGCACCAGCGGTTTTAATTCCTCCACCACGCGCAGGCCGGTCTCATAATCCACGCCGGAAAAAGTTTCGCCGCGGTCGAACGCCTCGCCGTGGCGGTTGAAATTGCGATGGTCGTCCTTTTCGAATTGGCTGTCGCGCGTGAACTTGCCCGACAACATGCCCGAGGCCAGCGGCACGCGCGCGAGGATGCCGACCTTGCGGCGCTTTGCTTCCGGGAAAAATAATTCTGCCGGGCGCTGGCGAAAAATGTTGAAGATAATCTGCACCGTCTGTACGCCGGGGAATTCGATGGCCTTGAGCGCTTCCTCAACCTTTTCCACGCTCACACCGTAATGCCGCAACTTGCCGGCTCTCACCAGGTCGTCGAGCACCCCAAAAACTTCCGGCCGGTAATAAACTTCCGTGGGCGGACAATGCAGTTGCAGCAAATCAATCGCCTCGGTCTCCAGATTCTTCAAACTGCGTTCGACAAACGCCGTGAGGTTCTGACGATTGTAACCGTCGGCGATGTGGGGATTGAGCCGGCGACCGGCCTTGGTGGCGATGTAAAATTTCTCCTTCCGCTCCTTTTTCAGCTTCGCCAGCAATTGTTCGCTGTGGCCGTCACCATAAACGTCCGCGGTGTCGAAGAAATTCACGCCGCCGTCGAGCGCGGCATGGAGCGCGGCGAGCGATTCCTTGTCATCCACCGTGCCCCAGGTGCCGCCAATGGCCCATGCGCCGAAACTAATTTCCGAAACCTTCCAACCCGTCCGTCCCAGTTCGCGATATTTCATGCGCGCAAACTAAACAAAAAATTCTTTAACGCAAAGGCGCGAGTTTTGGAATCCCAACGGGATTCTATCATTCAGCCCAAGGTTGTGCCGGAGGCGCTACCTTGGGTCTGTGCCCCACAACATTTACAACTCCAACGGAGTTGTATCACCATTTCTTTGCGCCGGGATTCAATCCTTTCAGGATTGATTTCGTTTTAATCCGCTCACCCGGCGTAGCCCGACTCCCTCGGTCAACGCCGGGCTGAATTATGAAATCCCTTTGGGATTTCCAAAATCCGTGTCCATCCGTGTCCATCCGTGGTTGAATTTCCCATCTTTGCGCCGTTGCGCCTTTGCGTTAAATTCGCGTCATGCAACCGGAAAAACTGACCCTCAAATCGCAGGAAGCCTTGCAAGAGGCGCAACGGCTTGCTCGCGAATATTCGCATCAGGAAATTGACGGCGAGCATCTCGCGCTCGCGCTGGTGTCCCAAACGGATAGTTTGATTCCCGATTTGCTGGAGCGCATCGGCGTGCCGGTCGCCCGGCTCAAACTGGATTTGGAGGCCGAACTGGCGCGCCGGCACAAGGTCCAGGGCGCCGGTGACGCCTACGTCGGCGCCGACTTGCGCAAGGCGCTCGACGCTGCGCAGTCCGAGGCCACCAAACTCAAGGATGATTACGTCAGCACCGAACATCTGCTTCTCGGCCTGCTGGCCGGCGGCGGACCGTCGTTAAAAAAGATTTTTGCGAAGCATGGCCTGAAACGCGACGCTGTGCTCAGGACGCTTGCCGAATTGCGCGGCAACCAGCGTGTCACCGACGAAAATCCCGAAGCCAAATTCCAGGCGCTGGAGAAATACGGTCGCGATCTCACCGCACTGGCGCGGCAAGGCAAGATTGACCCGGTCATCGGCCGCGACGAGGAAATCCGCCGTGTGATGCAGGTGCTCACGCGCCGCACAAAAAACAATCCGGTGCTCATCGGCGAACCGGGCGTGGGCAAGACGGCCATCGCCGAGGGCTTGGCGCGGCGCATCGTGAGCGGCGACGTGCCCGAATCGCTTAAGAACAAGCGGCTGGTGGCGATGGACCTGAGCGCCATGATTGCCGGCGCGAAATATCGCGGCGAATTTGAAGACCGGCTCAAGGCGTTCCTCAAAGAAATCGCCGCTAGCGAAGGCAAAATCATTTTGTTCATTGACGAATTGCACACGCTCGTCGGTGCGGGCGCGGCGGAAGGCGCCACCGACGCGGCGAACATCATGAAACCGCAGCTCGCGCGCGGCGAGTTGCGTTGCGTCGGCGCGACGACGCTTGACGAATACCGTAAACACATCGAGAAAGACCCGGCGCTCGAACGCCGGTTCCAACCCGTCATGGTGGAAGAGCCATCCGTCGAGGCGACCATCGCCATTTTGCGCGGGCTGAAAGAGCGTTATGAAGTCCATCATGGCGTGCGCATCCAGGATTCCGCGCTCGTGGCGGCAGCGACGTTGTCCCATCGTTACATTTCCGACCGGTTCCTGCCGGACAAGGCGATTGACCTCGTGGACGAAGCCGCGTCGCGCATCAAGATGGAGCTGGATTCCAAGCCGACGGAACTGGACCAGCTCGACCGGCAGATTTTGCAATTGCAAATCGAGCGTACTTCGCTGGCGAAGGAAAAAGATTCCGCCAGCAAGGAACGGCTCAAGCGGCTCGACAAGGAACTGGCCGACCTGAAGGAAAAATCCAAGGCACTTACCGCCCAGTGGCAAAACGAGAAAGCGGCGGCGAACGCCGTCAGCGTCGTGCAATCGCAATTGGAGCAGGCGAAGATCGAACTGGAACAGGCCCAGCGCAAAGGTGATTTGACGAAGTCCGCCGAAATTCAATACGGCAAAATTCCCGAATTGGAGAAGAAACTGAAGGCAATTGAGAGTGGCACAGGCTTCCAGCCTGTGAAATCAGACAGACAGGATGTCCGTCCCACACTTTTACGCCAGGAAGTCACGGACGAAGACATCGCCAAAGTCGTGGCGTCATGGACGCACATTCCGGTTTCGCGGATGCTGGAAGGCGAGCGGCAAAAGCTGGTGAAGATGGAGGAACGTTTGTCGCAGCGAGTGGTCGGCCAGAAAGAAGCCATCAAGGCGGTGTCGGATGCCGTGCGCCGGGCGCGGAGCGGGTTGCAGGACCCAAACCGGCCCATCGGCTCGTTCATTTTCCTCGGTCCGACCGGCGTGGGCAAGACCGAGACGGCGCGCGCGCTGGCGGAATTTTTGTTCGATGACGAGAACGCCATGATCCGCATCGACATGAGCGAGTATATGGAGAAACACACCGTCGCGCGGCTCATCGGCGCGCCGCCGGGCTACGTCGGCTACGAGGAAGGCGGGCAATTGAGCGAGGCGGTGCGGCGCCGGCCGTATTCCGTTGTGTTGTTCGACGAAATCGAGAAGGCGCATCACGACGTGTTCAACGTGCTGTTGCAGGTGCTCGACGATGGCCGGCTCACGGACGGGCAGGGGCGGACGGTGGATTTCAAGAACACCATCGTCATCATGACCAGCAACATTGGATCGCAAAATATTCAGGAATATTTTGCGAAGGCAGAAGGCAGAAGGCAGAAGGCAGAAGAAAATTCAGAGTTGGAAAAAGAAATCATGGCGGAATTAAAGCGTCATTTCCGGCCGGAATTCCTGAACCGCGTGGACGATGTGATTATTTTCCAAAGCCTCGACGAAGAGGAATTGGCGAAAATTGTGGACATCCAGCTCGACCGGCTGGGCAAACGGCTGGCGCAACAAAATCTTACGCTGGACGTGGACGCGGCGGCGAAAAAGTTGCTGGCCAAGGAAGGCTACGACCCGCAATTCGGTGCCCGCCCGCTCAAACGCGCCATCCAAGAACAACTGCTCAACCCGCTTTCGACGAAATTACTCGACGGTGACTTTAAGCCTGGGGATAAGATTAAAGTATCGGCCAATGATGGAGAGCTCGTATTTGCGAAGAAGTAAAATGAAGGCGACTTGAGCCGTTTGGGAAACGGCGAAAGGAATTCGGCAAAGCCGAAGGCCCGTGAGGGCCGAGCGAGCGGGCGCGAGCGAGTCAATTCAAGCCCGGCGACAAAATCAAGGTCACGGCCAAAGGTGATGAACTGGTTTTTGAGAAGAAATAAAGGAATTTCAACCGCGAAATACGCGAACCACACGAAAGCTATTCCCTCTCCGCTTCGATCGGGGAGAGGGTTAGGGTGAGGTGTCGAATTTAAACTACGAACGGCGTGATTTTTAACGCGAAGGCGCAAAGCCGCCAAGATTTTTGAATCCAGAAGGGCTGTTCACGGCATCTCACCTATGAACAGTTCAAAATGAAATCAATGAATATGAAAACCGCATCAACCAAATTCCTGGCCATAACCGTCGCTTTCATCGTCTATGCCATGATTCTGTTTTTAATCATGCTGACATTGCCGCTGCATGCGCAGACCAACGCGCCCGCCGAAAACGGAACGAACAGGCCCGTGGCTGTGACCGACAGCGCTCAAGCGTCCAACCCCATCGCGGCAACGGGAACTAATCATGAAAAGAAACAATCACCCGCTAAATCTCCGCCCGTGCGGTTTGAGCGGATTGACTTGGAGCATATTGTGACAATCCTCGGTATTTTTGGCATGCAGGTGGCGATTGTCGCGATTTTTTTAAACTTCCTGCATCGCCGCAATAAAATGATGCATGAAACGTTGCGCGCCATGATTGAAAAGGGGATGCCGCTAACACCAGAATTGCTCGCCGGACTGACAGTCAAATTCCGCCCGCTCAATACTCCTCTACCCGGTCTGGTAATGACAGGAATTGGAGCGGCTTTGCTGACGATAGACCCGGTCAGGTATAAGGCAGGATGGATTGTCTTGTTTGTCGGCGTGGCGCTCCTGATTTTCTGGCTGGTGGAAAGAAGAAATAAAAACGATGGTCAACCACCGAAGCAATAAACCGTGTCCTTCACCGACGCCGATCTCATTGCCCGCGTCCTGTTGCGCGAAGACCAGAATGCCTTCGGCGAACTGGTGCGGCGCCATCAATCGCCCGTGCGCGCCTTCCTGGCGCGCATGACGCGTGGCGATGCGCATCTGGCCGATGACCTGGCGCAGGAGACTTTTTTGAAAGTCTGGCAAAAGTTGCATACGTTTCGTGGCGGCTCGCGTTTCTCGACGTGGCTGTTCAGCATCGCCTTCAATGAATTTCGCATGGCCAGCCGCCGCCGGAAGGAACTGGCTTTGGAGGATATGGACGAATCGCAGTTGGAATCGGAGGAACCGGCTGCCGCCCGCGACCGTCATCTGCGCATGGATTTGACCGAGGCGCTGAAGCTGTTAAGTTCAAGCGAACGGGCGGCGGTGGTGCTGTGTTGCCAAAACGGCCTGTCGCACGAGGAAGCGGCGCAGGTTTTGGATTGTCCGCTTGGCACGGTCAAAACCAACGTCCTGCGCGGGAAAGAAAAATTGAGACGGCGCCTGTCGCCGGCCTATAAAAATTATGAATCCGCCTGAAACCAACGATCCGCTCGACGCCTGGCTGCGCGAGCAGGACAAATATATTGAAGACAACGGCTTTACTGCGCGGGTCGTGGCGGCCTTGCCGCGCCGCCGCCGCGCTTGGCTGCGTCCGGTCCTGCTGCTGGGCGCCGTGGCAATTGGTTCGGTGCTGGCAGTGCTGTGGCTGCCGTGGGGCGATTTGGCGGTTCCGGATTGGTCTGCGTTGCTTTCCCTCAACCCGCAAGTGCTGACGCCGTGGCTGCTGGTGTTCACGGTCATGGCTTCGCTCGTTTGGGCCACGATTTCCGCGCTGGAATGGGAAGATTAAAACCTCGTCAGCCGTGCAGGCCTGTCTCGCCGGAGCAGGCGGAGGCGGAAGCAATTGCTCAATCCGCTGGCGACAAAATTACTCGACGGTGACTTCAAGCCCGGCGACAAGATAAAAGTTTCCGCGCGGGACGAGGAATTAGTTTTTCAGAAGAAATAAACCGCTGAAGCGCAGAGACATGGGGCATTCTAAGCTAGGATTAGTGCAACTCTTGAAAAGAAGATCGTTTTTGCTTGACGTATCAAGCAAGTATTGTATTGTAAGCGCATGACAGAGAACTTGCAGGCGTTAGCAACGATGTTGCGTGACTGTCGGAATGAGAAAAATCTCACGCTTCGCGAAGCCGAGGCGAAGACCGGTATTTCAAATGCCTATCTAAGTCAATTGGAAGGGGCTAAAATTAAGCAGCCGTCGCCCCAAGTCTTGCATAAACTCTGTGAGGCGTATGGTTGTTCCTATGCTGTAGCGATGGAATTTGCGGGACATCCACTGCCGACTTCGCAGAAGTCCTCGGCCAATGCTCGCTTCACGGCACGGCTTGGAAAGACATCACGTGCGGAGGAGACAGCCTTGTTGGAATACCTTCAGTTTTTGCGTTCACGAAAGCGTTAATAAATATGACGTGGTCTTTTTCAATAAATCGGCTG
>Ga0326728_10019771_pt1 | contig 12995 bp, 12 predicted proteins | sample MB3enrmetagenome_FD_207602 | JGI IMG/M metagenome (GOLD analysis project Ga0326728, IMG submission 207602) | Lab enriched peat soil microbial communities from McLean, Ithaca, NY, United States - MB31MN | ecosystem: Environmental > Terrestrial > Soil > Wetlands > Peat | place: USA: New York...
ACCCACAAGTTCGGCAAGGCCATGATGGGTTCGAAGAAGCATGGCGAGATGGGAAACGTGGACAGGAAGATGGGCTTCTTCATGCTCCTCACCGCCGTGGTCGGGATCCGTGTGGCCGTCTGGATCAGCACGGTTCTGTTCGCTGCGGGTGGCGATTCGCACGGCGCGTCGGGCTCCGGCGCTCAAGACGCTCCCGCCAATCTCTACATCAGTGTCGTCTTCGTGTCGGTGCTCACCCTCGTGGCCCTGTCGATGCTGCGGGACATCATCAGCTCGGCGCAGAGCGACGCGGCTGGGCCCTCGCGCCAGATCTCCGAGTATCTCAACCGGCTGCAGCTACCTCCGATGATCGACTTCCCGACCGCGGACGTGAAGGTATCGCTCTGGGTGGTGCTCACAGTGGGGCTGTTCACAGGCTATCTCGCGGGAACCATCGGTGTTGGCGGGTTCATCGGCGTCCCGGCCATGATCTACGTTTTCGGCATGCCCACAGCGGTAGCCGCCGGAACCGAGCTGTACCTGGCCGTGTTCATGGGTGCCTTCGGCGCGCTGAACTACGCCTACGAGGGCATGGTGGATCTGCGCTTGACGCTGCTCCTCTACTTGGGTTCGCTCATTGGTGTGTACGTCGGGGCGTATGGGACGAAGGTGGTGAAGGAAGTCGTGATCCGTCTGGTGACCTCCCTGATCATCCTCCTGTGTGTCGTGTCGAGAGCCATTGCCATCCCCATGTACCTTCGCCAATTGGGCTGGGTGAACCTGGACCCTGCCTGGGATGCCTACTTCAACGGTGCGAGCAAAGCCCTGCTCTTTGTCAGCGGCATCTCGGGGGCGGCCGTGATCCTCACCGCCGTGGTGCGGGCCTACATACAGCGGCGGGGAGTTCACGCCACGTTGGCCTTCACCAGGAAGCCCGCAGCGGTGCAGCCCGCTGCCTAAGTGAAATGTCGGGAGCCAATGCGCCGCGGTTTGAATTATCGAGGGATGCAAGATGAGTGATGAACTGAGTGTGCTTCTGGTGGACGATGAACCCATCGTCGGCAAGCGACTGAAACCCGCCCTGGAGAAGAGCGGCTATCAGATCGAGACCTACGAGGATGGGGCGCAAGCGCTGGAGCGCATCGCCCAACGAGACTTCGACATCGTGGTGACGGACATCCGTATGGAGCCCGTCGATGGCCTCAAGGTGCTCGAGGCCGCGCTGCGGAAGAACCCGCGCACCAAGGTGATCATCATCACCGGATATGCCACGGTGGAGATCGCGCGAGAGGCGCTGTCCAAGGGCGCTTTCGACGTCATCGCCAAGCCGTTCCGACCCAACGACCTGCGGGAGGCGATCGCGAAGGCTGTCCAGGCACTGGAGAGCGAGAGACGCGCCTCATGATCTGAAGCTGGTATGAGCGGCGCCACAGAGGGAGCGGACCCGAATCCCGCGGAACGGCAGAGCCTGACGCCCCTCCTTGAGGGCCTCACGGATCCTGCCTCCAGTGACCAAGGCTCCGCTGCCGCGCAGCGAGCACTGCGCGAGCGCCCGAGCTTCAGTATCCGTACGCGGGTCATCCTCAGCTTCACCCTCTGTTTCATCCTCTCGGGCGGTGTCATCCTCTGGTCGCGGTGGACCCTGACTGACATCGAGCTGAAGATGCACTTCTTGGAGAGCGCGGGCAGCCACGGCAGCGAGATCGAACAGGCGCGGCGCTACGAGAAGAACTTCCTGCTGTACGGGACGAACCTCAGTGACGCGCGCTCGCATGCGCAGCAGGCGCGAACCATGCTCGAGCAGGACGCAAGCAAGGTGCAAGCCGTGGTGGGGACGCAGCGCTACGAAATGATGTTGATGCATGTCGATCGGTACCTCGACCTCCTCGACCAGCTGGCGAATGCTACGGGGGCGCAGCGCGGGGAGATCGAGACCGAGCTGCGCAGCCACGGTCAGACCATGGTGAGCACCGCGCACGCCTTGATCGCCAGCGAGCGGCAGCTCATGGATGCCAAGCTGCGGATGATCAAACGGGTGCCGCTGGCCTTTCTCGTGGTGCTGCTTGTCCTGGTGGCCTACATCGCTCACTTTCTGAACCAGCAGATTCTCACTCCGCTCAAGCGCCTCCTGGGCTATACGGACCGCATTGCCGAAGGGGACCTGACCCCGATTCTGCCGGCGCGGCGCTACCGTGACGAGTTCACGACTGTGTTTCTGGCCATGAACCATATGCTGCACGAGCTGAACCGCCGCCAGGACATCCTCGTGCGCTCGCACAAGCTGCGCGCTGTGGGCACGCTCACCGCCGGCATCGCCCACGAGCTCAACAACCCCATCAACAACATCACGTTGACGGCGGCGATGCTCAAGGAGGATTACGAGACCCTCTCCAGTGCGGAGCGGCTGGAGATGGTGGATGACCTCATCGGGCAGGCCGACCGGGCGCAACAGATCGTGCGCAACCTGCTCGACTTCGCGCGCGAGACCGAGTCCAAGACCGAGCACCTCGAAGTGCGCGCCCTGCTCGAGGAAACCGTCAGGCTCGCCGGCAACCAACTGAAGATGGCGAAGGTGCGCGTCGCGCTCGACATCCCGGACCATCTGCCCACCATCTACGGCGACCGGCAACAACTGCACCAGGTATTCCTCAACCTCTTCTTGAACGCGGTCGATGCCATGCCGCACGGCGGCACGCTTACGGTGCGCGCCGCGCCGGGAGAGCCGGGGTTCATTGCCATCCGGGTTACCGATGAAGGCGCCGGCATCCCGGAACATATTCTGGACAACATCTTCGATCCGTTTTTCACGACGAAGGCGACGGGGAAGGGCACCGGCCTCGGGCTTTCCGTCTCCCTCGGCATCGTGCGTCAACACGGCGGACACATCCACGTCGAGAGCAAGGTCGGCCGCGGAACGACGGTGACCGTCCGCCTGCCGGTGTCGATTGTCCCGTCTTCCATTTCCACCAGGCCTGAGGCCGCAGCGGTTGCGGCGGACAAGAGAGAGGGTGAACATGCCTGAGGGAAGCCTGGTGCCCCGCCAGATGCACACCGGTGCCGGCACGCAACCCTCCGGGCGTGACGGCAACGACCCGCGCGCGGGGTCGGGGGAGATGGATGCACAGCGGGCCCTCAGCGAACGGCCGGTCATTTCCATTCGGGCGCGCATCTCGTTGGCCTTCCTGCTCTGCTTCGTCCTCATCTGCGGCATCACCATCACCGGGATGGTGTTCATCTCCTCACTCAATGGACGGCAGCAGTTCCTGGAGGAGGTGGAGAACTTCGTCTCCGAGGTCCAGAACGCGCGGCGCTTCGAAAAGAATTTCTTCCTCTATGGAACCGATCTCTATGACGGGCTGAATCAGATCCACGCGGCCGAGCGGTATCTGAGGCGGGACGCGGCGGAGATGCAAGCCTTGATGGGTAAGGCGAAGTTCGAAAGTCTGCAAGCCGATCTCGCCCAGTACGAGGCCGCGCTCACCAAGCTCGTCGGCCTGAGCCGCAGCGGCGAGCTGAACACCGGCACCGTGCGGCAGGAGATCGAGGGCCAGTTGCGCAGGCACGGCGCCGACATCCTCGCGGAAGCACAAGCGATGATTGATCGGGAGCGTCTCGCGGTGAACACACTGATGCACACCTCGATGCTGGTGGCCACCGGCGCCCTCATCCTGGTTCTGATCATCATGGTCTACATCGCCAGTTTTCTCACGCGACAGATCGTCCGCCCCCTGGGGCGATTCATGGCCTATGCGGACCGCATCGCCGCCGGCGACTACTCGCCCATCTATCCCCAACGCAAGTACCGCGACGAGTACACCAACCTCGCGATGGCGATGAACCGCATGCTGGAGGAGCTGAAACGCCACCAGGAACAGCTTCTGCAATCGAGGAAGATGGCTGCCATCGGCACGTTGACCTCGGGCATCGCGCACGAGCTGAACAACCCCCTCAACAACATCGGGCTCACGACCGAGTCCCTCATCGACAACTTCGACGACTACGCCGATGAGCAGAAGCTGAAAATGCTCGACCAGATCTACCAGCAAGTGGAGCGCGCCAGCGGCTCGGTGCGCAACCTCTTGGACTTCACGCGAACGGAGAAGGTGCCGTTCACGGTGGTTTCGATTCGCGAGATGGTCGAATCCACGCTGCGGTTGGTCCAGAACGAATTGAACTTGAGCAATGTCGGGCTGAAAGTCGACATCCAGAACAACCTGCCGGAGATCCGCGGCAACCCGCGGAACTTGCAGCAGGTGTTTCTGAACCTCTTCTTGAATTCTATCCAAGCCATGCCCACGGGAGGCACCCTGGGGGTGCAGGCCAGAGTAGATAGCGATAGGTTCATCCGCGTTTCGGTCAGCGACACCGGCGTTGGGATTCCCGCGGAGGTCCTGGATAAGGTGTTCGATCCCTTCTTCACCACGAAAGAGCCCGGCCAGGGAACGGGCCTGGGGCTGTCCGTGAGCTACAGCATCGTAGAGAAACACCACGGCCGTATTACGGTCGAGAGCGCGGTGAACAAAGGCACGACGTTTTCGATTTTTCTGCCGTACGGAGAGAAGGTCGAATCGATCAACGCGGACATAACTGAATCATACAGAGGGTAAGGCTAGAGCATGCATTTCGCGATCTATCTACCGGTAGCGAAAACGGCCGTGAACGTCTTCCTGCTCGTCGGGCTAGGCGGCATCGTGGGATTCCTGTCAGGGCTTTTCGGAGTCGGAGGCGGCTTCTTGATGACGCCGATCCTGATAATGATCGGCATCCCGCCCACGGTGGCGGCTGCATCAGACTCGAACCAGATCGTGGCGGCCTCCGCCTCAGGCACCTATGCTCATGCCAGAGCCGGCTCGGTGGACTTCAAGATGGGCGTCCTGCTGTTGCTCGGCGGAATCGCGGGTGGCGGCGCGGGCGTCTGGCTCATCAAGCTCCTCCTCAGGCTGGGCGAGGCCAACTTCCTCATCACGATCACCTATGTCGTTCTCCTCGGGTTCGTTGGCACGTACATGTTCTTCGAGAGCCTGGGCGCGCTGCGGCGCAAGCAACGGCCGTTTGTGGAGGCGACGGTGGACAGACCGTCGGTCTATGCCCGCTTCATGCGTAGTCTCCCCTTCAAGACGACCTTCCCCCGCTCGAGCGTTACGCTCTCGGCATTAATGCCGGTCATTCTCGGTCTCCTCGTTGGTGTGCTGGCGGCCATCATGGGCGTGGGCGGCGGATTCATCATGCTGCCGGTGATGATCTATCTCCTGCGCATGCCCATGCACGTCGTCGTCGGGACAAGCCTCTTTCAGATCTTGTTCACGTGCATGAACGTCACCATCTTGCAGTCATACGTCAACCACACGGTGGACCTCGTGCTGGCCCTTCTCCTTCTCGTCGGCTCGGTGATCGGCGCCCAGGTCGGAGCCCGTGTCAGCAAGCGGCTCCAGGCGGATCAGCTGAAGATCCTCATGGCCATCATCGTCCTGCTGGTGATGGGCAAGATGCTCCTCGATCTGCTCCTGCCCCCGGAGTTTCTGCTAACGTACAAGGGGGGTCATTAACATGAGGCCGCTGGGACTAGGGCGAAGGCTGCTCTGCATGTGTGCCGCCGCATGGGCGATCGGTCCCGGCGTGGTCTTCGCCGCACTCGAGGAAACCCCGCGTGCGGTGATCCAGTTGGTGCCGGAGGAAGTCGAAGCGAACCTGTTCTTCAATGGGGCCAAGGTCGAGGTGCAGGGAACGGTCTTGCCAGGCTATGAAGTTGCTATCCTCTGCGGAGGGAAGGCGAGCCACCTCGCCTTGAGGCGCAAGGGAAAAGTGTGGGGAGTCTTGTGGATGAGCGTGGGGGACGTGGCCTTCGATCACATTCCTTCCCTGTACCTTCTGAACACCTCAGCGCCGCTGGCGAGCCTGGCGCCGCCGGCGGTGCTGGAGCAGCTTGGGATCGGTTATCCGGCGCTGGCTGCGCTCGCCGGCCAAGACGGAGAGGAGCAGCCTTTCTTTCAGGAGCTGGTCAAGATCAAGGACAAGGAGGGGATCTTTGCGGTGCGTGAGGGTGCGGTCAAGCTCCTGCCCGGCGCCGGAGGCATCCGGCAAGTGCGGGCCGAATGCGCGCTTCCGTCCACGGTGCCGATGGAAGGGTACGAGGTGCAGCTCTTCGGATTCAAGGAGGGAAACGGCGAGCTGCTGTGCTCCAAACCCATGGAAGTGAAGCAGGTCGGCCTGGCGCGTTTCATGTCCTCTCTGGTCCAGGGCCGTCCTCTCCTGCACGGGTTCTTCGCGGTCATTGTTGCGGTCGCTGCAGGTCTGTTGACCGGGCTTGTGTTTGGGGGCTCCTCGAAAAAACTGCACTAAGATGATGAGACGATGAGTTGGTGGGAAAACATCTTCCCGCGCCGCCCGAGGACGGACTCTTTCGAGGAGATCCGGAGAAAGCTGGAGGCCTTTCACGAGCTGCAGGCGGAAAACAACCGGGCGCTGGAGCTGATCGCCCAAGCCGAAGAGATGCTGGGTGGAGAGTACATCTTTGATCGGCAATCCTTGAAGGCGCTGGTTCGCGATCTCGAGGATGCCGTCCGCAGTGTCGTCAACAGTTTGAATCGGATCACCGATGACCGGTATCCGGGGCTCGTGCCGGCGATGGAGCACGTCCGGGCAGAGGTCCAGGCGATGCTGGAGTCAAGAATCGTCGCGGCTTCGACGGACTATCTGATTCCGCTCGAAAAGGTGGATGCCAACCTTGCCGACGCGGTCGGCGAGAAGATGGCGAGGCTGGGGGAGATGGGCAAGCGGCTCGAGTGCCGCACGCCCGCTGGGTTTGTCATCTCGGCCCATGCTTGTCAGCTGTTCCTCGAAGATGCCGGCGTTCTCGAGGCGATGGAACGTTTGTTCGATCGGCCGGCTGCCATGAGCCAAGAGCAGATGAAGGAACGCGCCGCCGATCTGAGTGCCCGAGTCCTGAACAGCGAGCTGCCCAGAGATCTGGCGCGGGCCATCCGCCGCGGGGTGAAGCAGCTGGAGCGGAGAAGCGGCAGTGATCATTTCGCTGTGCGCAGCAGCGCGTTGGGAGAGGATGGGGAGCTGAGCTTCGCCGGCCAGTTCGAAACCATCCTCGGGGTGCCCCCCGAGGACGTGCTGGACGCCTACAAGCGCGTGGTGGCGAGCCTCTATTCGCCGGCCGTGATGCGCTATCGCCTTGACCGCCAACTGCATCCGGCGCGGGGGCTGATGGCGGTAGGCTGCCTGTGTATGGTCCCGGCGAGAGCGAGCGGGGTGGTGTACACCTTGGACCCGACTGCTCCCGAACGGGAGGTGATCCTGGTCAGCGCTGCCTGGGGACTGGGCCGGATGGTGGTCGAGGGGACCGGCCACGTCGACCAGTATGAGATCACCCGGGAACAACCTCATCGGGTTGTCACCCGCAGGGTAGCCCACAAGGAGGAGCGATACGCGCTCGGAACCCCCAAGGGAGTCGAACGCGTTCCGGTTCCCATTGCGGAACGTGATCGGCCCTGTTTGCGGGAGGACGCGATCGAGGGGCTCGTGGCGATGGCCCTGCGCATTGAGCGCCACATGCGGCGCGCCCAGGACATCGAGTGGGCGCTCGACGATGCCGGACGGCTCTTCATCCTGCAAGCGCGGCCGCTGCAACTCATGCCGCACGCCGCCAGAGCCAGCCGCGACCTGTCCGAGGCCGTGCGCGGGTACCCTGTCCTGCTCCGCGATCAGGGGAACATTGCCTGTCGCGGGATCGGGGCAGGCCAGGTGTGTATCGTGGGAGAGAAGACAAACGTGGACGATCTACCGCCCCACGCGGTGCTTGTCGCGAGAACATCCACCCCGCGCCTGGCCGCCGCCGTGGAGACTGCGGCTGCGGTCATCACCGACGTCGGAACGGCGACCGGGCATCTCTCCACGATCGCTCGGGAATACGGGATTCCCGCCATCGTCGATGCGAAGAACGCCACGCAGGTGCTCAAGGACGAGCAAGAAGTGACGGTTGATGCCGAGGAGAACGTCGTCTACCGGGGCCGGGTGGGCGAGCTGGTCCGTTACCAGTTGGTCCAGTACTCCAAGGGGGCCGAGTCAGCGGAGTTCAAGCTGCTCCGCGGCCTGTTGAAGCGTGTGGCTCCCTTGAACCTGCGGGATCCCAACTCGCCTCGTTTCGTGGCTGAGAACTGCGCAACCTACCACGACATTATCCGCTTCGCGCACGAGAAGGCGGTTGCCGAGCTGACCGAGGGCTCGCGCTTCCGGCTGTCGCCGCAGAGCCAGCGCATCCGCGCGCTCGATCTGCACATCCCCCTGGATCTGATCCTGATCGATGTCGGCGGCGGGCTCGCTGTCAGCCCCGGCTCCAAGAAGGCGCGCATCGAGGAAGTGTCGTCGCGGCCGCTGCGCGCCCTCCTTGCCGGCCTGACCGTCGAAGGCGTCTGGCTGACCGAGCCGGCAGATATGGACCTGGACGGGTTCATGTCCAGCGCCACCCGCTCGATGTCGCTCGCCGGTCCGTCGGCCGGGGAGGTGGAACATAACTTGGCCATCATCTCGGACGCGTACATGAATCTCAACCTCCATCTCGGATATCATTTCAACGTCGTCGATTGTTATCTATCGGACGAACGCAACGAGAACTACATTTATTTTAGATTTGTCGGCGGGGTCACGGAAATGACGCGCCGGCTTCGGCGCACCGAGCTCCTCCGGCGCATTCTCGAAGCGCACGATTTCATGGTGGAGGCCAGGGCCGACCTGGTCTACGGTCGGATCAAGAAGATCACCGCGGACGCCATGATCGCCAACCTGGAAATGATCGGCCGCCTGATCGGGTTTACGAGGCAGCTCGACATCCTGCTGCGGGATGACAGCCTGGTGGACAAATACGCTAGCAAGTTCTTGGAGAATGGCAGAGGATCGGCTCCGGGGAAACCCTCGCGAGCGGAAGAAAGGACGAGCACGTGAGCACGAACGGAGAAGTCCTGGTTCTCGATGACGAAGCCATCGTTTGCGACCGCATCAAGGAGCATCTGGGGAAGAAGGGGTTTTTGGTGGAGACGTACACCGAGAGCCAGACCGCCCTCGATCGCCTGGAAAACAGAACCTTCGACGTGGTGGTAACCGACCTCAAGATGAGCGGCCCGACGGGGCTCGACGTCTTGCGCTTCGTCAAGAAGCGGAGCCCCGCGACCCAGGTGATCATGATCACCGGGTACGGGTCCATCGAAACGGCCAACGAAGCCGAGATCGTTGGCGCGTTCGACTTCATCTGCAAGCCGTTTGCGTTGGACGACATCTACACGCTGGTGAAGAGGGCCGTCAAGAAGGCGAAGAAATTGCGGTAACCTGGCAAGGAGGGCTGCACCCATGGCGCTCAAGGGAAGGATCCTTGTCGTCGACGATGAACCCATCGTCTGCGAGCGGCTGAAACCCGCGTTGGAGAAGGTCGGTTTCTACGTCGAGACGTACACGGACAGTCAGAACGCCATCGACCGCCTCGCGGAAGAGAAATTCGATGTGGTGGTCACCGACATCAAGATGAAGGGGCCGGACGGCCTCGACATCTTGCATTTCGTCAAGCAGCAGTCCCCCGCGACCCAGGTGGTCATCATCACCGGCTTCGCCACCGTGGATTCGGCCAGAGAGGCCATGAAAAGCGGCGCGGCGGATTTCATCGCCAAGCCGTTCAAAATCCGTCAGCTTCGTGATCTGATCTTGAGAATCGTCGAAAAGTAGCAGAGGGAGAAGGAAGATGGCGATCATCACGATTTCGCGTGGATCGATGAGCGGAGGTGAGGCCTTGGCGAAGTGCTTGAGCACCACCCTCGGCTATCCGATTCTGGGCCGCGACGTGCTCGTGGCCGCCGCCAAGAAACTGGACATCTCTGAGGAGATATTGACCCAGAAGATTGTGCGGGGCCCAGGCGTGTGGGAGTCATTGACCTCCAACCGCCGCCTCTACGTCGTGGCGGTCCAGGCAGCCCTTGCCGAGCACCTCAATACGGGCAACCTGGTCTATCACGGGCACGCCGGGCATCTCCTTCTCAAGGGCATCCCAACCGTCCTCCGGGTGCGGCTCATCGCGCCGCTGGAGATGCGGGTACGCTCCGTCATGGAACGGCAACACCTCAATCGAGAAGCCGCGGTCAAGTACATCGAGACGGTGGACCACGAGCGCATCCGCTGGACCCAGTTCATCTACGGGGTGGACTGGAGAGACCCGTCCCTCTACGACCTCGTGATCAACTTGGAGAACATGTCCATACAAACAGCCTGTGCCACGATCGCCGCTGTGGTGGGGCAGCCGGAGTTCGCGCTCACCGACGCCGCCAAGAAGGCGATCGCCGATTTCCAGCTTGCCTGCAGGGTGAAGATCGCGCTGGCCACGAACGCGCTCACCCGCGAGCTCGACCTCGATCTCAAGGCCGACAACGGCAGGATCGAAATCAGCGCAGAAGTGCCCAACGTGGGTCTGCTGACCCACACCAGCAGCCGCGACGAAAGGGAGATTCTGTGTGTCGTCGAGGGGGTGGAGGGCGTCAAACAGGTCTATCTGGATCTTCACAGAACTAGCCCCTATCTATATAACCAGTGACGCGGGCGTAGCGGCGGGCGGCAGCCAGCAATCCGACGGCCCATTGCGGGGTCGCAAGAGCATGCAGGTGAGCGTAGCTGGCCCAGACGTTCTTGAGGATGATTCCGTCACGGCCCGGATAACGAGATCGAGCGCGTTCATGGCCCCGGAAACCCGTACCAGACAAGGGTTTCCGGGGCACTGTGCCTAGCTTTTTTGGCTGCTGGGGGTGTGCTCAGAAGCGTGGAAGGGCTTCACGTACGCCAACCACGTGCAAAAAGCGCCGATGAAATCAGCGTTCGCCGTCTCGCGACTTGGGGCGGTTTGTACCGGCTTGGGATGAGGGCTCGGACAAATCTCGGACAGTGTCGGCAAGCGCTGGTGTCCACGCTGCGCGGGCTCCTGGGTGAGCTCGGGTTGAAGCGTCGAACGAAGACCGAGCCGACGTTGGTGAGTACCTGGAACAACGGGCCGCGGGCGCGCACGGCACTGACGGAGTTGACAAAGGCCAGTGCGCGTGGACCGACGTGCTGGCCGACACGGAAGGGTGCCCTGCCGCGTACCGTCGGTGCTGCCGTTCTCGACCAGAATAATCTCGAAGGATGACGTGAGAGGACGAAGGTGTGCCAGCATGGAGTCGATAGTACTTCCCAGGATCGCCATCTCATTATGAACGGGGACGACCACGGAAAGGTCGACCGGAGCACGCGGGCAGAGCGGCTCGGCCGATGGCGAGGAGGCATCTACGTTCGTGGAAACACGGTTGCTCACGGTGCGCGCTTGCAGATCCTATAGGCTTGAGGGCTAGGGCGAATCAAGGGAGAAATAATACGCGGCCCGGTGGCAAGGGCGAGGCGGGTGGGTTGACGCCTACCGCGTACATGAGCGTGCCCACATCGCCGAAGGCCCCCGCCAGTTCGAGGCGGTCATAACGGTTCTTGCCTAGCGTCCAGCGTCTGGTCCACGGTACCGAGACGGTAAGGGTCGTCTTCATGCTTGCTGCTGACATGCCCATGCTACGAATTCTGCGCTCAGATCGCGGTGACCGGGCATCCAGCCTTCGCGATCAGCTCGTCCACCGGCGATCCGAAAAACTTCTTGACCCATTCAGGTCGTTTTGATCGCACAGTCACAACGAGAGACGGCTTTTCTAGTTGCACCTCGTCGAGACATACAACGGCAAACCGGCCTGTCCGCACGTTGGTCCTCACTGCAATGCCCTCCTTGTTGGCCCTATCGGCAACCTCAGCCACGTACGCTCGACCTGCATATTGATACTGTACCAGCATCTCTGACTCGCAACTCTCCTTCAGTCCAGGAAAGAGTCCATATTTGACGCCGACAAGGTAGCGTGCGAGGTTTACATCAGCGACGTAAACCACCATCAATTTCTTAATCTTCCGAGCCTTCTCAATTGCAGCGTCAACAGCTTTCTCCGATTTTCTAAATGTCGAGAGCGCCAACATGACACAACCTTCCATGTCAGATGAGTGGGCCATGGTATCCTCCTTTCATAAGGAAAGTGATGAGGATTCTTCAGCGCTACGGACGGTTGCGGGTCTCGGCGCTGCGTGCGCGGATTCCAGTACGTCCTGAACGGGTCCATGTCCAACCACTAACACAGGAAGAACACGCGGAGCAACGCTTGACTCCACTTGACGTCGCACGGAGAATCTTTCTTGTGACTGACACCACGCTCCAAGGCGAAGCTGTCGGCGCCAATCGTGGCGGTTGCAACGCCCTTTGCGGCGGCAACCGCCATACCTGCTGACGTTTCGCGAAGCGGCCGAGCATATCGGGCTAACGGAAGTCACCCTGCGCCGGTACTGGGACCGGCACCTGATCGGTTACGTCGTGTTCCGGTGGAAGTACGGCATCATCGGACGTGCGCGCCGGTACATCCCGCGCGCGTGTATCAGCGAGTTCTTGGAGCGTCGCGCCGCGCGGCGGCACGGATAGACAGCGCGATGAGACTAGAGTAGATCCGCAGCGCCCAAGTCCGGCCGTCCCGTCGTCACGCACTCCTGTCCCTCCGCAGAACTCATGCGAGTGCATTCCTGCGGTGTGATCAGCCCGCCGAGCGGATCTTTCAGAACATCGTTCATGATCCGCCGGGGCAAAAACAGTGACAGCGTTCTACGAAAAACTTAACTCAAATCGTTGAATTACTTATAGACCCTGTGTATAAGCCTACGCGAAATAAGGGCCGGGAGAAGGTAGGAACGACGATCTGAGGCCGAGCATAGATCTTTATTTCTGACGACCGTCCCCGGGGTGGCCGCAGCGCCCCCCGTTCTACCGCCTCAGAAGTGAGGCGGGAAAACAGTAGCTGCTGAGTTTGTTGGAACAAAAAGGAAGCAATCGGTTTACTTTGCAAGAAAGGAAAGGAGGGAGGCGTCATGCCTAGTTATGTTAATCCAGAGAAGTGTGATGGGTGCAAGGCACTGGACAAGACAGCCTG
>Ga0326728_10019772_pt1 | contig 12994 bp, 20 predicted proteins | sample MB3enrmetagenome_FD_207602 | JGI IMG/M metagenome (GOLD analysis project Ga0326728, IMG submission 207602) | Lab enriched peat soil microbial communities from McLean, Ithaca, NY, United States - MB31MN | ecosystem: Environmental > Terrestrial > Soil > Wetlands > Peat | place: USA: New York...
CCCTGGCCATCAAGCGAGCTGAGCCTGCCTTCCGCAAGAAGTACGGCTACACGTGACCATTTTTCCTATTCCTTGCGAGGGACGCAGCCTGGTGGCCCACGCAAGCAAGGTCTTCATGCAGTCTACGGATCGCCCAGAATCTCCACGGTGAACCCGCAGGCATCTTGGTAGCCGGACGCTAGAAAGCCGGCGATCGCTGTGACTCAAATCCTGGCGGTTTGCGGCACTTGACTTACGGCCATCTTGTGGTATGATATAAGTATGGGCACCATGAACACCGCCAAGCGTTTTGTCCCTTACTACCGCGTCTCGACCAAGCAGCAAGGCGAGTCCGGTCTGGGTCTTGAAGCTCAGCACAGTGATGTTCACCGATTGATGAAGGATCGTGGCGGTGTGGAGATCGCCTGCTACACGGAGATCGAGACCGGGAGGCGGGCCAATCGGCCCGAGCTAGCGAAGGCCATTCAACATGCAAAGATGGCCAACGCTACACTGATTGTCGCCAAGCTGGATCGGCTGGCGCGCAACGTGGCCTTCACGTCGGCGCTGATGGAGTCGAAAGTGGACTTCATCTGCTGCGACTGCCCGACTGCGGACAAGTTCCATATCCACATCTTGGCGGCCGTCGCCGAGCACGAAACGCGGCTGATTAGCGAGCGGACGAAGAAGGCCCTGGTTGCCGCGAAGGCCCGCGGCGTGCGTCTTGGCTCGAAGAAGCCTGGCCGCTGGCGCGATCAGGCAAACGGTTGGGCGGCAGCAAAGGTCAAGGCCGTGGACACGTGCCGGCAGAAGGCCCGCCAAGCCTATGAAGACCTGCTGCCGACGATCAGGCAGAAGCGGGACGAGGGGTACACGACCAGTGCGATCGCGGACTGGCTTAATTCTCTGGGCTATCTCACGACCGCGGCGAAACCCTTCACTGCAACGGCCGTGTGGCGGATTCTCAAGCGGTACTGTGGCTGAGTGTGCCGGTCAACGGCAAGAGGCCGGCCTGGCGTGAACGACATTTCCGTCTGCAACACGATGCCCTCGCCGCGGCCGTCGAGAAGTTGAATCGCCGTGCGGTGAGCTTGAGTTGCAAGTGGTTGGCTTGCGGCGAGTACCAGGGGACCCCGCACGCCCAGTTGCCGAGGGTCCAAATGACGAAAGAACAGCCAATTCCGGCCTCGGCAATTTGACTTGCGGCTATCTTGTGGTATGCTTACTATAGGATCGCACGTGTAAACACCTTTGGAGACCGCCGCCGTGATACGTGAAGACTGGCTCATGCGGGCGATTGGTTTGCTCCGGCCCGATTTCGACAGGATCGACGCCCGGCTCCCGGAGAAGATCCGTGTCTCGTGCGGCTTCCCCTCGAAGTCGGCCCTGGCGAACAAGGCCCGCCGCATCGGGGAGTGCTGGGGCGTCGAGTCGAGCGAAGACAAGTCGTTCCAGGTCTTCGTCAGCCCGCTATTGAAAGAAAGCGTCGAAGTCACGGCCACGCTGGTCCACGAGTTGGTCCATACGGCGGTCGGGATTGAGTGCAAGCACCGTGGCCGGTTCCCGAAGGTGGCCAAGGCCATCGGTTTGGAAGGGAAAATGACCGCCACGGTGGCCGGGGACGCCTTGAAAGTGCGCCTCAAGCGACTGATCGAGCAGTTGGGCGAGTATCCGCACGCCCGGCTTGTCGCCAGCAGCCGGCCGAAGACGCAGACCACGCGGATGCTCAAGGTCGCCTGCAAGGAGTGCGGCTGCGTGGTGCGCATGACCCGCAAGTGGCTCGACGATGCCGGCCTGCCGACCTGCGGCTGCGGCGGCGAAATGGTGGAGGAAGAGGGCGGCGAGACCGAGGAAGGCGGTGATGAATGATCGACACCGGGATCAAGCCCTTTGTCCGACCCGCAGGCCACTCGTGTTCGGTGAGCACTGGCATCCATGAGTGCCTGACGTTCGGCAGCGGCCGGTTGGATGAAAGCGGCTTCTGGGAGCGGCCCTGCGAGGCGTGCGCCCGAGCCCATGAAGAGCAGTTCCCGGAGTGCGGACCCTGTTGGCCGCACACGCAGGAACAGTTGAAGAGGCTGGGGTTGTGATGAAGACCTACTGGACCTACGAAGTCACCAGCATCGAGGGCGAGAAAGGCACCTGACAGATGTTCATAGCTAATCTACTTTATCCCAAGTTGCTTGCGCACGCTTCCGACCACTGCCGCACGCCGGTCGAGAAGTACTTCTTGCGGGACCTGCGTGCTGCACCTGTGTACGAGTTGTCATCTGTGATTTCGGCGTTTGAGAAACGGACGCACGATGACGACCAGCCCATTCCCAAACGTCCGCCGCATGACGTAGTTTGGGCTGAGTACAAGTGGGACGAAGGGCGGGATGGTGCAGTCACCCAAAAGTGGACAGTCGGCAATTTGCTGGTCACAGTTCCAATTGAAGAGGCTCAGGCGGCTACGCGGGGTATGAGGCCGGTAAAGGGTTTTGCGCCGTTGTCGGACGAGACTCGGGACCTTATTGCAAGTGCGCACCATAGCTATGTTATTCAACGCTTCTATCAGTGCGACTGGACGGAACCAGGTTCGGATGTGCCGGCGGGGCGAATCTTGTGTCAGTTGTTCAAGCTTCTTGCCTTTGCCAATAGTGATTTCACCCGGCTACATCATGTCGCGGCGGTGCCACATGTTCCCCTTTCACGCCAGACTCTTCCTTGTTTCGGGTTGCAGGTTACTCATGCGGTGTATCCTGAATCCAATCCCATTGTCTCGCCGTGGCCGATGGAGACGTGCTTTGCGCTGATGGGCTGCAAGAACGTCGTGTGTGACACGGTGACGCCGACTCCGAAACAGATGCGCAGTGCGCGACGGCACCGTGAGCGACCGCCTTCTGCCTATCGTGTTTTACGTTTAACGAAGATCGTGAAGACTGCGGCGGTGTGTGCGGACGGTGAAGATGGATTGACGGACGAGGACATGACGACGGAAGAACGTGCCGGTGTGCGCTTTCACTTGCGGCGCGGTCACTATAAGAACTTGCAGTCGCCACGGTACAAGCATCCGGGGTGGTATTACTGGCCGGCATGTTGGTGTGGTGACGAGAGCCTTGGGAAGATTCCACCAATTACCAGGGTGTTGCCGTAGGGATAAGCGATGACCGAAGTCACCAGCGAGTTGATCGAGGCCGTGTACCAGCTTGCGGTGGAGTCGCGGGTGCGGGCGTCGATGGTGCAGTCGGATTACCGGCGTGGCAACGTCGCCCGACTGCGGCGGGCCAAGCGGTTGGCGGAGCGACTCACGCGGCTGGCCGCCGACCTGACGGCCCAGGCGTTTCAAGTTGTGGATCGGTTGGACGAAGAAATCAGAACGCAGAATCGCATCATTGAGTAGCACCCAAGAGTTGTCACCATGCCGAAGATCGCCTACATCAGCAAAGCCTTCCGCCCCGATACGCTGGACATCATCTTCAAGGCCAACTCGGTCATCGTCGAGTACCAGCGGCAGGGGTTCAAGTTGACGTTGCGGGCGTTGTACTACAAGTTCATCGCCCGGGACCTGCTGCCGGAGTCGTGGATTGACACGGAGTACAACGCAAAGCACGGACTGCCGGCCGACACGAAGAACACGATCAAGAACTACAAGCACCTGGGCGACATTATCAACGACGGTCGCCTGGCGGGCCTGATCGACTGGACGGCCATCGAGGACCGCACGCGGAACTTGCAGTCGCACTCCTCGTGGACCAGTCCGCACTCCATTGTCAGCGCGTGCGCCGACCAGTACACCGTTGACCTGTGGGCCGAGCAGTCCAACCGGGTCGAGGTGTGGATCGAGAAGGAGGCGTTGATCGGTGTGATCGAGGGCATCTGCACCGAGTTGCAGGTCCCCTACTTCGCCTGCAAGGGCTACACGTCACAGTCGGAAATGTGGGAGGCGGCCCAACGCCTCAAGCGGTACGAGAAGGCCGGGCGGGACACCGTGGTCATCCACCTGGGCGACCATGATCCGTCCGGGCTGGACATGACCCGCGACATTCAAGAGCGGCTGCAAATGTTCGGTTCGACCGCCACGATCGACCGCATCGCCCTGTCGTGGGAGCAGATCGAGCAGTACGGGCCGCCACCCAACCCCGCCAAGACCACCGACGCCCGCTACGCGAAGTACCAGGAGGAGTTCGGCGACGATAGCTGGGAACTTGACGCCCTGGAACCGCAGGTCATGGCGGACCTGATCCGCGATGCGGTCCAGGCGCGGCTGGACCAGGACCTCTGGGACGAGGCCGTGGTCAAGCAGAACGCGGGGCGGTTGCAGTTGACCACGGTGGCCCGCCGGTGGGACAAAGTGCTCGCGTACCTGGGGAATGGGAATGGCGAGGCCGAGTAACTTCACCTGGCGAGCCTGGGGCAGCCGGCCCGGCAGGCATTACCAGTTGCTCTTCGTGGGCGAGGGCACGAACGTGTATGTCCATCATTGCGGGCATCCTACAGCGATCTACCCGTACTACATCAGCCGCCGCGAGGATGGACAAGGCCCCATGACGCTGGCACCCAATGGGCGCGGCTTCATGTCATTGGCGGTGGCCAAGGAAGCGGCGTTCGACATTTACAGATCGGAGACCCATGAGCGCATTCGCTGACTTCATCGTCATGGACTGCAAGGCTGAGATCGCCTGTGCCGGCTGCGAGACAGTCCAATCGGCCAGCAGCGAGACGGAGGGCGAGGCCGTGCGTCAGTTGGATCGCCTCCTGGAACGAGACGGCTGGCGGGAGCTACAAGGGAAGCCGTACTGCCCGAAGTGTGTCCGTGCAGCCGCCGACGAGCGCCTGCGGATCGAGCAGGCAGAGGCGCGTGCGGAAGCGGAGGTTGGCTGATGGAAGCTGGTCGTCCCGAGGGTAGTCATCTTCAATTCCTCGTGTTGGACGTGCTTATTCACAGTCCCGCGGGCAACTCCGCAACCAGAGTGCGACACGATTTGAGCGCATTCGGTGAGGATCGTGCCGGGCCCAAGTTCTATCAAATGATGGGCCGGCTTGAACACGGTGGATTCATTGAATCCTGGTCACGGCAATTCGACGTGGGCGGCAGCCTGGTGAGCCGCACGTACTACCGAGTCACGGCGAAGGGCCGTGCGACCTGGCGGCGAGTCTTGGATTTCTATGAGGCAAGGCTGCACGACAGTCACACGCTCCCGGGGCACAAATGATGGAAGTCCCCAAGATGCGCGTCAAGAAGCGGGGCGACGAGTGGTGGATACTCGGTATTCCCGACATGGACCCCAAGGGCTGCGGCCCCTACGGCTCGAAGGCTGATGCTGAAGACGAGATGCACGGCATGGAGCGGTTCTACAAGTATTCGCACCTGCCCGGCTACATGACGACCGAGAAACCCCGAAAGACCGCGACTGAAATTCGGAACTAGCGGCTACCGGCATCCGATATAATAGCGACGGAGGTAATGACCATGAGCCAGTGGTTCGAGGTTGACAAGGCGGGTTTGGCCAAGTTGATGGCCGGGCGATCCAAGGCATTCGTGCTCTATGAATTGTTGCAGAATGCTTGGGACCAGAATGTCGCCCGAGTCGATGTCACGGTGACTGCGGCCCAGGGTGTCCGTGCCGCCTTGATTACCGTGACGGATGACGACCCGGACGGTTTCGCCGATCTGCGGGATTCCTACACCCTCTTTGCCGAGAGCCGGAAGAAAGGCAACGCCGTGCAGCGTGGACGCTTCAACCTGGGCGAGAAGCTGGTGCTGGCCTTGGCGAAGTCGGCGTGGATCGAGACGACGACCGGAGCCGTCGAGTTTACGGCACGCGGCGAACGACTGGTCCACCGTCAGCAGCGTGAGGCGGGTTCCTTGTTCCGGGCCACGATCCCCATGACGAAGGCCGAGATCGAGGAAATGGTGGCGGCCACCCGGCGGCTGATCGTTCCGCCTGGCATTGCCACGACGATCAACAGCGCCCAGCTTCCTGCTCGGCAGCCGGTGGCCGTCTTCGAGGAAACGCTGCCCACGGTGATTGCCGACGAGGAAGGCGTGCTGCGGAAGACGACCCGCAGGACTCAGGTGTACGTCTACGAGCCGCTGTCCGGTGAGACGGCTACCCTCTATGAAATGGGCATCCCGGTGGTGGAGACGGGCGACCGCTATCATGTGGACGTGCAGCAGAAGGTGCCGCTCAACATGGACCGGGACAACGTGACGCCGGCCTACCTGCGGACGATCCGTGTGGCCGTCCTGAATGCCCTCCACGATCGGCTGGATGCCGGCAACAGCGGCGACGTGTGGGTGCGGGAGGCTTGCAGCGACGAGCGGGCGAGCGCCGAGGCTGTCAAGACGGCCCTGACTCTTCGCTTCGGAGACAACGCCGTCCGCTACGATCCTTCCGACCCGGAGGCCAACAAGCGGTCGGTGGCCGAGGGGCGGCCGGTTGTCTATGGCGGGAACCTCACGTCGGCCGAGTGGTCCAATGCCAACCGGGCCGGCGTGCTGCCGGCGGCCGGGGTCGTGACGCCGAGCCCCAAGCCCTATTCGCCTGATGGCGACCCGCTGGACGTGGTTCCCGAGAACGAGTGGACGACCGGGATGCAGCAGGTCGTCAACTATGCAATACTGATCGGGCAGGAATTGCTTGGCTGCCCCGTCCATGTCGTCATTGCCCGTGAGGCGGACTGGCCCTATCGGGCGACCTATGGGAAGGGCCGACTGGTCTTCAATCTGTCCCGCTGCGGCCGTGCCTTCTTTGAGAATGGCATCGCGGATGACGTGAATCGGCTGCTGATCCACGAGTTTGCCCACCACTACGAGGGCGACCATCTGAGCGAGTGCTATCACAAGGCCCTGGCCGACGTGGGCGCACGTCTTGCCCGGCTGGCCCTCAACAGCCCCGCGATGTTCAACTTGTAGCATCTGCTGACAGCACAATCGGGCCGCCGCGATTCAACCGCGCACCGTCCTAAGAAAGGCCAAAACAGAAATGAGATGTTGACGGACCTCCTTGCGGCCCTTATCATTTCGTCCAATGGTGAGACCATCGAGGACACCAGCCGCGCTGGTGTTAGCTCCGTAGGGGGTGAACCCGGTATGAGCAAGATTGCCTTGCTGCGAAAGCTGTTGACTTCGCCCGACACCCTGGTCATGCCTGATGCCTACGATCCGCTGAGTGCCCGGATCATCGAGAGCCTCGGGTTCAAGGCGGTTCAGTGCTCCGGCTACAGCTTCGCCCTGGCGGCCTGTTGCCCCTCCGAGGCCGACTTCGGCTTCGACCGGAATCTGGCCCTGACCAAGAACATCGTCGAAGCGGTCCAGGTGCCTATTATGGCGGACGGTGAGGATGGTTTCGGCGATCCGCCCGTCGTTGCCGAGATCGTTCGTGCTTTCATCCGCGCCGGAGTCGCGGGAATCAATATCGAAGACCAGGTTCTCGGGCAGGCTGGTCCGAAGCGCGTGATTGATTCAGGCCGAATGGTCGAGAAGATCAGGGCCGCACGCGAGGCGGCTCGGCAAGAGGGGCACCCCGACCTCATCATCAACGGACGAACGGATGCGTTGTCTGTGGCTGCCGACCGTACCGCGGGATTGAACGAATCTATTGCCCGGGCCAACCTCTACCTTGATGCCGGTGCGGACTTGGCCTTTGTCACGGGCGTTGCCACGATAGCGGAGGTCACAACACTCGTACAGGGCATCCACGGTCCCGTCAGCATCGCGGCAGGTTTGCCGAACAGCATTAACACGATGTCCATTGCGGACCTGAGAGCATGTGGCGTTCGGCGGGTGAGCCTTCCGGTAGTCGCCATCTTCTCGGTGATTCAAGCCCTCAGCCGCACTCTTGTCGCTCTGCGCGACTGCCAGGACTTTTCAATGATCTTGCAAGAGAGTCTCTTGTGCTCACCAGAGGACGTGTCGAGGCTGGTTGCGAAGTGATCTCGTTGCGGCGTCGGCCCGCCCCCATTACTCAAGAGATGGCCTTGACGGATTCGTCGCACGCCGAAATGGATGGCTCTCCTTCCTTGCCGCCGGCATCTGATATAATGGCGGCGGGGCCACGGCCCGGAGTCCTCGATGAAGCCCGTCCACAAGCTCTGCAAACTCAAGGAATGGTCCACTCCGGCGTCTCTGTACCCGGACGGGAAGGTCGGCAAGGCCCGGCTGAAGACGGCCAACTACACCCGTGGCCAGTATCAGTGCTACGGCATCAAGGGTTTCGATTTCTTCCAGGCCATGCGGCCCTTGCCGATCAAAAGCCTCCAGGTCGCCGGCAAGACGTGGATGGTGGACGATCCACCGCATTGGTGGGCGATGGAGGAGCACGCCACGTTCTATCGCGGCCATGTCGTGGTGGCGGGCCTCGGCCTTGGGCTGATCGTCCACACCCTCGCGGCCTGTCCCGACGTGGAGCGGATCACGGTCGTCGAGGTCGAGCCGGATGTTATTACGCTGGTCCAACCCCACTTGCCGCCGAGTGCCAAGGTCGAGATCGTGGCCGGCGACTTCTGGGAGTGGGAGGGGCAGCCGGACGGCGTGTTCTATGACTTGTTCGTTGGCGATGGTTTGACCCTGGCGGCGGAAGCACTCCGCACCATGCTGGAATTGCGGGAGCGATTCCCAGGGGCGACCACCCTGCGCATCCACGGCTTCAACAATGCCAAGTTGTGCGAAATGACGGAGGAGATCTCCTACGCCGGCCGGCTGGCTTGGCAGCAGTTCTGGGGCCGGGCCCTGTAGACACCCTTTCGGCAGAAATCTTCTCCGCCTGATTTGACATTCAGCCATTTTGTGGTATGCTTTAGTATAGCAAGGCACTCACAGCATTGAGAGACAACCATGTTCCTGCTCGTCCAGAATCCCGGCGTGGCCCCCGTGGAAGGGTTCACCCTGCTCGGCGTCTCGACCACCCGCGACTGCGGCGTCGAAGGCGCGATCGGCCAGTTCGGCAGCGGCAACAAGCACGCGATCAACGTGCTCCTGCGAGCCGGATTGAAGGTCATCGTCTATTGCGGCAAGACCCGCCTGGACTTCCAAACCCGCGACGACGAGATCGACGACGGCTTGATCCGCAAGCCGGTCAAGCGGGTCATGTGCAAGCTGGGCGGCACGTCCACCCGGACCATCGACCTGGGCTGGGTGCTCGACTTCGGCGCAATCGACTGGACCGAGCTGGGCATGTCCCTCCGCGAGTTCGTCAGCAATGCCATCGACCGCACGTTGCGGCAGGAAAACGGCGAGTTCATCCCGGCGATGTTGGACGGCCGGCTTGCCGTCGTTCCGGTCTGCGACGAGAAGGTCAAGGCGAAAGACGGCTACACGCGGGTCTACGTCGAGTTGAACGCGGGAGTGCAGCGCTACGTGGACGACTTGCCCAAGCGATTCCTGCACTTTTCAGCCGACCCCTCGCAGGTCAAGAAGTCGTTCCTGACGAAAGGCGAGCGCAATCTGAACGGCAAGAAGGCCGCCGTGATCTACCGGGCCGGCGTCTTTGTCCGCGAGATCGAAGAGAACAGCGACGAGTCGGTCTACGACTACAACTTCAAGCAGGACGAGTTGCAGATCGACGAATGCCGCAATGCCAGCGACTACACGGTCAAGGCGGCCATCGCCAAGCTGTACCGCAGGGCGACCGCCCCGGAGTTGACCCCCGTGTTTAGAGCACTGGTCGCGCAGAAGCAGGTCTTCGAGGGGAGCCTGGACCCGCACTACATCTGCTCGTCGTGGGACACGCCCGCGCCCGAGCAGCAGCAGGCGTGGCAGACGGCGTGGCAGGCCGTGGCGGCGGATGCCGTCATGTGCGGCCCCTCAATCTCGATTGCCGACTTCGTGGTGAAGAAGGGCTACGCTGCCAAGATCATCAATGCCCAGGGCATCGTGCAGGCCGCCAGCCGCTTCGGCATCAAGACCGATGGCCAGGTCTTGTCGGAGAACGAGAAGAACGGCCACGAGAAGACCCCGGCCACCGAGGCGGCCCAGACCGCCGTGGACGAGGTGTGGCGCTGGCTGGTGAAATACAACCTGACGGATGGCGTGGTGAAGCCCGTGGTCGGCTGCTTCCGTGACGTGATGAACGGCGGCAGCCGGACCCTGGGGTTTTGTGACGAGACCGGTGTTTACATTGCCGACGACCAGGCCAGCGCGCTGAGCAAACCGCTGTTGAAGACGGCCCTCGAAGAGTGTGTCCATTGGGTGACGAAGGCCGGCGACAACTCCCGCGACTTGCAGGACTTCGCCTTCCGCATGATCGTGGAGATACTCACCTGCCAAGCGGCTTGAGAATCTTGGCGTCGGTAGTCCAACACCTGAGACGGCCTGACAAGGGACGCAATGTGCGGGTGGAAGCCCCGCCCGACGCCTTTGACTTTATCATTCACCCCTTCCAAGGTAACATCACAGCATGACTGCGACTGCCGAGACCGCCCGAGACGTGATTGCACGCATCCGCCGCAACGAGCGGGAGCGGGCCTACTGCCTGGCCGTGCTCGACCTGTGGGCACAGGTGCAAGAGCAGGGCATCGACATCAGCCGAGTGGCGTCCTTCGGATTTGACAGCCGTATCCTGACCGACCCGCAGAAGCGTCGGTTCCATCAGCGGATGGGCGAGTACGTCGAGACCTTGCCCTCCGGCAAGCATCGGCCGCTCGCCTACAACTATGTCCGCCACCACGATGGCGGCATGACGCGACTCGAACCCATGTTGAAGGCAGTGTATGAAACTGATGATTGACGAAGAACGAGTTCGGGCCGGTCTTCGCGGAGCCGAGAAGGCATTTCCGATCTACCGGATCAAGGTCCAGTGGTCCGAAGCCTACCCGCCGGGAGCCGAAGAGCGCATCCACCGTGTCGGTCGGCCGCCGTTGCCCGAGGGTCGGTTCTGGAATGGGACCAGTTGGGACGTGATGGAGCGTGAAGAACGGCCGGTGGGGGAGATTGTCGAAGAGAGACGGCAGAAGTGGTGGCCCGAGTACGTCGAGCACAAGAAGCTCCTGGAGACGGGCGACCTGGCGATTACCGTCTCACTGCTCGGCCACGATGTCTGGTGTCCCGGCTGGTTCAGCCATTGGACCTTCGATGTCGGCTTGTCGGACCGCGAGGTGCTTGAGAGCTTCGAGCGGTATGTGGATCGCATCCAGTTATCCGACTGGTCGGAGACCGAGAAGGGCGGCACCCTCATGGGAGCCGAGGACCGCTGGCGGTGGCATGGCTGCGCCGACGGCGATCCGCAAGGTGAACGCACCGAGGCACCCTGTCGCTGTCCGGCCTGCAAGAAGAACGGCATCGTGAGGATTGACCACTGATGGGCAAACGCGGCAAGATCGTTGGCGAGATCGAACGGCAAATCAACCGGCTGGACAACCGGCCTGGCCTGTGTCTCTTCTACGCCCACCACACGGCCGCCGTCTTATGGCGGCATGGCCAGCGGGCCGTAATCCAGGCCGGGTCGTTGCAGTGGCCGCGGGTCCGCCGCGAGGAAGACGACGGCGTACTGAATACGCATTTCGCGTATGAATGGACGCCAGGCGCGTATGACAGCGCCCTGTCGGTGGCCCTGGGCAATCTCCCGGAAATGCACGTTTGGGTCGGTCTGGTAGACCGCCAGGAGATTGTCGATTTCACGACCAGGCACTTGAAGGCTGCGGCGGCCGAGCGGGGCATGGCCTGGTCGGCGGCCGACCCGCCCGCCTATCTGTGGTGCCCGGCCGCCAGCCTGCCGGATTGGGTCGTCTACCGGCCGGATCGGGACGCCTCGATCTATGCCTGTACGATCCTGAAGCGTTTGTTCGATCCCCCGTACTTGATCCGCGGGCGACCGACGTAACTCTATGCGATACGCCTTCCGCGATTGGCGCGTCATTGCCCGTTACCGCGGGGTTCCGGCGGTGTGCAACCGGCGTGAGTTGCGACGGACCTTGCTGCTGCAAATGACGCCTGCGGAACTGGCCGAGTACCATTGGAAACACGGCCTCTTGTTGGCTGTCATCCTGTTGATTGCTGCGACGGCATGGTTCCTGGTGCCTCCACCGGCGTTGTGGTGGTTCTTCTTCTTTCTCTTGCTGCTCTACAGGTTGCGGTACTGGCGGATCGACCCGATCACGTCGGCGATGCAGGAGTACAACCATGATTGGGAGGCAGCGGTGCGCGAACAATGTTCGACCGTGCGACAACAGCGGATTGACTCAGGCTTCGGCGAATGAGTGACCGACCGCTATTTGCGATGGGCCGGTTGACGGCCACGCTCGGAGCGTTGGCGGCCTTGGAGAAAGCCGGCCAACGGCCGATGGACTTCTTTGGGCGGCACGCCGCCGGAGATTGGGGCGACATGGAGCCAGAGGACCGCCAGGCCAACGATGACGCCATCGCCGAAGGCACGCGCTTGTTGAGCGCCTACCACCTTGACACCGGCACGAAAATCTGGATCATTACGGAGGCTGACCGGTCTTCGACCTGCATATTGCTGCCGGAGGAGGATTGACATGGCGTTGGAACGCGAAGTTTCCGAGTGGGGCGTGCGGTTGATGGCCCGCCCGTTCTCCACGGGTGTGAATGCCTCTCTGGTCATCAAGGCCGAGATTGCCGCCCACAAGCCGGGCAAGGGTTCCGAAGTGCGGATTACCTTCGGCGGTACGTCTTTGGCGAGCCCCTTGCGCCTGCTGGATGCCCAGGCGTGGAACGAGGCCATGACGGCAATCATCAATGAGACGCGCAGCGTGACGGCTGAAATGAAAGCCGAGGCGACAAAGGGCGAATCGAAGAAGAAACGCTAGTCACCCCCGCCAGGGCGTCGTCGGGCGGCAACTTGCAGCAGGCCGGCCGACTGGCCCCGACCACAGCCGCGGGCTTCAGCAGCCTTTCCCGGCCATGTGTGCCACCGCCAAGTCCGGGATCGGCAAGCTCCTATCGGCCGCTACGAACTGGCGATTCAATAGGCTCCATCCTGTCGAGCAATCGCTTCAGCTTTTCCAGCATAGTTTCCATCGAGCCGGGGGCGGGATTAGACGACAAGTAATCCGAAATGATATCTACAACGCCGCC
>Ga0326728_10019775_pt1 | contig 12993 bp, 6 predicted proteins | sample MB3enrmetagenome_FD_207602 | JGI IMG/M metagenome (GOLD analysis project Ga0326728, IMG submission 207602) | Lab enriched peat soil microbial communities from McLean, Ithaca, NY, United States - MB31MN | ecosystem: Environmental > Terrestrial > Soil > Wetlands > Peat | place: USA: New York...
GGCCGGCGATTTCGGTGCCCCCGATGGTGCCGCCCGCGTTGAAAGCAGACGCGCCTCCGGCCAGGAAGGTTCCCGACACATTGGCGGCGGCGTTGACAGTGGAGTTTCCCCTCGCGATGACGAACCCGGCGATGTTGCCGGCGGCGTTCAAATCAATGTTGATGCCGATGACTCCCGAACCGCTGGCATTGATGTTGCCAGGATAGACAATGCCGCCCCCGGAGTTCCGGGTGCCGGCCGTCAGCATCACGGTAGGAACCAGGGAAGGATTGCCATTAAGCGGTTCCTGGGAAATGCCGCCCGCGCTGGCATTGATGTCTCCGTGCGGAGTCAGCACGGTGATATCGCCCACTGTCTCCTTCGCTGGGGTGTTAAAGAAAGTCGTGGCCATGATTCCGCTGCCGGCGATGTACTGCACGCCGGCGCCGGCCGCGTGGGTGGCCGGATTGACGATGATGGTGTTGACAATGATTTCGTCGGAGCCTCCGCTGCCCGCGTCCACATTGCCGCCCAGCGACTCAACAAAGACGTTGCCGCCGTCGAAGGCGGCGATGCGCGAGCCATCCACCTCGACATTTCCCTGCGCGACGACATGCACGTCGCTGTCTCCGGAACTCCATATCCCGTGAGGAGCATTGGGAACCATAAAAGGCAAATCACCCAGGCCGGCGTCAATGGCGCCCCCGGCGGAGATGTTGATGGCGCCGCCGTCGTAGGAACTGATTTGGGAGGAAAACAAATCCAAATTGCCCTGCAAAGTCAGGTTAATTTCCGCCCCGCCTCCCAGCGCGGCCAGGGCGGGATTCAGGTAAGGCCCCTCCGAAATAAGGCCCGCCGCCACACCCAGGTCCAAGGACTTGGCGCTGATGTTCAACTGGCCCGGCCCGCCAATCTGAATGCCCAGCGGCGCGCTGCTTGGATCCGCCGAATTCTGGCTGGCCGCGTAAAGAGCCTCAATCGCCGCCGTCACCGCCGCCCGCGCCGCCGCGGAACTGCCGCCAAAAGCGGCCGGCTGGGTGACGTAGTTGCCGTTGGCGTCCAGCACCAACTGTCCGCTGGGGGTGTAGGTTCTTTCCTGCAGCGCGCCCAACAGGAGTTGCTCGGTGGCCTGGTCCATCTTGCCATAATAGCCCAGTTGCTGCGTGGCCGGGAGGTAGAACAGGCTCAAATTGGGAAAGAGCAACCCCCCGCTGGTTGAAGTCGGCCCGGAACCGGGAGCCACGGCGTTCTCCAACAGGGTGAGGTAATCGGCCGGCTCGCCTTGAAACAGCGGCGGCGGCAGGCTCAGGCCGCCACCGCCCACCGTTTCAAAAGAGTACACGTTCTGGTTCACAATGCTTCCCGCCACGTTGATAAACGTATTGTCGGTGGGATGAAGGTTCTGGCCGGCAAAGCTGGCGTTGTCCATGTTCCCGCCCACGGTGATTTGCGTTTCCTTGGGCATGACCAGGGTGATGTCGTCCAGATTGCCGGCGATGTGCAGCACTACCGGCTGGGGATCGTTCAAGTGGATCGGCACGGCGGCGTGGTCTGACGCAAAATCGGTCGTGCCGCTCCAGGAGGTGGCGCTGCTGTCGGACATCGCCAGCTCAAAACCCGATCCTTCCAAATTCCCTCCCGCCGTGGTGTTGATAGTTAATTGCCCGGTGGGCGAGGGGAACAAGGTGACATTGTTTTCCAGCGTCACCCCGCCGGCCCCGGCGTTAATGGTCAGGGAGGGCGGGTAGATGGGCGGCGCCTCGTCCCCGTTGGAATAACGCGGCAGAAGCGTCCCTTCCAGGAACACGGCGTCGCCGGCATCCAAATCCACAAAGGAGCCGGGGGCATAATCGAAGAGGTGTTTATGCGGCGCGGCTCCGCCTGATTTTCCGTTTAACGCGCCATTGGGATTTCGCACTTCCTGGAGATAAATGCTGCCATTGGGCGCATGGACTTGCCAGCCGCCCTTGACCAGGCTCAACGCCAGCAGGCTGCTGACCGTGCCGGCATCGCCTCCAGCGGTAATGGTGCTGGCCACAAGATTCCCTTGGAGCACGCTGTCGGCGGCCACATAATGTCCGGCGACATTGCCGCCCGCCGTGACGGACACCACGCCGGGTTCCGGCCCGAAGGCCCCCGAACCGGCATCGGAGACGCTGGTGCTGGTGGCTGTGGGGAGAAAGCTCGTCACATTTCCGCCGGCGGAGAGGTTGACGTTGCCGCCGGCCGCCGTGCTGATGCCTCCCAGCAGCGGGGAAACGGTGTAGTTGGCGGAAGCGCTAAAGATGTAACCATTGGGATTTGAACCCGCGTTGATGTTTCCCCCAAAAGCTTCCGCGTCAATGTTGCCCCCGCCCATCGTGCGAATGGCGCCGGTTGCGACCGTGATGTTGTTGCCGGCCAAAAGGCTGATGGAACCATCCTGCGCCTGGATCGTCCCGTTGCCAGCCAGCGTGATGTTGCCCGTGCCCGATGTCACCGTGCCCGGCGCGGCGGTGTTGGGCACGCCGGGAACAACCGTGTTGGCGACATTGAAATTTCGCCCCGCTTCCAGCGTCAACGACCACCCCGCATCCGCCGTCAGGTTGGCGCCCCGGCTGGTCCCGATCAGAATGTTGCCGCCGGCTTCCAGGGTGAGCTGGCTTCCCGGCGCGCTGAGGCCGGTGCTGGCGGCCAGGTCCCAGGTCACCCCGTCCGACAGCGTGATGTTTCCCGTGGCCTGGAGATCAATCTGCGAGAACCCCGTAAAGGCGGAATTGACATTCAAATTGAGCGCGGAGGGTGAACTGCCCGAGGCAACCGTGCCCGATCCGGCGCTGCCCGTGCCGCTGTTGCCGAGGGTGATGCTGGCCGGATCAATCCTCAGCCCTCCGCCCGGACTGCCCGCATTGGCGTGGCCGTCAATCACCGAGTTGATGGCCGGCATCACCGGCGCGGAAACCTCCACCGTCCCGCCGGCTCCCCCCTGCGCACCGCCGGCCACACTGATGGCGGAACCGGAGGCGTCACGGAACGTGTTGCCGGATTGCAGGGTCACGCTGCCGCCGGGACTTGTGCCTTGCGCGCCGCCGTTGGCTTCGATGACCGAGGAGGCGCCCAGGGTCAAATCATCGCTGGCCACCAGTTCGATGACCCCGTTGTGTTCCTGGACGGAGTTGGCTTGAATCATCCCGCCCGTGTTGACCACTTGCGCCTGCAAGGCGATGGTGCCGGCATCGGCAATCAACCGGCCCGAATTGTTCACCGAGCCTTGCGGCAGCGTGACCGTCGCGCTCAAACCCCGTCCGTCGGGGCGGCTTGACACCATGACCTGCTGGCCGGCGTACAAGCCGATGTTGCCGCCCGGCGCGGAGATGGCGCCGTGATTCTCCACATCGTGGGCGATGAGAAAAACCGGGCCGGCGGGACCGGAGCTGATCTGGCCGTAATTGATGATGGGGGCTGACGGGGGAGGCGCGTTGAACTGCCACAGGCTCCCGCCCGAAATATCGGGCGTGACGGCGGAGGCAGTGGTCATGATGACGCCCGCCGCGCGGATCGCGGCCTGGCCGCCCACGTAGAATCCGGCCGGGTTTTCCAGGACCACATAACCATTGGCATCCAGATGGCCAATGAGTCTTGAGGGAGCGGAGCCGTTGATGTTGTTCCAAACCACCGAAGTGGAGGAGGGTTCGACGAAGGTCGTCGTTTCACCGGCGGCGATGTTGAAGCTGGTCCAGTTGATGACCGCGTTCCCGGACGTTTGAACGGTCAGATTCGGACCCTGGCTGGTGACGGCGGCGCCTCCCTGCGTGACGGTGGGATGGACCGGATTGGCCTGGACACCGTGCGGCAATGTCAGCCAGGAAAAAATCGCCGCAAGAACGGCCAGCCACCGGCCATGATTGGGCAGGCAGGGAAAGGCAGGGCGGGTCCCGATACATCGGGACCCCCCGCGGCGCGCACGGAGTGCGCGCCCTACCAGCCGAGACTGACGCATTAGTGCGCGGCCTGCCGCCGAAAACTGTGTTCTACACATTGATCTCATCTATCTGGCGTTCCATTATATCAGATCTAAATCACCGTGCGCGGCGGCTCAAAACTGGGCGCTGACCGCAAAAGCAATGCGGAGCTGGCCGGATTCCGTGTTGGGCGTGTTCAAGACCGGCCAGGCAAATAACAAACGCCCCTCGAAGGCCGGGCCGAGGGTGAATGCCCCGCCGAAGCCCGTTCCGCACAACGGGGTGTTTCCCGGACGGCCCTTCGGGTCTATCAGATAAGTTTCGGCGTAATCGAAGAAGGCCGAGGCCCGCACCATCAGCGGATAGCCATTGCCCGTGCCGACGTATCCAATCCGGTGCGGCGGCGTTTTCAACTCGGAGGTGATGCGCCAGCCCATGTCGCCAAACACTTCGCCCTCCCGGTAACCCCGCACCCCGTTCACGCCGCCCACGCCAAATTGCTCGTTGCTGATCAACGGTTCGCTGGTCCATTGGCCGTCCGCGCGCAAGGCCAGCTTCCACTCCCCCTGGACGGCCTGCTCCCGCGCCGCGCTCAGGCCGACAATATGCCAATAACCGCCGGCCCGTGGCGAGCCGGCAATGGCCTGGAGATTGCTCTTGCTGTTGGAATACATGAGATTGGCGCTGTAGTTGAGGCCGAAACTGCTGCTCCCTTGCCGGTCCGGCCGGTCGGCGTCCCAGCGCACAGTCAGGGGGAGATATTCGATGCTTCGGAGTGAAGGGGGAACCGGAGAAGGGGTCGTGAAGGTTGTCGTGATCGGGGTGCCGTTGCTCGAAACCAGGTGCTGAACGCCAAAGAAATCGTTGGTGTCATAACTCGAAATGTTGTACGACTTGTAATCCAATCCCGCTTGAACATGAGACCGGAATCCGTCGAAATCAGGCAGAGGCTTGAAGAGGCGAAAACCCACCGCCTGATTGATGGTGATGTCCTGGCTAAAACTGCCCCGGCTGAAAGAGAGCGTGGGGGAGTTGGTCAGCACCGTCAGCGGCCCGGGCACCACGCCCGTATCAATGGTCGAGCGGCTGGCATAGACGTTCAATTCCGCCGTTCCCGTCGGGGGAGGCAGATCAAACCTTCTGGTCGCCTCGTTATACCCGAAATTGGAGGGATGGCCGGCCACCGCCTCCGCCACCGATTCCGGCGCGGAAAGGGGCATCCGGTAGAAGGCGCTGGCGTTGGCCACCAGCGGCCGGTCATAGAATTCCCATTGGTCCCCGTCCTTGTACGCTTCCTCGGAGAAGGAGTACTGCACGCCCAGCGAATGGTCCAACTGCCAGAGATTGTTATACACGGCCGAACTGTTCAGCCGCATATCCGGTGTGCCGGGGGAGCTTTGATTGTCCGCCTCAATTTTGACATGGAGGGGAAAACGGTCCCGGACGTCCAGCTCCAGCGCGGTTGTGTTCGTTTCCGGGCCGGGCAGGATTTTCGGGAAGATCTGCCGGTCTTGATTGGCGTTGGCCCTGTCCAACTCGGGTTGGAACACCTTGCTGTTCAAGAAGATGTTCGTCTTCAGGCTGGGCAAGGCCCGCATCACATTGTTGGAGCTGTAATGACGGTTCCCCTTGACGAGGATGTCCACCAGCCGCCCTTCAAAGACCTGGATTTTGAAGATGTTGTTGGTGATGCGCTGCCGGGGAATGGTAACACTGATCGTGTCATAACCGCGCGCGTGGTACTCGGCCTGCAGTTCCTTAATCCCGCTGGACACATCCTCAAACCCGACATTGGTGCCGGTATGCCGGTCGAAAATGGCCTTGATGGCTTCGTCCGGGAGCAGCGTGTTTCCCAGCACTTCGTAGGCATCCACCACAAAATGGGGCATGGCGTTGGTCGTCGCGGCCGCGGCGGAATTGGTCCCGGTGGGCGGCGGGGCGGCGTCCGGGGGCGGCGGTTGGGCCGCAAGAACAGGCCAAGTCATCCCCAAACCGAGACAACCGGCAGCGGCCAGGAAAACCGGGATTGCCCTCCAGGAAATCGGGCGCGACCGCGCGCCAATAACCGCGGCGCGTTCCTCCAATCCGCAATCCGCAATCCGCAATCCGCAATTGTTTCGGCGGATCATACCGGGAGCAACCGCAAGTTCTTCTGCCCTCGCGGGCTGTTTCTGGCATGTTGCTCCCGCCATTTTCCGGGGCTGATCCCAAACCGTTTCTTGAAGAGCAGGTTGAACAGACTGTTGGACTGATAGCCGCTGGTCAGCGCCACCTCCACCACCTTGTCGTCCGAGTTGGCCAGCAATTCACAGGCCTTGACCAGGCGCAATTCCGTTTGTTTCTCCCGGAAGGACGCGCCTACTTCCGCGCGGAACAGACGGCTCAGATGCCGCGGGCTGCAACACATCTTGGGGGCCAAATCTGACAGCGACAACTCCACAAATTCCGCCGCCGCCATCTGGTTGAGCAAACGCCTTAACCTCCCCCGCCCATCCGTCTCTTCCGCGCCGGGCGCCGGCATCTCCTCGAATTCGCAGGCGAACAAATCCACAAAAAGTTGCAGCAGTTTCAGGCGCGCGGACAGATTGGAGCCGCTGTCATGGAGGCAAATCTCTTTGAATCGTTCAGCAATGGGATCCGCCGGCGCCAGCACCCTCATGGACCATTTCTCCGCGGCCCGCTGGATGCAGCGCTGCTCGCCCAGGCTCAACAACCCCGTCAGTTTCTCCGGTTCCAGGCAAAAAAAGGCGATCTCCACTCCGCTCAACTGGCTGGCGCACAAGCCGCCCCGGGCCTCCCGCGTGCGCACCAGGACCGAGCCGGCGGGGATCTCCCGCGCCCCGCCCGGATCCTGCCAATAACAAATCCCGCTTTGAATTTGCAGGAAGCACCAGCCTCGGAACTGAGGCCTCCACTCGCCGCCCTGGGGCAGCTTCATTTCCTGGATCATCAAATGCGGCTCGAACAGCGGTTTTGCTCTCATGCCCGCTGAGAATGGCAGCGCCATATTACAATTATCCGTCAAAATCGTTACAATTGAGAAACGATTTTCTCGCCAGGCGGAAATCCCCGCTAAGTGGCAGCAGTAGTTGGGGCCGAAATCCATGCCGTTGTCACCCTCACTTTTGATACATTTGCGAATTTCTGGCGATAGCGAGGGGTGACACCGGCTCGCACCGGCTCGGCTCGCGCGGCAATGTCCGCCATTCCCCGCCGCCGCGCTAGGCTTTTTTGCGCCGGCTGTTGCCAGCGGCAGGGCGAGACTCCGTCGAGCCGTGACTCGATTGGCGAACAAGCCGGAAGCCCCATCCCGGATTTTGCACAGGAGCACACGGAGAGAACAGAGAACGGAAAACAAGAGTCTCTGTTTCCTGTTTCCTCCTGTTCAAAAATCCGTTCATCTAGCCGAATGGAATCGCTGTGCGAATCATGGATTAACCATTTCGGGGGGCCAAAGGTTGCTGCTTGAGCTGGTTGAATCGTGCCTTTTTTTGCAGGAGATCGAGCGTGGCGGCCTCGTCCAAGCCGGCGGAGCCGAAGCGCTGGTTGAGGGCGGCCAGTTGGCGGTCTATGTAGTTGTCGCGCAGGTTTTTGACCACGCCGCCGCGGGTGGGAGAGCCTTTAAGCCAGGTTTCGGGATTGGGCAGCGGGCGGTTGTCCACCAGAAGCTCGGTAATCAAATTCCGCCAGCCGGGGTTGTCCATTTCGGAAAGCCAGGCCGCCACGCCCGGCCAGGAATGGGCTTCTTCCAACCGGAGCCGGGCGGTGACAATCTCGCGCACGACCGGGTGGGCAAGCCATTCCAAATCCATATAGGCGGCAATCCATTCCACGAAGGAGTCGTTTTCCAGCAACAGGCGCAGGAGGCCGGCTTCCTGGGGCGAGGGACGGGGGATGTCCACGGCTTCGGATTCGGGAGGCTCTTCCCTGGCTGCGGCGGAGGAGCGGGGCGTTTTTTTGAATTCCTGGCGGACGGATTCGGCGGAGACTCCGAGGCGCAAGGCGGTTTTTTGGGCGTAGGTGTCGAGCAAAACGGCGCTGCCGGTTTTGTGGACGGCCTCGGACATGGCCTGGACCACGGCGCGGCGTCCGCGATCGGCGGCCAGGTCGTTGGAACCGCACAAACGGTCCAAATAATAATCGAAGAAGCCCCGGGCATCGCGGATGATTTCCGCGAAGGCCGTCCCGCCATACTCGTGGATGTAGCTGTCCGGGTCGTGGGGCGCGGGAATGGAGGCGACGCGGACGGCCAGGCCGGAGGCCAGAAGGCTGTCCAGGGAGCGCACGGCGGCGTTCTGGCCGGCGTTGTCGGAATCGAAGCAGAGGACCACTTCCTCGGCGTAGCGTTTGAGGACGCGGGCGTGGTCGGCGGTGAGGGCGGTGCCCTGCGGGGCAACGATATTCTTGACACCTGCCATGAAACAGGCGATCAGATCAAGCTGGCCTTCGCAAACCACGGCGCAACGCGCCTCCAGAATGGCGCGCTTGGATTTGTCCAGTCCGAACATGACCCGGCCCTTGGTGAAGATGGGGCTTTCCGGGGAGTTGACGTATTTGGCGGTCTTTTCGTCCCCGCTCAACACCCGGCCGCTGAACCCGATGACGCGGCCCTGCTCGTCGCAGATGGGAAAAATCAAACGGCCGCGAAAGCGGTCGTAATAATGGCCGGAACCTTCCTTGCGCAGAATCAGCCCGGCCTGTTCGACCATGGCGGCATCAAAATGTTTGCTTTTGGCCCAGTTGACGGTGTCGTCCCACAGGTCGGGGGCGCAGCCGAGGCGGAAGAGTTGGACGGCTTCGGCGGAAACGCCGCGTTTGGCCAGGTAATCGCGCGCCCCCTGGGCGGCCGGGTCGCCGGCCAGGGCGGTCTGCCAGCGCTGGGTGATTTGCTCGTGAATCTGCAGGAGCTGGTCCTTGAGGTGGCGCGATTGCGGCTGGCCGCCCGGGGACTCCATCTCCAGGGGGATGCGGGCGCGTTCGGCCAGGCGGCGCACGGCGTCCATGAAATCAATGTTCTCATATTCGCGAACAAATGTGAAGACGTCGCCGCCCTTGTGGCAGCCGAAGCAATGAAAGAACTGGCGCTGGGGGCTGACGTTGAAGCTGGGGGATTTCTCCTTATGGAAGGGGCAGAGGGCGACAAAGTTGGCGCCGGCGCGTTTGAGCGGAATGTAGCCGCCGATCACGTCCACAATATCGTTGGCGGCCCGGATTTGTTCCTTGGTGGCGGCGGAGATCATTTCACCCGGGGCGGGCGGCGGCGCGTTTATTTTTTGCCCGCCCCCATCGGATTATCAATGACGTCCTGCAACTTTTTCTTGATGGAATCCGCCTTGGGTTTTTCCTGCGGCTTGATGGTCGGGATGAGGAGGTCGGGCAGATACTCCTGCACAAATTTTCCGGAAACGGATTGGGTGAAAATGGCCTGCTCGACTTTGCCATACATGTAGGGGGGAGGGTGAATGTCCACCAGGTTCTTTTTCATTTGGGCGTCGATGGCGTCCAGTTCCGCCTGGGTCACAATGCGGGAATGCATGACGGCCAGAAGCGCGAGCAACAGGCAGGTGTGGCGGACCAGGCCGGCGAGCATTCCCGAATAATACTCGTAACGGCCGAACAGGTCGCTGCCGGTCAGTTTGTCGCCCAGCCCATGCTTGAGCAAGGCAAAGAGCAGGGCCAGGACCAGGGCGATGAGGGCGTAGGCGGTGATGAGGCACCACTGCGGGCTAAACGAGCCGGCGCTGTTTTGCCGGATTAAGGCCCCCAGGGGCTGATTCAAATAACCGCCCGCCAGGACAATGGCCAGCCATTTGAGCGTCGGCAGAAGCTCCTGGGTCATGCCATGTTTGCGCCCGCGCAGCAACCCGATGAAGAGCCAGAGCAGCACCATCGCATCCACGTAGTTGAAGGCGAGATTTCTAAAAAAATCCTGGATTTGATCCACCATGACAAAATTGAGTATAGCACGTTTGTTGCCGGATGCGCGAGTTGAAAATCATCCCCCCTCCGGGTTTCAAGGTTCCGGGTTGTTCTGCAGCCAGGCGCGAATGGGCGCCGCCTGGTCGTTGTGCGGGTCCCCTTCCAGGACCTTCTTGTAATGTCCGCGCGCGAAGTCGGGCTGGCCCAGTTTTTGGGCGTAGAGATTGCCCAGGAGCAGATGGGCGCGGGTTTCCTCCGGATGCCGGGCCAGCAATTGTTCCAGTTCGTTGGCGGCATCTTGAAGATAATCCTCTTTTTCCAGCGCCCAGGCATAGCCGTAGCGGGCATTGGCCGATTCCGAATTCAGAAGCAGGGCGTGGTGCAACGCCTCCAGGGCGGCGGCATAATCTTCCGCCTTGATGGCGGCCATGCCCAGGGCCTCGCAGGCCTCGTAGCAAGCCGGGTCGGCCCGGACCGCCTCCCCATAACTGTCCATCGCATTTTTCCAGCGGGCGTCCTTTTCGGCGGCGGCGCCTTCCCGGACGAGGCGCTCGGCCTCCGCGCGATTGCCCGAATTGGTGCCGACCGGCGGCGCGGCATAGTGGAGAACACTATGCGGCGCGGGCAGCGGCGTGACCCGCGCCGCGTTTCCGGAGGCGCCCGCGGCGGTCTCAACGCCGCCTTCCGCCGGCTTGGGTTTTGCGCCAAAAAGCCTGGCCAGCAAGGAGGGCTTGCGGACAGCGGTGGAGGTGAGCGGAACGTTGGTTGCCGTGGCGGTGTTTTCCGTCGCGGGCGGCGCGCTCGCGCTGCCCGGCGAAGGGGCGCTGTGTGACGGCAAAACCAGCGGGTTCGACTCGGAACCGCCCGTGGCAGGGCGGGGCGGCGGCGGTTCCGCAGACTTGGAAGCGGGCAGGATGCCCACCGGGGGAGGGTTGGTCGGGGCGGGCGCGCGCGAGGATAGCATGGCGACCGTGGGAGGATTGGACGCGGAGGGCGCGAGCGCGGGCAGGATGGAGACCGGGGGTTGATTGGCCGCGGCGGGCGGAAGGGCGGGCGCGGGCGGCGGAACGGGACTGGGCGTTGTCGCGCGCGCGGGCGGATTCGTCGGCCGCACGATGGTGATTCCGTTGCTGGAGAGGGTGATGCTGGTTGCGGGTCGCTCCGGCGCCTTGATGGGACCATTGACGATGAACCGCCTTGCCCGGTCCATGTTGGACACCAGCACGGCTATTTCAAGGGCATGGGGAGGAGGCGGATTTAACGCGATATATTTGAGGTAGGCGTTGGTGGCCGACTGGACGTCGCCATACCTGTAAGGGCCGGACGGATCATAGATGACGGCGAGATTGAACAAGGCGGGGGCATAATTGGTGTCGAGATCCAGGGCGGCCTTGAACTCGGCGACCGCATCGGAGATCATGGCGTGCGAGAGGATGGGCCTGCGCAGCAGATCAATCATGGCCAGGTTGTTCCAGGCCTCGGCGGTGGGCTTGATGCGCCGGGAGGTGTCGTAGGCCTTTCGCGCGTTCTCGAAATAGAGCTGGCGCTCGCGGTCGGCGTTGGCGGGAGTTTTCATGGCCAGGCGGTAACTGACCATGCCCAGTTTCATATACCCGTTCATATCCCGCGAGCGCAGGCTGGTGTAAGTGGTCAAGGCGTCCTTGGCGCCGGCCAAATTAGTCTGCTCCAGTTCCAGGCAGCCCAGGTTGTAATCCGCCTCCGCCGCGGCGTTCCGGTCCAGGGCCAGCGCCGCCTCATAACACTCGCGCGCGCTGGCCGCGTTGCCGGCGCCGTGGTACGCCAGCCCCAGCAGATTGCGCGCCTTGGCCTGCGCCGGCAAACCCTCTTTGGCGAGCAAGTTGGTCGCCTGCGTCAGCGCCTCGATGGCCTCCGCATATTTGCCCGATTGAACCAGCCGGTCCCCCTTGTGCAAGGCGCGGTAACCGGGTGGCGCGCAACCGGTCAGGACCAGGCAGGCGGCGGCGACGATGGCAAGCGCGCTGCGCCCCCGTTTTTTTATCGTCAGCATCTGGCCAGCGTGGTAGCATTCCGCGCCGATGGTGTCAAGAGGCGCTGACGGCGGACTGTGAAAAATCGTTTTGCTTATGGGATGTTTTGTCTGGCGGCGGCCGTGGCTCTTTCCGGCCGCGGCGGCGGCTTTGCCGGGGCGGGCGCGCCGCCGCTCCAGTCCAGGGTGGTGATGGTGGAAGAGGCGCAGGCCACCTCGGCCTTTGAGCCGCAGCCGGCCCTCGTGCAGGACATGGTCAACCGCGCCGTGTTGAAGCTCGCCGGCAAGGAGGATGTCGTCCAGGCCTGGCGCGCGTTTGTTGCCACCCAGGATGTCGTCGGCCTGAAGGTTTTTTGCGCGCCGGGACCGGCCAGCGGAACGCGGCCCGCCGTGGTCGGCGCGGTGGTGCGCGGGCTTCTCGCCGCCGGACTGCCCTCTCACAACATCGTCATCTGGGACCGGCAACTGGCGGATTTGCGCGCGGCCGGTTTTGACGATTTGGCGCAGCGCTACGATGTCCGCCTGGCCGGCAGCGCGGACCGCGGCTACAACGAGAAGACTTTTTACGACAAGGAGCTGCTGGGCGAACTGGTGGCCGGCGATCTTGAGTTTGACAAGAACGGCACCAAAACCGGCCGCAAATCCTACGTGAGCAAATTATTGACAGACGATCTGACCAAGATCATCACCATCACCCCGCTGCTCAACCACAACCTGGCGGGCGCCACCGGCAACCTCTACAGCCTGGCGGCCGGCAGCGTGGACAACTTTGTGCGCTTTGAGTCGCAGGCGGCGCGCCTGGCCGAGGCGGTGCCGGAGATTTACGCCCTGCCGGCCTTGAGCGATCATGTGGCCTTGAGCATCACCGACGCGCTCATTGGGCAGTATGAGGGGGAGACCACCAGCAGCCTCCATTACGCCAAGGCGTTGAACCAGATCTGGATGAGCAAGGACCCGGTGGCTTTGGATGTGCTGGCGATTCAGGAACTGGATCGCGAGCGCGAGGCGCGGAAAATGAGCGCGGGCAAGCCCAACGACGAACTGTACCGCAACGCCGCCCTGCTGGAACTGGGGGTGGACGACCCCGCCAAAGTGCAGATTGACCTGGTGAAGTGAGCCTCATTTCCCGGCCCAAAAGCGTAATGC
>Ga0326728_10019778_pt1 | contig 12991 bp, 7 predicted proteins | sample MB3enrmetagenome_FD_207602 | JGI IMG/M metagenome (GOLD analysis project Ga0326728, IMG submission 207602) | Lab enriched peat soil microbial communities from McLean, Ithaca, NY, United States - MB31MN | ecosystem: Environmental > Terrestrial > Soil > Wetlands > Peat | place: USA: New York...
CTTTGATGTGTTCGATGTTCTTCGTGAGGTCCCCGACTTCCGTGAGCATCTCGGAGCATTCCGAGGCCTGCCACTGGCCGAGACCCTTCAGATAATTGACCACCTGGTCGATGCGGCCGTTTTCCGTCAGGAACTGTGCCAGATTCTGCCGATGCGAAGAGAGCAGTTCGGCAACCCGGTTCACATCGGACGACTTGAAACCCTGAACTCGATCTTTGATAATCGTTGCCGAGACATTGACGCTGTTGAGGACGTTCCCGACGTTGTGGAGAACGTTGGACGCCACTTCCGCCTGTCCCGCCTGCCGGGACGCGTCCATTAACTCGCGGTGCACGCGTTCGACCTCCAGTTGCACGCGTTTGCGTTCCTCGATTTCGCTGGTCAATTGCGCCGTTCGTTCTTCCACTTTAGCCTCCAGCAAATCACGGGCTTGCTGCAATTGTCTCTGTTTTCGTTCCAGTTGCTTCAGACGCCAACGGTAAAGACCCCCTATGCTCGCCCCCAAAATAGATATCACCAGAACCATGAACCAGGCCGTCTCATAGAAATGGGGCAGCAATTTCAGCGAAAATGCGGCTCCCGCTGTGTTCCAGACTCCATCTTCATTACAGGCTTGAACCAGGAAGCGATATTCTCCCGGCTTCAGATTCGTGTACAAAGTTGAGCGCCGAGTGCCGGCTTCAACCCAGTTTTGGTCGTAGCCTTCGAGTTTGTAGCGATACTGGATCGCCAGAGGAGAGATATAACTTAGCCCGGTATAGTGAAACTCAAGCTCGCCTTTGCCCGGTTCAACCACGGCCTTTTCTGCGGTGTTGAGTACCCGGCCGTTGGCGCGCGCACTTTGGATATAGACCTGCGGTGCAACGGAGTTCTTTGCAATATGGGCCGGATCAACCATCACGATCCCCTGGGCGGTGGGGAACCAGATCCGGCCGTCGAGTGTCTTGCACCCTGAGAACTGTTGCTGGAAGCGCTCCGCGCTCTTCACTCCGTCCACTCCGTTGAAAGCCACGCACTCTACACGGTTGGTTCTTCCGGCAGCGAAATCACGCAAGCTTTGCCGGCTGACACTGTAGAATCCCCTGCTTGAATCCACCCACAGATTGCCGTAGTCGTCCGGCACAATGGCGTAGGTAATGTTGTCAAACAGCCCATTCTGTCTTGTGATGATCCGAATCCGCCCGTTTTCGAGCATTGCGATGCCGCTCTCCGTCCCCGCCCAAATGACACCATCGGGGTCTTCGCAAACCCAGGTCAGATTTGAATTGGGCAGACCTTTATTCCTGCTCCACAGGGTGAAGGTTCCGTCGCTTTTCACCCGGCAAATCCCGGCAGCGCACGCTACCAGCAAGGAACCATCCCGAGTGGTGCTAAGGTTGAAAATCCAGCTCGTCTCAGGTTTCCGGTCATCCGCGAACCGGTACGGCACCAGAGAATTGGTGCCGATGCGAAAGAGTTCCCCTTCCCGGGCGACAACGAGTCCGTGATTGTCTTCTGCAATCGCACTCGGCCATCCTTCGTTGGGATACCGGGCGACCAATTTGTCGCCCGAGAACAGCTCGATATCCTTGTATCCGTTCACCAGGCAAATATCCCCGTTTTGAGCTTCGAAGATTCGTTGGACATAGTTATTGGTCAATCCAAGCGGCACCGAATGGATCACGCCCTTTTTTTGGTCGAAGTACGTGAACCCATCTCCAGTCGCTATCCAAAGTCCTCCTCGTTTGGAAGCGCAGACATCCGTATTCACGTCGGCGCTGAGCCCTTCGGTTTTCCCGAACGTGGGGATTTTTACGTCGGTGAGCTGGCTGAGCCCGCTCCTAGTCCCGACCCACAGGCTTCCTTCCTTATCTTCGGCAAGGGCGACGACCACATCCTCCGCCAGGCCATCTCGTTTTCGGAGGTAGCTCAGGTTGCCATTCTGATATCGCGCCAGGCCTGCGCTAATCGTACCAAACCATAGAGTGCCCTCTCGATCCACCAGCAAGGCGCGGGTGGGATACCACGGAAATGGAAATGGTTTCCTTTGCAGGTTCGAGTCGTAACAAAGCGGACCCAAATCGGTGCCAATCCAGATCTGTCCCTGTCTGTCTTCGGTTACACATCGAATCTCCAGATCGTCCAGGACATGATCGGGAAACTGCTTCACGGTTCCATTCTCCGAATAGTACATTCCTTGATGAGCTGTCCCCATCCATATCCGCCCTTTCGAGTCCTGGTAAATGGCGGTTGCATCCATGAACTTGACGCCGCCCGGCTCAGGCAGGATGATTTTATACGTCTTGTCCCTTGTCACGCAGCCCAACTGGGTTTCTGCGGCGATGAAGAGATCTCCATCGTGGGATTCGAGGAGGGAATGAACATTCAGGGTGACCCCACCGAGGCTGTCCTTGCCCCGAAATGAAACGTTTTTGCCGTCGCAGTATCCGAATGCGCCGCGTTCCAGCCCGAACCACAGCCCCCCTTGCTTGCAGACGGATAAGCTGGTGACGATGGGGCTCCCAAACCGGCTCATGTCCAGAAGCCGGAATTCGACCCCGTCAAATGAAATCAGCCCCTGTGCGGAGCCCAGCCAAATATAGCCGTCGCTGGTCTGCGCGATGGCGCTCACGCCATTGGCGGGAAAGCCGTTCTGGCGCGTCCAGGTCCGGCAATTATACTGGAAGAGAGTCTTGGCGGGGTCGAGCGCGAAGCACTGAACCGCAATCACAACATATAGGAGCAAACAGAACTTCATGCCCGTCAATTGTGGCGGGAGTATCAGCCTTCGTGGATGGAGAAAGCCGTGCACGAAAGATCGTTTTAAGTCCTTATCGGCGCATTCACGGCAGGCTTGAGCCAAAGACGGTGAATCGGCGGCAAGAATGCCTGCGCTACCTAGCGCACGCTTACCGCGAGACCGCTTGAAGACCACGCTTGCGCGAGTTTTCGGACAGTACGGGCGCGTGTGCTCCCCAACTCCAGTTGCATCATTGCGGATTTATCCGGCAGGACGGCAAAATGCGCGTGTCGCTGCCGCGGGAATGCGCCGCTCCCTCGCGACCGACGGCTCTAAATTGGTGGCAATGCCCGGCCACGCCCCGCGCCCCGGGATTTTGTTTAAGTGTTTGTGCCGCTTGGACGCGTCGGTTATGATTTTCGCCCGGGTCGGTCAAAGGGGAACGGCTATGCCATTGCTCTCGTTCAGCTTGAGTTTCAACCAAGCCGATCGAACGAAAGGTTCAAATGAAAACATTACTGCAAATCGGATGGAAGATCATCAAGGTGACATTGATTGCCATTGGAGGTCTGACAGTGCTCGGAGGATTGCTGGTGGTGGCGGCGGCCATTCTGGGAGCCCTCCTGGCGCCGGGCAGGCACAAAATCGCAGACAAATCGGTGCTGGTGTTCAACCTCAACACGCAGATCATAGACCGGCCGGTGGATGAACGCGCCCGTGCCCTGGCTCGCCTCTTTGGCCGCGGCACTTCCGCCCTCCAGTTGCGCGCGGCCGCCACCGCCCTCCGCGGAGCCGCTCGGGACAAACGCATCTCGGGGCTATACCTCCACGGCAACCTCGTCACGGGCGACTACAGCTCCGGTTACGGCGCGCTGAAGGAACTCCGCGAAGCCATCCAGGATTTCGGCAAGAGCGGCAAGCCGGTCATCGCCTACATCGCCGACGCCGGCAACCGGGATTACTACCTGCTGTCCGCCGCTGACCAGATCCTGATGAATCCCTTCGGCCTGCTGGCCTTTCGCGGCCTGGCGGCACAGGGCATTTTTTTCAAGGGCGCAGCCGACAAATACGGTGTCGAGTTCACGCCCGTCCGGCATGGCAAGTACAAATCGGCTATCGAACCGTTCACGCGCGAGAACTTCAGCTCTCAAAACCGCGAGCAACTCGAGGAGCTGCTTAAGACCATCTGGGATGACATGCTCAGCACGGCGGCGGGCGCGCGCAAACTCGCGCCTGAGCATCTCCAGGCGCTGGTGGACAAAGAAGGCCTGATCCGCGCCCAGATCGCCAAGGCCGAGAATCTGGTCACCGAACTGGCTTACGAAGGAGAGGCGCTCGACAGATTGCGCCGACTGACCGGCAAGACCGTCGGCTCGGAGCCAATTCCGCAAGTGTCGATCGCTGAATACGCTCCCGAAGCGCAACAGGCTGCGGCCCGGAGACAGCAGGGCAAGGACAAGATTGCCGTCGTCTATGCCGAAGGTGTGATCGTGCAAGGCGAGGGCGATCCGAGGGCGGACGGCCAAGTGGCCGGCGACAAGTTCGCGCGAATGATCCGGGAGTTGCGGGGACGCAAGGATGTGAAGGCGGTCGTCCTGCGTGTGAACAGCCCCGGCGGCAGCGCCGAGGCCTCCGAGGTCATCCTGGATGAGCTGCGCCGGTTCAAAACCAACCGGCCCGTCGTCGTCTCAATGGGCACCGTTGCGGCCAGCGGCGGGTACTTCATTTCCATGGCGGCAAGCCGCATCGTCGCCGATCCCGACACGATTACGGGCTCGATCGGGGTGTTTGGGCTGACTTTGAACGTGAAGAAGTTCGCCAACGACCATGGCATCACGTTCGACACCGTCAAGACCGGCGTCATGGCCGACCTGGGCACTTTGGCGCGGCCCATGACGCCTGAGGAACAGGCCGTGTTGCAGAACCTGGTGGACCACATCTATGATGAGTTCGTCCAGCGGGTGGCGCTGTGCCGCAAGCTGACGACCAACCGCGTGGACGAGATCGCCCAGGGCCGGATCTGGTCCGGCGCGGACGCCCTCAAGGTCGGCCTGGTGGACGAACTGGGCGGTCTGCAACAGGCGATTGTTGCCGCCGCACAAGAGGCCAAGCTGGGCGCCAACTATTCGGTGATCGAGTTTCCCAAGACCAAGGGTTTCCTGGAACGGTTGTCCGAGGCGTTCCACGGAGCAAACCGGCCGTTGGCCGAGAACGATCTCGCCAGTCGCGTTACGCGCAAAGTGATGGAGGAACTGCGCTGGCTTTCGGGTTTCAACGATCCCCAGGGCATCTACGCGCGCCTGCCTTTTGAGCTGGAGTTGAACTGACACCGATGAATCTCCCCGGTATGAAAAAGAATCGAAGACACTTTATGAAAACCACCGCCCTCGCGGCGTCCGCGTTCTCGATCGTGCCGCGTCACGTGCTGGGCAGTCCCGGCCGGAAACCGCCCGGCGAAAAGCTCAACATCGCCGGCATCGGTGTGGGCGGCATGGGCAAGAACAACCTCGCAGCCTGCGCCGCCGAAAACATCGTCGCGTTGTGCGACGTGGACGCGAACTATGCGGCCAAGGTCTTCGCGGCTTATCCGCAGGCCAAAGTGTATCGGGATTTCCGCCAGATGCTTGACCGGCAAAAGGACATCGAAGCGGTCATCGTGGCGACACCGGATCACACCCACGCGACCATTGCAATGGCGGCGATGCGGGCCGGGAAGCATGTTTATGTGCAAAAGCCACTGACCTATTCGGTCCATGAAGCACGCGTGCTCACCGAGGCGGCCCGCGAGCATAAAGTGATAACCCAAATGGGCAACCAGGGCCATTCGGGTGATGGCATCCGGTTGGTTTGCGAATGGATCGGGGCCGGAGTGATCGGAGGAGTGCGGGAAGTTCATGTCTGGACCAACCGCCCCGTCTGGCCCCAGGGAGTGGAAGTCGAAAGGCCGAAGGAAACGCCGCCGGTCCCGGCGGGACTGGACTGGGACCTGTGGCTCGGCCCTGCCCCCGACCGGCCTTATCATCCGGCGTACCTTCCAGGCGTCTGGCGGGCCTGGTGCGACTTCGGCACCGGCGCGCTGGGTGACATGGGCTGCCACCTGCTCGACGCTCCGTTCTGGGCGCTCAAGCTCAAATACCCGATCAGCGTCGAAGGCAGCATTTCGGCTTGTTTTAGCGGCGAATGGAAAAAGGTCGAGCCGCGGAACGAGAACTATCCGCGCTCTTCGATCGTGCGCTACAAATTCCCCGCGCGGGGCGAGTTGCCCGCCGTCAACCTGACCTGGTGGGATGGTGGACTTATGCCTCCGCGGCCCGATGGCTTTGAACCCGACGACACGCTGGGCGACAGCGATGGCGGGGTGATCTTTCTGGGTGACAAAGGGGTGCTGGTTTGTGGTTGTTATGGGCGCAACCCGCGCGTGTTTCCCGAGGGAAAAATGCAGGAACTGCCGAGGGCGCCGCAGACGATCGAACGCGTTCCCGGCGGCATTGAGGGTCATGAAAGGGATTGGGTGCGGGCGTGCAAGGATGGCAAGCCGGCCAGCGCGAATTTCGATTACGCCGGCCCGCTCTCGGAAATGGTCTTGATGGGCAACCTGGCCGTGCGTTTTGCGAACCGGCAGTTGCTCTGGAACGGGGAGAAGATGCAGGTAACCAACGACGCCGCGGCCGACGCACGCGTCCGCCGGCAATATCGTCAAGACTGGAGCCTCTGAAGGACAGTAGCCCGCCCATGGAGTTGAGAACACGGCGTTACATCCGACCCAGTGAACCCCCAGCGCTCAAGCCTTGACCCTCATCCTGTTCGTCGTCCGGCACTGTGGCTGGTCATCGCGGCTGTTTCCGCCGCTCTGGCAGGACTGTGGTGGACCAGCACCCGGCGCACTGAAATCAATTTCCTGCCGGGAATGGCTCCGGCGCAGTGGATCGTGTATCCCGCCGCGCCGGATATGCGGATACACCCGTATCTGGAACTGCCCACCATTTTCAAAACCTCTTTCGTTCTCCAGCAAGCCCCTGCAAAAGCTCCGCTGAAGATCGCCGCGTTCCATCGTTACGCGCTGACGATCAATGGGACGTTGATGGGGAAACCCCGGTGGGCCGGCAGAAACTGGAAGCAACCCGACGTGTTCGAACTCTCCAGCCAGTTGCGACCCGGCGAGAACCGGCTCGAAGTCACGGTTTTCAACTCGAACGCTCCGCCGGCATTGTGGCTGTTCCTCGATACGGACGGCGTTAAAGTGAGGTCGGGAGAGGACTGGCAAGCTTCACATGCCGGCGCGGCCTGGTGCCACGCCGTCCTCGCCTCCAAACCCAAGTCGGTGCCTGCCGGTTGCGCCATCTACGGCGGCGACCAGCCGTGGACGTCGTTGCGGGCACGCTGGCCGATACTCGTGCTCTTCGCGCTCGTATCGGCTGCCGCTTATTGGGTTATGGGCAGGTTGGCGCGCCACGGATCGCATCTGTATAAGAGGCGGTTTTGGCGCAGCGAAATCGCCCCGCTTGTCCTCCTAATCGGATTCTGGATGGCTTTGTTTGCCAATAATCTCGGCGCGCTGCCGTCCCGGGCCGGCTACGATGCTTTGGAGCACCTGGCCTATGTGCATTACATCCAGGAGAATAATTCGTTACCCCTGGCCGCCAATGGCTGGGAGATGTTTCAGCCTCCGCTCTATTACCTGCTTTCAGCCAAGCTCCTGAGCCTGCTTTCACTCTCGACATCCGATTCCGGCGCCGTATTGACCTTGCGGCTGTTAGGATTGTCTTGTGGAGTGGCCCAGATGGTCGTTGTCTGGGCTGCGCTGCGGCTTCTTTTCCCACAGGATGCCTCCAAACAAAAGTGGGGGTTGGTGCTGGTGGGTTGCCTGCCCCCCCTCCTCTACGTTTCGCAATACGTCAGCAACGAGACGATGGCCGCCACCCTGGCAACCGTTTGTCTTTATCTTTGTCTGCGGATCTTGAGGCAAGGCTCCACCTGGAGAACGTGCGCCGGCCTCGGGATCTGCCTGGGTGCCGCGCTCCTGACCAAAGCCACCAACTTTTTGCTTGCGCCGGTGATCCTGGGAGCGCTGCTATGGCGACGGCTGGAAAAACGCGACACCTCGTGGTCACACTGGGCAGGGCGCACTGCGCTTGTCTTTCTTTCAGCCGCTGTCGTCTGCGGCTGGCATTACGCGCGCGTGTGGCGGCATTACGGGAACCCGCTGATTGGCAACTGGGATTCAAGATCGGGCTTTGTCTGGTGGATGGACGATGGCTACCGGACCGCCGCCTATTACGTGCGCTGGGGGGACGTGCTGGTGCATCCCTGGTTCGCCGGATTCAGAAGCTTCTGGGGCGGCATTTATGCCACGCTTTGGGGCGACAGCCTGCTTGGCGGCGCCCCGGGGTTCCGCGACCCGCACCCCCCATGGAACTACAATCTCATGGCGATCGGATATTGGCTCGCCATACTGCCTACAGTGGGGCTATTGGCCGGTGCCATCGTCGCCTTGTGCAAGTTCATCGGACGGCCATCAGCGGAATGGTTTCTGTTGTTGGGATTCGGCTTTGGGGTTGCGGTGGCGCTGGTCTATATGTCGCTGGTGGTTCCGTGCGGCGGCATGGTGAAAGCCTTTTATGGGTTGCCTGCCCTGCTGCCCATCTGCGCTCTCGGAGCTTTGGGTCTGGACTTTCTCGCGGCGCGAACCCGGCATGGGCGTTTCCTCCTTGGCCTCTTCTTCGGTGTGTGGGCCATTAACAGCTTCGCATGCGTTTGGATCCTCCGGAGTTCCCAGTCCTACGCCCTGCCATGGGCCCAGGCGCTGGTCAGGGACAATCAATTGCTTCAAGCCACTGAGTTTCTCAACGCGCGCCTGAAAATTGAACCTGGAGCCGCGCCACTCCGGTTGCTGCTCCTCGGCACGCTGCCGCCTGCCGAGCTGGCCAAGGTTGAGGGGCACGTGCGAATCCTGATGCAGCAGGAGCCGAACAACAACAGGGTTTGGCTGTGGCAGGGCAACATTTTCATGCAGCATGGACAAATCGCCAAAGCTTACGAGGCCTTCATGCGAAGCGTGGAGCTGGCCCCCGGAGAGGACGCTGCCTATCAACAGCTCGCGATTCTGATGATGACTCAGAATCAACCCGGGGAAGCAGTCCTCGTCTGTCGTGAGGGACTCCGCAGGGCTGCGGCCAGCCCAAGCCTGCGCGTGGTGTTCGCCTTCGCTTTGCTGTACAGCGGCCAGGACGACGAGGCGTCGGCCCAATTTAACTACGTCTTCAAGTCGAATCCCGAGTTGCCCAACCTGCTGAACGATGTGGCCTGGGCACTGGCTACGAACGAAGATGCCAACAGAAGGAACGGGCGATCCGCTGTGCAATTGGCCGAGCAAGCCTGTGCCTTTACGCAGTATCAAAAACCGGCATTTATCACCACCCTCGCCGTGGCTTATGCCGAAACCGGCCGCTATGACGCTGCGATCAAAACCGCCGAACGGGCCCAGGCCGCAGCCCTCGCCTCGGGCGCCACGAATCTTGCCGCCAGGAATCTGGAGCTCCTTGACCTGTTCAAGTCGAGACAACCCTACCGGAGCAAGGCCGTCCAGTAGTTTGCGCGTTCTCTACCGGGGTTCAGTCCGGAGTGCAAGCTCGAAACCCTGAACGCCAATCAAACTTCCGTCACGCACCAGGCGGCGCTCTTCCGTCAAAGTGTTTTGCCGCCATCGTCCGACCAGCGGGCCAGGTAAAAGCAGCCGGACGCAACGAGGGCTGAAGTCGCTGCGATGAGGATTGCCTGCGTGCCGGGTCGCTTGAGTTCATCCCACAAATCATCGATAAAAAGGCCCATTTTGCCGTAGAGCAGTCCCATCTGCCGCGACTGGGACCGGGAATACCCCGCCAATGCGGGGTTGTCGGTCAAGTCCGCGGAACGAGTCCCCATCCAATAAACGATGCACGCAGTGCCGATCCCAACCAGCAACACGATCACGCCAACCCTTCTGAGTCGCGCACGCTCCCTGCCTGAGGAATCGCGTCCGGCGCCTTCGTCGTTCACTGTCATGCCGTAAGCCTTGTACGCCACGCTTCATTGAAAAACAAGTCCTCACGCTGCCGCAAGCGTGGAACAACACCGCTCCATCCGCCGCCGTCACCGATGGAACCGCGGATTTTCTTCGCCACTTAACTTGGATATTTCTTAGCGCGGCTCTCCCGAACGAACCGAAACCCGGTAATGCTCGGTTTCCTCGTACGCAATCGGCTGCACGGGACTGTGATCAAAGCTTTTCGAACCGATTTGATTTCGGCCGTGGCACTGTGAACTCAGCCTTGGCGACAGGATTAGGGAACGTGTCCCGAATGGAAGCTTGCCGCTTCAGAATTTTTGGCAGATGATCGGATGCATGCCAAAGGAAAATCGCCGCCGTGTCGCCGCGCTGTGGCGGGCGGCCGTGGAAACCCGGCTCGGCCGCCAGGGACGGATCTCCGTTCAGCCAAACCAGAACCCAAAGGTGTCCACCGGTTTCCTGCAGCGTTGGCCTCCCAATTGACTTTGCCGCCCCAATGAATCCCGCAGAAGATGCCGCCGGCTCGAACACCGGAGTCAACCACGTCCGCGAACAGGCTCCAGATCAACGATGTCTTTGTTCTGCGCTTGTCTCTACCTACAACTCCGAACGTTTCATTTGTGGGTGCCTGGAGGACCTGGAAGCGCAGACAATAGCAGATCGGCTTGAGATCATTGTTATAGACAGTTGCTCGCAGTAGAATGAACGTGGCATCGTCGAAGCATTTCAAAAACGGCACAAGAATATTGTCTATGTCAGAACAGATCATCGCGAGAACCTCTATGCCGCCTGGGATCGCGGGATACGCATGGCTCGCGGGAAGTACGTCACAAATACGAATACCGACGACAGACGCCTTCCCCGCGCGCTTGAAATGGAAGCACGTGCTTTGGAAATGTTTCCTGATGTCGGTCTGGTCTACGCGGATGTCTGGGCAACAGTGACCGAAAATGACACGTTAAACCCTGGCGATACCGGGAGGTTCAAGCGATGTTCCTACCCCGACTTCACTCTTTTGAACGGCCTCGCGGGCTCTAATTTCAGCCCCCAGCCGATGTGGCGAAGAGCGGCGCATGACAAGGTCGGCTTTTATGATGAATCCTATACCGTTGCCGGTGACTATGAGTTCTTTTATCGTCTGGCATCCTCGCTCGGCGCTCTCCACATACGGACTCCCCTCGGCCTCTATCTGGAGAATCAGGGAGGAATCCAAATATCGCAGCCACAACTCACCCTCGAGGAATTCAGCCGGCTGAGAAAAAAATTCTATTCAGAAGTTGCCCTGGAAGAATTCTTTCCGTCCCTGTCTGCGAATCATAACGACGCACGGTCACGGGGTTCGGCTTTATTTGAACTGGGCAACAATTGTTTGCTTGCTTCCGTGCGTCCCGAATATGAATTGGCGGCAGTCTATTACACCCAGGCCCGTTCTCTTCTGGGCGGGATTCCGCAACTCCTGCATAATCTGGCCATCACGCGAATCGGGATGGGAGATCTCAGCGCAGGCATCACCTCCTTGAAAGCGACGGCCCATGATCTCCCTGCCTCCGCGGCACTCGTGCAGGCCCTCGGCCGCAGCGGTGGAACGCTTTCCTCGCTGCCGCCGGGTGTGTTGCAGATATTTTCCTCCGGGCACCCGGCCGTCAAGGCAGCGCGTGAGGGAAGAGGAATCAGTCTTGAAGATCTGGAAGCCGGTGCGCGCGCGCCGGCAGGCAGAGCAAGAAAACGCGATAAATGATAATGCGTCCGGCTTGACTCGCCTGACCGGTGACAGATGTGCAGCGTTCCCCGCACCGTGGAATAAGATGCTTGCACGGGCCGCTCGCCAGATTTCCTCCTGCTTTAACGTGACTCGGTGGAGGCAAAACGAAGCAACTCCTCCGCAAACTCCGTGACTGAAAAACCAAAATCACCCGCATCGCGCGCTTACGCGTTCGTTGGACATATCGCGCGAATTGGATCGTGTCACCAAACCCTTGCTCGGCAGCACTCAACAAGGTTCTTCGAATAAGGCGCTGAATCTGTTGGCTTGACCAAAGTCTTCGCGGTCAGCCGGGAGCGGTTCGCCCTCGCAAAACCTGGTCGCCGGAGCGAGATCTGTTGAACGGAATTGCTCTCCGCTCCCCAACACGGCTTGCCGGCCTGGAAGATCCCGGGGATGGAAGACAAACCCACCTGTCGGGTGATCATTCGTGACCGAGAGCTTCGACAGGGTCGAGTTGAGCGGAATTCGTGGTGCAGAGGACTCGGACCAGATTCTCATCCTGTCGCCCGGGTCGCATTTCGATAACCAAGGCGCGTCCGTCCTTTTCAAATCGCGCAAGGGTTTGTCCGGGCGCTGCGGCCTGGACGGGTTTCCATCCCGCGGGGACGAGCGCGGAGGTGTAAAAATCCCTCAGGTCCTCCCAGGATTTTCGGGTGTTAAGCAGCAGAGTGGCGCCGTCGGGGCCTGTTTCCGTTTTCGTGATTGAACCATCGGGGAAGACCGGGATGCCCGCCGGAAAAGCTTCCGAAATCGGAGGGGCGGGTTCGGAAGGCGGGGCCGCGCGGAGGTCGGGGGCCGGTGTTTCCCGGAGTGAAGTTGCGTTTTTTTCCGCCGGAGCCGCATTGGAAGCGGAGAGGGGTTCGGCGGGTTTATTCTCGTCGACGGAGGAGGGAGAGCAACCCAATGCGAGCAGAAGCATCCCGCATGCAAGCCGCCGGATCACCCCGCGAAGCGTGAATAACCGCGCAGCCTCTTCCTCGAGCGCTGTTCCAAAAATGCCCGCCGGTCCGGAGAATGGATGGCGCTTGAACACAGTTCTAGGGCGAAATCAGATAAAACCGGGCGGGTTGGGTGTTGGACCCATCTATAAAGAGAACCGCTCCTGACCCGAACGTCCCTGTCGTCAGCGTCGTCCATTGGTTTATGGGCTGCGTCAGGTCGCTTGCGGTCAGGACAGTGTAGGTTTGTCCCGCCGGGCCGGAGAACTTAAGCTTCCACCCCCCTGAATCCTTGGAGATGCCTTGGCCGACAAACACAGGGGCTGTGGACGGCAGAATATCCGCCGTCAATGTCGGCTGGGTCAGGGTGTAATTGCCCACAGCGGTTCCGACAAGCAAATATCCGCTCACTGCGACGGGCTTGCCGAATCCGACCGCCGGGTCGGCGAAGGAAGCGGTGACCGTGCCGGTCGACAGGCTCACATCCTCGTTGCTTACCACGCCAACTAACGCGGGCGCGCCAA
>Ga0326728_10019779_pt1 | contig 12991 bp, 6 predicted proteins | sample MB3enrmetagenome_FD_207602 | JGI IMG/M metagenome (GOLD analysis project Ga0326728, IMG submission 207602) | Lab enriched peat soil microbial communities from McLean, Ithaca, NY, United States - MB31MN | ecosystem: Environmental > Terrestrial > Soil > Wetlands > Peat | place: USA: New York...
CGTCGATACCGTAGAACTTCTTTGCCTGAGAATCCCAGACGACCGTGCGCCAATGCGTTTCGGACTTGTTGTAATCGCGCCCCAGCGAAACCCCTTTCTGCCGAATCGGGATATGCAGCGGCAGTTCAACGATTTCGTCCGAGCGGGGATCATATTTGTAAATCTGGCCGGCGCCGAAGTTGCCGTACACATTCCCTTCGTCATCGATCCCCAGCGTTCGGCAGATCGACTCCCAATTGTTGATGCGGCCCTTATCCACAGACTTCCCTGAGGCGACATCGTAGTAAACAAAGTGTCCGCGCGGGTGAGTGAGCCCATAAATTCGATTGAACTTCGGATCGTAGGCGCCGGTATTAATCCCTTCGTACCTCGGTCCGATGCCAAAATCTTCAACCTTCCCGGTCTTAGGGTCGTACGCCATCCAGTGTGCTCCGGGATATCCTTCCTTGGTCCCCACGCGGGCGTAATTGAACCAAAGTCCGGCATGTGTCCCGAAGTAAATCCGGCCGTCTGTTCCTTCTCCAAACTTGGCGTGAATCTTGGATTGAGGCCCAATCCGCAAGTTGGTTTCACCCGCGAGACGGGTCAGGTCGCCTATGTCAGTCACACGGTCGGTGGCAGGGTCATACATGACCAGGTGGCCGTTGCAGCCGTGGCAAGCCAGCCCCGCGTACACCTTGCCGTCATGTGCGACTTTCAAGGCCGCCCAGTTGCCGTCCATCTCAGCCAAGCCAGGGAAGATCCGGTAGTCCACGGTGACGATCTTGCCCGCGCAAAAAGCCCAAGGCGCCGTCCCGAAGCACCATGCGGCAAGAATCATCACCTGAGACGTCCGACCACCTTTCGGCTTGGGATTCATGGTGCTCACTCCCAGAAACTTCAGGTAACCGTGTCATTCAGGGCGAAGCGAGGAATCTTGCTCCAATTCGTTGTCCTGCGATCCTCCGGAAGTAGAGCGAGGTTCCTCGCTTCGCCCGGAATGACACTGCCCGTTGCGTTTCTCACACATTCAAGGCCTTTCCGCAAATCAGGCGGCAGATTCGCCATTACCAAATCCACTCTGCGGCAACAAGGGGACGGCAAGCCGTCCCCCTACAGTCCGGAGCTAAGGGGTTTCTGCGTGTGCTTCGCGTGCGTACCGGACCATTGCATGCACATTCGCTGGAGGCGTGTCGCGTGGCACCTCGCAACCTGCCCCCACAATGTAGGCCAGCCCCGCGTGCCGATGACATTCGGCCACTGCTGCAAAAACCGACTCAGGCGTGCCATTGCGCAGATCGCGGACAGGATCGAGATTGCCCAGCACCACCTGGCGCGGCCCCATTTTCGCACGCGCCTCGGCAAGGGGCGCCTGGGAATCAAGATCGATGAAGTCGCAGCCCAGTTGGCCCATGGCGTCCAGGATGGGCCGGGTGTTGCCGCAGATGTGCAGCCGGACGCGGGCGCCTAAAGCGTGAAGGCCATCCACCATTTTCTTCTCGTAAGGCCACACGAACTCGCGGTAGATTTTCGGACCCACCAGCGAAGCGGCCGGATCCCCGATGCCGATCACGTCCGCGCCGGCTTCGACCTGGGCACGAGCGAACCGCATACCGACCTCGAGCACGTAATCGAAAAGGTCGCGGACAAACTGGGGATCGTCGCAGAAGTCAAGCATCAAGGTGTTGAGGCCGCGCAAGTCCGCCGACCCACCACAGGGGCCTTCGATCCAGCCCTCAACAATCTTGTCGCGTCCTATGAGCTCCTTCAGCAACGCAATGCCTTGCACCCGATCGTGCATGCGTGCGCCACCGAGCGGGTCCGGAACTTTAAGCCGTGCTAGCGCCGCTTTCTCCCGGAGCAGCGCCTGCGCCTCCACAATGGAAGGGGGTTGATCATCGAAATATTGCACCACCGCGCCGCAGTCAGGCGCCTCACGCGTTTCAGCAATGGCCGAGACGTGGTCGAAGTCATATTTCTCCGCGGTGCGGATTTGCGATTCGGCCAGCACACGGTAATCGGTGGCGTAGGCAAGATACTTCGCGCCAATCTGGTCGACTGCGAACATCATAGTGATGGGCATAACGGGGAGGCAGTCCACCGGCCTTCCCTTCAACATCGCAAAGACGCGTTCGCGGCTGTTCATGCGACTTCCATATCGAGCGAAAGCGAACAGATTACTTTAACTCTTTGGCCAGCCAGTGCGCCACGTCTGGCTGGCGGCTTTCGGATCGGACCTGCAATCGGGACGGAGCCCCACTGTACGCTTGAAATACCTGGGCAAATCGATCGCGAAGTCCAGCCTCCGGCATCACCCGGTTTCGCCCATCCACAAAGTTCTCGATGAGGAGCGGGCGAGGGGCAAGGGCTGCGCCAATATCGGCAACATCCGCGACCTCGAGAATGCCTGGAACGATGACATCGTTCGGCACGTAGGCGAACTGGTCGTCCAAAACCGAAGAGTATGCCACCAGTCCTCGGCGCGCAGCGATCGTCCAGACCTTGTCTTCATAGAGGCCACCAAAAAGAGCAAGGAGTCCTCCCATTGGCTCCGCCTGGTACTCTATTTCCGGGCCAATCTGCCACCCGATCAACTCATCCGATACGAATCGGGGCGGGTTTATAGGGGCGAACGAGTCCCCCCACAGGGCAATCTTTTGGCCATCGAGATCCGGGCGGGCCGAAAGGTATGCCAACACGCTGCGCAAGTCCTTGAGGCGCGCACCGAGCAGCGTATTGCCCAGCATGAACTCGGTGGCCGCAGCTGACTCTTCTTCGCTGTTCAAGGCGCGATGCATTTCGGAAGTGGTCTCGCCGGTTCCGCGCACGTCAACGAGGCACACCGCGATGCCGGCTTTCAGCAGATCTTTGATCGCATCGCTGCGGTCACTCAAAAACCGCTCCTTGCCGCCTTCGTCTATCGCCACGACAAAAGGAAGCTTCGGGTTTGGCGCATTGGCAGGCCGCAGGACCATGATAGGGACCACGATCCCAGGCTCGACCTGCAGTGTGATGGCCTCAAGGTCGGCGCCGTCCAGTTGTTTCGTCCCATGAATGGTCGCCTCAGGGCTCCGATTCGGCTCGATGTCCCCAAGCTTGGCAGCCAGTCTTCTTCGGAGTTCCAGCCGCCGCTCGTCCGGGCCCAACTTGGCCATCTGGGCGCGCGCTAGATTGAGCTTGGAGACGGCGACCTTGAGGGCCAATTCGTGAAGGGAAGGCATTTTCAACTCGAGGGCTATTGCGGGATTCAATGAAGCCAGCTCAGGTTCGGGCCGGCGATCATTCGGTTCCGAGGCGGGAATGGGAATGCCGAACCATCGTTTCAGTGCGGGATACATCGACTGGCGCTGTGCCGGGCCGATATTGGAGCACTCACCCGGCCCTGGGAAATCGCCAAAACCGTATGCCTTGTCCAGGTTATCAGGCACGCCAAAGAGTGCGAAGACCTTCTGGTCGCGCGCCCAGGCCGGGTCGTCTTTGTAATGTTCCCAGCCCACTTCGTTGGCATAAAACAAGTGGCGAGGCGCGACGGATGCAGAGATGATCCAAGGGAAAAACTGGTCGATGAGGCTCCGGCGCAGGCAGCGTGTCGATTCCCACTCGCCCCATTCAGGCTCCGCAATGCCAAAATTGAAAGGCGCCACGGCAGCCACCCGCTTATCCAGCGCGGCAGTGACTGCAACGGGCTCGCCACCGGCGGCAACTGCTCCCAGCAGGATGATTTGATCCGGGCTTACGTCCTTTCTCTCCAGCAAGAGATCGATGCCTCGCATTACATCCCAAGCCATCCACTTGAGGAGGCTTTCGCCGGCAAGGTAGAGCTGCATACCCATGATGTAGCGGGAATGATACGCTTCGCGGTTCCAGGGGTAGTTCTGAAGGCGCTCGCCGTGACCGATCTGATCCATGATCAAGACAGCGCAATGGGCGCGCGCCCAGAGGATGCCCATATCCTGGAGCTCCGCTTGCGATCTTGGCCGGTGATGGCTGTGCACGATTACGATCCCCGGCATAGAAGACGGTGGCCGGGCGGGCAAATAAAGATTGGCGGTCACCCACATGCCCGGCCAGCTTTGGAAAATGAGGTCCTGCCGCCGGTAGTCGTTACCTTGGAACTCTTTCGTGATTCTCGTCTGGAGTGGCGTGCGAGGAGGAAACTCGCCGAACGAGGCCTTGAGCGCGCTGATCCGCACATCACGAAAGTGCTCCCAATCGGTACGCGAATTTACCTGGTCCCAATCGAGCCGGACCGTATCGGACATGCGGCGGAATTCGCTGGCGAGTTGGTCGTCGAGCATGGAAGCAATCGAAAGCTTCTTACGTTCTTCAGGTGAGAGAACACGAGCGTCAAGCGCCGCCAGTCCGCTCGGCAACGGATGCGGAGGCGTAAGGGGCAGGGTGGATGGCGGAACCTGAGCCAAATGCAAGCGCCGATAACGCGGTGTGCAAAGCGGCGTATCGCTCTGGGTTACCGGCAACTCGCTTTCTTCCTGAGGCTCGTCGGGACGCGACCGCCGGACGCGCCTGAAAAGAATGCGCCACTCTGATGGGATCTCCTCTTCCCCGAGAATATGCGCGACCGGCTCCAGGGGGATGTCGAGGCGGACGGTCCACGCCCCGGCTTCTCGCCAGGCCGCGACACGAGCACCGCTATTCCACTCCCGCGCCCGCGACAGCCGCTCGCCGCCGAAGAAGCCCGTATTGTCCGAATGATATCCCGCTGAATTCACCACGAACTGTGCATAGGCCGAGCCGGAGGTCGCGAGGTAAACCTGAAAATTGTCGTCGCTCGTGACGGGACCATCATTCTCCTTCACTCGTGTCACAGGCTCGCCGGGTTCGACGCAACGGGCCAAAACTGCCAGCCCATGGCCGTCCTGGACTACTCTGATTTCTGTGGGGAAGCGAGAAGGGCGCGGCTCGGGCTCATTGCGGAACAGCGTCCAAGTGGGGACGTTACGCCAAGCGGAATCCTCCCATACGCTGTCCATCACCGGAAGCGCCGGAACCCGCACGGCTTGGAGGGGTGCTTCCGCGTTCCCGATTATGGGGGGGCGAAACGAGGGCACGGGTTCGTCCCATTTCGAGGGAAGAGCCGGAACCCTGGCGGCAGGACCGCGCTCAGGCCAATGCCATCGTTGCTGGGGGCAACCCGGCCGAGCAGCGCGGATTCGCTCGACTCTGATCATCATCCGGTCCGAGCGCGGAGCGCTCAATTCATTCAGCGGAATGGCGGCTTCCACCGTCCAGTCGTGTTCTGCGATGGAAGTCGCGACAAGAAACTTGGAGGCGCCCTTATAAATGACCTGGGATGCCGGTTTCTCCAAGGAATAGGGATAGACATCCAAAAACCGCGAGCCAACATGGAGCGCCTTCTCGAGCGAGTACGCGCCCCACGGATTGATTTGCAGAATTCGGTCGGTGTAGCCGATATCGGGCCCACAAATGATCCTGAGTAGATCCTCATCCTCCCAGCTCGGATTGCGGCCGATGAGTCGAGCGGTGATGCGCCCCGTCGGCTCGGGAAGTTTCGCTCCCACGTAAAGGAATCGGCCGATTACAACCGCCCGGACCTCACCACCGGCTTCAGCGGGTACTCCCGCCTCAGAGGGCGTGAGCTTTTCCGCGGGGAGATTTTGCCAGACCGCTTCGTCCAGGTGACCGTCAATCACAATGGGAGGACTTTTCGAGTCGGCGGCGAACGAGGCACAGGCCCAGCACAACACCAACGCCACAAGTTTGGTCACGCAACTACTTCCTGCACCCTTGCTGTGCCACGCAGATTCAGTCATATGTCAGCAGCACCCCTGTACAAGCAACCAGTCCGGCGTCGTTTTGCCGAGATGATTTGCCCGGCAGGCGCAAAAAGGATTCACCACAGAGTGCACAGAGACCACGGAGACGGCGCTTCGGCTTTTCTCTGCGAACTCTGTGGCCTCTGCGGTAAGCCTCTTCAAGGTGCGGCCGCCGAGCCGCACCTTAGCAATGGTTCAGATTTACAATTCCCGATCTACCGTCTGGCTATGTAGGGTCTCCGTGTCCTGCCAATCGAACTTTCTCTCCCGGGCGGGAAGATTGTGCGCCGCTGCGTAGCGGTTTCTTACCTCTAGAACCGCGTTGACCCACTCGCCGAAAGGCAGCGAGAATTCGCGATCGATCAAATAGAGCAGGCCCACCTGGCTACGACGAGCCCGCTCGCTGGGTTCGGTGTCGACGAAGTCCTGAGGAGCTCGTGCCACGCGGCGTCCGTTGGCCTCGCGGACTCGGGGAAACCAAGTCTTGTACCATGTCGTTGTGGCGTCGCGCAATGTCTGATTGCGTTCGTCGCGAATTCTGCCCGCCACCTCCAGCGCCTGGTCCAGGGCAGCAACCGCATCGGCATATTGCAACTTTGCCGCTCGGTCCTGCGCCTCTTGGAGATTCTTGGCCGCTTCCTCCAGGTCTCGCAACATCAGAAGATTCTGCCGGCAGAGTTTTGCGATGGAAAGATAGACTTCAAGGTTATCACGATGAAACTGCACGGAGGGCAGATTCCTGTCGAGGAGATCCAGCAGTTCATCGTTCTCACCCAGGAATTTCCAGGCCAACTCGAGCCGTCGGGAATTCTCCTCGAGCCAATTAGAGCCGAGACGCAGGTAATCGGCTGATGGCACCGGTGGCAACGGAAGCGTTGCTTGGTGCTCTGTGAACGGACCGATACCGTAAGAGTAGCCGAACACGAGGGGCAGTTTCCCTGACAGTTCATGATCCCAACTGCTGGCCCAGAACTGCGCCTGTGTGCTCATCAATTGATAAAGCCGGCCCATGTCGGTTGCCCCGGCGCCGTAAAAGAGGCGGTAGAAGCTCTGGGTGAGCTCGCGCGGGTCGGGCGACCCGGGGCGCCAGGCGGCTGAGGCGCCCACGGCATAGCCCAACCAGAAAGTTTCCGGATGCGGGCCGCTATCGCCCCAGGCGTAGATGCCGACGCCCATGACGTCCGCTTCTCTCCGGGCCGCAGTGTAAGAGATCTCATCAAAGACTTGCGTGGCCCGTTCACGCGCTCCGCCGGCATGAATTTGTTCTTTTGGCGAAAGAACGTAGTAAGCGGGAAAGAGCGGGTCATCCGGCTGAGAATTTGTATAAATCATTTGCCGGATGCCGTGTGTACGGAAGGCTTTGTTATAGGACGAACTATAGACTTCTCCGTTGATGAGCCAGGGCGGGAGCTGAGGTATGTCTTCAGCCTGTAGAGGGTCTTCGCCCCAGAAGATCACCTGGCGGCCATGGTCGTGCAGAAACGTCGCGGTCTTGTTGGTATACTCGGCCCAAAGTTTGCTGGGGCTTCCTAACTCTTTCGCCCGCTCCTCTTCATGGCATTGATCATTGTTGGCCTTCCCAATGAACCACGCTTCATCGGTCGAGAGGTGAAAGTACTTTCCTCCCTTATTGGCATCCATCAAATCTTGATACATTCCCTCCAGAAGTTTGTAGGTCCCGGGGTTGGTGGAACACATCTGGAATGCTTCCTCGGGGAACTCCCTGAGTTTCGAGAACTCGTCACGCTCGAGAATGAAGTTCACGTGAGCGGGCCCATCGAGGTAAGGGACTACCTGGACGTGATAACGCAAGCCATAATCCGTCAGCTCCTGGAGTTGCGCGGGCGAGAGTGCATAGGGATCCACCAGCGCTGGAGCGCTCGAATACTCGAAGTGCGCATTCAAGCGTAACACGAAGGCATTTATTTTAAAAAACGCGGCGCGTCGAATCGCATCTTTCAAGACCTCGAGATGATCCAAGTGATTTTGCTCATCCCAGAATACTTCGCGGTACTCTACGTCCGGCCAGTCCACAATTTCGGCTTCCGGCAACCAGAAATTCTCACCGCCAGGTTTGACCATTTGGATTAGTGTATCCGCTCCGTAGAATAATCCCGGCGGCGCATTCGCAACGATCGTGATTCCATCCTTTGCGAGCGTGAGCTTGTAAGCCTGCTCGGCTAAAGCTGCCTTGTCCCGGTCCTGGGCTTCGCCCACAGCAACCGAGTTGCCGTGGATCTCGAGTCGAACCACCGGCCCACTTCCATGTTCACCCAGCGAGAGCCCGTAGCGTTCTTGTAACCCCTCCTTCAGCGCACCTACCGCGACATCGCCGGGGGCGACCCCTGATCCAACTTCTACTCGCCAACCGGCTGAAATCCGGAAGTCACCCTTGCCCAGATTCACCTGCTGAGGCCCCGGAATCAGCGTATAACCGCGGGCATAGAGCGTCGAAACGGTTTCCGGGCGTGCCATCACCACGAGTGCAAAACCAGCGACGATCCCGCACACCAGGACGACAGATACCACATAGACACACAAGCGGGTTTTCATAGATTCCTCAACAATTCGCGTGGGGGCAAGGCGGCTCTGCCGCCTCTGACTTGTGGAAAGCCTCCGGCTTTCCACCCATATTCGCAGCTTTCGTTTTCCTCGAGTTCCTACCTTTCAGTCCGCGTATCTCGGCGGTTATTGTAGCCTCCGGCGCTCAGCGGCTCCGCCGTCTGATGTGCGGAAAGGCTTCGCCTTTCCGGAGCAGGCTTCAGATTTTGTTCCTAGGTTGAGGCTGCGCCTCAACCGGCGAGGCGAAGCCTCGCCGAAAAAGGCCCTGTGGTAGCAAGGGCCCGGAAAGGCTGAGCCTTTCCGCACGTCGGGCGGCGCAGCCGCAGGCTATGTTTTGCAGAATCGCGCGCAACCTGGACAAGCCTGCCCGAGGGCCGCTCCCGCACCTTTACTCCGCCTCCAGCGTGAAAGATATTTCCTGCGCGTGCGGGCGGATAAACCGCTCGTGATCCTCCTTCAAGACAAGTGGGACCGACAGCACGCCTACCGCGTGCTCGAGTGTAGTCTCAAGGGCATCAGCGTAAGGGTTGTAAGGATATACAGGCCACACCAGCCGCGACGCAGCGTCAGCTTTTAATGTCCAACCCGACAGGTGGAGCGATCCTCCCAAAACCGCAGGGGAAACTTCAATCCGGTCCGTGCTAAGCGAGAACCTCTGGCCTGTGCCGGTTTCGAGAGTCTCCCCTGCCTTCAGGCAGAGTTGCAAGTTCAATCGTGCTTCATCAGGCGGCTTTCCTTTTCCCGTAATCACAAAACGCAGCGCCACGGCGTTGGGGTTGGTGACGGAAGCATAGAGGTCTGCGAAAAAGGTGTTGTAGGCCAGCGAAAGTCGATCGCCATTTTCGGCCATTTGCAGGCGGCTGCTGAGGGGCAGATAAAACACTTCCCCGCCAGTCTTCTCATTGAAGGTGGCCAATTCCGGCTGGCGCTTCGAGTTCGCGCCCGAAATAAGCAGCCCCAGCTTTTTGTGGAAAATGCTCAGGTTCGCCTGGCGATCCAGGTAAAACTGGTTTTTGACCGCTTGCGTGCTGATGATGCCGGACTGGCATATCACCCACGGCCCGACCTTGCGGATTCCGGCAGGTACCTGCATTTGATGGGCGTAATGATCTTGATCCTGAGGGATCGGCGCCATCGGCCCTTCGTGATAATAAAGGGCGTCCTGAGCGAGGCGTCCCAGCCAGTCCATAGGAAGTCTGTCCTCGGAGAAGAAGCTGGTCAGGAACTCCGCATAACGGCGCCCATCCGCAAAATGCGAAAACCCGAAATGGCCCCAGGCATCCACGTCCCAATAGCGGTTCCGGTCGTTGATCACTTCCACCGGCTTCCCGTCAGGATAAGTGAAATATTCGTGGAAGTCTGTGGAGCGGCGCAAAGCCTGGAGCGCAGAAGGGTCATGGGAATACTCCCAATAGAGAGCCACCTGGGTCATGGTCAGATGATCGTAGCCCGTGGTCGGGCCGGAGCGTGAGTGCTCCCCCCAGTAACCGTCGGGGGTCTGCTCTTCAGCCGCAAACCGATGCAAGATCTTTGCCCCCAGATTCTCCCACTCCTTATTTGCAAACGTGCGGCCCGCCAGGAGAAGGAGAGCGGCGTATTGTGCGTAGTGGTTGGGCGAGGTGCCAATGAAGGGTGAGTTGTACCAGGGAAAGTCAACCCGTTCGGCCGCGTCGGGATAAACTAAACTGGCATTTTGCAATATGGCGCGTTTCCAGCGTTCGCGCCGCTCTGCGCCCAGATCTGCCTCCAGCAGCCTGTAAGCCTCCAGCCACATGTGCGTATCCCAATCGCTATCCAGGCGAGGAGTGAAGCGCCCTCTCTCATTCTCTTCCGCCAACAGGTCGCCGATCCGGATGGCTAACCGAAGCATTCGCGGGTCGTGATAGTGAGGGTTAGCGGGGTGACGTTTGGCGTACAAGACCGCGGGGGCAAGGATTGCAAAAGGGAAATGGTTCCACTGCCGGCGCCCTTCCTGCGCTTCCAGCTCCTTTAAGCCTGCTGAGGGCTCGGCGTTCAGACGCTTTTCAACTTGGGTGGTTCCGTATTCAAGCAGCCGGAAGTATTGCGCCGGCAACTGCGCCCTCGACGAAGGAGCACCAAAGACAACAGCGAGGAAAAGGAGAAAAGTCTTGAACTTCATAAAGGTTATACCCACTTGAATGTGCGGCGAATACCTGAGCCCTGCTTTTCAAGCTCCTGGGTTTTTGGCCCCGTTTCGATTTAGCCATGTGGACCGTCACGAATTTCTGCTGATCGTAAAGAAACGTGCGGTTCCTAAGACACATTCAGCGAATTTAACCCAGCTGCGGGCCCAAGGCAATAGCCAGGGAGGACAAAAGGGCGCAGACCTTGAAAGGCAGGCCTGGAGTGCGATCAAAAACTGTCAAGAATACCATGGCAATAAGACCGAAAAAAACCATTGACAACGACACGGTCGAATGCTTTAGACTGGTCGTACTAAGTAAAGTTAACTAACAAACCTATGAAGACCTTCTTCCAACCCGGGCCCCGCGCCATTCAGGCGCCGGCGATGAGGAAGATGAATCAACTCAGCCTGCTCACGCTAATCATGGAGCACGGCCCAATTTCCAGGACCGGTCTCGCCAGATTGAGCCGCCTGAGTAAGCCCACGGTTTCCGCACAGGTCCAAACCCTGATTCAGAAGGGACTCGTGTCCGAAACCGGTTTAGGGGAGTCAGGCCGGCGCGGCGGCAAGAAGCCTACGCATCTTGAATTCAACGCCAGGTATGGTTGCTTGGCCGTGGGTGAAATCGATTCCCTGGTAACGCGTCTTGCGGTCACAGATCTGGAGGGAACGGTAATCGCCCACTCAGAGTTCAGTACGCAGACCGAGCAAGGGGCGGCGAGTATTATCGAAAAATTAAAACACAGGCTGGGCAAGCTCCTTGCGCCGTCAGAGCGAACGGAGGAACTGTGCCTAATTGCGATTGCCGCGCCTGGCAGAGTGGATGTCGACCGTGGTGTCGTCCTGGAAGCGGGCAACATTTTCAATTGGAACAGGGTTCCTGTCGCAGATGCGCTGGCAAGCGCGTTCAAAGCGCCCGTGCTCGTGGATAACTGTGTGAATCTGGCAGCACTCGCGGAGATGAACTACGGTGTCGCCAAGGGTGTGGAGGACTTTGTCCTGGTCCACCACGACACCGGGATCGGATGCGGAGTTGTGCTGGGGGGCAGGTTGCATCGAGGGTCCAACTGGTGTGCCGGCGAAATCGCCCACTTTATATTGGATTTGAACCAAGCCGGCAAGGACTGGATGCCGCGCGGGTATCTGGAAATGCAGGTTGGCGCCGACCGCATATGCGAACGAATGCGGCCGGCGCCTGCCTTGCACGAATCAATGCACGGACCTGCGAATGAGGACGGTGCGCTCTCCGCGCTTTTTCGGGCCTGGAAGCAAGGTCATGCTCCCAGCCGGCAGATTGTTGACGAACTTGTGCTCGAGCTTGGGGTCGCCATTGCGCACGTCGCGGTTACCTATGACCCCTCCCTGATCGTGCTTCAGGGCGAGATATTCCCTCCGCTTTTGGAGGAAATCGAGCCTTTGGTCAAGAGAGCGGTCCCCTGGCTGCCGCGACTCGCTTTGTCGAGTCTGGGAAAGGATGCCGCCTTGCGGGGAGCGATCGTCGCCGCGCGGGCACAAGCTCACGAGGATATCGCGAAAGCCATGAGCGAAGGTACAATGCACCTAAGGAAAGAGGACGACACGTCGAACTACCAATTCTCTCGGTTGCGCATTGCGTCGGGGAACGTCGGGTCACGCGTGGGTTAAACCACGGAAAGGAAGGATGGTGAAAAGGAGCTATGAAGAACCAAGTCAGTAGAGTCATTTACGGCAATTCAGACGCTAAGGCCGCGAGAGTGGTTGGGTTGCTGGGCTGGTTGTTAGTGGTACTCCTGATCCCAGCCCCACCCTTGCTCGGCCAGACTGGGCAGGGGACGCTGACCGGTACCGTAACGGATGCAAGCCGAGGCATTGTGCCGGGGGCAACCGTCACGCTGACCAATGTCGATACCGGTGTCAGCGTCAAAACAGAAAGCTCCGAAGCGGGAATCTACTACTTCGGAGCAGTTCCTATCGGGCATTACAGGGTGGCCGTCTTGAAGCAAGGGTTTAAGGAATGGGAAGGAACGTTCACCTTGGAAGTGGGTCAGAATGCGGTTGTGGACCCGGTACTCCAAGTGGGGAGCACCGCGACCGTCGTGGAAGTCACGGGAGCGGCCGTGCCCATCGAGGTAACCAACGGCGCCGTGGCGGACGTGAAAGAATCCAACCAAATCCGCGATCTGCCGCTTGACGGCCGCCAAGTCGGCCAGCTTTTCAATTTGACCGCAGGGGTAGAGAGCGGCTCGGGGGGCGCCCGTGTGAACGGCATGAAGGTAGGCTCCCTGGATATCAATATGGATGGCGTCACCATGGTGGACCGCTTTGGCGGAGGCATGGTCCGGGTGCAGCCCGGCATTGAAACCATCCAGGAATTTCGCATTGAAACCGTAGGCTCGGAGGCGCGCTTCGACCAGCCCGCCACCGTCATCATGGCCTCGCGCAGCGGCACCAACAGCCTGCACGGCGGTGGCTACGAATACATTCGTGACAATACAGTCCTTGGCGCCACTCGATTGCGGACCGATCCGAT
>Ga0326728_10019781_pt1 | contig 12989 bp, 7 predicted proteins | sample MB3enrmetagenome_FD_207602 | JGI IMG/M metagenome (GOLD analysis project Ga0326728, IMG submission 207602) | Lab enriched peat soil microbial communities from McLean, Ithaca, NY, United States - MB31MN | ecosystem: Environmental > Terrestrial > Soil > Wetlands > Peat | place: USA: New York...
ACAGGCAGGAGTGTTGCCTGGTTTTTTGCTCAGGATTGACAACTCTAACTTCGAGCTAGCGTACACTATTGTACAAGTGAATGGCCATTCGCTGACTATCACTGACCCAGCTCCTGTTTCACTTACCGATGTTGATTTCCAGGTCTATTCCAACACTGAGAATGAAATCCCAGGAGTTAGAGCGTTGGACCCGGCTTACAGTATCAGTCAAGACGCCAACTTCGATAACGTCCTAACCATCTACAACGATGTGTTTGAGAACGATCTCATCCTTATCAGAACTCTAGGTCTCAACTTCCTGGACGTCAAAAAGCAATACTACGTTTGGAGTAATCAGGCCGAAAACGTTCTGATGACACAGTTGCCTCCTCCCATTTCTCTGGATCAGGCTGACATCACCAGAATTATTCTGCCAACCACTGTTATCGGCCCATCCAACTCCGTACTAACTGGTGGCGTTTGGGTCTCCTATGGCCTACCAACGGCACAGCCTTCCAACTCACAAGATGGTAGAACGATACAAGCTACCATCAGCGGAACCAATGTCAATTTCTCATCGCCAGTGCAAGTCACTATCAACGGTGTAACAGGCATCAGCATTGTGACGGAGACCATTACCTTCACCGATTATGGCAGTCTGAACTTCGCTAACCCTTACACATCCATCAACTACATTCAGGTCAACGCCACGCCTATCAACCCCACCAAGAATGCTCTGGCTATTAGCGTTCAAGAGTTCTATCCAATCACCCACAGCGAGTTTAGCGGTTTGGTGCCGGTGGTTAGATACAGTTATCACATTGGCGGTGGCTATACCTTGCAAGGTGATGGAGTCGATAACCTAGTCACAGATCCTAATGGTCTTTTCAGCGCCCTCGACATTGGCAACTATCTGGTCATCCACTCTCCGCCACCTGTAGCAGGATACTACATCATCACTGGTTTGTCCGCAGATCGACACTCCATAAACATAGAGGGAACTTCCGCTTCCTTCCCAGTGCCACTTCCAGCTTTCGTTGGGGGCATCTATCAGGTATTGGATACCACCGAGTATCGTAGCGGTTTGCAAAACGGATTTTTCACGCTCGAAGTGAATACCCTTCCAAGCCAGCCATATTTCCTGGACACTGGGTTTTATGAACTGGAGTACGCCACCTACGCCACCATCAAAATGGATCCGTTCAACGGCAACTTCTTCTTGGGAACCGACTTCAAGGGATACAACCCCGGCAATGTCATATTGAACCAAGCAACTATCTATTCCATCATGCTGACCGACACCCGCATTGGCGAAGTAGTAGCGGCCAACGCCTATTCCATCACAAAGGATTTCAACTCTCTCCAGCCACCAACTTCTGGACCAAACACGCTGGTATCCATCAGCTTCAATGATTTCCCCTTCACCAATGGTGCCAGCATTTATGCCAGTACCAATGACGATCATTTGCACTTCCAATCAGATTGGACGGTCAACGACAACTTCGAGCAGAGCCTAGTTATTTTGGATGAGCCTGTCCTGCTGCCCAACACCGGCATTCTCGATACACAACACCAAGGTACTATCGAGTTTTGGATGAGCCCACTATTTGACACAGGTAATGATCCTAACGTCAGGTATTACTTTGATGCCTATGGAGCTGTGGTAGAAGAAGTAACCAGCGTTAGCAACGTAGCTGTCAAGGTTTCTACCCCGGCCAGCCAGATCCTAAAGGTGACATTGGCTGCTGGAGATCCAAGGATTGATTACTTCCTGGACGGTAAGCTAGAAATTGATACGCAACATGCTATACAAGAGCAGAGCATTAGCATGGGAACCGGCACAGTCATGGTATCTGAGCCCATCTTGCAAGTCATTACAGTCAAGATCGTGGGAGACTTCACCGGCACAGACTACTTCAACAACGGCACCATCGGAACCAATGGCACTACCATTTATTTGGGCACTCCCCTGCCAGAGCCTAACTTGCCACTTATCATCACCTATCAGAGCACTATCAATCAAAACGTCACGCTCAATACACAGGTCATCAGGCTCAACAAGAAGCTTCCAGCCCAAAACTCCCGAGTAATCGTCACTTACATTCCAAGTGGTTTGCAAGGAGACAGAATATCCATCTTCAAGGATGTATACGGCTACATCAACTTCAATATCAATGCCTCGGGTACGGACTTTGTAGTACGCGCGCCAACCCTCTGGGCCCAAAACACCTGGCACCGCGTCAAGGCCAGCTACAAAATCAATGGTGGTCTTGGCAATGACGAGATGAGATTGTTCTTAGATGGCTATCAATACACCGACGTTCTATTTGGACAGAGCATATTTGGTAAGTACCCCTATCCTTTCGGCTCAGTCAACGTGGGTGATGGATACAGCCTGGTCAGCAGCATCACCTTCAAGGATCCGATCAATGATCTGTTCATCGGTACAGACTACACCGAGGCTAACCCAATTTTCACCCTGCTCAACAACTTCCGCATCAGCAACCAGTCGCGCGCTATTTATGCACCCTACGGTGAGCCTATTGATGTCAATTACAGCAACAACCTGAGTACTGTTTTCCCAGTTACCCAAGATCTATACACTACCTATCTAATGAACTCTGGTACAGATATCTCTCTCATCGATACATTCACTACTTTGGTGGATAGAGAGACTGGGGCCTTCGACTTCACACTCAACATCTTTGACGAGTTTGGTATTGTCAAGGGAAGCGCCCAGGTGCAGCAAGTGTTAGAGAGCCTGATAAACATCCTAAAGCCGGCCAATAGCCAGGTATATATCAAGTATGAGTAAAGAGAGAGCTAAATGACGAAAAGAGCGCCCGTCTCAGCACTAAGGCCGATATATTACGACTCCCAACAGGTCGATGAAACCGATCTATCGACGGATCAAACGGCCAATGACATTATCGAGTCTTCCACCATCAATAACCACATTGGCGATGGTATCCTACCTGAGAACCTGATAGACCGCGTTCTGTTCGACTCATCCCAAGCAGTTGGATTTTTGGATGGCCTTCCCATCCAAACACAACAACAGCCATCCGATAACAACCTCGGTAATCAGCTCTCTATTACGCTGTCTGGGTCTATCGCTGGTGGCACTCGTCAGGTCAAGGTATGTGTTATTGGATTGGACTTCCAGAACAACCTGCAATACGAGATCTTCTATTTCGAGGCCAATGAGACGCAAGTTAGCAGACATCACTTCACTGTAATACTGCTATTACTCTTCAACGACTTCATTGGCAATCCACAAGTCTCCTTCAACTTGGGCGGTCAAATAGTTATTGCCGAGGCCCGACCTATGACTCTGTCTCGTGATGTCATTATGGTTGCACAGGATCAACAGCCTAACCTGTTTTTCCGAGACTTCTTCCTAGACCCTTCCATTAGTCAGCTGACTTTGCAAGCGATGTTGCAGGCAGCCCTACCCCTTTACAACGTAGCAGACCTGAACATTTACACACAGCCGCTAGATAATTTGCCGTTGCTCAGTGGAGACGTTACCACTCAAATCGGACAGAAGTTCCAATCCACCACTGACAACATTCAGAAGGTGACGCTACTTCTGTCAGTTAGGAACCAGCAAGTAGGACAACAAAACAATCTGGTATGGACGGGCGATATCGTTGTCAGCGTTTATCCATTGCAGACCAGCATCAACTGCCCAACAGATTTTTTGCCAAATCTGCCAATCGATTTTGATCCATCCAACATTCCTATCTCTCAGATCAGCTTCAACTACAATAGCTTGCTAGCAGACGGCATCGTTCTTAGTTCAGTTCCACAGCCCGTCGATTTTGTTTTCAGCAACAGCCCTACCGCTAGCGGCAACTCCATGGTGGCCGGTCAATACTATGCCGTAACCATCAAACGTTCTGGTGCCGCCACCCAGTGTGACATCCTAATAGCGGTTGGGCAGGATTTGATAACCAACTCCATAGTGACGACTTTTGCCGGAACTTTGTGGGTAGACATCCCCGATGAAAACTTGTGGTTCCGTATTTGGACAGATGCTGCTAAGGTTTCTGACGGGCAGGCCTATGATCAGGGTCATGGCGTCATCATCCCCAAAACGGTCATCAATCCAGTCACGCAATCATCCGTTGACAACGTGTATGGCGCTATAGAGTTTTACGGCAATGACAATTTCAGTGCGGTGCTAGCTGCTGTCACGCAGGACTCCGCCCCCGTTCCAGATCAGAGAACTGGCAATCCCGTGGACTCCCGCCAGCAATACGTTCCACAGATCACTCTACTAGGTACCATTGACATCACCAATTTGGAGATGACATCAGAGCCGCTTGTCCTGGGATACATCTCCGACAAGAATATCAAGGTGTATAACCCCGGTGCCAACGTTATTACCGCTCCACTGTTTAGCGCCACTATGGCAGAAAACGAACTGCTCATCAGGATAGTGGATGATCCCACGGACGGCTACAGGTTCAATACCGCCGTTACTGGATTAGCCACTAGTCTGCTCAATGGAAATCTAGTAAACGCGCAATTTACCCCAGACCTGAATAGTCCATCCATCTATTACAGAATAGCTAGTGCCAGCTTGTGTTCTATGATTGTAGGCGATGTTGATGGTAATGGTATTATCGATGAGAATGATCTCAACCTACTCAATACCTTTTTGGGATACAATCTCAACAGCGGGCTACCACCACAGAGCATCATTACTACGGATGGCTATACAACTACTACTTTTACCAATGGCTATCAAACACTAACGCAGCCATTTGCCAATTTGTATGGTATTAGCTTTCAGGTGGTCAATCCAAGTAATAACTCCATAGTAGCCCAAGCCACGGATGGTGTTCTAGTAGCCAATCCGAACAACCCTGCTTTGGCTCAATTTACTAGCGGCACAATCACCTTCAGCAACATCGTGGGTCTCAGCTCCTATGACTTAGTAATCCTTAGCACCGGAGCCAACCAGGCCGATTATGGTGGCTGGCCAATCATCAGTTTGGACTCCACATTAGATGTCATCACTATTCAGAAGATCTATCTGACAGGTGATACTATCGCTCAAATGCTTAGAGCTGACATAGATGGAGACTTCGCTATTACTCCAAGCGATGGCTATCTTCTCGAAAGCTATATCGAGAGAGTGGCTAACCCCTTCATCCCGCCTCCCTTCTTTCCAGCACCAACCACTGATCCTTACACCAAGATTGGTACTAGGTTCAATGTTATCAGACTAACTGTGGAAGAGTTTGTTGATAGGAATGATGATTACACAGCTAACCCAGCCACACGTGCCCAATCAGTACATCCTATACAAGATATCTACGAGTCCGATGGCTATTTCGATAACCACAACTTCCTTTTCAGCCCATCCCAAATGTCGTTTGTCCAGCAGCTATCCTGGGATCCAACTCTGGTAGTTAGCAGCGCTCAAACTAAGCTGGTATCATGTGTCTTTACCTCCGAGACCGGCTTCACACAAAACCCATGCACCATAGATGGCGTTCAGTGCAACGTCTATCCCGTGATAACACCATTCGATCCAGGTCGTGTGGATTTCTTCGTCCCCAACAACCTGATCCTGGGTGATGGTGGAGAGCTACAGAGATCAGACGGCTACTTCTACAAGGTAGACTTCGAGGTCGGCACCATCACTCTGGAAATCCCAGACGGCTTGTTTGGCAGCGAACAGACCATTGACATTATGACCGATTTCGTGGTGGATTACACGGGCAACGGAGCCACACGTTTAGGTTTCCCATCCATGAGGTTCGCAGACTGCTCCTTCGTGACACCAAATGCTTTGGCCAATGATCAAGTTCAGTTCTCTGTTTCAGTGCAGTCCTTCTCACCCAACACTAATGGGCTTAGCACGGATGGATACTACGGTGCTATTGTAGATGGTAAGATGGGTGTCAGTTTGGACAGTTCAACTGGCTTCCTAACCATCAACTTCACCAATTTGTATCAGGACGCTGTCCTGCAAACCTTGAGCACCAAAGTTCAAGTCCAAGTCTTCCTCAAAAAGGGCGGCTTCAACAACCAACCTTTGTTCGTTGACTCTTCCATCGTGCAAAACATGCTCAGTTTAGTTAGCGTGTTCAGTGGGGCTAATGAAGGCGGCCCTTCACCTCTGGTGGATTTGGAGAATGATGTTCTGTCTAGCAGCGTTCTGCCCATCTTGAATGGTGGTACGGGATTGGATGCTGTAGGAGCCTCTGGAACTGTATTGACCAGCAATGGCATGGGCGTCAGCTATCAGTTCGTGACTGCTGTTAGTGTGCAATACTCGCCAGCTTCATCCGCCAACTGGAACAATAATCCTCCTACTACTGTTCAGCAAGCTTTGGATCGTATCGCTGCTGCAATTGGACCAATCCACTGATATATGTGGGTGCGTGAAGATACTTATTCGTCAATTTCTCGGCAAGAACCACAGTTGGGCTGTATGCGGTTGGGGATGGGCTCGCGCTCTCAAACAACTGGGTCATCAGGTGGAGCTATTTTCCACTGATGGCATCAAGCATTTGCCGCCCTCCCTGAAAGAAAACCTTATTGGTTATACGGAAGAAAACCAGCCAGAGAAGATTTTCGGCCGCGTCCCTTCTGAACAATATGACTGCCAGATCAGCTATACCTGCATGAAGAACTTCCCCTTCTATTTGACTTCGGGAAACAAGAACAGAATTGGCGTTTGGGTATGGGAGTGGGCGGGCAAAAACTCTCTGCCTGTTGGATTTGCCAAGCATTACAAGGCTTGTGATTTCATGTGTCCGCCTTCCCAATATGGCAAACAAGTGTTTATGGACTCTGGAATCCCAGAGTCTGCCCTCAAAGTCATCCCTCATGGTATCGATGTGGGAGACTACCAACAAACCACCACTATCAAGTTGCCAACCAACAAGAAGTGCAAGATCCTGACTAACATCGCCCAGAACCACCTTCGCAAAAACATCCCAGGAATGCTGGAAGCTTACTGCAAAGCTTTCACCAACAAAGATGATGTGTGTTTGATCTTGAAGGCCAAGGAAAAGGCCGTTACTGGTCAGAGCGAAGTTTCTCTTTCAGACTGTTTGCGTGCCGTCAATCAGAAGTATCCCAAGCACGCAGAGATCAAGATATTCTCCGGGTTTGTGGAAGACATTTCCTCCTTGTATCGCAGCGTGGATATTGTATACACCATGGCCCACTGCGAGGGTTTCTATTTTCCAGGATTGGAAGGTATTGCTTCCGGTAAAATGTCTATCGCTCCTAATTGGGGCGGGCAGCTGGATTTTCTAAACGCTTCCAACGCTCTGCTAGTGGAAGGTACGGAAACACGCGCCAATGTACGAAGTATGTACTGGGCGCCCGAAAACTATGGTGTCTGGTTTCAGCCCTCTGTCAACGATGCGGTGGAAAAGCTTAGACACGCCTACCAGAATTATCAACAATTGAACCAACAGGTTGACGCCCAACGCCAGAGTGTTTATGATCGCTACGCCTGGAAAACGGTGGCTTCCCAATTCTTGGAGCTATGCACATGACAAATAACACAATGAAATTGAGTATCGTGATACCAGTTTGGAACAAGAGCCATTTTACTAAGTCCTGCCTCAAAGATCTGGTACAGCTACCAGACGATCATGAAATCATTGTCATTGATAATGGCAGCACAGATGATACACAGCAGGCTATAGAAAGTATGCCCCGTATCCATTATCATCGCAATCCTGAAAACTTAGGGTTTGCCAAGGCCTGCAATATTGGATATGGCTTAGCGATAGCTCCCAATGTTCTCTTCCTCAACAATGACATTCGTGTTCGTTCCGATCATACTGACTGGACAGCCCCATTGATAGAACATTGTGCTACGCATTTAGTCGGGCCCACCATGGGGCAGCTGGATGCTCAGCTCAATTTTGTGCAAGAAGCAAATCAGGAATTATCTGGAAACTCTTACATGTCGGGATGGTGCTTGGCCTCCTCCAAAGATATCTTTGAGAAGCTGCGTCTCTTTCATTCAAGAGATACTATGCTTACCGCCACTTATGATCCTATTGCTAATGCACCACAGATTTTTGATGAGCGATACAGTCCCGCCTATTTCGAGGATACCGACCTATCCTTTCGAGCCAGGGAACTAGGCATTCCTTTCAAGGTAGTGAGCGTCCCAGTGGTGCATTTTGGCAAGCAGACTAGCGTGCAACTCAATGTTCACAAATTGTACACGCAATCTCGTCAGACCTTCCTCCAAAGGTGGAAAAAATTGCTGCCTTGACAAAGGTAATACAGCGCATTAGGTTATACGACCCAGCAAAAGAGGTGTAAAATGCCCGAGGGTCCGGAAGTAAAGCTCAGTGCTGATGTTATTCGACCGTTGATAGTTGGCCACATATGCCTTGATGCTATTCCATCATCAACAGGTCGCTACCGAACTGATCCACCAGATGGGCTAGAGTGTTTCAACAAGTCCATCTGCAAAACGGCTACCCGCATTACTGAGGTAAAAACCAAGGGTAAGTTCATGTATTGGGCATTTGCCTATGGCTGGTATATGTTCAACACCTATGGTATGACTGGACAGTGGAGTGAGGAAAAAGGCAAACATCCTTGTGTGGAGTTTCTTCTGCTCGAAAGAAGTGGCAACCAAAGCAGATCACATTCTCTTTTCTTCAACGACCCACGCCATTTTGGTACCATCCGATTTACTAACAGTCAAAAAGAATTGACAGACAAACTGGATGAACTAGGTTGGGATCCACTAGCTGAACCATTCAGTGATTACAAACGCTTCATCACCAACGAACTGCGCTCCTCTAAAACCATGGCCGAGTTGCTGATGGATCAAGGTATCTTTGCAGGTGTCGGTAATTACATCAAGAGTGAAAGTCTGTACCGAGCCAAGATCTCGCCATTGAGGAGGGGCAACTCCCTAAACAACCAAGACATTGATCTGCTGTGCCAGTCCATTGTAGATGTCATGCAAGAGTCGTACCAGCAGAACGGTGCCACCATCCAAACCTATCAAACGGTTCATGGTGAAAGAGGCGAATACAGTGATTGCTTCAAGGTGTATGGAAAGAAAGCCGATCCTTTGGGCAACCCCGTTCGCAGACAGACCACAGCCGATAAAAGATCAACATACTGGTGCCCAGCCGTACAAACGTAAGGGGCACGATATATCCATCCAGATAGGAAAAAACCCATGACATTAGTCGAAAGAATTGTTGCAGGCGTTGTAGCCGTTGTTGCCTTCGCAGCTCTCGCATTCATCATTTACAATCAACAGCAGGTCAAAAAGCAACAGACAGCCATCCAGACACAAATTGTCGCGCAACAGCAACTTGTGGACGGCATTGTTAGGAGCCAAAGTCAATACGCTACCAAAGACGATATGACTCAGTTTGCTAATGCTAACAACCTCAACCTACAAGCCATCCAGAGTAATCTGGCTCAGCTCAACTCCACATTGACCTCCATCAATGTCATCACGGCGGGCAGCACTGGCCAAACCAGCGCTAATCTGCCTAGCACTAGCACAGGAGCAGTCAATCCTAACCCAACACCTGTGGCTACTTGCAAGGATGGCTCTACTTGTCCCAATACGGATCCATTCGGATACCAGCAGAAGCAACAGAACCTAGTCCTAAACGAAGACTTTACTACATCTGGTTGTACTACCTGTGCTTCACAGGTGCCTATTGGCGGTGTTGGCTTTAGCGCCTGGCAACAAAACCCATGGAATATCAATCTCCTTCCCAGAACCTACAACGTAGACACGGTGGTGGGTGTGGATGAAAACCAGAGGCAGACCTTCTACAACAAATTCACTGTCAATGTCAGCGGTAAAGACTACGACATCCCCATCAAGAATGCTACCACCAAACAACAGTATCCTTCTTCCACTTTCAGCTTCTGGAACCCCAGACTGCTGATGGGTTTGGATGGCGGTCTCAACATTTCGCGCATAACGGGTGAAATCACACCCCACATTGATGTAGCCTTCATGAGCTACGGCCAATACAAGACCAATCCTGACTTGTCTATCTTAGCAGTAGGTCTTGGATACGGAGCCATCAACAAGACTGGCGAGTTGGTCATCACGCCCGTCTCCTACAACATCGGTAAGAAGTTGCTCTCTCCGTTGATGAACAATACCTACATAGGTGCTAGCTTTATGATAGGCACTGACGGATCACTGGGTGCAGGCCTTGGACTTAGGATGGCCTTCTAATGCTCCACCTTCTCACATTGACCTGGAATGCGGCAGACAAACTGTCGAAGCTGCATGACACATTGGTGCCTGCCCTAGATGATATCCAATATCATTGGTGGATCAAGGATAACGCTTCTAAGGATGATACGGTATCACAAGCTTCCGCCTGGGAAAACACTACTGTCATTCCTTACAAAGACAATCGACAGAACTTTTCAGAGGGATGCAACTTCCTCTTTCATGCTGCCAACCCAAATGATAACGACCATATCATGCTTCTAAACAACGATATCACCTTTGGTGATGCCAAATCTATCAAGAGCATGCTATCCATTATCCAGAAAGATAGTTCTGTGGGAATGGTTGGCGCCAAACTGCTATACACAGATACTGATACTTTACAACATGCAGGCGTAGTTTTCGTGCCCTCTTTTAGAACGCCACGGCATTTTCGTGCTGGTCAAAAGGCTGATGACAACGCCAGGCGCAATCGAGAGTTTCAGGTGGTGACGGGTGCTGCCAGCATTACCAAAGCAGAATACTTCCGTAATGCTTTTGATAAGAACAAGTCGGGCATCAAAGGTATGGATGAAAACTACCACTGGGCTTTCGATGATGTGGATTTGTGTCTGTCCATCAAATACAACATGGGCAAGAAGATAGTGTATTGCGGAGACACTAACATCTTCCACGAGGAAAGCGCCTCCCTCAAAAAGAACCCCACTAATAAGCTATTCCTGACCCACAACCTTCAATACATGTTTGGCAAGTGGGACAAGCGATATACCATAGACCAAGAAGCTTACACCAAGGATGTCAAGTATAACCTGTATCGAGGCGTAGCGGCATGAAAAAGGTATTGATAACGGGCACTTGCGGTTTCATTTTGGGACACTTTATTCGCATTGCCATGCACGAGCAAAATCTACTGAAGGATCGTGCCTACACTTTTGCCAGCGTGGATCGCGTCAATTTCCCCAATTATCCTCTATACATCAACAAGAACCATTCCTTTTATCCTGCTGATATTCGTGATGATCACGTCATGGACATTATTTTCAAGTATGAGCAGCCCGATATTGTCATCCATGGGGCGGCTGAGACATTCGTGGATAATTCCCTAAAAGACCCCAATTCCTTCGTTTCTTCCAATGTTTTGGGCACCCAAGTTATCATCAACTGCTGTCTGAAACACAAGGTTCAGAAGCTCATATACATCTCTACGGATGAGGTATATGGCCAGCTAACCAGCGACTCGGAGCCCCCTTGGACCGAGGAGTCGCCCCTCAACCCCCGAAACCCCTATTCAGCCACCAAAGCGGCAGGGGAACTTCTGGTAAAAGCGGCCAATACGACGCATGGGCTAATCTATAACATTACCAGAAGCTCTAATTGCTACGGACCCCGCCAGCAGCCCGAGAAACTCATCCCAAAGGCGATAAAGTGTGTTCTAGGGGGCGACAAGATGCCCCTCTACGGACAGGGCCAGCAGATGAGGGATTGGACCCATGTGGTTGATAACTGTTCTGCCATTATGGCCGTTATGGACAAGGGGGCTCCCAATGAGGTATACAACATCTCGGCTACCCAGGAGTTCACCAACCTAGAAACACTCCATGAGGTATGCAATGCCCTTGGGCGTGGGCACGACCTAATCGAGTTCATCAAAGACCCCCGAGGCGGCCACGATTTTCGATACGCTTTGGACACTACCAAGATCCGAAATCTGGGATGGAGCCCTACTTACAAGTTCAAGGAGGGTATCAAAGATACCGTCCAGTGGTTTACCAACAACCAGTACTTTTTGAGATGATATATGGGTCGCGAGGAGAAAGATATGCCAGCTACATCGAAGACAGAGCAAGAGCAAAAAGAAGAAGTGGTGGATGACGTATCCGACAAGGAAGTCAAATCCGAAGATGCAGTGGATGTCGCGAAGATGTCAGCACTGAAAGCCAAAAGCCAAGCAAAGCAGCAGGAGAAACAAATGGCAGCCAAGATTGTGTCGAAGAAGGAAAGAAGTATCGTATTGGGAGTACTGGGATCAGGTCAAGCTGGATCCAGAATTGCGGAAGCCTTTTACAAACTGGGGTATGATGCCGTAGCTGTCAATACGGCTATGCAGGACTTGAAGTTCATTGACATTCCCGACAGCAACAAGCTGTTGCTCGAATACGGTTTGGGTGGAGCTGCAAAAGAGATCGAGATTGGCCGTGCTGCGGCTGAGTCGCATCGTGGTGAGATCCTGCAACTGATCAATGAGAAGCTGCAAAGCTCTCAGGTCAATGTGTTGTGTTTGAGTTTGGGTGGTGGTTCTGGTGCAGGTTCTTGCGAGACGCTGGTAGATGTCATGGCCAGCCTCGGCAAGCCCCTGGTGGTCATCACGGTTCTTCCTATGGACACCGAAGATGCACAGACCAAGGCCAATGCTTTGGAGACACTATCCAAGTTAGCCAAGCTGACACAGACCAAGAGGGTCAATAACTTGATTGTGGTAGACAACGCCAAGATTGAGGCCATCTATCAAAGTGTTAGCCAGGTGGATTTCTACGGTATCGCCAACAAGGCCATCGTAGATCCTATCGATGTTTTCAACTCCCTATCTTCCATGCCTTCCTCCGTCAAGGGACTAGATCCCATGGAGTGGGGCAAGCTATTCACGGATGGTGAAGGCCTGACTGTGTACGGAGAACTGACGGTGGATAACTTTGCTGAGGATACCGCCATTGCCGAAGCTGTGGTCAATAACCTCAACGGCAACTTGCTAGCTGGTGGTTTCGACTTGAAGCAGTCCAAGTATGTGGGCGTT
>Ga0326728_10019784_pt1 | contig 12988 bp, 11 predicted proteins | sample MB3enrmetagenome_FD_207602 | JGI IMG/M metagenome (GOLD analysis project Ga0326728, IMG submission 207602) | Lab enriched peat soil microbial communities from McLean, Ithaca, NY, United States - MB31MN | ecosystem: Environmental > Terrestrial > Soil > Wetlands > Peat | place: USA: New York...
GGAAGCCCATGTGAGGCAGGGCCGGCTGCCTTGTGAGCAGCCGGCCCCCTCGTGCCGATTTACCGCATTAAAAAACCCTGTCCCTTCCGTTCCCGATCCACTTGGGATACCACCTATAGTGCTCCTTCGAGTTGGCCTGTCTCAAACCCGTGTACGAAGCTTTTGCCAGTTCGATGCCTTTCTTTGTCCTGTACAGCCAGACGAGTCCTTCCTGCTCCAGGGCGACGAGCAGCTCGTCCAGCGTCGCGTCGTCTACTTCGAACGCATCCTTTATATCCTGCCTGGCCATATAGAGGCCCGGGTTCACCCGGTAGTCCTCGGCGAGGAGGTCGAGGAGTTGCTTTTCATCAATGGTGGTTTCCCGAGGGACTGCTCCATTGGCGGGCACCGGTACGCCCAGCTCCGGATGAGCCACCCGGCGACGCCATGTGATCTGGTCGCCTAGCTGCTTCATGGCGGTCCTGAAGATGACCATCCGGCAGGCTTCCATGCTTCCGCCCGAGATCGAGTCCACCTTGGCGACCTTCATGATTTCTTCGTAGGGATAGAAGAGCGTGGTGGCGTCACCGCCCACCAGCTGGATGGCGTCGAGACTCGCCTGCATCGCGCACTCAAGATTAAAGACCTTTATACAGTTCGAGTCGATCGTCGTATCTTTTCCCATGTCCCACATGTAAGCGGTATGGTAGGTAAAGAGCCTGGTCGCCCTCCGCTTCAGGACGAGGTCGGCGATCTTGAACTGGTTCGTGGGCATGTCAATCGTGGGATGGCCGAACTGCACCCTCCTTTGGGCATGAGGCACCGCATTCTTCAGAAGCTCACCCAGCCACCCCATGGCCTGTGCCGAAATGATCGTCCGTTCGAAGTTGAGCCCTCCGGTCATGACCGCCCATCCATCCCCCTCTTTACCGATGCGGTTCTCGACGGGAACTTCCACGTCCTCGAAATCGAGCACGCCGTTCTGGATGTTGCTGAAGCCGATGAGGTCGTTGATCTTTTCGACGGTAAAGCCTTTAGCCCCCTTTTCTAGGATAAACGCGGTCAGGTGCCGGTGTTTCCGGATGTCCTCAGGGTCGTTGCTGGTCCGGGCATAGACCATGTACCTGCTCGCGACCCCTGCCGACACGATGAATCGCTTCTTTCCGTTGAGCACATAGACATCACCCTCCCTCCGTGCGTCGAGGGCTATGGCCGCGGCGTCAGTGCCGACCACCGGCTCCGTAATCACGATGGCGCCTATCTCCCCGTTGACGATGCGGGGAAGAAACCGCCTTTTCTGTTCCTCCGTCCCATGACCGAGGAGTTGGTGCAGGCCACCGAGCATGTTACCCCCGAAGACTCTGTTCACCCCCGGCATCGGGCCGAAAGCCTCAGTGGCGATGCAGGCGCCGGTGCACCCCAGCCCGAGACCGCCGTACTCCTTCGGGATCGCTGCCCCCGCGTAGCGCCTCTCGCCGATCTTCTCGAAGATATCCCACGGGAATTCTCTGGTCCAGCGGGTCTCCCCGTCTCTTCGGAGCACGCTCTTCGCAAATTCCTCGATCTCCTCGGCAAACCGTATCTGCTCTTCCGTCCACCACGCATAACTTTCTATTGTTTTGGCCCCCTTGATCGTTTCCCCAGGGCCTTTCTTTCCCGGCAACACGGTAAAGCCCTCTTCGGGCGCGGGTCTTGCTCCAGCCCGATCCGGTTGCTTTTGAACCACGTTTTTTTGCTCCGCCCCAACTTTCATTTGCGACCTCCATGACTATGCCCGGCTTCCGCCTTGAGATTTTCCGATTTCAGCACGCTCTTTGCAAACTCCTCTATCTCTTCAGGAAATAGTATCTGCTCTTCCCTGCACCACCCATAACCGTCTAATATCGCAGCGCCTTTGAAGGCCTCCGTGCGGCCCTTCCTTGACGACAACACCGTGAAACCATCTTCAGGCGCGGGTTTCCCTGCAGCCCGCTCCGGGTTCGCTTCGACCACGCTTTCTTCTTCAGCCACGCCTTTCATTGGTGACCTCCTCCATATGCCCGGCTTCCGCACGTGGATCTTCTGAATGGGCGAAGTGCCGGATATCGCTGATAGATATCGTCATGGGCGTCATCACGCAGCCTCTCCCGCGGGCACCCTTTGGGCCTCCACTTTTTCCGTCCGCCTCGCGACGGCGGCCAGGTAGGCCTGCAAGGCCAGAATAATTGCTGCGACAGCGAACCCCACCATGGCATTGGTGGAGCAGATTTGGCTTACAGTCCAGGCCCTGGTCAGGAGGAACCCCCCCATTGCCGGTGCTGCCATGGCACCGACCTTGGACACCGCGTAGGCCCAGCCGATCCCTGAACCCCTGATGTCGACGGGGTAGGAGATAGTCGTAGCCGCCAGGAGGCCGGCGCTGCTGCCGTTAATAAAGAATCCGCACACCACGGACAAGACGGCGATCACGATAAACGAGCCCGTACCGGCACAGAGCCCGAAAGTCACGAGACTCAGGGCGCCGAGAACAAAGCCGATTTGCAGCACCCGGTAAGGGTTGGCTTTGTCCATCAAGCGGCCGATGCAGATTGTCGCCACGACGGCGCCGAAATTGAGGCACGCGTAAGCTATGCTGTACTGCTCGACCGAGGCGCCGCTCTTTCGCAGCAGGGTAGGTGCCCACGAAACCAGTATCCATAGCAGGTAGAGGGCCCCGATTAAGCCTGCCCACAACAAGACGGTCATGACGGCGCGCCCTTGCGTAAAGAGATGCTTGACCGGTACACCGGGAAGCTTCTTCTCGGCTGAGCGGAACCGCACTTCTTCGTCCCGGCCGAGGGCCGGGGATATTCTGGAGACGATCTCTCGAATCCGCCTATCGTCTTTCCCTTGTCCAACCAGGAATTCCAGCGACTCAGGCAGGAGCAGCGCCACGGCCAGGCCGATTAAGATCGGTATGCCGCCCCCCGGAATAAAAAGCGACTGCCAGCCGAAATGGGGGATCAGCCACGCGGCTGAGAGTCCGCCCAGGGTGGCCCCGGCAGGCATACCCGCGTACATGGTGGTGACAAAAGTCGCTCGCGACCGGGCCGGTGCGTATTCACTGCCGAACGTGAGGGCATTGGGGACAGCCCCCCCCAACCCGAGTCCGGCGAGGAAGCGAAGCAGCGCGAGCTGCTCCACGCTCGTAATAAATGCGGTCATTAGGGTAAATACACCGAAAATAAGGGCGGATATGGAGAGCATCCACTTCCGTCCCCAACGGTCCGCGAGAGTGCCCAATACGATTGCACCGATGAGCGGCCCGAATTGACCGGCGGAGAGCGCCAGGCCGAGTGCGCTCGGCTTCGCATGCAGAAAGTCCGCAATCTTGGGCAGTGCCACCCCGATGACCGTCAAATCGAAGCCATCGAGAAAGGTGACACAAAAACAGAGCGTACAGACCAGCATCTGGTAAGACGTGAATTGGCTGGTGTCAAAAACCTCCCTGATGCTTACTATCTTGCCTTCCTTTAAGCTGACTGTCTTACTCGACATCTTATCCTCCTAAAAATGAGTTTCTTCACAAAGGCCCTCCCCTTGCCCCCGCCTTGGCTGCCCGGGAGGAGCCTCCTCTCGCTGTTCCTCATGCTGCTTTGGGTATCCGTCTCCCGTTGGCGTGACGGGAAGCACCATTTTCCAGCTCCTGTTTCAATTCTCCCCATACGGGCCTGAAGATACCCTCAGGCATCGATTTCAGGCCGGGAGAGATCATCGGTTTGAATTCCATGTGGGCCAGTATGTCTTTCTCCAGATCGATGCCCGGCGCAATTTCGGTGAGCATCAAGCCGTCCTTGGTCAGCTCGAAAACGGCCCGCTCAGTCACATAAACGGCCTTCTGACCGACGGTCCACGCGTACTTGCCGCTGAAAGCGATCTGGTCTACCTTGTTCAGAAATTTCTTGACGGTGCCCTCTTTGACGACGGTCAACGCGCCGTTCTCAATCTTGACTTCCAGGGAGCCCGCGGTGAAGGTTCCGCAGAAGACCACCTTCTTGGCATGCTGGGTCGTGTTTATGAAGCCTCCGGGGCCCATGGGCTTGGTCCCGAACTTACCGGCGTTGATGTTGCCTTCCCTGTCCGTCTGACCCAGTCCGGTAAAGGCCATGGTGAGACCGCCGCCATCAAACCAGTTGAAATGGTGATCCTGCTGGACCATGGCTTCACCGTTGTAATGGGCTCCGAATTCTAGGGTCGCGCCCGGGATGCCGCCGATATTTCCTGACTCGGAAATGAGCGTCATGAGATGGCTCGATTCCTCTTCGGCAACGATGTTGGCGATGCCCTGGGGGATACCGATGCCCAGGTTGACCGGTCCCGGCACCAGCTCCATTGCAGCGCGGCGGGCGATGATCTTGCGCTCGTCGAAAGGCAATCGGGGAATAGTGGCCTCAGGCACCTTGATATCGCCGGAAAGGGCCGGTTTGTACTGCGTGCCCATGGTCTGCATCTGCGGCTTTGCGGCTACCACCACATAATCCACGCACACACCCGGCACCTTCACGCGCTGCGGATGCAGCGTGCCGGCCTTTGCCAGGTTCTCTACCTGCACGATGACGATGCCGCCGGAGGCCCTGGCTGCCTGCACGACCGGCAGGGCCTCCAGGGCGATGGCCTCTTTCTCGAAGGTGATATTGCCCTTCTCATCCGCCGTGGTACCCCTGATGAGGGCGACGTTGATGGGGAGGCTCTTATAGAAGAGCCACTCTTCGCCCTCGAAATTGACCACCTTTATGAGGTTGTCCTTGCTTATGCTGTTGACCTTGCCGCCCTCGAGGCGGGGGTCTATAAAAGTGCCCAGCCCGGTCTTGCTCAGAAGGCCGGGTGAGCGTCTGGCGACTTCCGTATACCATTGGCACATGACGCCCAGGGGCCAGAAATAGCACTCCATCTTGTTTTCTTCCACGGCCTTGGCCATCTGGGGCTCTGAGCCGACATGGGAGGTGAGCACCTTCTTCACCAGGCCCTCCATACCCTCTTCCGCCCATACGCCTGCACCCCGGGCCTTCCAGTCGCCCACACCGGCGGCATGGACGAAGGTAATCCCCCTGGGATGTCTGGCCGTGAGGAAGCGGTCACGAACGGCAAGCCCTACCTCTTCAGCCCAGCCTGCAAGGCCGAACGTGGCCGCGGCCACCGTATCACCGTCCTTGATGAGTTGAGCGGCTTCCGATGCAGTAATCACTTTCGTCATGTTGGTGGCTCTCCTTGTCTCAAGTTTATTTTTGCTGTTCATTTTACGCCCCCTGGACTTTATATCTGTATACACTAAATATACTAAAGCAATTGTCGGGCCATACCTTTTATAGTCCTATTTACGGCCTAAAACATTTAGTTTATTAAAATGATTGGCCAAGCTCAGGGTCGTCCCCGGCAGAAATAGTGATAATAAATGGCACACTTTGTTTTCACATATTGTATACAAACTAAACACTCATCGACCCGGAGCACCGACCAAGGGAGCCAGGGGGTCCTCGTGGGTGGATGAGGATGAGAACTTCCTTGTCCCGCAAGGCCGACCTTGCTGCCTCTGGCTTCCGGATGCGGAGGCCCGCCCGCTTCCGGCTAAGGCGTCTTGATTCCTCGTTTTCATGGTCGTAAACTTAGGGGGTACGTCCCCCGCGGAGGCGCACCACCGTCTGAAGGCCGCGATCGACCGGGAGAACGGCGATTGTCCGGAGGCCCTTCGCAGGGGCGGCCGGGTTGAGAACAAAGGCTTTAGAGGAGGTCCCGTGAGCGATGACGTTTACGAAAAACTGGCCGCTCACCTGCAGGCCCTGGGCATGGGCTACCCGCCGAAGGAGGAGCTGCGCGATATCCTCGTGGAGAGTTTTTCACCCATCGAGGCGGAGGTGGCCCTCGCCATACCCACCCGGGTCATCCCCTTCCAGCCGGTCCCCGCATCGGAGATCGCCGCTCGGCTCGCTGTACCTGAGGGGGACGTGGAGACGATACTTGCGAGGCTCGCCCATCGGGGGGTGCTCTTCTCGGGAAGGACGGCCTCGGGTGAGAAGGGCTACGCGCTCCAGCAGTTCGGCTATGGTTTTCCCCAGACCTATTTTTGGGGGGCATCGAGCAACCCCTCGCGAAGAAAATGGCGGGACTGGTGGTCAGGTACGCAAAGAGGGAGCAGGTGCGCCACGCTTACGGCGCCACGGAGACAAAAGCCCTGCGCTACGTGCCGGCAGCGGCTGCCTTTGCCCCCGAGGAGCACGCCGTCTTTCCCTTCGAGATGATGGAGGAACTCATCGAAAAGGTGCAGGTCATCGCCCTGGCCCATTGCCCCTGCAGGGTGACGGCCGAGCTCCTCGGCAGGAGGAGGTGCAGCCATCCCCTCGAAGCCTGCATCAAATACGACGATTTGGCGGAATATCTGATAGGCCACTCCCTCGGCAGGGAGATCGACAAAAAGGAAGCCCTCGCCGTGATCAGGGCCTCGGAAGAGGCGGGCCTCGTCCATCTCGTCGATAACGCCAGGGAGGGCATCAAGCACACGTGCAACTGCTGCGGCTGCTGCTGGTCCGTGGGCTCCATACGCCGCAGGTCGATTCCGAGGGACGTGCTCATGGCGACCTACTTTTTGAGGGAGGCCGACACGAGCCGGTGCACGGGGTGCGGGGCGTGCGTGGAGATATGCCCGGTAGGCGCCCTCACCATGGAAGAGGGCGTGCCCCTCGTCGATACGGAGTGGTGCATCGGCTGCGGCGTCTGCGCGGTGCCGTGCCCGACGCGAGCGGTCACGCTGAAGAGGAGGTCCGACGCGATACGCCGAAGGACTTCCACACACTCCACCGGCAGATCCTGAAGGAGCGGGGTCTATCGTGACAGGGGTCTCGGGCCGTACACACGTAAGGAGATCATGATGACCTATTTCGCGTGGCTTGTCTTTGTCGCATCCGCCATCCTCGAGGTGGGGGGCGACGCAGTCGTTCGGAAGGGACTTCGCGGCGGCAGTCTGGCCGTCATACTGCTCGGGTGCATCATGCTCGGCAGTTACGGCGTGGTGGTCAACACGGTGAGGTGGGATTTTTCGAAGCTCCTCGGGGTTTACGTTGCTGTCTTCGCCCTGATAAGCGTGCTCTTCGGACGGTTTGCCTTTCGGGAAAGCGTTCCGGCAGCCACATGGATCGGGGTGGCGGTCATCATGCTCGGGGCCATGATCATCCAGTTTGCCGGCAGATAGGTGGGACTGCGGGGCAGGGCGCGTTCTCACCGCCCTCGCAGTGCGAGCATCTCGCGGTGGAGGATCGTCTCCAGATCCTCATCGATGATCTCCTTGCGGGATGCGGCCATTTCTTTGACACGGGCGCACACCCTGTCCGCCTCTTCCACGGTGACGACGTACCCCATTTTGAGAAGCCGGTCCCTGACGGCGTGGCTGCCGGAATGCCTGCCTAGGATCAAGAGGGTCTCCCCGCGACCGACGGACCGGGGCGTGATGATCTCGTACGTCTCCTTCCGCTTGATCAGGCCGTCCTGGTGGATGCCCGATGCGTGGGCAAAGGCGTTTGCCCCGACAATCGCCTTGTTCGGCTGAACGCCTATGCCGGTGATCGAGGTGAGGAGCCTGGAGGTCTCGTAGAGGCGCTCACTCTTTACCCCCGTCCGCAGTCCGAAGAGGTCCCTTCTTGTCTCCAGCGCCATCACCACCTCTTCGAGGGCGGCGTTGCCGGCCCTCTCCCCGATGCCGTTTATCGTACATTTCACCTGTCTCGCACCGTTTCTGAGGGCCGCCAGGGAATTTGCCGTGGCAAGACCGAGGTCGTCGTGGCAGTGGACCGAGAGCACGACGCGGTCGATACCGGCCACGCTCCCGAGGAGGTAGGCGACCAATCGGCCGAATTCATCCGGCGCGGCATACCCTACCGTGTCGGCGATATTGACCGTGGTGGCTCCTGCGGCGATGGCCCCCTCCAGCATGAGGCGGAGAAACCCCTTGTCGCTCCTCATCGCATCCATTGCCGAAAGCTCCACGTTGTCCGTATATGCCCGGGCATGGGCCACCGCAGCGCAGGCCTCACGGCGCACCTCGTCCCTGCTTTTCCTCAGCTGATGCTTCAGATGGATATCGGAGGAGGAAATGAAGACGTGGATCCGGGGATGGGCCGCGCCTGCGAGCGCCTCCCACGCCCGGTCGATATCCTTAGGCGTGGCCCGGGCGATGGCCGCGACCTCGGCATCCCGGACCTCGTTGGCAATCAGCCGGACCGCCCTGAAATCACTTTCGGACGCAACGGGAAACCCCGCCTCGATCACGTCGACGCCCAAACGCGCGAGCTGCTTCGCCATGAGGAGTTTTTCCCCCGGCGTCATGCTCGCCCCCGGCGCCTGTTCCCCGTCTCTCAGGGTGGTGTCGAAAACGATGATCCTTTGCAGCTCCTGTTCCACCTCTTCCTCCTCAAGGACGCATGCAGGCGGGTTGAGGCCTCGCCCGTCTCGCGGTGTTTTTCGTGGGCGAAGCCGCTCCCGGCCGGCGAGGGGGCAACGCTCAGGCGAGGACGTACCCTGCGGCAGGCTTCCCCTCTTCGAGGGCATCGATGATCTCGTCGATGGCCCCTTCACTTTCGACGCGGCCGTACCACCAGTTCTCCGGATAGACCACTACTGCGGGCCCCGCCTCGCATGCCTTCAGGCAGCCGGTGCTCGATACGGTGACGTCGGCCAGCCCCCGGTCGGACAGCTCCTGCTCCAGGTACTGGAGCAGCCCCATGGAGTTCTTCTTGCTGCACACACCCTGGGGGCCGCCGGCGGCCCTGAAGCTCCCGCACACAAAAATATGATGTCTCGGTCTTTTCATGTCTTCCCTCCATCGATGATTTTGCAGAGCGGAGATTATCCGCAGCCCGCGCCGGTCCCGCCGCACCCCTTGCCCATGGCGCAGCGGCCGGGCGTGCGGAGGAGAATCCGCGGTATATCCCTGCCGGAGAGCAGTGCGTCAATGCCTTCCTTTGCCAGCCCTTCCATGACCGCCACCTGCACGCCCGAGCGCTCCAGCACCAGTTTGGGGAAGGGCCCGATGCCGTTCACCAGGAGGACGCTGCAATCGCGCAAAAGCTCGCCCATTTCCTGCCAGCGCGCAGTTCCACCGCCGGGCGAGGGGGTGGAGCGGCGGCCGATGAGCTCGCTCTTCCCGTCGCGCAGCCCGAATATCCAGAGAGAGGCGGCCTCGCCGAGGTGCTGGTTGACGAAGAGTCCCTCCATGCTCGCGAGGGCCACGTAAGGTCTCTCAGGGGTGACGCGCGGCTTGGCGGCCTCCTTCAGCAGGTCCATGACCTCCCCCGTATGAGGCGCGCCGATCAGCCCGGCGGCATCGGCGCGACAGCGGTGGCAGTGGCTCATCTGGGGCATGAAGCCTCTCGCCCGCTCCCGCAACGCCTCCATCTCCTCCTCCGTGGGCGGGGTGATCCCCTCGAAGGGCGTGCCCGCCACGTGATAGAGTGGGATGCAGTTGAGTATGTCGGCGTTCATCTCGGCCATCCGTTTCGCGATCTCAGCGACGTGGCCGTCGTTGATCCCGGGCATGACTACGGTGTTGATCTTCACCGTCACGTTTCTCGCCTTGAGAAGGCCTATAGCCTCGATCTGCCTTTCGAGGATTATCCGGGCCGCCTCGGGCCCCCGGTAGATCCTCTGCTTCACCCTGGCCCAGGCGTAGATGTGCTTTCCCACCTCCGGGTCGACGGCGTTGACCGTGACCGTCACGTGGCTGACCTGCATGCTGGCGAGGTCATCGACATAGGGTGCGACCTCGAGGCCGTTCGTGGCCACACAGAGCATCATGTCGGGATATTTCTCCCGCACCAGGCGGAGCGTCTCCATGGTCTCCTCTGCGTTGGCGAAGGGGTCCCCGGGGCCGGCGATCCCGACTACCCGAATGTCCTTGATCTTCCGGAGGACGCCGTCGAGATAGGCGGCCGCCTGCCTTGGTGAGAGTATGGTGCTCGAGACGCCGGGACGCGACTCGTTGACGCACTCGAAGTCCCGGTTGCAGTAGTTGCACTGCATATTGCATTTCGGCGCCACCGGAAGGTGGATCCTTCCGAACTTGTGGCGTGCACCCTCGCTGAAGCATGGATGGTCTTCCCGATTCATGGCGGCCTCCCCCGTCATATGTAGCTGTATCCTACGGCCGAGCCCTCTTGCCCGGCCTCGATGAGGGCGTTGACGATCCGGTCAAAGAGCTGCTGCGTGCCCCGGTAGCACACGTGGAGCAGGCGCTGTCCCCCGATCCGGTCGTGGATGGGAAAGCCGACCCGCACGAGCGGCACCCCGAGTTTTTTGGCGAGCCCATAGCCCTTGCTGCTGCCGATGACGATATCGGGCTTGATGTCGCGGCACGCCTCGAGCATGGTGACGAAATCGGTGTCCTCCAAGACCTGCACGGCGTGGTTGCCACGGCCGGCAGCGGAGAGGATCGTCTCCCTGAGCTTTCCCGTCGAGGCGCCCGTGGCGCAGAGGGCGGGGACCATGCCGATCTCGTCGAGGAAGGCGGCCAGGGCCGCCACGAAGTCGGCCTCGCCATGGACGACCGCACGCTTCCCAAAGACGTACTTGTGCCCGTCGATGTAGGCGTCGATCAGCCTGCCCCTCTCCTTCCGGTATTTGGGGGGCACGGCAGCGCCCGACAGCTGAGAAAGGGCGTCGAAGAAGCGATCGGTCGCCCTGATGCCGAGGGGAAGTCCCCGCGTGAGAGCCCTGACGCCGAATTTATCCTCAAGAAGCGTGGCCCCGGTCCGGGACGCTGTGAGGCCCGCCCCGAACTGGATCGTGGCCAGGGCCCTTCCCATGCCCCTGATCGACCGTATCGGGGTCCCCCCCGGGGGCAGGTCCTGATAGTTCGACCAGGTCTCGCCGTCAAGGGTCTCCGAATAATCGGGCAGCAGGGTGAAGGCGGTGCCGAAGTCGGCGAGCACCTCTTTCAGATGCCTCAGGTCCTCCGGGGAGACGAGGCCGGGCAGCAGGTTGATGGCGCCGTCACCGGGACCCCCTTCCGCGAGCGCTTCCACCGCGCCCCTCACCGCCTCGTGGAACCCCTCCATGTGGGTGCCGCGGAAGCTCGGGGTCGATGCGTGGAAAATGAGAGGGAGACCGGCGCCGGCCCTCTCTCTGCGGTACTCGTTCAGATAGAGGCGGACGTCGTCGCCTATGGTCTCCGAGAGACAGGTGGTGGCGATCCCGATGGCCTCGGGCCGGTATTGGCGCGTCACGTTGTCGAGGGCGGTCTTGAGGTTGTCGCCGCCCCCGAATATGGCAGTCGACTCGCTGAAGTTCGAGGAGGCGATGTCGATGGGCTCCCTGAAATGGCTGATCACGTACCGGCGGATATAGGTCCCGCAGCCCTGGGAGCCGTGGATCAGGGGGATGCAGTTCTCGATCCCCCTGAAGACCAGGCAGGCGCCGAGGGGCGCGCAGAGCTTGCAGGCGTTCCTCGTCGAAACGGCATGGCGTGACGGATCAACGTCATTGTGCGATGCATTCACGGCTCTCATAGCCCACCTTCCCCAGGGTAATCCGCTTCTCGTATGCCGGAGAGAATTTCCACACGGGGCTCATAATCGATGAATAGACCTCGCGGCAAAAATTGAGCATGCCCTCGAACCCCGCAAGGGCAGTCTTGCGCTCATGGTTATGGTCGCAGAAGGCCACGCCCATCTTGTAGGCGATGGGCCGTTCCTTCACCCCGCCGATGAGGAGATCCACCTGCTTCTCCATCATGAATGCAGACAGCTCCAGGGGGTTCGTGTCATCGACGATGATGGTGCCCTCGTCGCATATCTCTTTCAGGTACGCGTAGTCTTCCCTGTTCCCCGTCTGGGAGCCGACCACCGCCGTGGAGATGCCCAGGTGGCGCAGCGCCTTGACGAGAGAGAAGGCTTTGAAGGAACCGCCCACATAGATGGCCGCCCTCTTGCCGTCGAGGGCCTTCCTGTAGCGCTCCACCTCCGGATAGATGCGCTCGACCTCGCTCCGCACAAGCTCCCCGGTCCGCTCCAGCACCTCCGGATCGTCGAAATGCCTGGCCACGGTGTAGAGCGCCTCAGCCGTATCCTCTATGCCGAAGTAGGAGACCCGCCTGAAGGGTATCCCATAGGTCTCTTCCATCATCCTGGCGAGATGGGTCATCGAGCCGGAGCACTGCACCACGTTGAGGCCTGCCCGATGGGAGCGGCCGATCTCCTCGACCCTCCCGTCGCCGGTGATGCACGAGACCACGTGCACGCCCATGCGGCGGTAGTACTCCTTGATGATCCAGGTTTCACCCGCCAGGTTGAAGTCTCCCAGGATGTTGATGGCGGGCTGGGGAACCAGGCTCGCGTCGTCCTTGCCGACCAGCCTGAACAGGGCCGTGCAGGCGGCCGTGTACCCATCCTTCTTGGTCCCCCTGAAGCCCTCGGAGTGGACCGGTATAACAGGGATCCCCTGCTCAGCCTGAACCCTGGCGCAGACCGCCCCCACGTCGTCTCCGATGAGGCCTACTATGCAGGTCGCGTAGACAAAAGCCGCCTTCGGCCGGTGTGCCTGTATCAGCTCGGTGAGGGCCGAGTGGAGTTTTTTCTCCCCCCCGTAGATCACCTCCTCTTCCCGCAGGTCAGTGGTGAAGCTGAGCCGGTGGAGCTCCGGCCCCGACGAGAGAGAGCCCCTGATGTCCCACGTGTAGACCGCGCACCCCACGGGGCCGTGCACGAGGTGGAGCGCATCGGCTATAGGGTAGAGGACTACCCGGGAGCCGCAGAAGACGCAGGCCCGCTGGCTCACCGAGCCCGCGAGGCTCGCCTTCTCGCAGGCGAGGTCGCGCCGCTCCTTCCCCTTCTCCAGGACTTGCCTTTTCCTTCCGTCAAGAATCTCGATCATCTCCGGCCTCCTTCAAGACCTCTCCATTGGGGCTCAGCGCCCCCTCCTCGGCAAAGCCTCGGAGCCTCCCTGCTCGCGTAAATGCTTCTCTCCCCTACATGACCAGCTCGAAGCCTTCCTCCGGCGCGTCGCGGTCCTG
>Ga0326728_10019786_pt1 | contig 12985 bp, 14 predicted proteins | sample MB3enrmetagenome_FD_207602 | JGI IMG/M metagenome (GOLD analysis project Ga0326728, IMG submission 207602) | Lab enriched peat soil microbial communities from McLean, Ithaca, NY, United States - MB31MN | ecosystem: Environmental > Terrestrial > Soil > Wetlands > Peat | place: USA: New York...
TGCCCAACTTCTCACCCTGGAAGAATGCCTCTCTGAAATCGAAGCCGGCGGCCTCTTTACCCCTTAAGCATCGTTCTCAACTATGGAAGCCATTGCACTATGTCCCCTGGGTCCACCGGACGGATACGATATTCCGCCATCCCCGAAGTGCCTGCTGGCACGCACGAACTGCGAGTTAGTGCGAGAGGAAAAAAGGAGTACCGAGAAACTGTCAGTGTTACTGCGGGACAGGAAAGCACGATTGATGCAGCACTCGCGGATCTCGAAGAGCCGAAACCCAAGCCCCCAGTAGAGACGCCCACGTGGGGCGTTTCTGCACTTACCGCCGGCACAGTGAAAGAGAACCCGAAAGACCGGTTGAAGTACGTCTGGATACCGCCCGGGACTTTTATGATGGGCTGCTCGCCGGGGGACGGCGCGTGCGGCCCTAACGAGAAACCAGCTCATCAAGTGGCGATCACGAAGGGTTTCTGGATGGGGCAGACGGAAGTGACCGTGAAGGCGTATAAGAGGTTTGCCGTGAGCACTGGGGCGCAGATGCCGCGAGTACCGAAATTCTCGGGTTGGAACAAGCAGGACATGCTGCCCATCGAGGGCGTAAGCTGGAATGACGCGACAGCATTTTGCGGCTGGGCGGGAGGCCGGTTGCCCACGGAGGCGGAGTGGGAATACGCCGCCCGCGCCGGAAGCACCGAAGCGCGATACGGCCGCATCGATGAGGTTGCCTGGTATTCTAACAACGGCGGCCAACAGACGCATGAAGTGGCCCAGAAGCGCCCCAACCCATGGAATCTTTACGACACGTTGGGGAACACGTGGGAATGGGTAAACGACTGGTATGGGGAGAACTATTACCCTGCCAGCCCCAAGCGCGACCCGCCAGGCCCCGACAGTGGCCAATTACGCGTTCTTCGTGGAGGGTCCTGGTACAACAAACCCAAGGACGTTCGCGTGTCGAACCGCAGCAGGCTCAATCCAGCGGTCTGGGGTTACAACAGCGGGGTTCGTTGTGCGCGGGAAGTGGATATTCCATGACCCTTTTTCCTTTTCCCTTGATGTCTCTTTCTCGTGGTCAGGGACACGGCTCTGCTCCGAAATTCTGTAACTACACTGATGCCCTCTGGCTGGCCGCCCCGGCTTTGGCGAGGAGAAGTCTAACCGTGCTCGCCATCGCGCTCATCCCAGGTTGCCGGTGCGACGGCCGGGATAATCTCCATACGGCGTGGCAAGAAGACCCTTGAACTCCACGGTGATGCGACCGGGATGGTGAGGGTAAGCAGCCTTCAGCTTCTCGTAGGCTTGCGCGGAGTTCCACACCGCGTCGGGAGTGTAGGAGGTACCCACCACCACGCAGCCTACTGTGTTCCTAGGATAGTTTCCAATGTGAATCTGAACGTGCTCCCGGTGGCCAGGCACTCCAGCCAATTCGATCCTCCATTTGTCCATATGATCGTGGCGCAGAAAGCCGTTGTACTTCCCCGGGGGAACACAGCTTTTTTTATTTTCATTCCATAACCATGCCAGTTCCAGCGTGTAGCAGACAAACGCGCCATTGACGGAAAGTTCGCCAATGAGCCCTTCCGCGAACGCAATCTTTCGATTTATAACCAGATTAAAGTCCGTTGTCTGCGTCTCCAAGTATCGCCGAATCTCCGCTGCGCCATCCCTTGTTTCAACCGGCTCGCCCGGCTTGTGCCGCACATAAAGCCTTAACACCTCGACCGCAATCGGCTTGTCGATTTCTAGCTTCCACGAGTCGGGCGGCGCCCCCGGCCTGTCTATGGGTTTCAAGTGCAGCCCGTCAGGGATCTTGGCTCGCACCTTGATGACAAACGCTGCACCTCGCGAAACGTCCGCGCCGTATGCAAAGGCACTGTGCAACTGTGATTCCTGCCTTATGAAGTAGATTTCCCCATTGCTGGGACGAATTGCACCTTCTTTCAAAATGCTCAGAATATTGTTCGCGATGGTCCCGTGGTAAAGCTCATGAACCTGCATGCCACCCTCCTTCAATACGACGCCAGCGAACTGACAATCGGCCTTGACCACCCACTGCCCTGATCAATCTGCCTCGGCCAACCTGGGCTTTCTTTGCCATTGGTATCATGATGACAACCACGGGCCAACTCGCGACCCTTGCCCGTCGTTATGCTGAGTGGCGCTAGGGGAGTTATACAGATCGTCATAAATAATGGCGCATGCTGAGGAAGCAAAGTCTCGTAAAAACTGGGTATTGACGACATTCATCCGCCTTTATTTGTAGCGTCATGTATAGTTGCCCAGAACTCCCCTTCATAGCACCGAACGGGCGCTGACGAGATCCTCCCTAATTTGCCTCGAACGCCTCCAATAGCGCGCGCCTAAGCTCTCCCGCGGACTTAAAGCCAATCTCTGGTCGGTCCACGAGAGCTTTGTCAATGACCTCAGCTAACTTTCTCGGAATTGACGCACGACGCTCACGAATCGGTACTGCGTTCGTCTCCAGGATCGTCAACCAAACGTCTTTCCCTTCTCTGAAATCCCTCGGACAAAAGTTAGTCAGCATCGCATACAGGGATGCTGCCATGGCCCACACGTCCACATCGGGCTTGGAATACTTGTAACTGACGACCTGCTGCCGCGCCAAGTATTGGTAACTCCCGATGCCACTCCCCGTGCGAGTCAGGCCGCTCAAACCGGCGGTGTCAAATGCCTTTGAGAGGCCGTAATCTCCTATCTTGGCGATTTGGCGGTCACCAATGCGAGAGAGAAAAATGTTTGCTGGTTTAATGTCCCGGTGGACTAGACCAGCGGTCTCGACGACCCTGCCATCACTCAGCCGTGTCTTTAAGCGCGCTTTGTGCGCGTACTCCAGGCCCTGCAATACGTCAAGGATTATGGGAACCGCATCCCTCGCTTCGAGGGGCTGACCTCGGTGCTGCAGGAGTTGGTCTATGCTCCCTCCCTCGCAGAATTCCCAGACCGAAAAACAGAGGGCATTCCACACTCCATAACTGTGCAAGCGAAGGAGATTGGGGTGGTCGAGGGCGCTCGCGTTAGCCATCTCGCGCAGAAAAGCTGCCTTGGCCTCGGGTTCGACGGTGACCTGTGGGAATAGCAGCTTCAATGCGAGCTTGGTATCTGTATCGGCATCGCGAACAAGATAAACCGCTCCAAATCCACCGCGCCCCAATTCCCTCTCGACCGAACAGGACTTTAATATGCCGAATTCGCCTTTCTCGCGGGCGTACTGCAAAAGCTGAAGGCAAAGGCGGGCGGGCCCGGAACGACAATTCGAGCAAAGTACTTCGCCGTGTCTCGCCTCTTCTGCCTCACTCGATAAGTTCTTTCTGCAACAAGCGCAGACTTGAGGGCGAGGGACAGGTCTGGTGGGAGCTGGACCAACAGCTTCACGGCATTTTGCGCATAGATACCGGTGGGGCCCCGTCCGAGAATTGGCAACCGTGTCTTCAAGTATCTCTGCGTCACAGACAGAGCATCTCATCGGAAAGACAATACGAACCCGCATGACCGCGGAGCCCAATCGAACGGCATCACCATCTTTCAAATCGCATTCAGGAAAAGGGATTTGTGAGGCTTCGGCAGGGCTTTGATCGGGCTTCCTCCAGCCTATTAGTCTGTCATTGATGAAAGTCCCATTCAGACTGCCAAGATCGCGAATGCGAATGTCGGGGGGATTGATATCCAACAGACAATGATGCCGCGAGACCGCGGCATGAATAGAGTCGTCAGGGATGCACAACTGGCACTCGGATGAACGGCCGATGACGCAAGTCGTTCTTTCCTCAAATACTCGCGTGACTTTACCGCTTGAACCAGCATCCGTTTCGAGAATAACCTTGGCAGGCATTCTGAATACCCCTGGAAAATCTATCTCAACGTGGACGAGGGTCCGTGCCGATTCCGAGATATACGGTCGGCGCGGTCTTGGCACGGGACTCCCGCAAAGCGTGTGACGCTAGCTCGCGTCCCTCGCGCAAAGTGGGGTCTTCGGGGAACAGTTGAAGACCGCGATCAAAGCAAGTGAGGGCCTGTGCGTGCTCGCCCAGACGATACAGAGCTACGCCCTTATTACGCCAAAGATAAGGATCGTCGGGAGCCAACTCCAGGCCGCGATTGAGCCACGAGATTGCCTCCCTAAATTGACCACACTCAATGAGGGCACCACCAATGTTCTTGTAAAACTCGCTATCTTTGGGCGCCAGTTGGTGTCCGGTTAGAAAGGTTTCCAGCGCACGCTCCGTCTCACCCAGGAGGAAAAGGGCTACACCCTTTGCCTTCCAGAGTTCGCTGTCTCCGGGTTTCAGACTAAGACCGCGTTCGCTGGCTATGACGGCGGGTTTCGGATCGCCAGCGCTGTTCAGCGCCTGCGCCTCGTAGCGGTATAGCTCAAAGTCTGAAGGATCCGCTTCGATTGCTCGAGCATAGGACAGAATCGCGTCGCTGTATCGGTCGAGGTTGTGCAGGGCGATACCGCTGCCCTTCCATAATCCCGGCTGGCGGGGCGCAACGGTAATTCCTTGATTGAATGCATCGAGTGCTTCCTGAAAGCGGTCCAGCGAGAGGAGGGCGAAGCCTTTCAGTTCCAGGGTGCCGGTATCATTCTTGTCGATGGAGAGAGCCCGGTCATAGCTGGCAAGGGCCTCAGTCGAGCGGCCTAAGAGATAGAGGGTTTCGCCACGATTCCGCCAAATCAGACCGTCGCCCGGAGCACGGCGAAGTGCCGTATCGAAGCACGATAATGCTCCCTCCTTGTGGCCGAGGCGCAGCATGGCCAATCCCCGGTTGTTCCATAACCCGGAATCGTCCGGGGCAGACTGCAAACCGCGCTCGCAGCATTCGAATGCTTGCTGGTACTGCTGGAGACCGAGAAGGGTACCTGCCTTGCCCTTGAGCAAGCTGCTGTTGCGAGGCCTCAGAGAAAGCGCCCGGTCGTAACATTCGAGTGCCTTATCGAAGAATTCCAACATCTGAAACGCGGCGGCCTTGTTTTGCCAATCGCGCATGGTCATCGCAGGAATGACCGCTAGTGTTGCGGCGCCTCGGCCAGTGTGCCGGCGATAAATGTCCTCCAGCGCCTTCCGGACCACCATGAAATTTGAGGGTCTGAGAGCAACGTCATGTTCGACACAGCTTAGCAATAGTGTGAAAAGCTCCTTCGGGAGGTTACGCGCCCCCGGACTCCCGGTCATGCATTCCTTCGCTGCATATCCGATCTCTGGCTTGTCGCCAGTCAGCGCCTCAAACAGCACGATCCCAAACGCGTAGACATCCGTTTGGAAGCTGAGCGGAATTCCTGCCCCACATTGTTGTTCCGGTGCGCGGTACCTGTCCGTTCCAAGGGGAGTGGTGCTGTCGCCTGAAAAGGTACGAATGACTAGATCGAGGTCGACATTTTCTAAAGCCGATTCCGTCGGACGAGCCAAGCCAAAATCCGTAATCTTTAGTGTTCCGCTCCTTGTGAGCATACAGTTTGCTGGCTTGATGTCTCGGTGAACAATCTTGAGCGTCCTGTGGGCGTAGGCCATACCGTCGCAGAACTGTAACCCGAGATCAATCGCCTGAGTCAGACCAAAGTGGCCACGACTCAAAGCTGCTGCAAGGTTATCTCCCTCAACATATTCCAGAACAATGAAGAGGAATCCTTCAATTCGTTCGATCCAGTGTGCTGAGACCACGTGCGGGTGAAGGCCAAGGCTCACCCAGGTAGCAGCTTCTCGCAGAAATCTCCTTCGATCCTCGTCGGACCAAAGATAGTGAGCCTGAAGTGTCTTTAATGCATACAGCAATCCGTCGTTCTGATCACGAACGACGCACACAGTTCCGTATCCCCCCTTTAGAACGCGCTCTATCTCCCACGCGGTATTCGTGGTCAGACTGCGAAGGATTTGACCGGGAATGAAGTCAGGACGCTCTGGAGGGGCTGGGGGAAGGGACTCTAGGGCGGCGGCAACAGCTTCAGACTTTCTTTCAAGGGAAATTAGGCCGGTATAAACTCGGCGCGCCGCTTCATAGCGGCGTGCTTGCTGGAGCGCTTTCCCCAAATTCCAGAGCGCTTCAGGCAAGGCAGGCTCCAGCCGGGCAGCCAAGCTGAAGGATCTCACTGCGTCGTCAATCCGTCCGCCCTCAAGGTGCTTTAGGCCCGTTTCCCGGTGATGCCAGTAATCGGGATTTCCCCCAGCCCTTGGGCGCAACAATGGCCTTGTGGGATGGCCTTCTGCTCCCCCATCGTTGATGATCATGAACGGATCCTAAACCCCACCACCAACAGATAGTGGCGGCCGAGTCGACCAAGATCACTGGCACCGGTCAACGAGAGCTTGCCCCTGGTTGAACTCTTCCACGGTGACTGGGAACTTTTGGCTCATCTGGTCGTAGGTGACATGATCGGTATGAATCCATACCGCCGCCTGACGAGTCGGCACACTAAGCTTGCTGGAATTCTTAAGGATGCACGCCAGTTTGGGATCAGGCGTCCTTATGTCGAACGAGTCAGTGTTCGACGGATTCTCCTTCTCGAACTCCATACAGAACGCAGACAATATATAGGTGACAACTCCTTTTCCGGCAAGTTCGATTCGAGAGGCGGGCTCGTACATTGATTCCGAAACCACCCGCCCGCGAACTTCGGCTACGACCATGCCTTGTCCCGCCGAATTGGAGTTTTCAAGAACAGTTCCGGGAGGAATAGTGAGGATTTGCTCCCCGGGGGGCGCGTTAGGACCCTTGGAGACGTCAATCTTTACAGAATCTCCGCTGCTTGCTCCCGTACCGTGGATTGAAACTCTTGCCTTCCCGGTGGCGACCGCCACAGGCAGAGGGGTTGTTGGGTTGGCTTTCTGGATCTGGGCAAGGGACTGCAATGCCAAGCACAGAGCAAGTAGTACGGCATAAACGTGTCTGTTAGATTTCATCAATCACTCCCTTGGGATAAAGGAGGTTCGGCGAATTCATTCCGCCTTGCGGGCTACTATACCACTTTGCCACTGCAAGGCAATCGATGCTCTTCCCCGGCAGGGGGCACCTTGCTGTCGCCGCGCTCCATGAGCGCCGACAGCAAGTGAGCATGAAGAACGGTGGTCAAAGACTGCCTGTCGCTACCAAAAATGTAATCGCAAGATGAAACCGACTCGGAGCAGAGTGGCAAGTCGCGCGACGAGGACTAAGGGCGCACCAAGTTCAAACACACATTCCTTTCGTGAGCCGCCGGGTTCTGAATCAGGCTTTGGAGCAAGCATACTGTAAGCGCATCAAGAAAGATTGACAGTGGCTCCCGCTTCGGTTTGAATCCTTGTTGTCGCGAGGGCAACCCTAAGCATCGAAGACGCCAGCGGGGCGTCTGGTCTGCCAGAGCACATACTGTCTCTCACTGATAACCACCCATTTTTGCCCCTGCTGCCGGGTCTCCTGAGCATTGGCGCAAGCTTCAATCATTGCCTCCGCTAGCTCTCCGGGCCCAAATTCCACATCACACTCGACCTCAAGCGAGCCGTGAACCTTGCTGCCGGTTTGGACCGCATAGTTCGCCCACCACCGCCCGTCCCGTTGGTAGGGGGCCCTCTGGAGGTCAATACGCAGGCTGGAACCGAAGTGAACGGGTTGGTTCGTGTGGGGCACAGAACGCATTGAGCCCATTTCCCTCCGGATAAGTTCGACCACTTTCGGATAGTTCTTTTCCAGCTGCTTCCTGTTATTGGCAAGCGCAGTTAGCGGGCCAGTGATGGTTTTGCGTCCTCTTGGCATAAGCCTCTTCGTTCTGTGAATGAATGGCACTCCTTGTAACTCGTGCTACCTACGTACGCAACTCCTGAGGCGCATAAATGAAGAACTATGTGGGCGTCCCCTGCCGCTGAAGCGTCATGAAAAGTTTCCAAAGTAGGTAAGCGCGGTTGGTACTTACTTAACCGTACCAATTCTCGGCCGGCGCAAATAAATAAGGCCGGCGGCCAGGATGAGGCTTCGCGCGGCTACCCGCTCGCCGTCAGACAACGCAGATATTCGAGGCTATGACAATCTTGCTTTCCGGGCCAACAAGCACCGTGGCCCTCTCTGCTTACGGGCTCTTACTTACAAGGCAATGTGTGTGCCACCCACCCGCTACTTCATTTGGGCCTTGATTTGAGCCGGAACGTAAGTGGCGCCTCCGATTACCCTGAAATCTACACTGATGTGTCCTCGGCTCTTGGAACCGCCGAGCGCGTTGAAAGCGGCTTGGGTCAGATCGATGGCAGCATGTGATTTCGCATTCTTGTTCGGCCCGATGTCGATTAGCGGAATTTTCAGGACCCGGCCAGTCTCCCGAGAAAAAACCTGAATAAGCGTCCTCCATGGAACTTTGGGCAGAGGGCTCCCTTCAGTGTAAACGCAATGGCATCCGCTCATAGGCAACGCGCAGCCGAGCAAGGTTGGATTGCCTTTCGTCATAACGCCGCTGGCTGTAAAGCCATCATCTTCCGGATCGTCGTCTCCCCCGAACCATGTCGCCTTGGCGTTTTGAACCACAAGGTCATTGCCTTCGACGATTGCGTGGAAGTTATATGACCCATCTCCTGATAGCACCCATCTGCCTTGTGGATCACGAAACATATTTTCCTCCTTCACCAGCCGTCCACTTGGTGTGTTTCTCTTCTAAGATCGGCGAACTCGCGTGTGTGAAGCTCGCGAACCCATGCAGCCGCGGCGTGTCCAAGCGGTATCCTGCTCTGGTAACGTCCCCGCACCACCGTTCCTTCTGCCCAAACGCCCAGTTCTCTGAGCGGCGTGAGGTCGCGCGGACAGTGGGTGTAATCCGTTGGGTAGTTGGCGTGGCAAGCAGGACAGTTCTTCATCGCATCAGACCCGGGGGCGAACCAATGCGCAGCCTCTTATATCACAAGCGGAAGCACGAATGCCGAATCATTTTGGGGTCCACGACGCTCAATCCGTACACCCATCAGGGGATTCCAGAGCACTCTTTTCTTTGGCAGGGCCCGGGGCCCGTGACAGCGCCCCGTCAGCCCCAACGCAAGTTCCGGAGCTGCCGCCGGTGGCCTTCCAAAGCGCTGCTGTCAGACTCTACGGCGTCACGGGTCATTTGCGTCCTTTTCCCGGTGCCCTGGCTGCGGATATCCCGTCGGAGCCAGCGGACTCGGAAAACACTCTCGATTCTGGAGGGGGGCAGCAGTGGGAGGTTCGGTCTTTCGGCGGTGTTGGAGAGCGAGGGCTTCATGTGGCTAATTATGTTTTTGCAGACGGCGAAAGCAGCCCGCCGCACAACCCGAACAGGATCATGCCTGGGAAACAAACTTTAGAACAGATGCCCTTCCACGCCCAAATCCACGCACGGGGACGACCCCAAGTGCTCTCACATAATCGGAGGTCCCATTGGGCTGGATGCGGACGGACCCCTTGGATTTCGTCCCACGGACAACCCGATTCCAAGGTCGTCGATTCGCTTTGATATGTTTATCAGGCCGCCGGGCACGCACCCTGCCGTTCTGGAACTGTGATCGCGCGCGCCGAGCTTGGCGAGCACGAGTGGCCTATACAACGGTTTGTGCAACCCTCGCTTTCCTCTAAGGGTTGACACATGGCGGTAAGTGGGGTAAGTTATTGAAACAACGGATGCGGAGAGGTGCCCGAGTGGCTTAAGGGGGCGGTTTGCTAATTCGTTGCCGGCCCAGCACCCTCCTATTAACTGTTGATTCTACAAGCGCCTCTCTCCTCCAACTTATCCCATTTTATCTGTTTTAGTCCCGAAACTGTCGTCGTTGTCGTCGTAAGTGTCGTCGTAGTTTCGCCGGGCATTCGCTATCATCCTGTACCTTTGCGGAAAACCGTGAGGTGCGGGCAGAGCGGGCGGCTGGGCGTGTAGTGACATGCACTAAGCCGAAACAAGCGAACGCCGCGCTTTACCTGCGCGAGCGCCGGGGAGCGTCACCTGCAATGCTTCATGAGCTGGGTTGGCAACGCTAACCTCCGGCCCGGATGCCAATCCTATATGACGATGAATCATGGGGCTTCGGATGCCAATCGTTCAACCGGAGTCCAATCTTGATTCTCCTTGCGGTATCCCGAGCGTTGCTTCTCCAGGCATTTTTCAGTCGACGAGAACCAATCACCCGGTCGTCGCGCTCCACCTTCGCCTTGCTTGTTCACGAGTCGCGCCAAGGTGTCTATACCCAAAACCTCGCTTGCATTGAATCCACGGAAGTTGTTAACTCGACCGAACCGTCTTGAATGGGTTTAATTCGAGCGGGTGTACTTCTCGCCCGCTATGAAATCCTTGCGGACCACATGGGTTCCGCGCGGTCCGAGCGAAGGTCGCGAGCAACTGCCCTGAATTGAATGCGAACGGAGTTTTTGGTAGGGACACCGTGCCGCCGCCATGATTGGCTGTAGTCACAAGGTGATCGGCTGGAGAACCGGATGTAAAGGATGGGTAGACCCAACTCTTGAGCACGGTTCCTCCAGCGCGGGATATACGTCAGGGAGCGGGACTACCAGAAACGGGCGTAATGATGGCTCCAATATTCAAAGATGAAGCTGCCAGCGGCACACTGCAGAGCGTGTTTGGAGTGGTTAGTGACACTCTGCTCACGCCACGTGAGGTTGCTGAAATGTTAAGGGTGCCGATCTCCTGGGTTTACGAGCGGACACGTCGTCACGGAACCGCGCGGCTGCCTCATATCAAGATTGGTAAATACCTCCGCTTTCGCAAAGAGGATGTTCTTGGATGGTTGGACGAGTACAGGATATAATTCTCGCCGCAGGGAAAAGCTGGCGAGCCGGAAACGGAGAAGCAATGCGAAGACGTTTCCAGGCTGGTGCCGTACGGAAGCGAGGTACGCGCTCTCCCGTGTGGGAAGGGCGCTATTACGAACCCGTGCTGGTCGCGGGCAAACTGAAAAAGGTGAGACGGGCGGTGGTCCTGGGGCGGTGTTCCGAGACCACCAAGGGCGAGGCGAAACGGAAGTTCCAAGCACTCATTCGCCCGCTGAACGATGGAGTACATTCACCGGCACAGGCGATGACTTTTGTCGATTTCTGCGGTCGGTGGAAGAAGGAAATCTTGGAAAACTATTGGCCATCCACGCGGTACTTTTACGAGGCGACGCTAGACCGCTGGATTATCCCACACTTTCGGGATTGGCCACTCGGCGACATCAAAACACCCGATGTTCAGCACTTCGTCAACCGATATCGCGATTACAGTCAGTCGGTGCTGAAACATCTTCGGGCAACGCTGAGTCGGATATTTGCAACGGCCGTCGATTGGGAATACCTTCCACGTAATCCAGTGGGCGGCTTGAAACTCCCTGGCGGAAAGCCAGTGGAGCGGGCACGAATCCTTTCATCCGAGGAGATCCGGCTCCTCATGGAGCATCTGGCGGAACCGTACCGGACGATGACCATTATCATGGCGGGCACAGTGATCCGTGAGTCCGAGTTGTTGGCTCTCAAGTGGGCCGACTTCGACTGGCTGCAGCGGGTGATCAAGGTGCGCCGCTCACTTTATCGCGGGAACATCGATATCCCTAAGAGCAAAAAGGGCTCGCGTGATATCCCCTTCGGGGAGAATGTTGGCCGCGCTGTACTGGCACTCCGGAACAGTCTTCACAATCGCGGTGAATTCCTGTTCCTCACTGAACGCGGGAAGATTTGCAATCCGCGCGTTGTAGAACGACTCGGCTTTGCCCCAGCCATCACGAGGCTGAAGCTAGAGTCGTTCACGTGGCGTTCGTTCCGCCGTTCGGGCGCGACGGTCCTCCACGTGAATAAAGTCCCGCTCAAGGTACAGCAGGACATTATGGGGCACTCGAACCCAGATATGTCGCTGCTCTACACTGAAGCGGAATTAGCGTATCGCCGAAGCGCTATCAATCTACTTGAAGAAGCGGTCTTCGGCGTGCACAATCAGTCCTTAACGGACGCGAATGGACGCGAGTTGGAAGGAAAAACGCTTCCAGTCGCTATAAGTAATTGATTTTAAACACGCGCCTGTAGCTCAGATGGATAGAGCGGCAGACTTCGAATCTGCGAAGAGATTTGTATCTTATTGAGCCGTTTGGCTTTTCCCTGCATGTAGTACCCTGGTTTTGCCTGGTTTTCGGGCCTTATTGGACCCAAATCGGACCCAAGTTTCTGGAATGGGGATGATCCAAATCTGTGGACTGGACCCACACCCCTGTGGCGTCGCCAACTATACGTTTGGCCTAGCTGAAAAGGACTGCGGTCTATTAATGGACTCCACTTTTCGGTGCTCCGCAGTGTGGTAGTGTTGTTGGTGAGGGAATCAGAATACACCTGTCCAATGCCACCAGACCTCTTGCCCATTAACAGCATTCGGGAACTGCTCGAATGGTATGAGCAAAACCTTTGCGCGGCTCTCCATCATGATCCCCGTGGCTATCGAGTTCGTTTCCTGCCAGAAACATTCATTCACCTTATACAACTTAAAACCAAATATGGCGCGGAACCAAAGAACAAGCGCCTTGCTCTTGACCAAATCCGGTCTGGGCGGATTCAATTCGTCGCTGGCAGGTTCGACACGCAAAGGACACAGGAATTGTCGTGGGCCTGCGAGATTGCCCGGAATCCAGATATCATCTGCCGGAACTGGCAGGTCTTGGGAACTGGAGCGGAAGCTTACGTGAAAAATTTTGGGTCCAATGAAGAGCCCCAGTTGCGAGTTATGATCTGCAAAGTCGTGGGAACTCTGCGGGAGGTCATTACCATTTTCCCTAGGGAGCGGATTGGGGATAAAGAACTGCTGGCCAAAATATGGCCCTAAAAACGAGGGGGCCGCCGAAGCGGCCCGCTCTACCGATATTCTAGCCCTCGGTTAGGGAATAGCTGATCTCGGAGACCAGCAAACTTCAAATATATGATGCCACAATCCAGCGAAAAGTCAAGTCCAATGCCTATGGTGCACAGAGTTAGACGCGCGGGAAACCATCCGTGCTTCCGCGTGAACGGCGGCGGGGCAACCACCCGTTGGCCAACC
>Ga0326728_10019787_pt1 | contig 12985 bp, 12 predicted proteins | sample MB3enrmetagenome_FD_207602 | JGI IMG/M metagenome (GOLD analysis project Ga0326728, IMG submission 207602) | Lab enriched peat soil microbial communities from McLean, Ithaca, NY, United States - MB31MN | ecosystem: Environmental > Terrestrial > Soil > Wetlands > Peat | place: USA: New York...
ACGGCCGCGACGAAGGCACCGAGCGCATCTTTCCCTACGACCTGCTCCCACGGCTGATCACGGCCCAGGAGTGGGACCGCATCGAGCGCGGCCTGACCCAGCGCATCACGGCGCTGAATCTTTTCCTGCGCGATGTCTACTCCGATGCCAAAATTCTGGCCGACCGCATCATTCCCCGCGAGCTGGTTTACAGTTGCAAGCACTACCGGCGTCAGATGCGCGGCCTCCAGGTGCCGCGCAATGTTTACATCGCCGTGGTGGGCTCTGACCTGCTCCGGCTCTCGACCGGCGAGTTCGTGGTTCTCGAAGACAACCTGCGCGTGCCTTCCGGCGTGAGTTACATGCTCACCAATCGCCGCGTAATGAAGCGGACCTTTCCGCAACTGTTTTCGAGCTACGGCGTGCGCCCCATCGAGCACTATGCGCAACTGCTGCTGGCCACTCTGCGCTCGCTTGCTCCCGAGGGCCGCCCGGAGCCGAATATCGTGCTGCTCACGCCGGGCGTCTTCAACTCCGCATACTTTGAGCACACCTACCTGGCCCGCCAGATGGGCATCGACCTGGTGGAGGGCCGCGACCTGGTCACCCACGACAACATTGTCTACATGCGCACCACGTAATCTACCGCCGCGTGGACGACGATTTCAGCGATCCTCTGGCCTTTCGCGGCGATTCGGCGCTGGGCTGCGCGGGCCTATTCAATGCCTATCGCGCCGGAAACGTCACGGTGACCAACGCCTTCGGTACCGGCCTGGCAGACGACAAGGCGGTCTACGCCTATGTGCCGCGCATGATCCGCTACTATCTGAACGAAGACCCCATCCTGCCCAACGTGGAGACCTACCTGCTGGCCGAAGAGAAGGAGCGCCGGCACGTGCTGGCCAACCTGGACAAGCTGGTGGTGAAGGCGGTGGGCGAAAGCGGCGGCTACGGCATGTTGATCGGCCCCCATTCCACGGCCCGGCAGCGCGAGGAGTTCGCCCGCCAGATCGAGGCCAACCCGCGCAACTATATTGCCCAGCCCACGCTGGATTTTTCTCGCGCTCCATGCCTGATCGGCAATCGCCTGGAGCCGCGCCACGTGGACCTGCGGCCTTACGTGCTGTTTGGCGACAAAGTAAACATCGTGCCCGGAGGCCTGACCCGCGTGGCTCTCGAAAAAGGCTCGCTGGTAGTCAACTCCTCGCAGGGCGGCGGCAGCAAGGACACATGGGTTCTGGAATAGCAATCAGATCACGGGTTCGGGAGAGTTCGACGATGCTATCGCGCGTAGCCGACAGTCTCTATTGGATGAGCCGCTACCTGGAGCGGGCGGAGAACACCGTGCGCCAGCTCGACGTGACCATGAGCCTGATGCTCGACGCCGGCGGCGCCAATGTTGAAACGCGCTGGCAGCGGCTCCTGGCTTCTCTGGGAAAACCGGCCGGCATGGAGTGGAAAGGCGGCCTGGAGACGATGGCCCGCGCGCTGGTCTTCGACAGCCTCAACCCGGCCTCGGTCACCTTTTGCGTGAACGGGGCGCGGGAGAATGCGCGCCAGGTGCGCGAAGAAATTTCCAGCGAACAGTGGCAGCGGCTCAACCGGCTCTTTCACCAGATGCACTCGCCAAATGCGCAGACCCAGTTCGCCAACAGCATCAACGACACGCTGGCCTCGGTGGTGGATGGCATTCACCTGTTTCAGGGCGTGGGCGACTCGACCATGATTCACGGCCAGGGCTGGCAGTTTATCCGGCTGGGACGCTATCTTGAGCGCGCATACGCCACGGCTACCATGCTGGAGGTTTACCAGGCCGAACTGTTCAATCCGCAGGAGCGGGAGAACTCCGGCTACCAGTACCTTGAGCTGGTGGGCCTGCTCCGCTGTTGCACGGCGTTCGAAGCTTATTGCCAGGTCTACACCGCCGACGTGGTTCCCGATCGCATTCTCGAGTTTCTGCTGCTCAACCGCGACTTTCCACACGCCATCCGCTACTGCGTGGATTGCATCCGCTCAGCCATCGATTCCATTCAACACACCGGAGGGCGCCGTTCTCCGGACGAGTTGACCGCGGGCATCGGTCGCCTGCACGCCATGCTGGGCTTCACTACCATCGGGGAAATCCTGGCCGGCGATACGGCGGCGTTTCTCCACAACATCCGCGAGCAGTGCATGCGCATTCACGAGCTCATCTACCGCTACTATGTCCATTACTCGATCCAGTCCGCGCTGGCCGTCTAACTGAGAGCGAACATGAATTTCTATTCCATCCGGCACCTTACGCGCTTCCGCTACTCGCATCCCATCAGCGAGAGCATCATGGAGACGCGCATGAATCCGCGCTCCGACTCCAGCCAGCACTGCCTCAACTTCACGCTCTCGGTGAGCCCGCGCTGCCGGGTCTTCAGCTATCGCGACCACCAGGGCAACAACGTGCAGCACTTTGACATTCCCGGCGAGCACAATCAACTGGTCATCGTTGCCGAGTCGATTGTCGAACAGCAGCCGCTCGCCGACGTGCCCCGTTTTCTCGCGCCCGATGCCTGGAGCGCTCTCGACGATCTGATCGAGGCCGGCGATTACTGGGAGATGCTGCTGCCCTCAACCTTTGCCGTCGAAACTCCGGCGCTCACCTTGCTGGCCAGGCAGATGGGCGTTACACGCCGCGACGATCCGCTCATGCTGGTGCAGGAGCTGAACCAGCGGCTCTTCGATTACTTCGAATATGTGCCCAGCCACACGCGCGTCGACTCGCCCATTGACGAAGCCATCGTCAGCGGCAAGGGCGTCTGCCAGGACTTTGCCCACACCATGATCGCCCTGCTCCGCCACGTGAGGATTCCGGCCCGCTACGTCTCCGGTTACCTCTACCGTAGCCGCGAAGACCACGACCGGTCAACACCCGACGCCACCCACGCCTGGGTAGAAGCGCTTATGCCGCATCTGGGCTGGATAGGCTTCGATCCCACCAACAACCTGATCGCCCACCACCGTCATATCCGCACTGCCGTGGGCCGCGATTACGCCGATGTGCCGCCCACCCACGGCATCTTCCGCGGTAAAACCGACAGCGAACTCTATGTGGCCGTGCAGGTGGAGGCCAGCGAAACTGCGCCGGCCCTGGACCGCAAGCTGCCCATACCCGAGGATTGGAGCGTGCTGGTCGAGCGCGCCCAGCAGGCGCCCGCAGCCACCATCCCCTTCATCGACTTGCAGCAGATGCAGCAGCAACAACAGTAGCGCCGACCCAGCGGGTGCCCCAGGTCTCGCTTTTGAGACCTGGGAAACCGCAAGCCTCATCCCGCCTTCCGCACCGCCGCTGCAATCTTTCTGAGCTCCGGCAACACTTTTCCCAACGCCACCGGCGCCGCATCGCGCAATCCCAGCGCAAAGTACACATCGCGATAGTGCCGGTAGAGCTGTTCGTAAACCGCGGCGGCCTTGGCGTCGGGCTCGACCGTACGCAGCGGCAGGCACACCGCGGCTTGCGCCTCTTCAATGGTTTTGTACGCCCCCGCCGCCAGCAGCGCGAAGATGCCCGAGCCCAGGCTGGTGGGAATCCCCGCAGGCACCAGCACCGGCTTGTTCAGCACGTTGGCGTACACCTGGTTCAGCACCTCGCTCTTTTGTGGAATGCCGCCTGCGTTGATCACGCGATCGATGCGCACGCCGTGCTCGGCCATCCGCTCCAGAATGATGCGAGTGTGGAAGGCCGTGCCCTCGATGGCCGCGAACAGCTCGTCCTGAGCCGTGTGCACCAGGTTCCAGCCCAGCGTGACGCCGCCCAGTTCCGGGTTCACCAGCACGGTGCGGTCGCCGTTGTCCCAGCTCAGACGCAGCAGGCCGGTCTGCCCGGCCTTGTAAGCCTCCAATCCTTCAGACAACGCGGCGACTGTAGTGCCGGCTCGGCGAGCGATGGCTTCGAAGATGTCTCCGGTCGCAGAAAGCCCCGCCTCGATACCGATATAGCCTGGATGTATGCTGCCGGGAACAACACCGCAAACCCCGGGAACCAGTTGCGCCTTGCGGGCCATGGCCATGATGCACGTGGAAGTGCCGACCACGTTCACCGCATCGCCCTCGCGGATGTTCGACCCAATCGCATCCCAGTGCGCATCGAATGCACCCACGGGAATCGGAATTCCGGCGCGCAGGCCCAGCGCTTCAGCCCACTGCGGCGAAAGATGGCCGGCCAGGTGATCGCTGGTCAGGTACTCGCCGCCGAGTTTCGCGCGTACCCCCGCAAAAAGCGGGTCCACAGCCACCAGAAATTCCTCCGGCGGCAGTCCGCCCCACCTGGGGTTCCACATCCACTTGTGGCCCATGGCGCAGACGCTGCGCTTCAGCTCGCTGGCCTTCGTAGTACCGCTCAGCGTGGCCGCCACCATGTCGCAATGTTCGAGAGCGGTGACGAAACGTGAGCGCTTCTCGGGATTGTGGCGCAGCCAGTGCAGCAGCTTGGCAAATCCCCACTCGTGGGAGTAGACGCCGCCGCACCACTCAATTCCCTCGAAGCCCAAAGCGTGCGCCTTCTGCGTGATCTCCTCGGCCTCGGCGAACGCGCGGTGATCGCACCACAAGTAATAATCGTCAAGCGGTTCGAGACTCCCGCCTAATGGAATTACGCTTGAGCCGGTGGTGTCGAGAGCGATGGATGCGACAGCTCCGCCATCGACGCCGGTGCTTTTGAGCGCATCGCGGGTAGCCGCGGCCAGCGCGGCCATCTGGTCTTCATGAGACTGTGTGGCAAAGTTCGGGTCCTCGCGGCGGCGGTGCAGCGGGTAAGAGGCCGATGCGGTGCCGATCGGGCCCTTCTTGCTGTCAACAAGGGTTACGCGAACACTGAGTGTGCCAAAGTCAACCCCGGCAACGATGGTCATGGTAAGTACACCTCTGGTAAACGCTTTCTGATTCGCAAACCAGACTACAACATTCCTCGCCCGCGCGTCTCTAAGTTCATCCCCTCTCCGCGCGGGTAGCTGCCGCCCGGTGTCCTGCCGCAGCGGAGCAGAAAAACACCGCCCTCAAGCAACCCTGCCGAACTGATTCGTGCCCTATTTCTTCCCCCTCGAAAACATGCCTTCGAGCTTGCCCATCAGCCCTGTCCTGGCCTGCGGTGCTCCTGCCGGAGACTGGGCCGAAGCGGGAACGCCGGCCGCCGGCTTCGATGTCTGCGCCGGCGGTGACGCTGAGACTGGCGGCTTGGCCGCCCCCTCCGCGGCCTTGGGAGTTGCCGCACTCGGGGCTCCATCCACCACCCTCGCGTTGTGAATCGCCGGCGCCGATGTGCCGTCGTTCCCGTTCTTCACCAGGATCGAGATTCTGCGGTTTGAAGGATCGTAGGGGTTGTCTTTTACGCGAAGAAACTGGTCGGCATACCCGCGCACCTGGGTCACCTGATCGGCGCGCACGCCGGCCTGTTGCAGCAGCCGTCGCGCGGAGTTGGCGCGGTCGGCCGAGAGCTCCCAGTTGCTGTAGTCGGCATCGGTGGAGTATTGCGTGGCGTCGGTGTGGCCCTCGATCAGCAGCGAATTGGGCAGCGTCTTCAGCTCGCCCGCCAGCAGAGAAAGCAGTTCCTGCCCGTTCGCGCTGAGCCGTGGACTGCCGCTCTGGTAAAAGGTGCCGTCCATGCCCTCAATCAACTCGATGCGCAGCCCCTCGGGCGTGATGGTGATCTCAATCTGCTTGGAGAGCTTCTCCAGTTCCTTCTTGGCCTTGATCTCCGCTTCGAGTTTTTCCTTCAGCTTCCTCAGGTTGTCGTTGGTTTCGGTAGTCACGGCAACGCCGTTCCCCGTCATCATGGTGCCGAGCAGATTGGCGGTTCCTTTGGGATCGTTGAAGTAGCCGGCCACCGCTATCTTCACTTTTTCGCTCGAGCCCATCAGCCACAGCACAATGAACAGCGACATCATGGCGGTGACAAAGTCGGCGTAAGCCACCTTCCAAGCGCCGCCGTGGCTGCCGCCGTGGCCGACCTTCTTCTTGATGACGATGATCGGTTGGCTCTTGGCTGTCATTGCGCTCCGCTTCTCAACGTGTGTTCTGCGGCCCTACGCCGCGGCCGCCGGCTCACTGGCCTCCACCTTGCTCTTGCAGCTCTTCTCCATCTCGTCGAAGCTGGGCCTTACATGCGAGGGAATCGCGCGCCGCCCCATTTCGATGGCAATCATCGGCGCCGAGCCCTTCAGAAACGACAGCACCAGCACCCGCAGCACGTGAAGGTACTCGTTGTGCTCGTCGGCGGTCTTGCGCATGTTTGCGCTGAGAGGACCCACAACGCCGTAGCAAAGCAGAATGCCCAGGAATGTGCCCACCAGCGCTGCCGCCACCTTCTCGCCGATTGCTTCAGGCGGACCCCCGAGCGCGCCCATCGTAATCACCACTCCCAGCACCGCGGCCACAATGCCCAGCCCCGGCAGCGCGTCCGCCACCGTGGACAGCGCATCGATGGGCTGCATGGCGGCGTGATGATGCACCTCCATGTCCAGTTCCATCATCTGGTCCATGTCGAACGGCTCCACGCCGCCGGTGATGGCCGTACGCAGCGTGTCGCACAGAAAATCCACGGCGTGATGGTCACCGAGAAACTCAGGATAGTTCTTGAAAATCGAACTGTCGCTTGGTTTCTCGACATCCATTTCGACACACAGCAGCCCCTCTTTGCGCACCTTGTTCAGGAACTGGTACATCATCTTGAGCGTGCTCAGATAGCGATCCTTGCTGAACGGCGAACCTTTCAGCACCCCCGCCAGTCCTGAAGCCACTCCTTTGATGATGTGCATCGGGTTGGCCACCAGCAGTGTCCCTGTGGCCGCGCCGGCTATGATCAGCAGCTCGGCCGGCTGCAGCAGAACCAATATGTGGCCCTTCTCCATCAGGAAGCCGGTAATGATGGATACAAAGACCAGGACAATCCCTATGATGGCGAACATTCCTGCCTCCCCGGTGCGGACGTAATGCAGTTGCCGCCCTCACGGATGCTGGATTCCATAGCTCCCTGTGCGCGCTCCAGCAGTTGCGCCAGCCCTTCGTCCTGGTCGTGGCCGGCCTGGGCCGCACCAATGCTCACGGTGAGCGAAACCCGGTCGCCCCACCAACGGAAATCCGCCGTTCTGGCCAGGCCGGCAAGCGCCTGCGCGTGGGCGGCCAACATCTCCGTGGTGCGCTCGTGGGAGATGATCAGGAACTCATCGTCGCCCCAGCGTCCCACTTCCTCGGCCGGCCGCAAGCCCTGCGCCAGTGCTCGCTGCACCTTTTCGAGCATCGCTTCGCAGGCGCTGGTGCCGTGGGTCTTGCGCAACCCCTGCGCCTGATCGACGCTGATCCACAACACGCCAAAGGGCAGCCCTCCGCGCGCTACGTCCTCAAACTCAATCTGCAGACGGTCCTCGATATCCGCCTGGCTTGCGCCCACGGCCTCGTTCTCGCCTGTCACGCCATGGGGCAGCGCATCCAGGCTCTCGGCCGGATGAAACACGGCGGCTGTGCCGATCCTTTCGCCCAACCCGTCGCGCAAGACCACGACCCGCGTGATCGCCTTCATCTCGTGGCCCAGCTTGTGCCGTGCCCTCACCATTGCCCCGTGGCTGGTTCGCGAATTCGCGCCGGGCTGAAGGGCACCATGGCTTGCACTGCCTGGCGCCAACGGCTCAATCGCTTCGGGAATCGCCTGCCCCACCAGGTCGACGCCCGCATATCCCGTGATCGCCTCAGCGGCATGGTTCCAGAACAATACCTCGCCCTGCATGCCGAACAGCGCGATGCCGGCCGGAAGACTGTCCAGCGCGGATTCAAGCAGCTCCGTACGATCCCGCATCCACGCTCCTTCCTGAACGATTGCCCTATCCGCTGAGTCCGGCCTGTCCGGCCCGGCCGCACGGCCGTTTCAAACCTAAGAGACTGGAAATCCCATGTACCCCGTTCATCGGCACAAGGTAGGTCAACTTCATTGCCCTGTGCCGCAATGCGAGGGTTGGAATTCACTTATCTGGTCGCCACTGTGGAAATCTGCGCCTGGGCAGAAACGCGCACCAGCGACTCGATGCGCGGATTCCCGGATCATCGATCAAAATGAGCAATACAGATCAGACCGCCGGCCTGAATCCAGGCGATGATGGACAGAGATTTATCGCATTTCCGATGAATCCCGGGGAAGTCTATTTCGCCCTCCCACGCCTTCTCCTCCGACGCGCCTTGGCTGCTTCCCGGGCATAAACCGTCTACTGCAAGCCAACCGCCCGCAATGAGGTAGTTTCCCGATGAGCGTCGCCACAAACCCCGCATTTGATCCCGAAGCATTTCTTGCCAATGCCGGCCTGGGCCGAAGAATCGTTGACTTAAAGGGAAAGGAAACCTTTTTCTCGCAAGGAGATGCGACCGATTCCGTCTTCTACCTGCAGAAGGGCCGGGCGCGGCTCACCGTGGTTTCGCAGAACGGCAAAGAGGCTACCATCACCCTGCTTTCCGCCGGCGACTTTGTCGGAGAAGAGTGCATCGCTGCCGTGCCGGGTTTGCGCCTGGCCACAGCCACGGCCGTGAACAACTGCTCCGCGCTCAAGATCGGCCGGGATGAGATGATTCGCGTAATGCATGAGGAGCCCGCATTTGCCGATCTCTTCATGAAGTTTCTGCTCGCCCGCAGCATGAGGACCCAGGCCGACCTTGTCGATCAGCTCTTCAATTCAAGCGAGAAGCGCCTGGCGCGAATTCTGCTGCTGATGGCGGAGTTTGGCAAGCCCGGCGGACCCGAGACCTTTATTCCTCCCATTACCCAGGAGACGCTCGCGGACATGATCGGCACCACCCGATCCCGCGTCAGCTTCTTCATGAATCGCTTTCGCAAGCTTGGCTTCATCAGCTACAACGGCCGCATCCAGGTCCACAAGTCCCTGCTCAATGTCGTCCTGCTCGATCAACTGCCCGACCACAACGCCGCCAAGCCGCCGATTACGCCCATACCGCGGAACTAATAGCTCCGCACCCACTCCAGAATCGAGCGCACTGCAATCCCGCTCGGTCCCTTGGCGATGTATGGCCGTGAATCCTCCACCCAGGCCATGCCCGCAATGTCGAGGTGAATCCAGGGCGTGTCTTCGGCGAACACCTTCAGGAACTCGGCAGCCGTGATCGCGCCGCCCCACCGGCCTCCGGTATTCTTGATGTCGCCGATGTCGCTTTTGATCATCTCGGCGTACTCCTCGCCCAGGGGCAGCCGCCAGAACTTCTCGCCCGAAACCTCAAGGGCCGACTCAAACTTCCCGTAAGTCTCGTCGTCGTTTGAAAACGCCCCGGCATTCACCATGCCCAACGCCACCTTGCACGCGCCGGTCAGGGTGGCTGCGTCGATCAGGTGGGTCGCGCCCAGTTGGCGCGCGTACGCCAGGCCGTCAGCCAGCACCAGCCGGCCCTCGGCATCCGTGTTGATAATCTCGATGGTCTTGCCCGACATCGCGGTCTGCACGTCGCCCGGCTTTTGCGCCTTGCCGTCGGGCATGTTTTCCGCCGCGCATACGATGCCGATTACCCGCACCTTCGGCTTCAGCAGCGCAATCGCGCGCATGGCCCCGAGCATGGCCGCCCCTCCCGCCATGTCGTACTTCATCTGCTCCATTTTGTCGGCCGGCTTGATCGAGATACCGCCAGTATCGAAGGTGATGCCCTTCCCCACCAAGCCAAGCACCGGCCCACCCTTTAAACCCTCCGGCTCGTAGCGCAGCACGATCAGCGCAGGCGGCTCTTCCGATCCCTGCGAGACGCTCCAGAAAGCGCCCATCTTCAGCTCGTGCAGCTTCTCGGTGGAGTACACCTCCGCTTTCAGCCCCACCTCGGCGGCCATCTTGGCCGCGCGTTGACCCAGAATCGTCGGGGTCAGCTTGTTGCCCGGCTCGTTGACCAGCGAGCGGGTGAAGTTCTGGCTCTCGCCCACAATCACGCCCTCAGCAAACGCCGCTTCCAGGGCCTTCCTGTCCGCCTTTGGCGGGGCGGCCAGCGTGAAGGACTGCACGCTCTGGTCCTTGCGGTCGCTGCGATAGATGTCGGGGTCGAAGTCGCCCACATAAGCGCCCTCCATGGCAGTCCGCGCGCAGCGTTCCACCGGCAACTGGGCAGAATCAGCGGCCGCCTGAGGCAGCGCAAACACCAGCTCCCGGATGCCGCGCGGCTTTGTGAACCGGACAGCAGTTCCAGCAGCGTGGCGCACACCGTGCGCCGTGACCTTGGCCAGCTTGCCGAGGCCGACGATCAACAACCGCTTGGCGGCCAGGCTGGCCGGCGCGTGCAGTAGTAGTGCTTCGTTGGCGCCCGCCTTGTACTCCTCGCTCCCAAGCACGGTAGCCGCAGCCGCCTGTATCGCATGGTCGGCGGTCAGCAGCATGGGCTCGGGCTTGGCTTCCGGCCCTTTGCCGGTTTGTGCGTCGGCGGCCAGTACGGCCAGCAGTTCAGTCTTGATTTGGGAGAGATTCGCAAAGCTCAGTTCGGTCCGCATAGTGCCTATTCTTTCATCGAATCCGAGGCTTATGGCAAATAGCGCATTCCTTGGCAAGGGATTGCAGGGAGATTTTAAGATATGTCTCGTTTCTAATAATTGTCATAACATAGTATTTGACATTCTAATAATATATGCCATTATATCAATTAAGGTCGCTATGAACACAAATGTCAATGAATCGCATCCTGTCAAAGCGCGCCTGAATAACAACGGCCGCATTGTCATTCCTGCCGAGATTCGCCACCAGATGGGCCTGGAGCCCGGAGATACGGTTCTTTTGAGCGTCGAGGGCAATGTGCTCAAGGTCGAATCCCATCGGGCCAGAATTCGCAAGGTGCAGGAGAGCATGCGGCAGTTCATTCCGGCCGGCAGCGGCCTTTCCGGGGAGCTGATCTCCGATCGGCGCGAAGAGGCACGGCAGGAGATGGAGGAGTGGCTTGGATAAGGTCGCGGTTCTCGACGCATCCGCTTTCATGGCCTTGCTGCGCGGCGAGTCCGGGGCTGACACGGTGGCCGCCTGCCTGCCATGGGCCGTGATCAGCGCGGTCAATCAGGCCGAGGTGCAAGCCAAGCTCGTCTCCGCTGGAATGGAGGAACAGGCCGCCTGGTGGCATATCGCCGAGGTCAAGTGCGAATCGGCCCCCTTTGACGAAGATCAGGCGCGGATTGCAGGCGATCTGGTAAAGATCACGCGCCCCTACGGCCTTTCCCTCGGCGACCGCGCCTGCCTGGCACTCGCCATCCAGCGCCGGGCCACGGTTTACACCGCCGACCCCGCCTGGAAGAATCTCAATCTGGGTATCGAAGTTGAAGTGATCCGCTGAGCCGCAGGCCGGCCCGGCAGGCTACCGCCCCGTCCGGTGCTTGCTGGCGTTCACCGCTGCCCGCGCCTCCCGGTCGGCTTCCCGGCGGCGTTCCGTCTCGCGCTTATCCCAGTCCTGTTTGCCTTTGGCCACCGCCAGCTCGCACTTCACCCGCCCGTTGCGGAAATAAAGCCGGGTGGGGATGAGCGTGTGGCCTTTGATCTGCGTCTTGGACAGTAGCTTGCGAACCTCATCCCGGTGCAGCAGCAGTTTGCGGGTGCGGGTGGCATCGTGATTGGCGATGTTCCCGTGGGAATAAGGTCCAATATGCACGTTGAGCAAAAACGCCTCGCCATTCTGGATGAGGCCGTAGGAGTCCTTGAGGTTGGCCTGGCCCTCGCGGATGGACTTGACCTCGGTCCCGCGCAGGGCTACGCCGGCTTCAAATCTCTCCAGGAGAAAGTAGTTGTGGCTGGCGGCGCGATTGTGCGCCGCGTCCCGCTCGCCGCTGGCCACCGGGTCGCGCGGCCGCACCGGCTTTTTGGGACCGGTGGTGTCCTTGGCGACAATCTCGTGGCTGGTTTGGCGGGCCATCGGCAAGAATCCTCGAATCTTCATCCTAGCATCGGCGATGGTTTCACCCATACTGCTGTGGGGCTTTGCTAAAATGAGGGATCGTTGGTGGAAGGAAATCGCTGTTAAGCTCTGTGTAACGTTGTGCGTCCGGGGCAGCCAAGGCAGCCCGCACTGGTCCGTTTTTTCAGCCCGACCTTTTAAGACGCCTGGGAGTTCGATGAACCGCCGCACTCAAACTCCGGCTTCACCCGGATTCGTCTTTTCAAAGGCCGTCTCGAGGATTGCGCTCGTTGCCGTGCTGGCCGTCTTTGGCCTGACCAGCGCCGGACTCCACGCCCAATCGGCCAGTTCCCTGTTCAAGCGCGGCCAGGAGGCCGAGGCTCGCCAGGACTACGACGCCGCCTTCGACTACTTCCAGAAGGCCAACGCCAAAAGCCCCAAGGATCTGAGCTACCGCACCGCACTCTACCGGGTGCGGGTCTCCGCCTCAGCCATGCACCTCACCAAGGGACGAAAGCTGCTGCAGTCCGGCGACGAGCAGGGTGCGCTGGCAGAGTTCATGCATGCCTCGGAGATCGACCCTGGCAATGAAGCCGCACAGCAAGAGATCGCCCGGTTACGTCAGAAGAATGGCCAGGCAGCGCCTCAGCCCGAGGTTGCCCTGCCCGAACCGGCCGGCGAACAGCAGGAGATTGACTCCATTGGCGCTCCGGCCGAACTCAAGCCGCTCTCCAACGAGCCGCTTACCCTGCGCATGACTGAAGATGCCAAAGTGATCTACCAGGCTATCGGCAAGGCCGCCGGCGTCAATGTTCTCTTTGATCCGGACTACAACTCCAAGCGCATCCAGGTGGACCTGAACAATGTGTCGCTGCTCGACGCGTTGCGCATCGTGAGTACCATGTCCGGCACCTTCTGGCGTCCGGTCACCTCCAACACGATCTTTGTCGCCCAGAATACCCGCATCAAGCGCACCGAACTGGATGAGCAGGCCGTCCAGACCTTCTACTTGAGCAACGCGTGGCAGCAGAACGACCTGAACGACGTGCAGACCGCCTTGCGCAACGTGCTGACCAGCGCCAAAATCTTCGGCGTGTCCAGCCAGAATGCCATCGTGATGCGGGGAACGCCCGATGAGCTG
>Ga0326728_10019788_pt1 | contig 12984 bp, 9 predicted proteins | sample MB3enrmetagenome_FD_207602 | JGI IMG/M metagenome (GOLD analysis project Ga0326728, IMG submission 207602) | Lab enriched peat soil microbial communities from McLean, Ithaca, NY, United States - MB31MN | ecosystem: Environmental > Terrestrial > Soil > Wetlands > Peat | place: USA: New York...
TGTCGATGACCCCGGCCGAGGAGCCCTTCGCGGGCCAGCGCGCCTCGCCCAGGTAATCGATGCCGGTCCACATAAAGTCGCCGGCCACGTAGTCGTAAGTCCGGACGAACTTCCACAACTGCTCGACGTCGATGTTGCGGCCCCTGCCGATCGCGCCATAGTCTCCCCGGACGCCGCCCATCGACCCGCTTACCGTGCCAATCACGCGCCGTTGTGGAAACGCCTGCCGGTCGATGCTGTAATACTTCTCGAGGCGGTCGCGCCAGCGGTCCACATAGTTGTAGCCCACCACGTCGAGCAGCGCCAGAAACTCCGGCCGGGCGGTGTTCCTGGCGGGCTCCGAGGCAATGTTGTCGCAACCCGCCGTCACCAGGCGGGTGGGGTCTTCGGTATGAAAAACCGCCAGCAGTTTGCGCAGCGTATCCGCGCCGTTGGGAGCGGACTGGTCGCCGATTTCATTGCCCGCGCTCCACAATACGACCGAGGGATGGTTGCGGTCGCGATGGACGAAGTTCGTCACGTCGCGCTCGTACCATTCGTCGAAGTAGTTGCTGTACCCGTTGGGGCCGATCTGGCCTTTGGGCACCTTCCACTCGTCGAAGGCCTCATTCATGACCAGGAATCCCATGCGGTCGCACAGATCCAGAAACTCCTCCGCATAGGGATTGTGGCTGGTGCGGATGGCATTGCAGCCCATCTCGCGCAGAAGCTCCAGGCGCCGCTCCCAGACCCGCTCGGGCACGGCGGCGCCCACGCAACCAGCGTCGTGGTGTATGCACACGCCGTTCAGCTTGACGTGCTCGCCGTTGAGCAGGAATCCCTTGTCAGCGTCGAAAACGGCTTCGCGGATGCCGATGGGCGTATCGTATTGGTCCACCACCTGGTCTTGTTGGCGCACCGTGCTGCGGACTTTGTACAGGTACGGATTGGCCACCGACCAGAGGTTGGGCTTCGCCATCGTCAACTGCTGTACGAACTCGTAAACGCCCGCGGCCGCAACCTCCTGGACCGCCTCCGCGGACTGGACCGTCTTGCCGTCCTGGTCGAGTATGCTGGTCGCGAGCGTGCATCGTGCGGCGCTTTTGCCGTCGTTGCGGACCCTGGTCTCGATCTGCACCGTGGCCGCCTCTTTGGAGACGTGCGGCGAGGTCACGAACGTGCCCCAATATGCGACGTGCACCGGGTTGGTAACCAGCAGCCACGTGCGCCGGTAGATGCCCGATCCCGAATACCAGCGGCAGTTGGTCTGGTGGGAGTTGTCCACCTTGACCGCGACGACGTTATCGCGGCCGAAATTGAGGTAAGGCGTGAGGTCGTAGGAAAACGGAATGTAGCCGTAGGGACGCTTGCCGAGATACTGGCCGTTGATCCACACCTCGCTGTTTTCGTAGATGCCGCCGACCTCGATGGTGACCATCCGGCCGCGGTACGCTTCGGGCAGAGGGAAGCGCTTGCGGTACCAGCCGATGCCCGCCGGCAAGCTGGCCTGGGCCGGTTCATTTTGGCTGAACGGGCCTTCGATGCTCCAGTCGTGAGGAAGGTCCACGCTTCTCCAGGGCGTGTCCGTGAAATCCGGCTGTTGCGCGCCGGGCGCGTCGCCCTTGAAGAATTTCCAGCCGAAGTCGAAGCTGTCTCTGGTGCGCGGCGCGGAGTTCTCGGCCGCTGGCTGCGCCTGGGCCGTCGCGGCCAGCGCCGCCGCACCGGCTGTCTGCCTCAGCAGACTGCGCCGGCTCAAGGTTTGGACTGATTCGTGATTCATGGTGTTTCTCTCAATGTTGAGTATAGCCGCAGGCTCGCGGTTCCCTCGCGATCTGGGCAAGCTAAAGCATGCCCTACCTTGCCTCGGTAGGGCATGCTTTAGCTTGCCCTTTGCTTATGCTAAAACGAATATTCCGGATCGATTCCCATGCCAAAAACCACAGTCACTTTCGGTGAGATCATGTTGCGGCTCGCGCCGCCGGGGTTCGAGCGGTTCTTGCAGACCCCCCAATTCGTAGCCACTTTCGGCGGTGGCGAAGCCAACGTAGCCGTCGCGCTGGCGTCCTTCGGTCTGCCGGCTGCGTATGTAACCGTGCTGCCGGATAAGCACCCCATCGCCGACGCCGCCATCGCCGAGTTGCGGCGTATGGGCGTGGACACCTCGAAGATCGTGCGCGGCAAGGGGCGCGTAGGCATCTACTACCTGGAGGCCGGCGCGAATCAGCGTGCCTCGAAGGTGGTCTACGACCGCGGCCAGAGCGCCATCGCCCTCGCCAAGCCTGGCGATATCGACTGGGACCGCGCGTTCCAGGACGCGGGCTGGTTTCACATCACCGGCATCACCCCGGCCATCAGCGGCTCGGCCGCCGACCTGGCGCTCGAATCCGTGCGAAGGGCGCGCGAGAAAGGCCTCACGGTTTCCTGCGACCTCAACTATCGCAAGAATTTGTGGAAGTGGGGAAAGCCGGCGGTGGAGGTGATGCGCGAGCTGGTGAAATACGTGGATGTCGTCATCGCCAACGAAGAAGACGTGCAAATGACGCTGGGCATCCAGGCCGAAGTGGACGTCGACTCGGGCTCGCTCGACAGCGCGCCGTACCAGAAGCTCACCGGCAAGGTGCTCGAGGAGTACCCCAACCTGAAGGCCATTGCCATCACGCTGCGGGAATCCAAGAGCGCCTCGCACAACGGCTGGTCGGCGTGCCTGAACGACCGCCAGGGATTCCTGGTGAGCCGGCATTACGACATCACCCACATTGTGGACCGCGTGGGCGGCGGCGACAGCTTCGCCGGAGGCCTGATTTACGGTTTCCTGGAGCTGGCGACACACCAGGAAGCGCTCGAGTTCGCGGTGGCGGCGAGTTGCCTGAAGCACTCCGTTCCCGGCGACTTCAACCGCACTACCGTGGACGAGGTGAACGCGCTGCTCAAGAGCGGCGGGTCGGGAAGGGTGCAGCGGTAGGGCGGCCTTGCCTCAAACCGGAATCAGAAACAGACGCAGGAAGAACCGCAAACATTGCCCCAACCCATAAGACCGGCCTTCCTGGTCGAAAATCTCCAGCAGACCGAAAAACAACAGCACTCCCGCTGTCGCGAGCGCCCGCCGCCACCACGGCGCATCGCCGCCCAAGCGCTGTTTGCCGTGGCCGCGCAACTGCGAGATCCCGATCCCCAACCCCAGTACGGTGGCGTAAAAGCCATAAACCTGGAATCCCGCCAGCGCCCGCCACAAGCCCATCCCGGCGACGTACCGGTAATCGCGCAAAAAGTGATAGACCATGTTTCCCGCGGTAGCCGCCGCCATGGTCGCGGCCAACATGCGGAACCGGCCGTGCTGTTTGAAATACCGCGTGAACACCGGGAAAAAGAAGAAGGTCACCAGCAGCTCTTTGAAGTAGTAGTAGTAGCGGTTCCAGAATTCCGCCAACGTCCGGGCCTCCAGCGGCCGGTAGGTATTTCGCAGCGCGTAGAATCCGGCCATTCGGCAGCAGGCGATGACCAGACTGCCATTCACTGTCAGCTCCAGAATGGCCTCCGCGAAATGCGCGATCACGCTCGCCCAGGCAAGGTGGACCGGCACGGTCGCGAGTCGCAGCGCTGCCTCCAGCCTGGGGACCCCCAGACTCGGCGCGTGCAGCGCCCCGCCATAGACGAATACCTGCAGCAAACGCAGCGCAACCCGCAGAATCAAGCCCCAGACGAGGAGCTTGATCGCCTTTAATTGGACAATGCTCAGGTCCTGGGGATCTCGCGCCTCGATCTTGCGCAGATTGGCGGCCCCTTTCGCATACGGCACGTTCGTGCCGCCCCAAAAAGGCTGCAGCGTGCCGAACTGCAATATGGCGCCATCGGGCGTCTTGGCCGAAGCGTCTTTCAGGGCGTATGCGAAATACCAGAGGTACGGCGCGGTCACCGCAATCGCACACCACATCAGCAGGCGCGTCACGCCGCCGAGAGGCAACAACCCCGCCGCTGCCAGCATCGCGGCATAGCCCGCCACCAGGCACAGCACGGGCCGCCGCGCCGCGAACGAAACGCGCCGCGCGCGCACATAGTGGAAGAAGGCCGCAAGCGCGCCAAACACCGCCGCGAGGCTAGAGAAAACCAGCACCGCGAGGAGCCAGTCCGTCCTTTGCCCCTCGGCCTTCGCGAGCGCACGCAGGAAGGCCCAGTTCAGCCAGGTGGAATGAAAAAACAGCCAGTACAGCGCAACCATGCTGGCGAGCAGCCGCCGCCGCGCCGGAAAACACGCCATCAGCGCGATGGCCGCCGCGATCTCAATCCACGAATCCGCGCCGTAGACGAAAAGCCCTGCGGCGAAAGCCGCGATCAGCGCCGCCTTCCCCAGCGCCGTCTGGCCGAAACTCACCAGCCGCGGATTGGCATCGATCTGCGGGACGATCTTCATGATGGCGCACAGGTGTACTTCCACATCTTCGATATCTGCGCGGATTTCTCGCCCGGCACGGTCTTCAGTCCCGTTGAGCGGGTGAGCTTTTCCCGCTCTCCTCGACCAGTTGGACGATGGTCACAATACTCTCGAATCGGTCCTCATCGAATCCGATGTCTCCAAAATCCAGGCCGTACCGGCTCTCAAGGAAGGTGACGATGTCGATGGTATCGACTGAATCGAGCAGCCCGCTCGCCACCAGCGAAGTGTCATCGCCAAGGTCCACGAATGTGCCCTTGCGCCGGAGCAGGCCGCTCACAAATTCCCGAACTTCATCGTGTAGTGACATCCTGTTTGCCGGTCTTATCCGGTTATCTCCCGTTCCAGCAAGTCGACCAGCGCCCTCCGGTCGATCTTGCCATTCTCTGTGAGCGGTATCGCCTGGAGCCTTCGTACCATGTACGGCACCGCGTAAGGCGGGAGGCGCTTCATCAGGGTCTCCCGGATTCCCTGGGCGGAAGCTCCCGGTGCGCAGTGGAACGCGACCAGGCCGCGTGCGGAACCGTGATCCAGCGGCCAGGCGACGGTGGCCACCGAATCGGAGCCACAGACTTCCGCGAGGTGCGCCTCCACCTCGCCGAGCTCGACGCGATGCCCGCGGATCTTCACCTGATTGTCGACCCGTCCCAGGTGATGGTAAAGCCCGGTTTCGTCCACGTAAACCAGGTCGCCGGTTCGGTACCAGACCTTGCCGCCGATTACGGGAAAGCGCGCGGCCGTGCGTTCGGGATCCTGGAAATAGCCCTTGGCCACCTGCGGCCCGGCGAGCGCCAACTCTCCCTGCCGGCCGGGCGGGAGTGGCGTCGACGCCTCATCGAATACCGCCGCGTCGAAGCCCGGCAGGGGTGTGCCGATCGCCACCAGGCCGCGGTTCGGCGTGACATGGGGCGGGTCCGTCAGACGCTCCAGGGTGCTGAATACGCAGCACTCGGTATGTCCGCAGATATTGTCAACCAGGCTGTGGGGCGCCGCTCGCTGCCATGCCAAAGCCGAGCGCAGCGGCAGGGGCTCCCCGGAGAAAATACTGATCCGCAAGGAAGGCATGGATCCAGGCTGGAGCATCCGCATCTGTTCCATAAAGACAGCCGTGGACGGTACCGAGGTCCAGACCGTGAGCGCCCGCTCCTGAATGAACTTCAACGGCGCCATCAACTGCGAGGCCGGCACGGCGTTGAGGGAAGCGCCTGCGTTCCAGGCCGTAAACATGTCGTGGACAGACCCGTCGAAGCTCAGGTTATAGGCTTTGGAAAAGCGATCTTCCGGACTGAATTCGTAGATCCGCTGCAGGGTATCCACCAGGTGGATGACCGCCCGATTGGGGACCAGTACGCCCTTGGGCACGCCGGTGCTTCCCGAAGTGAAGATCATGTACGCGGTGTCTTCCGCCCCTACTTCGCGCGGCCGGCCGCCGGGGACGTGCGGCGGCAACTCGGCGAGGCTCGTCAAAACGCGAGCCGGCGCCACTGCCCGCGCCCGCCCGGTCAGAGCCTTCATTCCGGCAGCGTCCACCACCAAAGCGACCGGCTTGACGATGTCGATCAATTGCGCCAGGCGTTCCTCCGGAAGCTTCGGGTTCAGCGGAACGTATGCATCCCCCGCCCAGCACGTTCCCAGTACGCCGGCATAAGCCGTCACACTTCGGGACGCCAGGATGCCGACAAACCCCGGCGCGCGTGCCGGTCCCGCGGTCAGCCAGCCGGCGATCCGCTGCGCCAGAGAGGACAACTCGGCATACGTAACATCGACACCGCCAGCATGAACCGCCAGCCTCGATGCATCGGCCTTGGAGTGCTCAAAGACTCGATTCGATAGATTATAATGCCGGACTTCCATCTCGGCCTCCTGGCCACCAGCCATAACATATCCTAACTCTAATATCGGAGCCGTTCTTCCGGTCTGTTCTCACCCGAGCGACTCCCGTGGCGATGGAAAGCCGATACGAGATTTGCCTTCATCGTCCCCGAATTCCACCCCACAGGCTGTGCGGGTCCGCCCCGATCAAATACATCTCCACCGGCGCGAAGTCGTCCGTCAAAATCGTGGTCTCCGTCTCTAGAGGGCGGGTTAGCCGGTGCGCCAGGTATCGCTGCATCTCCGGGTCTTGGGAGGTCCACTCCGGCTCAGCCGCGGTCTTGAACGCCGCCAGGATGACGTTTTGCAGTTGATCCGTCCGGCGGGAGAAGACCTGAAACAGCTCGACCCGCGGGAAGACGGTCCGGTAAGTGGCAACCTCGGCGCGCAGAAACCGGGCCCGCGGCCCCTCGACCGGCGAGAGGATGTTCATGAGCACGATACCCTCCGGCCCGAGCGTGTCATGGATACTCCGCGCGGCCTCCTGGGTCGTCATGTGGAACGGAATGAACGTCGCCGATCCGAAAACGTCCACGTAGACCACGTCGTACCTTCGCGCCGTCTGGTTCAGAAACACGCGCGCGTCAGTGGTGACGATGGACAACCGCGGATTCGGCGTCAGACCGAAGTACTGGTTGGCGATATCGACGAATTCCGGATCGATCTCGACGATGTCGAGGGAGCCGCTCGGGTTTCGCCGGAAGAAATCCTTGGCGTAAGTGAACGTGCCCCCGCCCAGCAGTAGATGGCGGCGTGCGGCGGGCTGGAAGTGCCCCGCCAGCCGGAAGTACTTCAGGTACTCCAGCACGAGATCGTCATCCTTGTCGCGAAACACGGACGACAGGCGGAAGTACCGGTCGATGTACAGATTGCGCACCGGGCGCCCGGTTGGCGCATCGGTAGCGTCATAAACCATGGCGTGGTTATAGTGGGTATCGGTCTCGTACACGAGCTTCCCTGGGACGATGGCAACGGAAGTTGAGGGCGCGGCGAGCGCGCACAGCAGCACCACGGCCGCGGCCGCCGCCCGCGTGCGCAGGAACCCCGCCCTCGAAGCCAGGGCCGACGCGCCCAGCAGCAGCGCCGCGATTGAATAAAGGATGGCGGTGCTCCCGATCAGCGCCAGCAGGATAAACCCCGCGCCAAACGTCCCTACGATGCTGCCGATCGTGGAAATCGCATAGAGCCGCCCCACCGTCTCCCCCGACGACCCAACCTCCCTCATCTTCAGCCGGACGACGTAGGGCGCCACCATTGCCAGCACGAACGACACCGGTGCGAACAAGACCACCTCGGCGGCGATGGTCGCCAGCCGGATATCCGCAATGTGGATGGCGGCATTGAGGCAGGGATTCTTGATGACGGCGATCAATGCCGTTAGCGCGGCCCCACCCGCCAGAATCGCTGAAAGCGTTTTGAACGACGGGGTCTTATCGGCCACCCGTCCCCCTTTCCAGTAACCCAGGCTCAAAGCCGCCAGGATGACTCCGATCAGGCTGGTCCACACCACGATGGAGTTCCCGAAATAGGGCGACATGATTCGCGAAGCCACGATTTCAATCGCCATGATGGACGCGCCCGATAGGAACGCGATCGCTTCGAGGGAGTAGTTCATATACTAATACTCTAAAGTACCCTCAGCCATATAGCATAGAAACCTGGCGAATTGAACCGGGCAGCCGGACAGCCCCGATCTCCGCTTTGGCGGAAGGTGCGGAAACTCAACGAAAGGAAGGATGCAGGCCGAGCGCTGTCGACGAAGAGAAGAAGGCGTCGCCAGCGCCGCCGATAGCAGGCACAGCTCCAGGTTTCGGATCGTGCCGGCCTCGGTGCTTGTTATCGCGCACCGAGACCGGCGCGCGCCTCAGCACTCCGTGCCGAAATCTTTTTCGAACGCTTCCACCAGCGCCGCGCCCCAATTGCTCTTGGTGGGCTTCATCAGGCCGGCGAAGAAACGCAGCACCGGCGGCTCCTCGTAGAAAGCGAGCCCGCCGATCAACTCCCGGTGGCCGTAGAGCCATTCCAGGCGGTCGGCTACGTACTGGTAGTGCGACATGGTGAACACGCGCCGCGGAACGGCCATGCGCAGCAGCTCCATGTCCGCCGGCACGTCGTTGCCTTGCGCATCCCGATCCATGGAAACCGAGCCGCGCTCCATGCCGCGGGCACCCGAAGCGATGTACATCGCGGCGGCCATGGCGCCGGCCGGGTACTCCGACTGCGGCACGTGATCGATGAACCGCATGGCGTCGACGTGGCAGGCGAGGCCACCGGCGGGCGTGACCACCGGCACTCCCTTCTCGAGCAACAGGCCCACCAAATACTTGATGGCGTCCGCCGACGCTCCGGCCACTTCCAGTTCCACCATCTCGCGCATCCCCACCGCCATGGCTTCGATTTCTTTCGACGACATGCCGCCATAGGTGTAAAACCCCTCGTAGAGCGGCAGCCACGGGCGGATGGCTTCGTCCAGGTCCTTGCGGTTGGTGGCGATGAAGCCGCCGCGCACGCTGCAGCTCTTGCGGCCCGACAGATAGGTCAGGTCCGCCACACTCGTCATTTCCCGCACGATGTCGCGAACCGAGACGTTCTCATAACCCGGCTCGCGCTGGTGGATGAAGTACGCGTTCTCGGAAATCAGGCTGGCGTCCAACACCAGGAAGATCCCCATCGGCTCGATGAGCGCCTTCACCTGCTTCATGTTTTCCAGCGAGAACGGCTGCCCGCCGATGAGGTTGGTGGTGGCCTCCATGCGCACGAACGACACGTTCGCGGCCCCGGCCTTCTCAATGGCGGCCTGCAGGCGCCCCAGGTCCATGTTCCCCTTGAAGGGGAAAGTGCTCGTGGCTTTCAGCGCCTCCGAGGTGTAGAGTTCCAGCACCTTGCCGCCGGCCAGGTCGAAATGGGCCTTGGTGGTGGTGAAGTGGTAGTTCATGGGCACTATGTGGCCGGGCTTCACGAAGGTCTTGGCCAGCAGGTGCTCGGCGGCGCGGCCCTGGTGCGTGGGAAGCAGGTACTTGTAGCCGAAGATATCCTGCACCGCGTCCGCCAGCTTGTAGAAGCTCTCCCCACCGGCGTACGCATCGTCGGACTGCATCATGGCCGCCAGTTGGTTGTCCGACATGGCGTTGGTGCCGCTATCGGTCAGCATGTCCACAAAGATGTCGCGGCTACGCAGTTGAAAGGTGTTATACCCCGCCGCTTCGATGGCCTTCAGGCGCTCGCGCGCCGGCGCCAGCCGCACTTTCTGCACGATGCGAACCTTGTGCATTTCAATCGGAATTTCAGTTCCATTGGATAAACGTATACTCATGGCCGCTCAGCTTTCGTTTGGATTTTAGAAATTTAGCTCAAAGGCAGGCACCCGCAATGGCAGCGTTCAGCGCGCCTTCTGGACATGGGAGTGGGCACTCCATCGTTATTGAGAGTAGCATTATGACGCGGCGGGTGGAAGGGATTTGCGATAATATAGCCTTTTGTGCTATATTTGCCTGAGGATAGCGGAATGACTGCCGGGCAGTGGAAAACCGGACGAGAGAAAGCGGGCTTGACCCAGGTTCTGGCGGCGCGCGTGCTGCGTGTGTCGCAGCCGTATCTGTCGCAACTCGAAACGGGGTTGAGGGTGGCCAGTGCCGATCTCGCGCGCCAGGCCGCAAAGCTGTATGAACTTCCGCCTACGGCGCTCCCTTTGCCTGAGTCGCTGGATGTTCGGGGGTCTCCGCCCGATGAACTTCAGCGACAGCTTGCCTCTCTCGGTTACCCCGGCTTCGAGCATGTTCGTTCCAAAGCGGTGAGCAATCCCGCTGAGGTGGTGCTCCACGCTGTGGTGATGCCGGATTTGGACACGCGCCTGGTTGAAGCCGTGCCCTGGGTCCTGAGCACGTACACCGATCTGAATTGGGAATGGCTGCGCGACCGCGCCAAATTGAATAACGCTCAAAACCGCCTGGGTTATCTGGTGCATCTCGCCGAGCAAACGGCACGCGCTTGGCCGGAGCGCCAAGGCGCGGTTCAGGTCCTGTCCCGATGGGAGAGAGAACTCGAAGAAGCCCGGCTCGCCCGTGAAGGAACGCTCTGCCGCGATTCCATGCCGGAGTCTGAGCGCACCTGGTTCAGGTCGAATCGTCCTGAAGCCGCAGTCCATTGGAGCCTGCTGACCGGGCTTACAGCCGGGCAGTTACCGTATGCCGCGCATTGAAGAGCCGCCGGAGCCATGGCGTTCCTTTTTCGCCGATGTGGACTCCCGCCTCAGCGAAGACGTTCAACTGCATTGCTGCGGTGGTTTCGTCGCGACTCAGCTCTACGGAATCGCCCGCACCACCAGCGACATCGACTTCCTGGATGTTGTGCCGAACGTGCGGAACGAGCTAATAGAGATCGGCGGCAAGGGCTCGGTCTTGCACCAAAAGCACAAAGTCTACCTGGACGCTGTCACCGTCGCCACGCCGCCCGAGAATTACGAGGAACGACTCGTGCCCATGTTCCCCGGTGCGTGGCGTCGCCTGCGGCTCTTCGCGCTTGAGGCCCATGATTTGGCTCTCTCCAAACTGGAACGGAACATCGAACGCGATCACGACGACGTGCAGCCGCTCGCACGTGCGGGCCATCTGAGAGCGGATGTTTTGAGCGAGCGCTATTACACCGAACTTCGTCCGAATCTGCTGGCCCACGAAGCCCGACACGACTTGACGCTCCGATTGCGGCTTGAATCCTATTTGCCGGTGTGATCCTCAAAGCCGCTCGCGCGCCGGTAGGGAATCGCGGCGGGGGTGGATGACATCTTGCATCTGGGCCCGGCAGCAGTGAAGGGGAAGTGATCCCTTACCAGACGTCAAGCTGGTGAGCGCGGCAGGAATCGAACCTGCAACCTAGTGATACAGAGTCGCCCAAACTGTCGCACGCACTGTTGATCGCGGTCGCTCGCCAATGCCCATAGCCCTGTATTTACTGGGTTTCCGGCGCTTGTGGTTGGCTCACTGTTGCTCACCGGGAATCGCAGAATTGCATCAGAGTCCCTGTCAAAGTCCCTGTAGCAGTCCCTGTGGTCGTGCTTGCTCGGATTGGCCGTCTAGCCCGCTGTTCGATTACCTCAAACGATTGAGTGCAAGCATTAGCGCCCTGGACGGGATCTCGATGAAGCTGGCCTCGATGGCAAAGGACCCGGAGACGTACAGTTGGAAGGAATACAGCACAGACCTGGATCGCTACGGGATGTTATGATGCGGGTCTATGCGCGACGTAAACGTAGGGATAGTGGGTCTGGGCAACATCGGTTCGGGCACGCTTAGAATTCTGGCGGAAAACGCCGATCAGATCGCTCTCAAACTCGGGTTTCATCTGCGGGTCGGCGCGGTCTGCGATCTCTTGATCGATTCCAAGCAGATTCCCGAATCGCTGGGACCCGTCTTCAAGACCAACGACTGGCGACGGTTGATCGAACATCCCGGCCTGGATATCGTAGTCGAACTGGTCGGCGGCACCACCGTCGCCGCCGAGGTGATCCATGCCGCCATCGCGGCCAAGAAGTCGGTCGTCACGGCGAATAAGGAATTGATGGCATTGAGCGGCCCTGAAATCTGGGAACGCGCCATCGGAGCCGGCACCAACGTCGCCATGGAGGCCAGCGTGGCAGGCGGGATTCCCATCCACACCGTGCTGAGGGAAGGCATCTCCGGCGACCGCGTGGTGGCGCTCTACGGCATCCTCAACGGCACCAGCAACTACATCCTCACCGAGATGGAGCAGCACGGCACGCCGCTCGAAACGGTGCTCGCCGAGGCGCAGCGGCTGGGATACGCCGAGGCCAATCCCAGCAACGATATCGATGGCTTCGACGCGCGCTCCAAGCTGGCCATTCTCTCCGCGCTGGCCTTCGGCGAGAAGATCACGCCGGGGGACATTTTCACCGAAGGGATTCGCCGCCTCTCGCCCATGGATTTCCAGTACGCCCACCGCCTCGGCCACACTATTCGATTGCTGTGCGCGGCGCGCCAGACGGCAGAGGGGTTGATCCTGTCGGTGCGTCCGGCCCTGATTCCCCAGACCGCCATTCTGGCCGGTGTGCGCGGCTCCTACAACGCCATCTGGGTGCAGGGAACCTACGGCGAGGACACGTTCTACTACGGCCGCGGCGCCGGTCCCAGACCCACCGGTGTGGCCGTGGTGAGCGACCTGATGCGGGTGGCCCGCGAGATTCTGAGCGGCAGCCCTACGCGCGTCTCGCCCTTCGCGCATCAGCGCCTGGGCCAATACCAGCCCATCCCCGTGACGCTCCAGACGCGTTCCTACTACGTGCGGTTCCGTGTCCGCGACCAGCCGGGCATCATCGCGGCGCTGTCGGGCATCCTCGCCGCGAAACGCATCGGCATCGAGGCCGTGCTCCAACTGCCGTACGAGAACAAGCTGGATCTGCCGTTCGTGATTACGCTCGAGCCCACCACCGAGGAATCCGTGCGCCAGGCCGCCGCGGAGATGTCCCAGCTCGACTTCCTGCTGGAACCGCCGTTGGTGCTGCCGATGGAGCCGCCGCTGTAGCGGGAGGAGCCGTGGGAAAGGTGTCCCAGGAGTTTCAGGTCTTTGTCAAGCCGGCCGGGGCCGTCTGCAATCTCGATTGCCAATACTGCTACTACCGGGACAAGCGCAGCCTCTATCCGGATACCGGCGCGCTCCGTATGCCCGAACCCCTGCTGGAAGAATACATCGTC
>Ga0326728_10019789_pt1 | contig 12984 bp, 8 predicted proteins | sample MB3enrmetagenome_FD_207602 | JGI IMG/M metagenome (GOLD analysis project Ga0326728, IMG submission 207602) | Lab enriched peat soil microbial communities from McLean, Ithaca, NY, United States - MB31MN | ecosystem: Environmental > Terrestrial > Soil > Wetlands > Peat | place: USA: New York...
TAAAGACCGCTTCAAACATGATCGCAAAGTGATACCAGTACTTCATCAAGTTCTTCATATAGGGAATCGAATCGAAGATAAAGGCCATGCCGACGGCGAGAGATACGGCGCCACCCGGCCTGCCCTCGATTTTTTCCTGAACCTCCGTGGCGAGCCTGCCGAGGTCTACGGTAGCCATACCAAGTTTGGCGAACTCCGCAGGCGCTGAGTTGATGGCGAAATAGTCCGCCGGAATAAGGACGCAGGCTGCGATCAGGGCCATAATGGCTACAAAGCCCTCTAAAAGCATGGCGCCGTAGCCGACAAATGGGATATCCTTTTCATCGCCGAGCATTTTGGGCGTTGTGCCTGTTGCAATGATAGCGTGAAAACCGGATATGGCGCCGCAGGCGATGGTGATAAAGACGAAGGGGAAGACATGGCCGGGGATGACGGGTCCGCCGCCGCCCGTAAACTGCGTGAGCGCCGGCATTTTTAGTTCGGGATGGACGAAAAGAATTCCAACCGCCAGCGTAGTGATGGTGGCTATCTTCAGATATGTTGACAGATAGTCTCGCGGCGCCAGAAGAAACCATACAGGCAGTACGGATGCAATGAATGCATAAAGAGGAATGACAATGGCAATCTGATGCTTGCTCAGCTTCAGATACTGGGCCAGCGTTGATGTCGGTTCGATTGCTCCTCCGAAGTAGATGGCCGCGGCGAGCAGGGCAACACCAAATATACTAGCCGTCTTAACGTCGCCGGGGCGAATCTTGTGCATCCAAAGACCCATCAAAATAGCGATTGGGATGGTGGCGCCCACGACGAAGACGCCCCAGAAGCTTTCAAAAAGGGCGTTCAGAACGGCAATCGACAGACCCGCCAGCGTGAGAATGAGAATAAAGAGAAAAGCAAATGATGCGACAATCCCGACCGCTTTGCTGACTTCGCTCTCGGCTATTTTGGCAAGGCTTTGCCCCTTGTGGCGTATGGAAGCAAAGAGGACCACCATATCATGGACCCCCCCTCCCAGAACGCAGCCGATAACGATCCAAAGGGCCCCGGGAAGAAAACCGAACTGCGCCGCCAATACCGGGCCGAGAAGAGGCCCCGCGGCGGCAATGGCGGCAAAATGGTGCCCAAATAGAACGAACTTATTTGTTTTCACATAATCGATGCCGTCCGCGCAGGTTTTTGCAGGTGTCGGCCGATCCGACCTTATCCCCAGAACCTTGTGCGCAATGAAGAGCCCATAAAACCTGTATGCGATAGCAAATATGCACAATGAAACAAACACCAGCGTCAGAGCATTCATCTAAAAAAAACCCTCCTTTCTTAGGCTTGTCACTGTTAAAAGAACTGTCGCAGTTTCAGGTCCCGGTGCGTTTGGTTGACAAACGTGTTGCGGAGAGAGGCAAACTTCCAGGTACCTTCATCATTGTAAAAGAACGGCTCGTTATCAAAGAGCAATATGGCTCGGATATAATATCCTGCAGGGAGACTCTCTACAAGGAATAAAGCGGAAGGCAAAGTCGAACAAAATTTGAGGCGACTCGCTTAGCACCCGTGACATCGAATTGACGGGAATAAATACTCCGGCACTCCGATCCGGCCTTTAACGGACGGGCTACGCTTTCTAATGCCCGGGTAAAATCTATGTCCGGTGCGACGAGAACCGTAACGTTTTCCTTTTAATTAATGTTTATAACAACTTATGTTAGGGTGAGCACCCTGGAAGGTCGTGGACTTGAACAGAAAAAGTGTTGCATACAACAGATGCGCTGCATGATTTATGTGTCACGTGCAACGCTTCAATCATCCCCAATAACAAGTTTTGGCAAGCTCCCTTAATTCTTGGAAATTTACCCGGGCATATTGATCCTGTCGGCAAGAGTGTATTCCAGGTCCATTTTTCAGCATATGCGAAGCAGGCAGCCTGGAACTACGAACTTTCTTCCAGTAGGCCGAGTGCTCTGAGTTGTTCCAACAGTTTCTGCTTTCCGATGGGCTTGGCCAGGTAGGCCGTACACTGTGAATCAAGAGCTTCCTTCATTTTCCCGGGATCGCTCAAGGCTGTCGTCATTATGATTTTGACGCCATCAGGTACTGCGATCCCGTCAGCACTTTCCATTTTTCGAATTTCTTTCAGCACCTGGAGCCCGTCCAGCCCTGGCATCATGATGTCCAGACATATCAAATCATATCTTCTGCCTTCCTTGGCTGCCAGACGAAAAGCAATTAGCGCCTCCCTTCCGCTGATAGCTGTATCGCACTCGCCGTACGGCTCAAGCATAAGCCGCATGAGTTTTGCGGCGACGGGGCCATCCTCAGTTATAAGTATCTTCATGAATTATCCCTACTCCTTTTAGTAGACAAGTACTTCTCACAGCAACATGGTGATCGGGAGTTCGGCCAGAATTGATGAACTCAATTATACCATTTCATATGGGAATGGGAATCCACCCGAGGGCGGACTCACGGTTCCAGGAGGCAAGCGATCTTCCCCATACCTGACGCGCCATGCCTTCACCACAGCATTTCATGCCCTTGAGGGACACCCCAAACCATGAAAAGGGCGCCTGACCGAGCCGTAGTCTAGCCCCTTGTCGGCGGCCTTTTCGTAGTATATGCCGCCCATCTTGTGGGCCGTAGCGGCAGCTTGCTCAGCCAGTGATAAGGCTTGTTCGACCTGGTTTTTGCCAAGGGCAATTTCGGCGCTAAGACTGGCGACTATGTCAGCAGAGTAGAGTTGCTCGTCAAGCTCCTGTTCAACTGCCTGACACTTTGTCGTGCTTTTCAGCGGCGGCATCGGCTCTCCCGTCTTGGGATTTCTACCTCTACGCGCCTGCTTTTAACGAAATCTTACGAAAAAGATCGAAAAAGAAAGATTTCAACCTGTGCTGTTTTTGCGAATGCCGGACAGGATTGACGGATGCCCTTGATTTTACAAGGGAAAGATTTCCCGCAAACTGTCCCTTCATTTCAGGTACTTAGATATTAGCGCAGCCTAACACCCACTTATCCCGATGTATTTTTTCCCCCACTTAGGTTTCGTGTTTCTCGCCCAAAACTGGGAAGATCAAATTTGACGAATCTATGTTTCAGCGGCATGAGACATTCAGGGGAGTCGAATTCGCCGGCTTGGGCTTGGCCACAGTAAAAGAAATCGCCGAACAGCACGCCGGGAGAGTATGTAGAGCCAGCCGCAAAAGGGGGAGTAACTTTCTCCATATCGATTTCGAGGGATCTGCCTTTTTCTTGAGCTCCTTGTCTGGCTTTTAGTGAAAAAAATCGGGCGCATCTAACGGCTTGCTCCTGCTGGCCGGAGTTTCTCCAGGTATCTCATCCTATCCGTAGGTTCTGATGATGAAAAGCAACAGAGGCCGCAAAGATCCCGAAGATCTCAGAACTCGAGCCGAGGAAAGCCTGAAATCCGAGCCCGGCAGACCGGGTAATACGCGCCTTGAAGAGGCAAACTCACTTCATGAACTGCGGGTGCATCAGATAGAGCTTGAGATGCAAAACGAAGAACTCCGGCGGGTGCAAAACGACCTGGAAATTTCCCGCTCACGATATGCCGACCTCTACGATTTTGCCCCTGTCGGCTACCTTACCCTGAATAGATACGGCCAAATCGTTGATCTCAACTTGACCGCGGCAAGGCAGCTTGGTATGGAGAGAGGGCGTTTGATTGAGAAGCACTTTCAATATTTCGTTCTCCAGCCTGATAAAAAGGAATTTCTCTCCCACCTCAACGCAATTTTTGATAACCGCGAAAGGCAGACTACTGAAGTAAGGTTGTCTTCGATAGGCGGCGGCCAATTCCATGCTCGGATCGAGAGCATATACGCGGAAAGGGACGAGGGCGCAGGGGAGTGCAGGACAAGTATGAGCGACGTCACTCTGCGCAAAAATGGTGAAAAGGCGCTGCGAAAGGCTCACCACGAACTGGAGCGAAGGGTAGAGGAGCGAACATCCGCACTGGGAAAAGCCAACGAAGAACTTCGGCAAATTCCCTCAAAGCTCATCTCCGTTCAGGAAGAAGAGAGGAAAAGGCTTTCTTCCGAACTCCACGACAGCATCGGACAGACTCTTGCTGCTGTTAAGTTTTGGGTAGAGATGGCCTTGAAGCTCAGGGATTCAGGTGACGGCAATGCTGCCTTGAACCACCTGGATCAATTTGTTCCGATCCTCCAGCACTCAATTGAGGAAACCAGAAGTATCTACATGGGTTTGCGGCCTTCGATGCTGGATAGCGTAGGGCTTTTGGCAACACTTGAGTGGTTGCGTCACGAATGCATGAAATTATATCCCGAACGCCACATTGAACTTGAGGTTGGAATTGCAGAAGAGGCAATCCCTAAAAACCTGAAGGTAAATATCTTTAGAATCGCCCAGGAGGCAATGAACAATATTGCCAAGCACAGCAAGGCGGAGTGGGTTGACATTTCGCTCTCAAAGAATGGAGGCGGAATCGAGTTGGCCGTTTCTGATGATGGTGTGGGCATGAATTTGGACATAATCATGCAGACCGTTACCGCTACAAGTCTTGGCCTTACGAGCATGAGAGAAAGGGCCGAATTGACCGGAGGAAGCTTCTTAATAGAGTCCACCCCCGGTGAAGGGACAACCATTCGAGCTTTCTGGCAAATTGAAGTTGAGGATCAACTTCAGAAAGGCAGTATCACCTAGAGGAGCAGGAGAGACGTGAAAAGACTCCGCTTCTTCTGCTCCTCAATTCTAAAGAATTAGCCATCCTTAAAGCGGGCCTGAATCCCGGATCGGTTTAGAGCCGCTCGCAATGACAAACCGTGACCTGTCCTCTCAGATGAGATTCTTGTATTCCGGCTTGTATACGTGGCGGCGAACGAACGCCTCCACGTCGGACGGTCGATCAACTCGTGCCAGTCCACTATCAAATACAAGTTTGGCGACCCGGGCCGCCGTCTTGATCTCGGTTTCGAGAATGTTCGCCTGCAACGGGTATATGAGCCCCTGCTTCAACAGTGCATCCGGCACTTGATCTGCGACTGCTACTGCGGCCTCGATGAACATCTCGTCGGTAACGCGCTTGGCCTGCGTGACATAGATGGCCATGCCAACTGCCGGAAAAATGAAGAAGTTGTTCGCTTGCCCCGGCAGAAAGGTCTTGCCGTCAAGATGTACTGGCGGAAACTGAACCCCGGCAGCATAGATCGCCCTTCCCTTCGACCACGTGTACGCCTGCTCGGGTGTGCACTCCGCATGCTCGGTCGGGTTCGACAACGCCAGGATAACAGGACGTTTGTTGATCAATGCCATTGCCTCGACAACGCGTTTCGTGAAGGCCCCACCGATCGTACTGACACCGATGATCGTCGTCGGCTTGATGCTTTGAATCGCAGCGACGAAGTCTTTTGCCGGCGCATGCTGATGTGCGTACGGCAACTGGAAATCCACGAGATCCGAACGGGTCGATTCGAGCAGACCGTTGACGTCGAACATGTGCACCCGTGACCGGGCGTCCTCGATTGTCAAGCCCTGGGCAACAAGAGCGGAACACAGCAGGTTGGCCAGACCGATAGCGGCCGAACCGGCGCCCAGGAACAGATACTTCTCGTCCTTCAGTTGCGTGCCCTTGATCCTGGTTGCGTTGATCATGCCGGCAAGTGTTATGCCGGCCGTACCCTGCACATCGTCGTTGTAGACACTGTACTTGTTGCGGTAGCGTTCGAGCAGATGGACAGCATCGACGCCGGTCCAGTCCTCGAAGTGAATGCAGCACTTCGGAAACACCTTCTGCACTGCCTCGACAAACTCGTCAACGAAGGAATAGAGATCGTCGGTGGAGGGACGAGTCCGGCGCAGACCCAGATACAGCGGATCGTTCAGATACTGTTCGTTATTGGTCCCTGCGTCCAGGTACATAGGCAGTAGTCCTTCGGGGGGTACTCCCGCCGCAGCGGTGTAGAGTTGAAGCTTGCCGATGGGAATTCCAATGCCGTTGGCGCCGAGGTCCCCCAAGCCAAGAATGCGTCCGCCATCCGTTACGCAGATGAATCTCACATCTTTGACGGGCCAGTTACGGAGCACTTCCTTCACATGTCCCCGGCGAGTGATAGGCAAATACATGCCCCTTGGACCGCGGAAGATGTGCCCGAACTTGAGACAGGCTTCCCCAATCGTCGGGTCATAGACGATGGGAAGAAATCGCGCCGGGTCGGACATGATCGTACGGTAGAAAAGGGTTTCATCGTGGTCGAGCAAATTTACGAGGTAAATGTAGCGATCGAGATCGGTGTTTTTGTGGCCGAGTTGCTGCATAACCCGGCGGAGCTGGAGATCCTCCGGCTCCGTCACATCCGGAACCAGCCCAACCAGCCCCAGCGCCTGACGCTCAGCTTCGGTGAAGCCTGTGGACTTATTAAGCGCCGGATCGTGCAGAAGGTCGATCCCGCGTTTGCTGACGTCAGTACAGAAATCCGGCATTGAATTTTTCTGTGCTGCTTTAGTGTTGGACATGCTTTTCTCCTTTCTTAATTCGTGGCAACGTAAGGCTTGACCATCTTCGCTGGATCGACGACGCGGTCGAACTCGTCTTCCGTCACGAAACCCAGCTTCAGCGCCGCAGCCTTTAGCGTGAGGTCGTTATCCATTGCGTAGTGTGCGATCTTTGATGCCTTGTCATAGCCGATGACGGGCGCGAGCGCCGTCACCAGCATGAGCGAACGCTCAACGTATTCGTTGATCTTCTTCAAATTGGGTTTCGTTCCCTCGATTAGGAATTTACGGAAATTCGTACAGCCGTCGGTCATGATCGTGATGGAATGGGTGACGTTGAAGATCATCAGCGGCTTGTACACATTCATCTCGAGATAACCGCCGGCGCCGCCGAAGCCCACGGCCACGTCGTTTGCCATCACCTGCACGGCGATCATCGTCAGGGCCTCGGCCTGGGTGGGGTTCACCTTGCCCGGCATGATCGAGGAGCCCGGCTCATTCGCCGGGATCACCAGTTCGGCGAACCCGGCCCGCGGGCCGCAGGACATCAGCCGGATGTCGTTGCCGATTTTGTAGAGTGACACGGCCAGCGTGCGTAGTGTGCCGGAAAGCTGAACCAGCGCGTCGTGTGCACCCTGCACCGTGAACTTGTTCGGCGCGCTGACAAACGGCAAGCCCGTGAGCCTGGCAATCTCAGCCACAGCCGCCTCCGCGAAACCGGGCGCCGAGTTAATGCCCGTGCCCACCGCCGTACCGCCCAGCGCCAGACGGTAAACCCCATCCAACGCGGCATCGATCCGCTCGATATCGTCTGCAAGCATCCCTGCATAGCCGGACCATTCCTGGCCGAGCGTCAGCGGCGTTGCATCCTGCATGTGAGTCCGGCCGATCTTGATAATATCTTTCCACTCCCCGGCCTTCGCCGCTATCGCATCTTGCAGCGACTGCACTGCCGGGATCAACCGCTGCTTCGCGTTGACCGCCGCTGCGATGCACATGGCTGAGGGAAACGAGTCGTTGGACGACTGTGCCATATTGACGTGATCGTTCGGGTGGACAGGCGTCTTGCTTCCAAGCGGCGTGCCGGCAAGCTGGCAGCAGCGATTGGAAATCACTTCGTTTACGTTCATGTTGAACTGCGTGCCGCTGCCGGTCATCCACACGTGCAGCGGAAACATATCATAATGTTGGCCCGCAAGGATCTCGTCGCAGACTTGAACGATCAGCTCGTATGGCGGGCCGGCGAGCCGCTTGCCATCATGGTTGGCGAAGGCGGCGGCTTTCTTCAAAATCGCGTAGGCGGTGATCATTTCGCGGGGAATCAAATCTCTGCCGATACTAAAATGTTCAAGCGAGCGCTGTGTTTGTGCACCCCAAAGCCTGTCGGCGGGAACATGAACTTCGCCGAGGCTATCAGTTTCTATTCGAGTGCCTGCCATTATGGTTTCCTCCAAATGTGCTGACAGCCGCTGGAAGATGCGCTTCGACGAAGTCCGCGTGAAGCAATGCATGGATCGGTGATTGCAGAAACGTAGGCATTTTTCGTTGCAACCGTTCTTTCGAATGCGCCGGGGGAATCCGAGGGTCCTTTTGAGTCGAAAAGATTGCAGCTCATATAAAAACCTTAACTACTGGAAAATACGAGAGCAAGTGGCTTCGTCGGACACAACTTACGGATTCTGGAGGACCGTAGGCGTGATTGTCCATCTATGACGCAAGGCAATTCAAGTTTTCAGCAGAAGAGAAGGTATTGGAACGGCCGGCCGGGCCAGGCCGACACAGCGGTCTCACAAGTCGCTGGTGCGGGCATGCGCAACGTAGGGTGGGCATGCTATTAGGGGCTGTTGCTCAAAGCATGCACACCAGAAAACAGGGTCTTCCGGTAAACGCGTTCCTGGACACTTTGCACGCGAAGACGCGAAGACGCGAAGAAAAAGCCTAAATGCCTCACCGGAAGTTGCGCAGGCAGTAGCGGGAGGTCGCCTCGCTCCAAATGCGGAGGGTGAGCTTGGAAGGGTGAGATTTTCACCCTTCGCTCTTCGCACTTCAAACTTCATTACCGTCTCCTGCTTGCTGCCGCTTTTTTCCTCCTTCTTTTTCTTCGCGTCTTCGCGTCTTCGCGTGAAAAATATTGGAGGTCCTTGTCTGCCGGATGGACCAGAAAACACCCTGGCGGTGAGAAAAACTCTCATTTCGTCATTCCGGCAGGGCTTTTGAGCCCGAATGACGGTTATGGAAATCTCTCGGTAAGTCAAAAATTATCGCGTATGGCGCTCATGGTCAGAAAGTGCATTCAGGCAACAGCCCCTATTATCATGCCCACCAAGCACATCCGGTGCATGAATGTCTGGTGGGCACGGAAAAACTGTGCCCACCCTGCACGGCTGCCCGTTTTGCCTCCATACCTTGTAGCGGCACTTTGGTTCTTAAACTACTTGGTGGGCGTTACGCTGTTGGATGAAGTTGAGGCCGGACCGTTCCCAACCTTGTTTCTGGCCGTTACGGTGAATGTATAGGAATCGCCGTTGGTCAGATGCTTGACGGTTATCGGGCTTTTCGCACCGTTGCCTCTTTGTCCTGCACTGGATGTCACGGTGTACGAGGTAATGCGGCTTCCACCGTTCGAGGCTGGAGCCGAGAAGCTGACCTTTGCATCGCCGTCGCCGGCTTCTGCAGTTCCGATTGTTGGCGCGTCGGGGACCGTAGCGGGAGTCACCTTGTTGGAGGGCTCTGACGCCTTGCCGGTCCAGGCCGCGTTGGTCGCCGTTACCCTGAATGTATAGGCAGTGCCGTTGGTCAGGCCCGACACGTTTATGGGGCTTCCCGCACCTGTGCCTGTGAGACCGCCGGGTTTCGATGTCACGGTGCAAACCGTTATCGGCCCCCCGCCATTTCGAGGCAGCTTAAAGCTCACCGTTGCCTGTGCGTTGCCGGCTTTTGCCGTTACGTCTGCCGGCTGCCCGGGAGCCGTTCGCGCTTGCGGACTAAAACTGGCCGTAACGGTGCAGGGCGCAATAATTTCCCCAGTCGTGTAGGTACTTCCCGAAAGACTTCCTCCGCATGTCCCGCCAACCGCAGCAGAGTACCCGGCATTGGGGGTAACTGTAAAAGTGGTTGTATTGCCGGGATTAACCGTCACCGCAGACGATGGACTGATGCTGCCGTTTGCGCCCGCGCTGGGACTAACCTGGTATATAGGAGTGGAAGTGGTAGTCACATGCACATAGTCCACGAGCATAGTTTGAGGAAGGGTGATGTTGTTTACTTCGCCTCCACCATTACCTCCGACCGCAGTGTTGATTATCAGGAACATAGGGGTGGACGGGACATATGATGTTTCCGTGCAGGTCGTCGTCCCGTCTATCTGCCACGTCACGCTCCCGGGAGCCCAGATCAGGGTGTAGGTATGCCAATTCTGCGATACGTCTGTCGTCGTTGCCGTGCAGCCGGGGTTTTCCTGGGTGTTGCCCGACATCGTGTGGATCTGCTGGTTTACGCTGGTGTGGTCCGAGTCCAGGATCTCGGTAATGTCGATTTCGTCCGAGCCGGGATATGGCCAATTGCAAAAGGCCGATACTTCTCCCGCGCTAGCCTGGCAGTCAGCTCCCAGGAGCCAGAAGGCAGGCCAGGGGCCGGTTCCACCTGGCAGCAATGCCCGAATTGTTACTGTCCCGTAGAGGAAATTAAAGGTGTTTGTCTGCGCCCGGCCGGAGGTGTAGCTCTGGCCTTCGACGGGTGGGTTCACATAGTCCGTGGTAATGTTCAGATACCCGCCGCTTTCCGTAACATTGGCGGGCAGGTAATACTGCAACTCGTTGTTCCCGTTTTGCAGGTATCCGTTAAACAGAGCCCACGCATTTGTATCAACCGATGAGCCATTGAACTCATCATCAAACTGATATTGAGCGCCGGCATCGATCGCAAAGAGACATATAAGAAAGAGAGCAAGGATAATTCGTCTCACGATTAGCCTCACAATTGTCCGGTTAAATCCACGTAGAATCTGCTGCCGTCATCAACTTAAGCCCGGATCGGTAAGCAGCGTTTCATCCTGCCGCCTCCATCCAAACCATCGAAATTTTTTCATGAAGGCTTGAAGCATTTGTTAAAAGTTAATTTACGCAGAACAGATTTGTAAATAGGTAGAACTAAGTACCTGGTATCTTCGTGACGGCACGGCTTGCCTCGACCGCAGATGGGCATTGCCCGGCAGATCTTATTCGCAGGTCCATAGAAGAATGTGGCAGGAAACCGGGCGCAGTGGTATAAGTGATGAATTACGAACTGAAGGACCGGCTTCGATGGGGCTTTCATTGTTGAAGCAGGGCTGAGGCTAAATATCCACAAATCAGCGTAGTCCGTTACAGCCTGCTCACTCCGTTGCTGCGGAATCAACTAAAAGGGGATGTAGTGAGTCGGCCCCACTTCGGGAAGAAGCCGCATGCGAGATCTTAGCAGTAAGGTAACTCAATTTTTTGAATTCTTCAGCACCCAAAGTCTGGGGCAAATGGCGAATTTTCTAAAAGAAGATGCCCGCCTTTTTTTTCCAAAGACTCAGCCGCTAATCGGCAAGGAAAGAATCCTCAAATTCTTTCAAATTCTTTTCCGCCAGTACCCTGAACTCACCTTTACGGTCGAGCACACCATTGCCCAACAGGATAAGGTCGCAGCCCACTGGAGAAACAGGGGAATCAACAGGAAAAATGAGCCCTATGAGAACGAGGGAGTGACCCTGTTTTTCTTCGAAGATGGGCTGGTCTCCCTAATGAGCGACTTTTTTAAAGATACCGGAAAGTTCTGACCACACCCGCAAGTCGGCCCCTGTCCATTGGGCCGGGCGATCGACAATGAGCCTGACCGGTCTCATTAGCCTCCGCGATGTAGGGTGGGCATGGTATTTTCATGCCCACCAACCGCTTCCGGCGCATTAAAAACTGGTGGGCACGGAAAAACTGTGCCCACCCTGGTACATGGCTGTACCCCCACCTTACATAGCTAAAAAGGCGCTTGTACGCTCTTGAATCCTCGGACACGATCTGAGTGCAGCCGCATCCCTGAACGCGGTCCCTCTTGGAATCTCCCCACCCACAACACTACAGGAGAAGTGTGCCGGCTCAATGCCGATCTTTTCGACGCACCGGATTGGGAGAGATATGACGCCACATAGACATCAGTATCTCATGTTCCTGATACGATCCTGCTCTTTCCTTTTGAAAATCACTTTTTGACGTTCAAGTTTTTTGATCGCAGTACCGTATGCTTTACAGACATGGGGCTCTCCAAAAGCTTTTGGAATCAGATTCCGAGGGGTTCCTCAGGACCTCCCGGTCAAATTTTGCGCGAATTCAAGTAGGAGCTGTTTATCCCTGGAGGAGAATGACGGATGCGTATCGGCAAATTCATGAGGCATACCCTGGGGCCGAGTTTGTTATTGATCCTCGCGTTAACGGCTCAGGCCGGATTTTGCGGTTATACGGCTGATTGCAACCAGGCTCCAACGTGGGAAACGGGTTCCTGGACAAAGGATGACTGTTTGGACTTTGAGAAGGCATGTGATGAGACAGCGAAGCCTGCAACGCCCGGTGAAACCTCCAACAGCCTGCTTGCGATTGTGCCGCCTCGCCAATATGCGGGGTCTTGGCCTGCAGACCCTATCAACAAGGCAAGGCTGCATGGAGGCAAGATAAGCTGGGAAGGGACCCCCGGGAAGTCGCGCATCCGTGTGGCGGCGTTTATGTCCAGGCAGACTTACCTGGACTGGTATTATCCGTGTATGTTCGGTGGAAAAGACAAAAGCGGAGTTGATCACCCCGCGGGCGGTGAGGCAACATCGGTCTTGACGCAGGGTTTGTGGGTGACGGTCGTGCCCGAGTTGCGTAATTTCTTTTGGGCCCAATATTTTGGATCCTGTCCTCCCAGTAAAGAAAGGGTTACGCAGTTGATCGGGTTAAACCCGAGAAGGAATTATGATGTGGTCCTGGAGATCTGGGTCAACGTGGAAGATCTTTACAGGCCAACGCCTGACCCGGGGATCACCGATCATAAGGCCGAGGTGGCGGTTCAACTCGATGAAACTATCAATGTATCGGGTTTGGATTGCAAGAAATGGGCTTTCCCCAATCCCTATCTTTTCTTTTCCACGGACCAGACTTACCAGATGTGGTTTGCGTATAATGCCGCCACAACGTACTACAATCCCTCTGCTCCGCAGAATACCGCTCCATGGACGCGGCTTGGGTATACCTACGACTGGGGCAACAAGAACCGTCATGCCGGCGCGAGCGAATTCATGCTCCGAATTCACCCGAATCTTGATGGGCAAGGAACCAGCGGAGTGTACGCAACCTATATCAGAGCCATCAAAGACTACGATAAGTCATGGAACGAATATTTCCGGTGTGCATGGCGGCGTGACAGAATCTCTGCGGACAATGTCCCCCATGCGGACGTCAATCCTGCCGCCGTAAGCCAGTGACAAACGAGGCCGTCCGGCAATTCAAGGCTGTGCAGCCGTAAAGAACC
>Ga0326728_10019791_pt1 | contig 12983 bp, 5 predicted proteins | sample MB3enrmetagenome_FD_207602 | JGI IMG/M metagenome (GOLD analysis project Ga0326728, IMG submission 207602) | Lab enriched peat soil microbial communities from McLean, Ithaca, NY, United States - MB31MN | ecosystem: Environmental > Terrestrial > Soil > Wetlands > Peat | place: USA: New York...
CATTCGTAATTCTTAATTCTTAATTCGTAATTGTCTTCCTACGCTAGTATAACACGGCTATTCTTCTGGTCAAGCAAAAAGGAGGCTACATTGAAAAATCGATGAATTTTGGGGGAAGAGAGCTGTATTAGTCGGAAACTCGACAATCGTGCGCTTTAATGGTCTTGATGGATTCCTGAGTGGTCATGGTATTCCGCTCGTCACGCTGCGCAGAAACACGATTACATCATGCACAACCTTGCGTCGGTGGTGGCTCATTCTGAGCGAAAGAATCGAAAGAAGGACCGGAAGATATGGGATAACAACGAGAAGATTTGATGATGTGGCGAGCCCCATCCGCCGCAAGCGGGGCATTTTCCGGTTCCGTGACAATTCTCACAAATTCGCGCGGTGGTGTTCGGGTGGACGTTTCTTCCTGTTCCGTAGCAGCGCGCACACTTCCCGTTTCCAGCCCACTCACACTGTAGGCAACTATCATAGGATGCCATCGACCACCCTCCCAGAATAACCCGCTATTTCTTCGACTACCCAACCGGAATTTCCTTTTTGCATCTCGAAGCCCCTACTTTACACCTCGAAGGCCCGCCGTCAGCGACTATTGCGGACTGGAAGCGAACGGGTAGCCATGGGGCGTTTTAGAACCACGTGCGGGCGCGATACTGGCGATAGGCTTCGCCGAAATTGGCTTCCAGGACGCGCGCTTCGCGGCGGGCACGGATCATCTGCACGGGAATGAGGACCAAAAACACCAGGAAAACGGGGTGCCGAAACATGAGGATGATACCCACCGCCACAATCGCGCTGGAGACATAGATGGGATTGCGAATCCGGGAGTAGATGCCGGTGGTGACGAGTTCGGTGGCCTTGGCCCGCACGGAAAAGGACCGGCCCAGCTCGTAGCGGGCCAAAGTACCGATCGCGAGACCCAGCAGGCACAGGAAGATCCCAATCCCGCACGTCAGGTCGTGGGGACACAGGCCGCTGCGGTAGAACAGGCAAACACCCGACATGCCCGCCAGCAACGGAAGCCACACCCAGAGCTTGCTTCCACGATTCACCGTCGTACTTTTACCTCAAGTCTCGCCTTCCCGGTTGACCGCAAGGGCTCGCCCCTTTTTCCGGTTCGGCTAACCGCTTAAGGATCTTACTGGCTATTTCCAATTCCCGATGAGGATAAAAGGCGCCCAATAGAAGGGATTTGCGTATTGCGATGCCAGGTGCGGCTTCGATGCACTCACCGATGGACCCTTTCCAGACGAACCCAGGGATGTTTCAGCGGGCACGGCAGTGCCGTGCAGCAGCGCCAACTGCGCCTGCTGGAGGGCTTCAACTTTAGTGATTCCCGGCGTGGTGACCCAAAGTTTATAGAATGTCTCCATCAGCAGGCCGACGCTCGAGTCATCCACCGCCCACAGCGTGGCCACCACCGCCTTAGCGCCTTTCCTTTGCGCCGTAATGCCCAGGCCGTCAATTTCCCGCCCGTCCGAGTCGTTCGAGCCCACCCCCGTCTGGCAGCCGGCGAGGGTCAGTAATTCGATACCCTGAAAGTCCATCCGCTGATCGTCGCGCAGGTCCGCCAAGGTCAGGTGGAAGCCCTGGCCGCCCGTTTCCTTGCCGCCCAGGAGCAGATAGGATTTCGTGTCGTCGCCCACATGGAACACGTAGTGGCTGGCGATATGCACCAGCGGAGGGTGCTTGTCGAGCGCCGTCTCCATACCCGTTTCCGTGAAGGAATCATCAAGCAGAATGGTTCCCGGAAGCGGTCCGTGCGAGGCCGGAATGTTGTCGCTGCGCACCACCGAGTCCAATTCATCGGGTACGGATTTCAGTTCGCCCAGACCGTCGTAGTCCTTGGAGACCCCCATGGCGGCGCCGCGCCAGTTGCCCACTTGCGGCTTATCCTTGAGGTTCCCCACGCTGGCGGTGGTAATCACCACGTTCTGGTAGCGTTCCACCAGGTATTGTTTGCCATCGTAAAGCGCCGCCAGCGGTACGTAGCGCAGCACATCGTCAAGCGACCAGACCAGCGTCTTCGCCTGCGCCCCCTTGAGGTCTTTCTCGATCGGGGCGATCAGAACGTTGTAAAGGTCCTGCGCCTTCGCCTGAATGTCTTGCTCCGAACCGTGTCCCGCCAGGGCCTGCGCGAACGCAAACACCTTGCTGCGCAGCGCGATCTTGGTAACCTGTGCCTTGCGCGCCACCCGCGTGGCGGGGGTAATGACCATCATCACGCACTTATCGTCCAGCACGAGGGTGTAGACGGCCGCCGTCCCGGCGCCGAGTTCTCCCACAAGCGTCTTCAAGCCGGCGGTCTGTTCATCGATGGTTTCCACCATGCGGTTGGCTTGCTCGCCCTTGCCGAAGCTGTCGTACAGAGTCTTGAGAAAGTCCTGCAATTGCTGGTTCGCCGCGGTCAGCTTAACGGACAACTCTTTGAACCGCTGTTCTTCGTCCGGCGACCTGGAGGATTTAGCATGAAGTTGCGTCCATTCCCCGCCGAGAGCGGTAATCTCGCCTGTGATCCGCTCGTATTCCTTGTTTGACTTCTCCTCCGCAGGCGTAAGCACAACGGGGTTGGTTGCTGAACCCGCATCACCGCGGTGCTGTGTGAATTCCGAATACTCGTCTATTTTTAACAGATCCAGCACCTGCTGTGCTTCCGGAAGGCGTCCCTGAGAAATAAGCAACTCGGCGAGTTCGCGATAATAACTTTCCTTGGATTTCAGGAAGCTCTGTTGAATTTCATTGTCCAGCCCTCCGATGTTGCGCCTTACCTGCTGGAAGCGATCGACAGCCTGCTTGCCAAACAGCACGGCCAAGCCCGGGTTCTGAAGGCCTTTCCAATATTCCATCATGTTCACCAAGGTGGTTGCCTCGCCCAGAGGATCTTGGGCAGCCCGGTAAAGCGGCAAGGATTGGGTGTAGTAATCGAGCGCCTTCTGCTTCTCCCCGAGGTCGGCGTAAATCCAACCGATGTTGTTCAGCGTATACGCCTCGCTGGCGCGGTTCCCCACGGCACGGCTGAGCGGCAGGGACTGGTTGTAGTAATCCAGCGCTTTCTGCTCCTCCCCGTGGTCGGCGTAAACCCGGCCGATGGCATCCAGCGTAATCGCCTCCCCCGCGCGATCCCCCACGGCACGGCTGAGCCGCAAGGCTTGGTTGAAGTAATCCAGCGCCTTCTGCTCTTCCCCGAGGCGGGTGTAAACCCAGCCGATGCGATTCAGCGTGTACGCCTCGCCCGCGCGGTCCTCCGCGCTACGCCGGAGCGGCAGGGCCTGGTTGAAGTAATCCAGCGCCTTCTGTTCCTCCCTAAGGGTGTCGTAAACCACACCGATGCTATTCAGAGTATTCGCCTCGCCGCGCCGGTCCTGCACGGCGCGCTCCAGCGGCAAGGCCTGGTTGTCATATTCCAGCGCCTTCTGCATCTCCCCGAGGGCAGTGTAAACCGAAGCGATGTAGTTGAGTGTCGCCGCCTCGCCGTAGCGGTCCTCCACGGCGCGATAGAGCGGCAGGGCCTGGTTGTGGTAACCGAGCGCCTTCTGCTTCTCTCCGAGGGCCGAGTAAACCTTGCCGATGCTAGTCAGCGTGTACGCCTCGCCCGCGCGGTCCCCCAGGGCAAGCCAGAACGAAAGAGATTGGCTGTAGCTCTGCAAGGCTTGCTGAGCATCGTGCACGATATCAAAAGCGAAACCGGTGCTTAAAAGCGAAAGAGCCTGACCATACTTGTCATCAAGCGATTGCCACAGTGCGAAGCTTTCCCCCCACTTCGCCGCCGCGGCTCTTGCGGATTCCACATCATTTCGTGAATAAAGCAAGCAACCTTCCGCGTACGTTTGCTCGGCTTTGATCCGAATTCGGTCCGTTGGTGTCGGCGCTCGCAAATCCGTAAGTTGGATCTGGTAATGGCCTGCCGGGGCGCCAGTGGAATTCATGTAGACGTCTAATTGCAGGTCGCCCGATTGTTCCGCGATGGTCGAAACCGGTTCGGGACCATACGATCCGTTCAACGAATCAACGAACAGGATCCGTTGCCCGCTGGGGTCGAGCAGCGTCACAGAGATATCAATTCCTTTTTGCAACGCAACGACGTGAACAAATTGGCCCGCCCCGGCGTGAACCTTGTATGAATGTTTATCACCCTGGCGCATCTCGCGTTCGATGGGCCTACCGAGTTCTAGGAATGTGATATCGTTCTGTGGAAGGAGGCCAGCAAAGGAAGAGCTTTGGGCGCGAAGGGACACCGCCAGCACCAGGCACCCAACCGCGAGAAGGATGTATCCCCGAATCATGGCCCCAGCTCCTTGCCGGCGCGCTAACTCGCCCACTTCGATCCCTCCGGGCTATCTCTCGCCAGTCATTTCCAATTTCCGATGAGGATAAACGGCGCCCAATAGTAAGGATTTGCATACGGCGAGGCAGGGGGCGGCTTTAATGCACTCGCCGATGAATTCTTTGCAGGCCCCGCGGGCGTTTCAACGGGCACGGCAGCGCCGTGCAGCAAGGCCAACTGCGCCTGCTGGAGGGCTTCAACTTTAGTGATTCCCGGAGTCGTGATCCAGATTCTATAAAATGTCGCCATCAGCAGCCCGACGCTGGCATCATCCACCGCCCACAGCGTGGCCACCACCGCCTTGGCGCCTTTCCTTTGTGCTGTAATGCCAAGGCCGTCAATCTCGCGCCCATCCGAGTCGCTCGAGCCCACGCCTGTCTGGCAGCCGGACAGGGTCAGCAATTCGATACCCTGAAAATCCATCCTCTGATCGTCGCGCAGGTCCGCCAGACTAAGGTGGAATCCCTGGCCACCCGTCTCCTTGCCGCCCAGCAGCAGATAGGATTTCGTGTCGTCGCCGACATGGAACACGTAATGGCTGGCGATATGCACCAGAGGAGGGTGCTGGTCGAGCGCCGTCTCCATGCCCGTTTCCGTGAAGGAATCGTCAAGCAGAATCGTCCCCGGAACCGGCCCGTGCGAGGCCGGAATGTTGTCGCTGCGCACCACCGAGTCCAGTTCATCGGGTACGGCTTTCAGTTCGCCCAGGCCGTCGTAGTCTTTGGAGACCCCCATGGCCGCACCGCGCCAGTTGCCCACTTGCGGTTTTTCCTTGAGGTTCCCCACGCTGGCGGTGGTAATCACCACGTTCCGATAGCGTTCCACCAGGTACTGGTTGCCGTTGTAAAGCGCCGCCAGCGGCACGTAGCGCAGCACATCATCAAGTGACCAGACCAGCGTTTCCGCCTGCGCTCCCTTGAGATCTTTCTCGATTGGGGCAATCAAAACGTTGTAAAGGTCCTGCGCCTTTGCCTGAATGTCTTCTTCCGAACCGTGTCCGGCCAGGGCCTGCGCGAACGCAAACACCTTGCCGCGCAGCGCGATCTTGCTGATGGAAGTTTCGCGAGCCACTCGGGTGGCCGGGGTAATGACCATCATCACGCACTTATCGTCCAGCACCAGGGTGTAGACGGCCGCCGTCCGGGCACCGAGCTCTCCGACCAGCGATTGGAGGCCGGCAGTCTGTTCATTGATGGTTTCCACCCGGGCGTTGGCTTCCTCGCCCTTGCCGAAATTTTCGTACAGGGTCTTGAGAAATGCTTGCAATCGCTGGTTCGCGACGGTCAGTTTGCCGGACAACTCCTTGTACCGCTGTTCTTCGTCCGCCGACCTGGACTGCTTGGAGTGGAGCTGCATCCATTCTCCGCCGAGGGCGGTAATCTCGCCCGTGATCTGCTCGTATTCCTTATTCGACTTCTCTTCGTCAGGTGTGAGGGCAACGGGGTTGGTCGCGGAACCCGTGTCGCCGCGGCGCTGCGTAAATTCCGAATACTCCTCCACCTTCAGCAGATCCAACACCTGCTGCGCTTCCGGAAGGCGTCCCTGGGAAATAAGCAGTTCGGCGAGTTCGCGATAATAGCTTTCCTTGGATTTCAGGAAGCTTTGTTGAGCTTCCTTTTCCAGGCCTCCTATGTTGCGCCTCACTTGCTGGAAGCGATCGATGGCCTGCTTGCCGAACAGCACGGCCAGGCTGGGATTCTGGAGACTTCTCCAATATTCCATTAAGTCCACCAGGTCGGAGGCCTCGCCCAGGGGATCCTGAACAGTCCGAAAAAGCGGTAAGGCCTGGGTGAAATAATCCAATGCCCTTTGCTTCTCCCCGAGGTCGGCGTAAACCCAACCGATGTTGGTCAGCGTGAACGCCTCACCCGCGCGGTCCCCCACGGCGCGATCGAGAGGCAGGGCCTGATTGAAGTAATCGAGCGCCTTCTGCTCCTCCCCGAGGTCGATGTAGAGTACACCGATGTTGGTCAGCGTATTCGCCTCGCCCGCGCGGTCCCCCACAGCGCGCTCGAGCGGCAGGGCCTGGTTGTCATAATCCAGCGCCTTCTGCACCTCCCCCAGGTGAGAGTAGATACTACCGATGTTGCCCAGAATCCCCGCCTCGCCTAGGCGGTCTCCAACGGCGCGCATTAGCGGCAGGGCTTGGTTGTAATAATCCAGCGCCTTCTGCTTCTCCCCGAGGTCGGCGTAAACCAAACCGATGTTGTTCAGTGTCGTCGCCTGGTGGGCGCGATCTCCAACGGCGCGCTCGAGCGTTATGGCCTGGGTTAAATACTCCAGCGTTTTCTGCTTCTCCCCGAGGCGGGCGTAAACCATGCCGAGGTTATTGAGCGTCATCGCCTCGCCGGCGCGGTTCCCCACAGCGCGCTCGAGCGGGAGGGCCTGATTGAAGTAATCCAGCGCATCCTGGTTTTCCCCGAGGTCGATGTAAACTGAACCGATATTGTTCATTGTCTCCGCCTCGCTGCGGCGGTCCCCCACCGTGCGTTCGAGCGGCAGGGCCTGGGTGTAATAATCCAGCGCCTTCTGCTTCTCCCCGAGGTCGGAGTAGACTGCACCGATGTTGGTCAGCGCCGCCGCCTCGCCCGCGCGGTCCCCCGCGGCGCGCTTGAGCGGCAGGGCCTGGTTGTAGTAATCCAGCGCCTTCTGCTTCTCCCCGAGGTCGGAGTAGACCGCACCGATGTTGGTCAGCGCCACCGCGCGATCCCCCGCGGCGCGGAGGAGCGGCAGGGCCTGGTTGTAGTAATCCAGCGCCTTCTGCATCTCCCCCATGCGGGCGTAAACCACACCCATGTTGCTCAGCGTCCCCGCCTCGGCGTCGCGGTCCCCAAAGGCGCGCTCGAGCAGCAGGGCATTGTTGTCATAATCCAGCCCCTTTTGCACCTCCCCCAGGGCGGAGTAGATACCTCCGATGTTACCCAACGTCGTGGCCTCGCGGGTGCGGTCTCCGACGGCACGTTCGAGGGGCAGGGCCTGGTTGTAGTAATCCAGCGCCCTCTGCATGTCCCCGACGTTGTCGTAAACCAACCCGATGTTGTGCAACGTCAGCGCCTCGCCGTCGCGGTCCCCCACCGTGCGCATGAGCGGCAGGGCCTGGTTGTAGTAATCCAACGCCTTTTGAGTGTCCCCCAAGGCAGAGTAGAGCCTCCCGATGATAACCTGCATCAAGGCTTCTTCATATTGATCGCCGGCTGCGCGCCAGAGAGACAGACTCTCCAAGTACCTTTGAATCGCCATTGTTAATGAAACCGCGCTTCCTTGCTCGAAAAACATTCGCTCCGCAGTGATGCGCGCGCGATCCTGGTCGCCTGGGGCATGCAAAGGTTCGACCGTCACGCGGTAACGGCCGGCGGGCGCATTCTTGTCGCCAGAGACCACTTCCAACCGGTAAATCCCCGGCGCTTCAGCAATCGTGGAGATTTGTTCGAGGCCGAATCTTCCGTTTGGACTGTCCATTGAGCCGAGCGGTTTGCCGTCAGGGGCGTAGAGGGTTAAGACCACATCAATGCCAATCTGCTCGACGATAAAGTGAATGAAATTTCCGGTTTCAGCCCGAATCGCATAGACGTGTTTCTCTCCTCCCTGCAAAGTTCGCTCCAGCGGTTTTCCAGATTCCAGAGATGTGATTTCGCCTTGTGGAGGGGGGGCAGTGACGGAAGAGCTTTGGGCGCGAAGCGGCCCCGCCAGCACCAGGCACGCAACCGCGAAAAAGATGAATCTCCGCATCATGGCTCTCCAGTAATGCGTCAGAGATATGAGTAGCAGCCACGGTCAATTCGCCCTTCAAATTGACCGTGGGCTTGCAGATCAACGGAAGTGCCCACGGTCAGAAAGACGCTGACTGTGGCTACCCGCTCAGCGCTACGACTTCATGCCGGTTTTTTCGCTGTGCCTGTGAACAATGTGGTAGGGGTTACCTCCACGTCGAAGGTCACGTAGGTCACGCCCTTCAGAGTGCTCGCGGCGGCCATGTCAAGGTCGGTGGGGGCGGTTTTCGGCGGCACCAATCGTCCTTGCGTCACGGTAAGGTTTTTCAACTGATCCATGGATGGCATCTGTTTTGCCGGAATCAAAACGTAAGTGCCGCTCTGGAGCAGGATCCCCGTCACCGAACCCGGCGCACCCGTACGCTGGACGGCTTCCTGTGTCGCAAATACGCGAACCGGATTCCCCTTGATGACTGAAACGGTTCCCGCGTGCAGAACCCCGTAAATCGTATTGAAAGAGTTCAGTGCGGTCATGGCGATGCCGGGCAAGCCAATCATCGGCGCAAACTGCCCCCCCTCCTTGACAACCTCCTGGAGCACCTTGCAGAACAGGGAATCTTTCCTTTGCGCTTCCAGGTTTAATGCCCATCGGCCCTCTCCCGCGGGGAGCGGGATATTCTGCATTTTTTGCCACGCCGCGTCGGAGCTGGCACTGATATTTTGAACGGTTGACGGGGTCTTTTCGGCAGGCTTCGAGTTGGATTTAGCTGGACTCTTCGCTTCGAGGGAATGCATCCCCGCTACTACGGTATAGGCCATCGCTTCGAGAATGGGGAGGATGCCTTTTTTCTGAGCGACGTCCACGCGAATTTGGGCGTTTTGCAGCCGCTGGAATGTCTTCTGATCCTCTTCCCCGACCTTGACCGTGGAGGTGTTGACGCCGACCATCACATCGCCCGCGGTGAGCAGTTTGCTCACCTCCAATTCCGCGGCATTCCTGAATCCATCGGGGCCGTAATGCAGAAAAACCGGCTGGGCGGAGTCCGCGCCGGAGGCCCCTCCTCCCCGGACCTGCCCGCCAATTCCAACGATGGGTTCTGCGTCGGTAGAAAGAAAATCGGACCAAAAGCTGAAGGCTTTGGCGTCGATGTCAGGGTTAATACTTTTCGCGTTGTCTTGGTCGAGGAGTGAACTCATGGCACGGCCAACCGTCGGCGAAGCCATGAGCGCCGGGAGCGTGCCGGCGGCTAACAATTCCTTGAGGAAATTCCTGCGACGGCTTGACATGATAAACCTCCGTGGGTGATGGTTCCAAGGATGTGTGCAAACGGTACACCAAAGCAGACCCTTCACAAGCTAATGCCCAAAGCCCGACGGCTGATACGATTCTCACAGAGTAGCGGGGTGGCGCGGAGTCGGCCGCAGTATGTCCTACCCTGCGGTTGTTCAACTTTCAATACGGAACGACAATCCAGACAGAACTGGATTGGCCACAGGTGGGATAACCTAATGAAAAGTATCAAACCGTGGTTGTATTGAAAAATACAATGTTTTGGGAGATTGTCAAGGACTTTTCTTCGGATTTCCAAGCGTTGATGGGCGCAATCTATCTCGAGGGGCTGGCGGAACATTCCGGTGCATATTGAGCGCCAAGTCCTGCTGATTCTCGCCTTGAAAAGCCGCGCGACCAAAAGAACCAAACCCTGCTGGCTGACACGCGAATGCCCTGAAGAGGACCGGCAGAATTGCCCCGCCTGGCAATTCGATGCCGGGAACTTGTGGTGGTTTATCAATGGAACCGGTGAGCCCGAATCCCGAATGGCGAATTCCGAATCCCCAAAACCTAATCCCTAACCCCGAATCCCTAACCCCTAATCCCCAGTCCCGAACCCCGAGTCCCCAAGCGGAGGGACGCGAGGAAAGAATGACCTATTGAAAATTACTGATCAGGATGACGTCTTGAGAGGTGGTGCCGCGGGCGAGGGCGAGCTGTTTGCCGTCGCGCGACCAGTCAAAGGAGAAGATCTGCTGGGAATTGAAATTGGTGATCTGCTTGGGCGGGCCTCCCGCGAGCGGCTGGCGCCACAGATTGGAAACGCCCCCACGGGTGAGAAAGTAATCCACCCCGTTCCCGTTTGGCGCCCAGCGAAATTCCGAGGCGTCCGGGGGGAGATCGACCCTGTACACCGGATCCCCGCCGCCGAAAGGAAACACGCTCAGGACGTTGGGGCTCGCCACCGCGGCTCCCCAGGTCTTATAAGCCAGCAGCTTGCCGTCCGGGGAGACATGCGCGGTGAGACTGCTCAGCATCTGCCGGCTCATCTGGGTTGGCGCGCCACCCTGAATCGGCACTCGCCACACGGTCATGCCCTTGAACCGGGTATACACCACCCACTGGCCATCGGGGGAACATGAGGGAAAGCCCGCGAATCCTTCGTTGGTCAACGGGGTGGGATTGGAACCATCCGCGTCCATTCGCCATATGTTGAGCTGGTCATTCCGGTAGGACATATAGACAAGGAAGCGCCCATTCCCGCAAGCTTCCGCGAAGGCACTGTTGTGATCGTTCGGGGTCAGCAACGTCGGGTTACTGCCATCCGCACCCACGGCGAAGAGTTCGCCGTTGGAGTTATATAGGAGCCGACCATCGGCCATCCAAGAGGGAGAAGATGCTGGCGGCCCTCCCGAGGTGATCTGGTGGGCGCGCGAAGCGTCGCCGCCGGGCGCCACCCACACGTCGGAAGCCCTCGTGACCTCGATGGTCACCAGGGTTTTACCATCTCGTGTCACGTCAAGCGATTGACCTTGATAGTTGGAGAGATCGTTGGTAATACGGCGTGCTTCCCCGCCGGGGTAGGAGATTTGCCAGAGCTGTGAGCGCAAGCCTTGGGTAATGTCGGCGATTCCCGCCAGCAGGCCGCTCCCATCCGCCATCCAGCGAACCTGCCCCACCAGGTTCGGGCTCGAGAAGATTTCCCGCATCGCGCCATCCGAGACATCTATCGCCGAAATGACACTCCGCAGCCCCTGCGTGACTTGAGTGGTGGCCAGTGCCAGGGTTTTTCCGTCCGGCGACCAGGCGGGGCCGGAAAAGAACCCGACCGCGACCGTCCCCGGGAATTTCACCAGCAGCCGTTCTCCACCGCCATCCGCTTGGGCCACCAGAAGGTTAAGTTCACTCTTAAAAGGATCTCCCCGGACAAAAGCGAATTGCCTGCCATCCGGGGAAAAGCTGATGGGAGCGTCGATGTCGCGGACCATTCTGCGGGGTGTACCTCCCAGGACCGGCATCTGAAAGAGGTAGTGGTATTGAAGGGTGCTCTTATCGGAGCGGACGAAATAGATGTAGTTGCCGTCCGGCGAGAAAGTCAGCCCCACGAAGTTGACGACATCCGGCGGCAGGATTTGGACGTCGCTCCCCGTGGCCACCTGGCGCACGTTCAGGCTCTGCTTCTCCCCTTCCAGAAGGACGTAGATCACGTATTGCCCGTCGGGGGAAACCGCCACCTCCATCGCCTTGCCGCTCTGCGTGAGGCGGACGATCTTCATGCTCTGGAGGTTCAATTCGCTCTTCCGCATGCTCAGCTTGTAAAGGCTATAACCAAGCCCTCCGAGCAACAGGAGAAAGCAGGCAATTAATAGCCCCGCCGCCAGTTTGTGCCGTTTGGCCTCGTGGAGGAGGACGGCCCCGCTCGCCGGCTGGGGTGAAGAGGGCTGCGCAGCGGCGTGGGGCGCGGTTACGGCGGCGGCGCCCACCACCGATTGCCGGCTGGAGTTGGTGTCGCGCATCAGGCGCTTGAGGTCGGCGCGCAGGTCCGCCGCGTGCTGGTACCGGATCTCGCGATCTTTCTCGAGGGCCTTGTTGATGATGCGTTCCAATTCCGCCGGGCAGTCAGGATTCAGCCGCACGGGCGATGTGGGGGCCTTGTTCAGAATCGCGTCAAAGATGATGGCGGAAGTGGCGCCGGGGAAAGCCTGGCGGCCCGTGACCATTTCATAGAGCACCACCCCGAAACTGAAGAGGTCCGTGCGCGCATCAAGCTCTTCGCCGCGCGCCTGCTCGGGCGACATATAAGCCACTGTGCCCATCGCCACCCCGGGGCTGGTGAGATGCTCTTCGGCGGCGGTTGCCAGGGCCGAAACTCCCACGGCTTCGGGTACGCGCCGTCCCGCCGGCAGCAGCTTGGCCAAGCCGAAGTCAAGAATCTTCGCCTGGCCGCGCGTGGTCACGAAGATATTCGCCGGCTTGATGTCGCGGTGCATGATCCCCTTGGCGTGGGCTGCGTCGAGCCCGTCCGCAACTTGCATTGCGAGGTCCAGCACTTCCTCGGTGCGGAGTGGCCCGCCCCCGATGCGCTCCTTGAGCGTCTGCCCTTCCAGGTATTGCATCACGATGAAGGGCTGGCCTTCGTGCTCATCAATATCGTAAATCGTGCAGATGTTGGGATGATCGAGGGCCGAAGCAGACTGGGCCTCGCGCCGGAATCGCTCCAGCGCCTGCGGATCGTGGCTGAATCCTTCCGGCAGGAATTTTAACGCCACGTGACGGTGGAGGTTGGTGTCCTCAGCCCGGTAGACGACGCCCATGCCGCCGCCTCCGAGCTTTTCCAGAATGCGATAGTGGGAAACGGTCCGGCCGATCATAGCGAGGTGGTCTCCTAACAACCCTGCGGTGGGCCCAGGTGGCGACTTCACGACATTTCTATCCTCGTACAGGGATCAGAAATGCTTGCGGAATCCCCGTGTCGAGCGTTGCCAACACTGCACTGTTCGCGCCGGCGAGTTGCGCCAGATGGCCGTCGGTGGTCTGTCTCGCGGTCTTGGCCCAACGCGGGAGGCGCGAAATGTCCTGGGCGTCAGGGATCAACGTAAAGTTTACCCTTCCTGCGGCCTTCAGCCGCTGCAACAGATCGCAGGCTTGCCTCACGGTCAACCCGTACTGC
>Ga0326728_10019793_pt1 | contig 12981 bp, 10 predicted proteins | sample MB3enrmetagenome_FD_207602 | JGI IMG/M metagenome (GOLD analysis project Ga0326728, IMG submission 207602) | Lab enriched peat soil microbial communities from McLean, Ithaca, NY, United States - MB31MN | ecosystem: Environmental > Terrestrial > Soil > Wetlands > Peat | place: USA: New York...
CTTGGGCAGCAGCCGGCTCTTCACCGCGGCTCCGATCAGGGATGGGTTCTCCACAGTGGCCATGCCTGCCGCGGCCAGCAGCTTGAGCTTGGCATCGGCCGTGTCGGCCCCGCCGCTGACAATGGCACCGGCATGGCCCATGCGCTTGCCAGCCGGGGCGGTGCGGCCAGCCACAAAGGCGATCACCGGCTTCTTCATGCTTGCCTTCCAGTAGTCCGCGGCCTCCTTCTCGGCGCTGCCGCCAATCTCGCCTATCATCACGATGGCATCGGTGCCCGGGTCGGCCTCAAAGAGGGGCAGCAGGTCGAGGAAGGTGCTGCCCAGGATGGGGTCGCCGCCGATGCCGACGCAGGTGCTCTGGCCCAGGCCCTGCTGGGTCAGCTGCCATACCGCCTCATAGGTCAAGGTGCCGCTCTTGCTGATCACGCCGATGCGCCCGGGCTGGTGGATGTAGCCGGGCATGATGCCGATCTTGCAGGCGCCGGGGGTGATGATGCCGGGGCAATTGGGGCCGATGAGGCGGACCGGCCGGCCCTTGAGCAGGGCCTTGACCCGCGCCATGTCGAGCACCGGGATGCCCTCGGTGATGCAGACGATGGTCTTGATGCCGGCGTCCGCGGCCTCCAAAATGGCGTCCGCCGCGGCCGGCGCCGGCACGAAGATCATGCTGGCGTCCGCGCCGGTCTCGCGCACCGCGCGCTCCACGGTGTCAAAGACCGGCCTGCCCTCCACCTGGCTGCCGCCCTTGCCGGGCTGCACGCCGGCCACCATCTGGCTGCCATAGTCCAGGCAGCCCTTGAAATGGAAGCTGCCCGCCTTGCCCACGCCCTGGCAGAGGACCCGGGTGCCCTTGTCGATGAGGATGGCCATGGCTCCTCCTAGGCGTGGGCGGCGGCGGAGACGATCTTCCGCGCCGCGTCGTCGAAGTCCTGGGCCGCCGTGATGGCGAGCCCCGAAGCCTTGAGCAGCTCCCGGCCCTGCTCGCTGTTGGTGCCCTCCAACCGCACCACCAAGGGCGCGCTCAAGCCCAGCTCGCGGGCCGCCTCGATGATGCTCTGGGCCACCAAGTCGCAACGCACGATGCCGCCGAAGATGTTGACCAGGATGGCCTTGACGCCCGGGTCAGAGAGCAGCAGGCGGAAGGCCTTGGCCATGCCCTCCTTGCTGGCGCCCCCGCCCACATCCAGGAAGTTGTTGGGGCGGCCCCCATGCAGCTTGATGAGGTCCATGGTGGCCATGGCCAGGCCCGCTCCGTTCACCATGCAGCCGATGTCGCCATCCAGGGCGATGTAATTGAGCTCCGCCTTGCGGGCCTCCACCTCACGGGGGCTGTCCTCGCTGTCATCATAGGAGGCGGCCAGCTCCGGGTGGCGGAAGAGGGCGTTGTCGTCCAGCGCCACCTTGGCATCCAGGGCCAGGAAATGCCCCTGGGCGGTGAGGACCAGCGGGTTGACCTCCACCAGGCTGGCATCCTGCGCGAGGAAGGCCCGCGCCAAGCCCAGCAACAGGCTGGCCAGCTCCGCGGCCGGCGCCTGGCCTGGTGCCCCTTCAAGGAGGCGCGCGGCCAGCGTGCGGGCCTGATGGGGCTGCATGCCGGCCACCGCGTCAAAATGGCACTGGAGGATCTTCTCCGGCCTCTCGCGGGCCAGCTCCTCTATCTCCATGCCCCCCTCGGCGCAAGCCACCACCACCGGCTGCCCGCAGGAGCGGTCAATGAGCACGCTGGCGTAGAGCTCGCGGGCGATGTCCACCCCTGGCACCAGCAGGATCTTGCGCACCTTGACCCCAACCGGGCCGGTCTGGCTGCTGACCATGGTCATGCCCAGGATCTGGCGGCTGGCAGCCAGCAGCTCCGGCTTGGTCCGGGCCAGCTTGACAGCGCCCGCCTTGCCCCGGCCGCCGGCATGCACCTGGGCCTTGGCCACCCAGGGGCCCGGCCCCTCCAGATTGGCGATGGCAGCCTCCAGCTCAGAGGGGCCTGACACCAGCACGCCTTCCATGACAGGGACGCCCGCTAAAGCCAAGATGGACTTGGCCTGGTACTCATGCAGCTTCATGCCACCCCCTTGGCCGAGCCTTACTGGCCTGCCAATAGCTTGTCCACGGCCCCGCACAGCTCCTGCACCGCGGCGACGCTCTTGTCCAGGGCGGCTCTTTCGCCGCTAGAGAGCTCGATCTCAACGATCTTTTCCAAGCCATTGCGGCCGATCACCGCCGGCAGGCCCACGAAGAGCCCTGGCACCCCATAGTCGCCCTCCGCCAGCACGGCGCAGGGCAGGATGCGGCGCTTGTCCTTGACGATGCATTCCACCATCTCCACCGCGGCGGCCGAGGGCGCGTAGTAGGCGCTGCCGGTCTTCAAGAGCTTGACGATCTCGGCCCCGCCATCGCGGGTGCGCTGCACCATGGCCTCCAGCCTGTCCTTGGGCACCAGCTGGCTGATGGGGATGCCCGCCACCGTGGTGCATCCCAGCACCGGCACCATGGTGTCGCCATGTCCGCCCAGCACCGTGGCGTGCACATCCTCCACCGAGACCTTGAGCTCCTGGGCGATGAAGGCCCTGAAGCGGGCGGAATCCAGCACCCCAGCCATGCCCAGCACGCGCCGGGCCGGGAAGCCGCTGGCTTTGGCCGCAACATAGGTCATGGCATCCAGGGGGTTGCTCACCACCACCAGGATGGCCTGGGGCGAGGCTTGGGCAGCCTGGCGGGCCACCGAGCTGACGATGCCCGCGTTGGTCTTCAAGAGGTCATCGCGCGACATGCCGGGCTTGCGGGCTATGCCGCTGGTGATGACCACCACATCGCTGCCCGCGGTGTCCGCATAGCTGTTGGTGCCGATGATCCGGGTGTCGTAGCCATAGACCGGCCCGCTCTCAGCCAGGTCCAGTGGCTCCCACATTGCCTGCCCCGATCACCGTGATTTTTGCCATTCGCAACTCCACAGATAAAAAAGAAACGGCCCCATTGAGATGAGGCCGTCGGGAGGTTCTACGCCAAACCTCTCTGTGCACTACGGGAAGCTTGCCCTTCCCGCTTGGAATTTTGGAGGTGGCGATGGGATTTGAACCCATGAATAACGGTTTTGCAGACCGTCCCCTTAGGCCACTTGGGTACGCCACCTCAGGGGCTGAAAAATAACACGAGCGCCCCCGCATTGTCGACACCAAAAACCATTCTGCCTGGATCAGCCCTCCTCAGCCTCGAGCAAAGCTTGGATGCGCTTGAGCCCGTCGCGCAGGGATCCGTTGTCCTCCTGGCACAAGGGCTCTTCAGGCGCCAGCTCCTTCAGCACCTGGTTGGCCTTGAGCCTGGCCCGGCGCAGGTCATCCTCCAGCAGATAGTCCTGGGCTTGGCGCAAGCGCTGCCATGCCACCATCAGCCGCTCCTGCTTCTTGACCCAGTCCTGATGGCTGCGCTCCTTGGCCAACAAGGCCTGCTGCTTGGGGCTGGTGCTGGCCTGGCTCTGGAACCAGACATGGATCACCGCGCCGCCTTGTTCAAGGCCCACAGCCCGGAAATGAGGCTGAAAAGAGGGCAGCACTTCCCTTTCCACCCGGTTCCTCAAGCGGGGGGTGCCATCGCCATGCAGCCCCAAGCCGGTGATGATGCGGGCCTCGAAAGCCTGTTGACGGATGCATTCCTGCAAAAATTCGCGGCAAGCTGCCGAGGCATTTTCAGGCCTTGCGCCTTGAATTTTTTCAGGATGAAGGTCTATTTGCATGGTTTTTTTCATGATATGAACAAGTTGATAATATCCTGTGGATAAGTTAAAGTTTTGATTGCACTTCTGCCAAGAGCGATTATAATACGTCCACTCAAACTACTCCACCCAGTCTGTGAGGCAGCCTTGCCCATTGTCCAAGAGACCACCTGGCCCCAAGCCCTGTCGCTCATCGCGCAGCGCATTGACAAGGCTTCCTTTGAGACCTGGTTCTCCCCGGTCTCAGCCCTGGTGGAGCAGGATGGCTCCCTGACAGTGTCAGTGCCCTCCAAGTTCTTCCAAGACTGGTTCCATGCGCACTATATGGACCTCATCCGCGAGGCCCTGCGCGATGCCAATGGGGGCGAGGCGGATTTTCGCGTGCTGGTCAGCGATGCCAGCCGCCAAGGCTGGGAAGACAGCATGAACCTGGCCGCCGCGTCTGAGCCCGCGGCTCCGGCCCAGCCCGCGGCTGGCTTCAAGCCCTCCACTGAGATCGTCAAGGGCGTGCCGCTCAACGCGCGCTACCTCTTTGACACCTTCATCATCGGCAACAGCAACCGCTTCGCCTGCGCCGCTGGCATGGCCGTGGCCGAGGCCCCCAGCCGCAGCTACAACCCCCTGCTGGTCTACGGCGGCGTGGGCCTGGGCAAGACCCACCTGCTGCACGCCATCGGCAACTACCTGCGCGCCTGCCGGCCCGAGCTGCGCGTGCTCTATGTCAGCTCCGAGATCTTCCTCAACGAGATGGTGCGCTGCCTGCGCGACAACCGCATGGACCAGTTCCGCGGCTGCGTGCGGGCCATGGACGTGCTGCTGGTGGATGACATCCAGTTCATGGAAGGCAAGGAGGCCATGCAGCAGGAGTTCTACAGCACCTTCAATGCCCTGTTCGAGCACTCCAAGCAGATCGTGGCCACCAGCGACCGCCATCCCAAGGACATCCAAGTCAGCGACAAGCTGCGCAGCCGCTTTGAATGGGGCCTGACGGTCGACATCCAGGCCCCGGACCTGGAGACCCGCATCGCCATCCTCAAGAAGAAGTGCGAGCTGGAGCACCTCAGCGTGCCCAACGATGTGCTGCTGCTCATCGCCGAGAGCATGCGCAGCAACATCCGCGACATGGAAGGCTCGCTCACCAAGGTGGCGGCCTACGCATCCCTCTCGCACAGCGAGCTCAACCTTGGGCTGGCCCGCGATGTGCTGAAGGACGTGCTGCAGAGCCCGGCCCGCGTGGTGAGCATAGACCACATCCAGGCCGAGGTGGCCTCCCACTACCACATCAAGGTCAGCGAGCTGCGCGGCAAGGTGCGCACCAGCAACATCGCCTTCGCTCGCCAGGTGGCCATGTACATCTCCCGCGAGCTCACCCATGCCTCGCTCACCGAGATCGGCGAGGCTTTTGGCGGCAAGAACCACAGCACTGTCATCCATGCCATCGAGCGGGTCAAGGAGCACATGGAGACCAACGGCACCCTGGTCAGCCAGATCGATTCCCTCACCCACAAGATCAGCGGCTGACGACCCGCTTAGGCCCATCCTCATCCCCGCCCGCGCCAGGGCGGGGATTTTTTTTGGCGCGCCATGCCCCATCCCAGCCAAGACCTGCAGCAGTGGATACCCCGGCTGATCGCCGCATGGCGCCGCATGGCCCAGGCGCCCGCCCAGGGGCTGCCCCAGGACCGCCTGGAGGCGCACGAGGCTTCGCGCGTGGCCCGCGCGCTGGCCGGGCTCTCCGCGGGCCTCAAAGGGGGCCGGGGCCTGGCCGGAGCGGACTACATGGGCCACCCGGACCTGCTGGGCGCCTACCTGCTCTGGTTCTGGCCGGTGAGCTACCTGCAGGCGCGCGCCTGCCTGCTGGAAGCCGGCATCCCAGGATCTGGCGCCGCGCTGGACCTGGGCAGCGGGCCCGGGCCGATGGCGCTGGCCCTGGCTGACCATGGCTTCACGCGCGTGCTGGCCGCCGAGCGCAGCCCCCAGGCCCTGGCCCTGCTGCGCCGCCTGAGCAAGGCCGGCGGCGGCCGGGTGCAGGCCGTGGAATGGCAGGCCCCAGAGGACCCTGGCGCCCCAGGCGGCCTGCCCGGAGGCGGCCCCTGGGGCCTGGTGAGCCTGGGGCATGTGGCCAATGAGCTCTATCTGGCCAGCCCTGAGCCCCTGGCCAGCCGGGCGGCCCTGCTAGCCTCCTGCGCCGGCAGCTTAAGCCCCGGGGGCGCCCTGCTGCTCATCGAGCCGGCCCTGCTTGGCACCAGCCGCGAGGGCCTGGCCCTGCGCGACCGCATGCTGGCGGCCGGCTTGAGCCTGCGCTGGCCCTGCCTCTGGCAGGCCGCCTGCCCAGCCCTCAAGCAGGAAGGCCAGACCTGCCACAGCGAATTCGCCTGGGAGGCGCCTGCCATCACGGCTCAGCTGGGCCTGCGGGCCGGCCTCAAGAAGGAGAGCCTCAAATGCCTGGCGCTGGCCTTTGGCGAGCCCCTCCCGGCCCCTGAGGGCGCCTGGAGGGTGGTTGGGGGCCACCTGCTCAGCAAGAACGGCACCCGGCGCCTGATGGTCTGCGGCAAGGGTGGCCGCATGAATCTGAGCCTGCCCAAGGCCGTGCGCACCGACCAGGCGCCCGCCTTTCTGGGCCTCAAGCGCGGGGACCTGGTGCTGGCCCAGGGCACAGAGGCCAAGGCCAGCGGCATGGCGCTCAGGGACGGCAGCCAATGCCAGCGCCTCCACGCATGCCAGCCCCTCTTGAGCAAGCCTCAGCGCGTGGGCCGCACCTTGCATCGGTCGAGCTGGACATCCTCAAACTCCCGGGCATAGCCTTCCATCAGCTCCCGGGTGAAGGCAGCGGCGCCGATCTGGTAATCCTCCAGGCCCACGGTGGGCACCGGCGTCCCCTGGCTGAGGACATTGATGCCCACATGGATCTTGGTGCTCACCGGGGTGAGGGCGGCGATGCTGACATTCAGCTTGCGGGCCCCGTCATAGAGGTCATTGCCCCGGCGCTCCAGGGCCACGCGGCCCAGCCGGCGGTGGATGCCCTCCATCACCGAGGCCACCAGCAGTCGCTGGCGCCACACGGCCTTCTCCAGGTCGCGGTCAAAGTGCTCGATGATGAAATGGGCCATGCGGCTGGACCAGATGGGGGCGTTGGCCTTGACGTCCGCCAGGTCCACCATCTCCGGCAGCTTCACATCGCAGGGGCCGATGAAGGCGATGATGCTGTCGCCCTGCACCCCATGGGCCTTGAAGGCCCAATGGCTGTCGATGGCCCGGCCATCATAGGCCTCGTCCTCCTCGATGAACAGCGCTCGCATGCTCTCTCCGAATGAAAAAAAGGCCTTGCCAGGGTGCAAGGCCTTCGTCTTTTAGGGGCCGGTCAGGGGCCGGCCTGGGCCACGGGCGGCAGCCTGGGGCCCAGGAAGCGCTTGGCCACGGCCACGAACTTCTCGGGGACATCGCTGACAAAGAAGCGGTGGCGCCCCATGGCCAGGGCAGGCCCATGCTCCGCCAGGCCCTGCTCTTCCAGCAGCACCTTCACCTGGCGCGCCGCCTCGAAAGCCGAATCGACCAGGCGCACCTTGCGGCCCACGGTCTTCTGGATGACCTCGCGCAGCAGGGGGTAATGGGTGCAGCCCAAGAGCAGCGTGTCAATGCCCTGCCCCTTGAAGGCCGCAAGGTAGGCGCGGGCCACGTCATAGGTCACCTTGTGGCCCAGCCAGCCCTCTTCCACCAGCGGCACGAAGAGCGGGCAGGCCCGCGAGGTGATCTTGAGCCCAGGGTCCAGGCCCAGCAGGGTCTGCTGATAGCTGTCGCTCTCGATGGTGGCCACCGTGCCGATGACGCCCACTTTGCGGTTGCGCGTGACCTGGTGGGCGGCGCGGGCGCCGGGCTCGATCACGCCCACCACCGGGATGCGCAGGGCGTAGCGCAGGCTGGGCAGCACATAGGCCGAGGCGCTGTTGCAGGCCACCACCAGCAGCTTGATGTGCTCGCGCGAGAGGAAGCGGGCATTCTCCAGCGAGAAGCGGATCAGCGTCTCGCGGGCCTTGTTGCCATAGGGGAAGCGGGCGGTGTCGCCAAAGTACACCACCTTCTCCGCGGGCAGCTGGCGCATAATCTCGCGGACCACGGTGAGGCCGCCCACGCCGGAATCGAAGACCCCGATGGCCGCGGGCTGGCGCCGGGCGCTCAAGCGGGCCATCCTCAGCTCCGCATCAGCTTGTATTCCAGGGAGTCCACCAGGGCCTCCCAGGAAGCTTCCAGGATGTTCTCGTGCACGCCCACGGTGAACCAGTTGTCCTTGCCGTCGGTGGTCTCCATCAGCACGCGCACCTTGCTGCCGGTGCCAGATTTCCCCTGCAGCACGCGCACCTTGTAGTCCGTGAGCCGGGTGCCCTTGAGCTTGGGGTAGAAGGATTCCAGGGCTTGGCGCAGGGCGTTGTCCAGGGCGTTGACCGGGCCTTGGCCCTCTGCCGCGGTGTGGCGCACCTGGCCGGCCACCATCACCTTCACCGTGGCCTCGCACATCACGCCCTGCGAGGTGTCCTTGAAGCGCTTGACCGCCACGGTGTAATGGTCCAGGTCGAACCAGGAGCGGCGGCGGCCCATCACCTTGTCCAGCAGCAGCCGGAAGCTGGCATCGGCGCCCTCGAACTGGTAGCCCTCGTGCTCCAGCTGCTTGACCCGCTCGATCACCTCGCGGGCATGCGCCGAGTCCTTCTCGAGCTTGATGCCATAAGCGGCGGCGCGCTGGATCACCGAAGAGCGGCCGGCCTGGTCTGAGATGAGGATGCGGCGGTGGTTGCCCACGCGCTCGGGCGGCAGGTGCTCGTAGCTGCGGCTGTCCTTTATGACGGCATCGGCATGGGTGCCCGACTTGTGGGCAAAGGAGGAGAGCCCCACATAGGGCTGGTGCTCATTCAGCGCCACATTGGCGATGCTGGCCACCGTGCGCGCGACCTCGGTGAGCCGGGCCACGGCGGCATCGGGCATGCAGTCGATGCCCATCTTGAACTTGAGGGCCGGGATGATGGTGACCAGGTTGGCGTTGCCGCAGCGCTCGCCCAGGCCATTGATGGTTCCCTGCACCTGGCGGGCCCCGGCGCGCACGGCGGCCAGGCTGTTGGCCACCGCAACGCCGCTGTCATCATGGCTGTGGATGCCGATGCGCAGGCCCTTGAGCGCGGCGACCGCCGCCGCGGTGGTCGAGGCCACCTCCTCGGGCAGGCGGCTGCCGATGGTGTCGCAGAGCACCAGCGCCTCGGCCCCGCCGCGCGCGGCGGCCTTGAGGCAGCGCAGGGCGTACTCGGGGTCATCGGCATAGGCGTCAAAATAGTGCTCCGCGTCATAGATGACGCGGCGGCGGCGCTTGCGGAAGAATTCGGCCGTGCCCTCGATCAGCTTGAGGTTCTCCTCGCGGCTGATGCCCAGCACCCTTTCCACATGCAGCCCCCAGGTCTTGCCAAAGAAGCAGACCACCTCGGTGCCGGCTTCAAACAGGGCCAGGATGGCCGGGTCGTCCTCAGGGCGCACGCGGGCCCGGTGGGTCGAGCCAAAGGCCACCAGCTGGGCCCGGCGCAGCTTGAGCTTGCGGGCCCGCTTGAAGAATTCCAGGTCGGTGCTGCGGTTGGGCGCCGGGTAGCCGCCCTCGATGAAGTCGACCCCCAGGCTGTCCAGCACCTCGGTGATGGCCAGCTTGTCATCCACCGAGAAGCTGACGTCATCCCCCTGCCCGCCATCCCGCAGGGTCGTGTCGAAGAGCTGCAAGTCTGCCTTGGTCTTGGGCTGGGGCATGGTTCAGGCCAGATGAAGGGCCTTCATGGCCAGCAGAAAGGCCGCCGAGCAGGCCAGCAAGGCCCCCAAGGCCGCCTTCAGGTGCCAGGAAGGTGAGAAGTCCAGGTTGATGATGTCGATGCCGCCGGGGGCGCTCAAGCCGGGGCCTCCCCCAGCTTGAAGGCCTTGTGGATGGCGCGCACGGCGCGCTCGATGTCCGCCTCCGCCAGCACCACCGAGATCTTGATCTCGCTGGTGGAGATCATCATGATGTTGATGCTCTCGGCGGCCAGCGCGCCGAACATGCGGTTGGCAACGCCGGAATGCGAGCGCATGCCCACCCCCACCACCGAGACCTTGCCGATGTTGTCCTGGGCCAGCACCTCGCCGGCGCCCATGGAGGAGGCAGCCTGCTCCAGCACGGCGCGGGCCCGCGCCAGGTCGCTCTTGGCCACGGTGAAGCTCAGGTCGGTGCTGCCGTCGCGCGAGATGTTCTGGATGATCATGTCGATGTTGAGCTCAGCATCGGCCAGCGCGTCGAAGATGCGGGCCGCGATGCCCGGCTGGTCCTTGATGCCCCGCACCGTCAGCTTGGCTTCGTCCTTGTTGTAGGTGACCCCTGACACCAGCAGCTGTTCCATCCCATTGCTCTCCTGGATGAGCGTGCCCGGCCTCTCGTGGAAGGTGGACCGCACGTGGATCTTGACGTTGTTCTTCTTGGCGAACTCGACGCTGCGGGCGTTGAGCACCTGGGCCCCCAGGCTCGACATCTCCAGCATCTCGTCGTAGCTCAAGGCCTTGAGCATGCGGGCGTCCGGCACGATGCGCGGGTTGGCGGTGAACACCCCGTCCACATCCTTGCAGAACTCGCACAGCTCAGCCTTGAGGGCCGCCGCCAGGGCCACCGCGGTCAGGTCGCTGCCGCCGCGGCCCAGGGTGGTGATGTCATCATCCTCGGTCTGGCCCTGAAAGCCCGCCACGATGACGATCTTGCCCAGCTTGATGGCCTTGCGGATCTTCTCATCGCCTATCTTGACGATGCGCGCCCGGCCAAAGGCCTCATCCGTGATGATGCCCACCTGCGGGCCGGTGAAGCTGATGGCGTCATGGCCCAGGGCCTTCAGCGCGATGGCGAGCAGCGCGATGCTCTGCTGCTCGCCCGTGGCCAGCAGCACGTCCATCTCGCGCTCATCCGGGTGCTCAGTGATCTGCTGGGCCATGGCGATGAGGTCATCGGTGGTGTCGCCCGGCGCGGAGACCACCACCACCATGGCATTCCCTTGCGCCCGCCCGCGGGCCACACGCTCGGCCACTGCCTTCATCTTGGCCGCATCGGCGACTGATGAGCCGCCGTACTTCTGGACGATCAACGCCACTTTCTTCATCCCTCCCAATGGCTCGCTTGCCTCAGGCCTTTGCCGCGGCCGGCGCGGCCAGGGTGTCCATCAGCGTCCAAGCTTCCAGCGCATCGCCGCCGGCGGCGGCGATGGATTCATCAAAGCCGGCCGGGCCGGCCTGGCCCACGGTGCTGTCATGGTACAGGTAAGGCACCGGTTCAAAGGTGTGCGTGCGAACATCGCAGGGCGTGGGGTGGTCCGGCATGATGAGCATGCGGAAATCCTGGCCCAGCAGGCCCTGGAGCATGGGCGCCAGCACCAGGCTGTCGATGAGCTCGATGGCCCGCACCTTGGCGGCCGGGTCGCCCTTGTGCCCGGCCTCGTCCGTGGCCTCCATGTGCACATACACCAGGTCATGCTTCTTGAGGAACTTGAGCGCCGCATCGGCCTTGCCGGCCCAATTGGTGTCCAGCCAGCCGGTGAGGCCCGGCACCTTGATGACCTCCATGCCGGCGGCCATGCCCAAGCCGCGCACCAGGTCCACGGCTGAGATCACGCCGCCCTGCAGCCCGCGCAGGGCCTTGAAATCGGGCAGCTCAACGCCCTTGCCCTGGCCCCACAGCCAGGCCATGTTGGCGGTCTTCTTGCCCTCGCGCCGGCGCTCGCGGTTGACCTCATGCCCCTCCAGCAGCAGCTGGGAATCCAGCATCAGCTGCTTGAGCGCGCTCCCCTTCTTGCCGCGCGGGAGATGGCCCTCGATGGCCTGGCCCATGATGTCGTGCGGCGGCACGCACTGGCTCTCCTCAAAGCCGGCCCCCGCCAGCACCGCCAAGTGGCGGTACTGCACCCCGGGGATGAAGCGCAGGCCCTTGCCGCCCAGGCGCTCATCCAGCATGCGGATCAGCGGCTTGGCATCCTCGGTGTCGATGCTCCCGGCGCTGTAATCCTCCATCTGGCCGCCGGCCACATGCACCAGGTTGCAGCGGAAGACCACCTCATTCTTCTTCAGCTCAACGCCCAGCGCCTTGGCTTCGAGCGGCGCGCGGCCCGAGTAGTGCTTGCGGGGGTCATAGCCCAGCACCGCCATGTTGCCCACATCGCTGCCCATGGGCAGCTCCTTGACCCCGGTCCAGGCCAGGCCCACCCGCGAGCGGGCGGCCAGGGCGTCCATGGCCGGCTTCTTGGCTGCCTGCATGGGCGTCTTGCCGCCCAGCGCGGGCAGGGGGTGGTCGGCCATCCCATCGCAGAGCAGGACCACATATTTCATGCTATTCGGCCTTGGGCGTGGGCTTGGGCAGGTGGTCGATGAAGCTGGCCTGCTCCTTCTTCATCTCAAGCAAGGCGGTTTTGGCCTCGGCATTCTTCTTGTCCAGCTTGAGCGCGGCCTTGTAGGCGGCAATGGCATCCGGGTAGTCATGGTAGCCGCGGCAGGCCTTGCCCAGGCCCAGCGCAAAGTCCACGCTCTTGGGGTCCAGCCCCGCGGCCTGGCGGTACTCATCAATGGCCTTCTGGGCCTCATCGTGGTAGACGAAGGCCTTGTCCTGCGACTGCAGCTTCTGGGCGTGGCTGTAGAGGATCTCCGCCAGGTTGTAGTGGCCGCCGGCGAACTCGCTGTCGATGTCCACGGCCTTCAGGCAATCCTGCAGGGCCAAGTCCCAGTTGCCGTCCGCCCAGTGGGCCACCCCGCGGTTGGACCAGGCCGCCGCGTAATCCTCGTAGTTCTTGATGGCCAGGGTGTACTGGTCAATGGCCTCGGGATAGCGGCCGATCAGGTAGTAGCAGCGCCCCAGCTCATTGTGCGCCTCGGCGAAGTCGCCATCCATGCGCACCGCGGCCTCCAGGTGGCTGATGGCCGGGCCCAGGTCGGCCTTGGGGCCGTCCTTCTTGATGGCCAGGCGCTTGAGCAGCAGCCCCAGGCGGAAGTGGGTGAGGGTGACGGTCTTGAGGTCCGCCATGGGCTGGACGCCCAGCGCCCGCTCATAGGAATCCTGGGCCTTGGCATCCTTGCTGATGTTCTCGAAGCCGCATCCCAGATGGTACCAGGCGATGGTCAGGCGGGGATTGGTGAAGGTGGCATGCTTGAAGGCCGTCACCGCGCCCAAGAAGTCCCCCAGGTTGTTCTGGCACAGGCCCCACTGGTCATAGGCCTCGGCATAGTCCATCTTCTGCTGGGTGGCCTTCTCG
>Ga0326728_10019796_pt1 | contig 12979 bp, 8 predicted proteins | sample MB3enrmetagenome_FD_207602 | JGI IMG/M metagenome (GOLD analysis project Ga0326728, IMG submission 207602) | Lab enriched peat soil microbial communities from McLean, Ithaca, NY, United States - MB31MN | ecosystem: Environmental > Terrestrial > Soil > Wetlands > Peat | place: USA: New York...
GACTACAGGCATCGTAAGAACCCGTTACTGGATGATGCCATTGCGGAGGGCGTAAGTGGTGATATCCGCGTTGGTGGCGAGGCTCATCTTCTCCAGGATACGCGTGCGGTACGTGCTGACGGTCTTGACCGAAAGGCACAGCTCGTCCGCAATGGACGAAACGGCACGACCCGCAGCCAGCTTGCAGAAGATCTGGAATTCCCGCTCGGACAGGCGCCGGTGCAGCGGTTGATCATTGTCCCCGTCCAGGTCCGACAGCAGCAGCTCCGCGAGATTGGCGCTCACGTAGCGGCGCCCCTGCATGACGGCGCGGGTGGCCTTGAGCAGCTCCTCGGGCGCGCACTCCTTGGGCAGATATCCTCCGGCGCCTGCCTTGAGCACGTTGATGGCGTACTGCCGTTCCGGAAAGCCGCTGAGCACCAGCACCTTGGTTTCCGGATAGCTCGCACGGACATAACGCAAAATGTCCAGTCCGCTGCGATCGGGCATGTTGATGTCCAATATGACGAGGTCCCAGTTGCCTGATCGGAGTCGATCCAGGGTCTCGTTGCCCGAGGCGGCTTCGCCGATCTCGGTAATGCTGCGATCCTCGTTGAGGAACTGCCGGAGTCCGGCCCGGACCATTGCGTGGTCGTCTGCGATCAGTACTTTGGACATGGTCGTTTGGTCTCCCCGTTCGGTCGTATCGTCAATGACGTGGCTACTGGACAGTACGCTGGGGTTTTCAGGCCTGGGCGCCAACGCCCTGCCGCTCGTAAGCGGCCAGCTTGTTATACAGTGTTTTCAAACTGCATCCCAGCGTGCGGGCAGTGCGGTTCTTGTTGCCCGACCAGTGCGCGAGCGTGGCCTCGATGAGCCAGCGCTCCGCCTGCGCCAGCGATGAGCCAATCGGCACGCGAATGCCGCCTGCGGCATCGATACGCGCCGGCGCGCCGTTCACTGTCGCATGGATGTTCATCGGCTGCAGGTTCAGTTCGTGTTCGCACAGGATGAAAGCGCGCTCGATGGTGTTGCGCAGCTCACGCACGTTGCCGGGCCAGCTGTACTCGCGCAGCGTGCGTTGCGCGGCCGCGCCGAAGAATTTGGCTTCGCCGCTGCGGACATTCAGCTCATCCAGGAAGTGCTCGGCCAGCAGCATGACGTCTTCGCCCCGCTCGCGCAGCGGGGCCAGAGAGATCGGAAAGACGGCCAGGCGATACAGCAGGTCTTCGCGAATTGCGCCCTCGCGCACGGCCTGTTCCGGCGATCGATTGGTGGCCGCCACGACACGCACATTCGTTCGCAGCTCCTGCGAGCCGCCCACGCGGAAGAAGCGCTGCGTCTCCAGAAAGCGCAGCAGGCGTGTCTGCATGTCCGCACTCATCTCCGTGACTTCATCCAGGAACAGAGTCCCGCCCGAGGCGCGCTCGACCAGTCCGGTGTGCGTGCGTGACGCCCCGGTGAAGCTGCCACGCTCGAAACCGAACAGCTCCGATTCAATCAGGGTGGGCGGCAGAGCGCCGCAGTTGATGCCGAGGAAGGGACCCGCGCCGCGCGGGCTGCGGGCATGAATGGCCTGGGCAATGAGTTCCTTGCCCGAGCCGCTCTCGCCCGAAATCAGCACCGTGGCATCAGTGGGCGCGACCTTTTCGACCAGCTCACGCACGGTACGCATGGCGCTCGAGCGACCGACCATTACCTGGGACGTATCGGCCATTCCTGTCTCCGCAGTGAGGGGGAATCGGCAAACCTGCGTACCCTTGTAACAACCGCCACAGTTCTTCAGCAGAGGTCGCCACCGAAGCGCACGTGGGAATTTGCAAAATTTTCCGTCGGTGTTTGTCCTACAGGGACTGGCCGACAGAAATTATTATTTATTTCAATATCTTGCAGCCGCGCCCGGCGCTCCGGGCGACGGCGCTCATCGCGAGCGGTCCCCGGTGATCAATCGAATGCTGCCGCCAAAGGTCAGGTAGGACCAGAACCAGTTCACCATGGTGCTGATTCGATTGCGCACACCCACCAGGAACCCCACGTGCAGAACGCCCCATAACCACCACGCGGGCGCTCCCCAGAGGCGGAATGAACCAAAATCCGCGACCGCGGCCTTGCGTCCTATGGTCGCGAGGCTGCCACGATGTCGATAGCGGAACGGCGGTGGCGGCGCTCGGCCTTCCACGTGCGCACGAATGACACGAGCCACATGCTCCCCGCCCTGCTTCGCGGCGGGCGCCAATCCAGGAACCGGCTGCCCGAGCCAGGCCATGCTGAGCGCGGTATCGCCCACGGCGAACACCTGATCCAGACCCGGTACGCTGAGGTCCTCACCCACCTTTATGCGACCCGCGTTGTCGCCGGCCACACCAAGCCATTGCGCGGCGGGCGATGCCTGCACGCCCGCCGCCCATAGCACGGTTCGGGACGGAATGGCCCTGCCGCTTACGCGCACGCCTTGATCGTCGATGAATTCGACGCGACTGCCGAGCAACACCGTCACACCCAGGCGTTCAAGCGCAGACTGTGCCCGGGCCGACAGGTCCTGTGGAAATGCGGGCAGGATCCGAGCTCCGGACTGCACGAGCAGAATCTGCGCATCTGCTGGATCAAAGTTTCGGAAGTCCTTTTCCATGCCATGTCGCGCCAGTTCGGCGATCGCGCCGGCGAGTTCAACGCCGGTGGGGCCACCGCCGACGACGAGGAACGTCAGCCACGCGCGACGCTCATCCGGATCTGCCGTCTCCTCGGCGCGTTCGAAGGCGGTCAGAATCCTGCGACGGATCTCCGTGGCATCCTCGATGCGCTTGAGGCCTGGGCTCCACTGCATCCAGGCATCCTTGCCGAAGTAGCTGTGTGCAGCCCCGGTCGCGAGTACCAGGTAATCGTATGGAATCCGTTTGCCATCGGCACAGACCGATCGCTCCACCGTATCGATGCCGGTCACCGTGGCAAAAACCACCCTGACATTCGGCGCTTCCCTGAACAACGGGCGGATGGGGGTCGCGATATCGCCCGGCGACAATCCCGCTGTCGCCACCTGGTAGAGCAAGGGCTGGAACAGGTGGTAGTTGGCACGATCGATCAGAGTCACTGCCACGGGCGCCCGGGCGAGCCGGCTGGCGCAGCGCAGTCCGCCGAAGCCGGCCCCGACGATGACGACGCGTGGCTGGTGCGGGAGTGAATCGCGGGCGAGGTTCAGCAGGCGTCGCAGCGACGCCCGCACACTCGACTCGATCCAATGATCCAGTGACAGCGGACCGGGCCCGAGCAGCAGCACGGCAATCCAGCCCATCAGGGCGTAGGCCTGGAATCTCCAGTCATCGCTGAGCATCGCAGCGCCCGGGCTGACCAGCAGCAGAATGGCCGCGGTTGCGCGCGTAGCGATCCCCGTGATCAGCGTGGCACCCGCGAGCGCCGCCAGAACGGAAGGCACGGTTGAGGCAGCCGCCAGTGGCAGCCACTGCTGTGCGGATGCAAGAGGACTGATCCCCGCAGTGCCCAGCAGGGCAAGGCCCAGGTAGAGCCTGATGATCGAGCGATAGTAAGGCGCCACGTGGCTGCGCACCCACTCCGACGCGCGCAGGATGGCCGGCACGAGCGGCAGCGCGCTGTCGGCCAGCCCGCGGCGCAACAGATAGTCCACAGAGAGTACGTCGGCCCCGGCCACGGCGTACCAGCCGAAGGCCAAAGCCCAGTACAGCTGACTGTCGAACGGCAGATAGGAGAATTGGATTACGAGCGACAGCGCCAGCATGGGTACGGCCGCGTAACGCGTCATGCATCCGAGCGCGAGCAGCATGCCGCCCACCGTCTCGATCCCCGCGCCGAGTGCGGCTGACGTAGTCGGATTCATCCAGCTGACCGGATACTCGTGTGTCGCAAGATCGACTGCCACACTCCAGTTGCTCAGCTTCAGCACACCGGATACGAAGAAGATCTTCGCCAGCCAGAGCCGGATCAGCAGATCCATCTTCGGCCAGGCCAGCACTTCGCCGGCTCGGTAGAGGAGGTCTCTCATTCGGAGCAGCGATTCCAGGCGGCGGCTCGCCGTCACGGCGCGCGGCGCTGCAGCGGTGCGCGGGTCAGTGGGAGCGGTCACGGCCTTCTCGCGATGCGGAGGATTCTTCGGCCAGGAGGCAGGCATGTCCGTCCGGATCACGTAACACCAGTCCGGCCTGGTAACCCGGACTTGCGTCGCTCAACCGCGTGACACCGCCGGCGTAGGAAGACACGTGCGCATCGAGCGCGGCCCCCGCCAGCGCCCCGAGATCCGCGGTGCGCAGATTCGTCTGCCAGTACCAATGATCATTCGGCAGCGTGTCCGCAGGATATGCACGCCCACTGCGCGGTGCCAGATACTCCAGCAGCTCCACGCCCGGCCCTGCTGCCGCGTGCAGCGTGGTGATGCGCAGCCGCGCGCCGAAGACATTGTTGAGATGTTCCTGCTCCGTGCCGTAGTTCTCGCTGCGTCCCACGACCTTCATTCCGAGCAGATCGCGATAGTAGTGCAGGCTGGCTTCCGTATCGGCAACGACTATGGCGGTGTGGTCGATGCCGAGAAACAGCGTCCCGTCGCGACGTGCCCACTTCTGATTGCCCTTGCCAGGTGGAAATTCCAGCAGCTCGAGGAAATTGCCGTCCGGGTCACGGAAGTAATAGGCCTTGATGCCTCCGGCATTGGGATTCCAGTCGGGCAGGCGCTGCGGGCCGGTCGAGGCCTGCTCCACCTTGAAGCTTCGCAGCCGCGAGTAGCCCTTCTCGATGTCGCTCACGATGATCGCCACGTGTTGGAACCAACCGTCGTTGGCACGGGTGTCGGCCGGCATCGGCCGGCCCCGTGGCGCGAGGAACTGCGTCAGCTCGATGAACTCTTCACCCAGCTGCATGCGCTCCACCCTGACCCGCATGCCGAATACGCCGAACATATGCTCCATATCGTTGCCTGACTGCTCGCGCTCGGCCACCTCGCGGAATCCGAGGACGTCGCGATAGAACTCGACTGAGCGCTGCAGGTCGGAGACGCTGATGGAGACAGAATCGACCCGCGACACCTCGGGCTGCGCAACGGCCAGCGTGCACAAAAACAACTGGGACAGTGCCATCCCTGCCATTGCGAGGAGCCTGGAGTTGATCATGTCAGGCCCTCCGATCTGACCATGGCCCTGATGGCATCCAGGGTCGCGCGGCTGGCAAGCAAGGCACCCAGACGCAGACCCCAGGCGTAGATCGTGAGAGCCGGATTGACGCGGCTGCTGCGGGTGAGCACGCTGCCATCGGCGACGTACAGGCCGCGCATGCCGTGTACGCGGCCCGTCGCGTCGACGACCGAATGCAGCGCATCCTCGCCCGCCGCCAGGGTGCCGCAGGCGTGCGCCGTACCGGACAACCCAATGCGTCTGGCGACGGAGGGCAGGCCCACGCGCAGGAAGTCCCGCTGCAGCGCACGGGTGAAGCTGTGATGCTCCTGCAAGGCCGGCTGCAGGCGGCTCGGGCGATAGTCCATCACGCGCTCGCTCGCTCCCCCGGCGTGGCGCTCCCGTACCGAGTTCTGCGGATCCGATCCGTCCTCGGTCTGAAGGAAGAAGCCATAGGCCCGCCGCGCCAGAGCGCGCGCCGCGAGGCGCGGTATCCAGCGCGGAATCAGGGTCGCAATCAGATCGGCGCCGAATCCAAGCGGCTGCACGGTTGAATGAGGGTATTTCGGATGCGTGAGCAACGTGGTCTTGCGCACGAGGTCGGCGATCGGCCGGCTGGAAAAAGTCACCATGGCCGTCAGCATGTGCAGCTTCAGATTCCTGCCCACGGCGTGCGCAGCGGGCAGCGAGCGCGCGAGGCCGGAAACGTCCAGATAGCGCTGAAGCAGTCGCGGGGAATGCAGGGCGCCCGCGGCCAACACGATGCTCCGTCCCCACCACCGGTTGCCATCGGCAGTCTGCACACCCGCGATGCGATGAGGATCGGCGTCACTGCCCAGGAGTGTCCGCACCTCTGTTCCGGTCATGATCTTCAGGTTTGGATGCGCGCTGATTCGACTCAGCAGCCGGGATTCCGCTTCGCCCTTCAAACCCTGCGCCGACGCGAACCCGTCGAAATGCGTGGCCTCAATCGGGTGCTGTGCGATCTCCGGCGCGAGGCTCATGGGCATCGGCGCCGATTGCCATCCGCTGCCGGCGCGCTGGATCTTCCGGATGATCCAGTCGAGGTCCGGCTCCGCGGGGATCGTCCTCACACCCAGCAGCTCCTCGGCCTGCGCGTAATAGGGTGCCAGATCCTCGAGTGAAATCGGCCATGCCGGGCATTGGTATTGCGCGTCCGCGCAGAACTCCGCGGCGTCGAAGCGAAACAGGGCCGCTCCGTACCACTTGGTCTTACCGCCCAGATTGAAATGCTCCTCCGGCGCAAACACCCTGCCCTGAGAGTCGCGCCAGGGCTCGCGGGCGAGGAACTCTCCACGGCCGACGACGCGCTGCACATCCAGCGTGCTGCCATCCCGGGGCAACTCGGCCCCTCGCTCCAGCAGCAGCACGTTCTGGCCGGCCTGCACCAGGGCGTAGGCAGCCGCAAGCCCGCCGGCCCCGGAGCCGATGATGATGGCATCGTAAAGGGTGTGCTCCCCCATCAGGGACCTCCGGCCGCCGCAGCCGTTTGCGGCAGCGGCCGAGCTCGGCTGCCACGCTGGCCGCAGTGGATGCAGTCCTCGTGCGCGCAGTGCATGAGCTTCGCGCACGGACGCGATGCGGTTCGACGCAGATGCAGCTCGACAGCGGCCAGCATGCCGAGCGGCGGTGCGAGCAGGTAAATCCAGAAGAACTGCAGCATGCCCGCCGGAACCGCCGATGCGAGCGACCGCGCCGGGTTCATGCTCATGCCTGACCAGGGCGCCTCGAGTGTGATGAAGGTGGCGACCAGGAACCCCGCGCACAGGCCCGTGCAGGCTGCGTAGCGCTTGCTCGATGAAACGGTGAGGATCACGCTCATCAATATCGCGCTGATGAGCGCCTCGCCGCCAAAAGCGAGCCACAGGCCGCCATCCCCCGGCAGCGTCGCCACCCAGTTCACGGGCGGGGACGTAAACGGAGGCCCGAGCGCGCGAGCCACGAGCTCGACACCCACGACTCCGCCCACGCACTGGGCGACGATGTAACCTGCCGCGTCCGCCGGCCTGATGCGCCCCAGGCGCAGATAGCTCAACGTGACGGCGGGATTCAGGTGTGCGCCGGAGCGTCGACCCCAGGGGCTGTAGATGAGCATCACTGCGGTGAGCCCCATGGCAAGCCCGATCAACGCGCGCCGCAGCAGCGGATCCTGCAGCAGCTGACGCAGCGGCGAAGCGGGGTTCTCCATGACGGTGGTCACCACTGCTGCGGAAGTCATGAACAGGCCAAGGCCGGCAGCCTCGATCAGGTACTCGGGCCAGTGCGCCCGCCAAACCGACAGTGCTGCCGTGCCCGTTGCCATCTCAGCCTCCGGTCTCGAAACCGGGATACAGAGTCATACCGCCATCGACAAACAGGCTGATGCCGTGCACGTAGTCGGCATAATCCGAGGCGAGCCACACGGCCGCGCGCCCGATTTCGTCCGCTTCGCCAATCCTCTTGTAGGGGATGAGCTTCATCAGCTCGTGATAGGCCTGTGGCGTGTCCCACGCCTCCATGTTGATCGGTGTGCGGATTGCACCCGGGCAGATCGAGTTGACGCGGATGCGGAATGGGGCCACCTCCTGTGCGATGCTTTTCATCATGAGCATCACGCCGCCCTTGGAGGCGGCGTAATTGACGTGACCGGCCCAGGGGATCACCTCGTGCACCGAGCTCATGCACAGGATCTTGCCTGCGGCGCAGGACACCTCCGGCTTGACGCCCCGACGGCGGAACTCACGCACGGCCTCGCGCGCGCACAGGAACTGCCCCGTCAGATTCACCGCCATGACGCTGTTCCATTGGGCGAGTGTCATGTCGTGGAACGGCGCATCCTGCTGCAGACCGGCGTTGTTGACCAGGATGTCGACGGTGCCGAATTCCCGCTTGACCTGCTCGAACATCGCGATCACCTGCTGCTCGTCGGAGACGTCTGCCTTGACAGCCATGCCGTTGACGCCTTTGGCGCGCACCTGCGCAGCCGCCTCCTGCGCCTTCTCGGCGCCCGCCACATAGTTGATCGCCACATCGGCACCCGCATCGGCGAGCGCCAGTGCCACGGCGCGCCCAATGCCCGAACTCGCGCCTGTCACCACCGCCTTCTGGCCGAGCAGCAGTTTCTGAGCGGGTACCCGGGGCATGACCGGATCGGGGAGGTAGGGGTAGCGGATGGGATTGTTCATACAGGGCGTCCTCTAGGGATGAGCGGGAGAGTCGACAGCCGGCGCGCAGGAGCGCAGCCGGTAGCGGGGCATGAGCAGTTTGGCGACCAGCCCGGTCCACCCGGTCTGGTGCGAGGCGCCGACACCCCGGCCCGTGTCGCCATGGAAGTACTCATAGAACAGCAGGTAGTCCCGGAAGTTCGGATCCTCCTGCATGCGCGGATGATCCCGGAAAACCGGACGACGGCCCGCCGCATCGAGCAGGAAGATCCGCGTCAGACGGCTCGCCAGCTCGTTTGCCGCCTGCTCGAGGGTCAGGTACTGGCCCGAGCCGACCGGACATTCGATCAGGAAGTCATCGCCGTAGTAGTGATGGAACTTTTCCAACGATTCGATCAGCAGAAAGTTCACCGGGAACCAGATCGGTCCGCGCCAGTTCGAATTGCCGCCGAACAGACCCGAGTCCGATTCGGCCGGCTGGTAGGTGACGCGCAGGTCCATGCCGTCGACCCGGTAGACGTAGTGCTGGGAGGCGTGAACTTTGGACAACGCCCGTACGCCATGGTCGGAGAGGAATTCCTGCTCATCGAGCATGCGCACCAGCAACCGCTTCATGCGATGTCCCCGCAGCAGCGACAGCAATCGCCGTTGCCCTCGTCCGGGCACATCCCAGTGGGACACGAGCCCCGCGAGGTCCGGGCGATAGGCCAGGAACCACTCCAGGCGCCGCTTGAACTCAGGAACGCGATCGAGCAGCTCCGGCTCCAGCGTCTCCACCGCGAACAGCGGGATCAGCCCCACCATGGACCGGACCTTCAACGGGATCTTGGCCCCATCCGGCAGGTGCAGAACATCGTAGAAGAACTGGTCGTCCTCGTTCCACAGCCCGATGCCCTGCTCACCGATGTTGCTCATTGCCTCCGCGATGTGCAGGAAGTGCTCGAGGAACTTGGTCGCTATGTCCTCATAGACCGGGTTGTGCTGCGCCAGTTCGAGGGAGATCCGCATGAGATTCAGCGCGTACATGGCCATCCAGCTCGTGCCGTCCGCCTGGTCGATGTGCCCGCCGGTCGGCAGCTGCGCGCTGCGGTCGAATACGCCGATGTTGTCGAGACCCAGGAATCCGCCCTGGAACACGTTGCGGCCCTCGGCGTCCTTGCGATTGACCCACCAGGTGAAATTCAGCATCAGCTTGTGCAGCACACGCTCCAGGAACTGCAGATCGCCCTTGCCGCCGGACTGCTTGCGATCAATCTGGTAGACGCGCCAGCTGGCCCACGCGTGCACGGGAGGATTCACGTCGCCAAAAGCCCATTCGTAAGCCGGGATCTGGCCGTTCGGGTGCATGTACCACTCGCGCGTGAGCAGCAGCAGCTGCTCCTTGGCGAAATCCGCATCCAGGTGAGCCAGCGGCAGGCAGTGGAACGCCAGATCCCACGCCGCGTACCACGGATACTCCCATTTGTCGGGCATCGAGATGATGTCCGCATTGTTCAGATGGCCCCAATCCGAATTGCGACCGGATCGTCGCGCCGCCGGCGGAGCCGGGTATCCCGGGTCACCGGCCAGCCACTGCGGTATGTCAAGATAGAAGAACTGTTTGCTCCAGATCATTCCTGCAAACGCCTGGCGCTGCACGAGGCGCGCATCCGCACTGTCGATGCCTGCCTGCAAACCCGCATGGAACGCATCGGCTTCGCGCTTGCGCGTGGCAAGGATTGCATCGAAATCACGGAAGGCACCGGGCTCGGGCGAGCGCGTCAGCCGCAGGCGTACGACCTCGGTTGCGCCGGGCAGGAGCGTCAGTGCGCGCCAAAGGGCGGCCTTGGTGCCCTCCTCGCGCGGATTCGCGGCGTGCGCGGCGCCATCGACGACGCACTCGTGGAACGCATCCTTCCAATGCCCGGTTCGGCGCGATTCGCCCCAGAGGCGCGCGGGGTTGGTCTCGTTGTCGGTGAACAGAAAACGCGGCTCGGCAACATCGACGTGCAGCAAGTACCGGCCGAGCTGCGCATGATCCGCGGCGATCGCGGTCGGACCGGCGCGACTCAGGCGGGGCTTCTGACCGCCGCGGCCCCAGCTCCAGGTGTTGCGGAACACGAGCTGCGGCAGCAAGTGCAGCGATGCGGGTTCCGGCCCCCGATTGTGCGCTGTGATCCGGACCAGCGTGTCGCCGGCCCCGGCCTGCGCGTATTCGACGAAAATGTCGAAGTAGCGGTCGTCGGCGAAGGCTTCCGTATCGATCAGCTCGAACTCGGGTGCTCCGATGCCGCGCGCACGGTTCTCGGCGACCAGCTGCGCGTACGGATACGCGCGCTGTGGATACTTGTACAGCATCTTCAGATAGCTGTGCGAGGGGGTTGCGTCCAGGTAGTAGTAAAGTTCCTTGACGTCTTCCCCGTGATTGCCTTCGCCGTTGGTCAATCCGAACAGGCGCTCCTTCAGGATCGGATCGCGCGAATTCCACAGCGCGAGAGACAGGCAGAGCAGCTGCTGGTCATCCGACCAACCGGCGATCCCGTCCTCGCCCCAGCGATAGGCGCGGCTACGCGCATGGTCGTGCGGAAAGTAATCCCAGGCCGTGCCATGTTCGCTGTAATCCTCGCGCACGGTGCCCCACTGCCGCTCCGACAGGTACGGCCCCCATTGCTTCCATCTGGCCTGGCCCTCGCGATGCTGGCGCAGCCGCTCCAGCTCGGAATTCGCTTCATCCATTGATCGGACCTCGCTCACTCTGGCTACCCTGCCCCTTTTCGAGCACGGCCCAGGCGCGCAGTGTCTCGGCTACGCTCCAGGCCTGAGCGATGCAGCCGCGGGGTGAATGCGGTGGTTCGGCATCGAAGATCTCGCTAATGTTCCCGATGCAGCTGTCGGCCACATGTGCAGCCATGCTCTCGAGCAGTCCTGCAGCATAGTCAGCCTGCCCGAATACCCGGTAATGAGCCAGGACGAATGGGCCCGTGAGCCAGCCCCACACCGTTCCCTGGTGATAGGCCCCGTCGCGCGAGCGCGTGTCGCCCTCGTACCGTGCCACGCTGCGCGGGTCCTCCGCTGCAAGTGTGCGCAGTCCGACGGGCGTCAGCAGCGCGCGTGCGCAGCTGTTGAGCACGCTGCGCTCCATCGCCGGCGTCAGCAGCGCCTCACCCAGCGAGACCGCGAACAGCTGATTGGGCCGCAGAGAGCTGTCGGCGCGTCGGCCCGGGGCGACGAGCTCGCCCTCCGGCCCATCCACGACATCATAGAGTCGATCATGCGATGCATCCCAGAATGCCTCGCGAAATGAGTTCTGCACCCGGTGCGCGGCAGCAGCAAAGCGGACCGCCCGTGGCCGGTCCTCGCACTGGACCGCCCAGCGCTTCATCTGGCAGAGGGCGAAATGCCAGAGCGCATTGATCTCCACGGGCTTGCCGGTCCGCGCGGTCACGACCCAGTCGCCGACCTTGGCGTCCATCCAGGTCAGCTGCACCCCGGGCTCTCCGGAGCGCAACAACCCGTCGTTCTCGTCGACCCGGATACCATAGCGGGTACCGCGCTCGTGCCAGGCGACGATGTCGCACAGCGTGGGGTAGAGCTCGCGCAGCAATGCCGTATCCGGCTGCGCCTCCAGGTACTCGCGCAGCGCGTGGAAGAACCACAAGGTGGCATCCACCGTGTTGTAATCGACCGGTCCGTTCCCATCCGGGAATCGATTGGGCAGCATCCCCTCGCTCACATGCTGGGCGAAGGTGCGCAGGATCGATGCCGCCTCATCGAGCCGGCCCGTGGCGAGCGTCAGGCCCGGTAGCGCAATCATCGTGTCCCGCCCCCAGTCCCCGAACCAGGGGTAGCCCGCGATCACGGTGACGCCTTGGGTACGATTCGCCAGCGAGCCGCGACGGACCAGGAACTGATCTGCAGCCAGTGTCAGCTGCCTGACCCACCAGGGTGCCTGGGCAGGTACGCGGCGCAGGACACCTGCAACACGCTCACGGCGTCGTTTCCAGCTGTCCACCGCGCTCTCGGTGATCTGCGGTTCCGCATCGAGCACGAGCGTGACTGATTCGCCTGGCTGCAGCTCGGCGCCGAATACGCCGGGGCGATACAGATCCTCGGTGGCGTCCAGTCCGCGTTCCGCCTCCACCCGGTGGCGGAAATTCCAGTACCAGTCGGGTGTCGCAGCAAATGTGCCGCGGTCGATGCGCAGTTCATACGGAGTCGCACCCTCACCCGCAATGAAACGACAGCCACGGGTCGCCGCCTCGATGCGCGGCTGCCAACCGCCGTGGCTGTGCGAGTGATAGTCGCGATAGGTGCACAGCGGGGTGAGCTCGAGCGCAACGGCCTCCTGCCCACCCACATGAGTCCAGCGGACGTAGGTCGTGTTCCGCTCGTGAGCCATCCAGATGCACTGTTGCAACTGGATCCCGCCGCACAGCCAGGTCCACACCGGCAGCCCGTCCTCCAGGCTGAAGCGCGCGAGTCCCCGATAGCCCTGGGGATCGATCGTGCCGCCGGCGTATTCGTTGCAGGCGAGGGAGAATCGGTCGGCTCCGACCGTGACAACACCATCGACCTTGGCCACCATCACGACGCGCTCCAGCGGCGGACGCAACGCCGCAACCAGCAGGGCGTGATAGCGACGGGTATTGGCCAATGCCACTGTGCCCGAGGCGAACCCACCCAGGCCGTTGGTCAACAGCCATTCGCGCGACAGGGCGTCGTCCG
>Ga0326728_10019797_pt1 | contig 12978 bp, 8 predicted proteins | sample MB3enrmetagenome_FD_207602 | JGI IMG/M metagenome (GOLD analysis project Ga0326728, IMG submission 207602) | Lab enriched peat soil microbial communities from McLean, Ithaca, NY, United States - MB31MN | ecosystem: Environmental > Terrestrial > Soil > Wetlands > Peat | place: USA: New York...
AAAACTATCAGAACAGTGAAGACCGTTGTAAGCTGAGTAAGTTGGGTACATCCTCCGGAACTTTTAACCATTTCTGTTTTAGTTGGGCTGCCATTAACCACGAAAGTGCCTGATATACCTGCTGCTACATTAGCAAGGCTCAATCCAATGAGATCTAAATTTTCATTGAAAGTGTCGAAAAACTTCATAGCATAAGCCCGAGACGTAGCAGCACTCTGGGCAAGGATGACAATAAAACAAACTACTGATGTATTAAGGATCTTCGGGATATCAGATAGTGGAACTTGGGGAAAAGAAAGATGTGGCAAACCTCCTGGTACAGTGCCAAGTGTGGTGATCCCATAAGAAGAAAAATCCAATGCCCAGCTTACTGCAATTGCACCAATCATTGCTAACAGTGCACCGGGAACTTTGCTGTAGATTCTTTCACTAAAAGTAATTATCACGATGACAAATAAAGAGACAAAGAGTGTAGGAATATTTATAAGATACAGATATTTGAATAAAGATGTGATCTGCATAGGTGTTGCATATGAAACGTGGGGAATCCCGAGTACCTCGCTAAGCTCTGAGATTGATATCTGAATGCCGACACCTGTGAGAAATCCTATTAGAATTGTATGCGAGAGGAAATCCGCGAGAAAACCGAGTTGAAGTAGGCTTCCAAGGAGAAGAAAGGTTGCTGCAAGCAGGGCGATCATACTAGCATATGCAACATATTTGGGTGATTCGGGAGTAGCTAATGTCACCAATACACTTGCTATAATCGCTGCAGTTGCGGAATCAGCTCCAACGGCGAGATGACGTGATGAACCAAAAATAGCAAAGGCTAGCATCGGCAGTAGAATTGTATATATCCCAGTAACTAAAGGCATGCCTGCAATCTTAGTGTACCCCATGACTTCTGGGATAGCAAATGCTGCGAATGCGATACCTGCAGTGATTTCCCAAGGTACTTGTGAAGGTTTAAGAGGCAAAACACCCTGGAAAAGGGGGAATTTAAGGGGTCTTTTAGGGTTTTGTGCAGGTGACATCTTCGTTCTAATCCACTTATGTAGTTTAATTTTGAATTGAAATTCATGAATTACAGAGATCTAACCGATACAACGCTCAACTCTTGTCTGAAAGCTGTTGGTTTATCTTCCATATCATATTTCTTGATCAGCCATTTCAATTGAGTTAGGATTTACACACCTTAAGCAAAAAATTAAATACAATTGACAGTTTAGTTGAACATGTGCGTTTTGTGGATCTGCAGAAATCCTTTTTTTGATTACTACTCATTACTATATACTCTTTTTAGTACGAGATACTCTTTCTCTGTGATCCAAGCTGGAGCTTTAGTCAATCTGATAGTAACACTTTGGCTTTTTGTAATGCCTTGATTTATAGTAAAAACAATGCATTCTTAAAAATTGAGTTAATGAATTTCCTCGAATCTTGGATAAAATAGCAAAAATGAACCGATTTTCTAATAAAACATCTGCAGAAGTACTAACGAGAAAGACACAAAATTTATAAGCATAAACATTGATTTCGCATCCTATTTTTGTAGTAAAAAGTAAAGGATACAGGATCAATCATATTTTACAGAGCTTTCGGCACATTGCCGAATTTTGGAACAAATAGAAAGCTTCTTTGAATATATTGGTCAATATGATTCAAAACTAAAGCGATAATCAACTCAAAAATTTCCGATTGTATAAGACGAGAAGGATATATTAGAGGCATTTCTACAGTTTTAATTCCCCCTTTAAAATTATTTTCATGAACAGAGGATTACCAATGACAGAAGTACTTTACTTCCTTGACTGCTACATAAAGGAATTTGAAGCAACTGTCACAAAAATAACAGATGACAAATTTGTAGTTCTTGACCGTACAGCTTTTTATCCCGAAAGTGGGGTCAACCCAGCGACACAGGAAAATTAATCCGAAAATCAGACAGCGCTGAATTTAAAGTCCTATGTGTAGGTAAATTCAATGGATACATCAGTCATGAAATTGTTTCTCTTGATGGAAATGTCTCTAAGGGCTTAAAAGCTGCAGATAATGTAAAAGGAATCCTAGATTGGGATCGCCGCTACATGCATATGAGGATGCATACCGCAACTCATGTGATCGCAAATGTAATTGAGAAAGAAGCAGAAGTCCAGATAACCGGAAACCAACTTGGTATTGATCAGAGCAGGATAGATTTCAGCCTTGAAGCATTTGATAGAGATAAATTTACTGAGTATGAGAAGATTACCAATGACCTAATAGCCCAAAATAATCCTATTAATTTCTACCTGGTAAGCCGCAAAGAGGCTGAAGAAAAGCTCTTAAGGTTAACTACATTGGCCAAAGGTTTTTCAGATGAAATTAAAAAAGTCCGCATGGTCGAGATCGAAGGAGTGGAAATCGAAGCCTGCGGGGGCACGCATGTTAAAAATACAAATGAACTAAGAGGAATAAAGATCTTCAAGCTTCAAAACAAAGGAAAAAAATAATCGGAGAATATACTTTACACTTGAGGAGTGAGTAAGATTATCCTTTATAATAATCCATCTAGTGGTCTATCAATGATGAGTTGATATCAAAACACCATTCTTCTCCTTTATAGTTATGATTTATGCGGTTGAACTAAAGAATCAACAACATTAAACCTTAAACTGTCTAAATAATATACTTGCTCTTAAAACATCATTTTCTTAGAATCATAATAGTTAACTTTCTTCCGTTCTGATTCCCAAGCATTTTTTCTTAACGCGAGTGTTTTGTTATATATTCATCTGCAAAGATCTAGTGAGTGATTCAATACTGTTTTTTGAGCCTTTGTTGGATAGAGCCTATAGAGATACACTTTCATCATAATATTTTCTTTAGTGCAATACGTATTTATATAATTATAGATACAATATACTTATATACATATAAATTTTGTAATATACTGGATATACTATGAGTTCAGATTGTTATCATTTGCTAGATGCAAATATATGGAAAGAGATAGCCGATCGAAAAATACAATCAAACGGGTATATATATGCTGGAAGAAAACTAGTTGACAAATATGAAGTTAAACTATTTATTAAGAAAATAGAATGATGCAGAAGTTGATAGCTGTATCCCACCATTGAAATGATGAGTATTAGCCCTCTCCCCTCTTAATTTCAGCAGCAATGTAACTGGCTGTTATGCTACACTTTTTGTGCAGTCCACAGACATACCGATAAATGCAATTAGATGGAACTTAGATTTTAACGACATGGTTAAATCAATTGATCAAAAACCAAAGAATACTTATTATACAGCTGAAAATGATATAGTAAAACTAGCAACAAACAATGTAAAAGGTATAACATCAAAAGATGCTACAATAATCATTCTAAAACAAGTAGTATATTCTGAAGCTAATTTTAGTAGCAATGTGCCTAATGATTATGTTCCTTTTTCTGTGAAGTTTACAGGCCAAGAGAGGTTTTTTATTGAAGATCGCACAGGTTTGCCCAAGATATTTTCCATACATTGGAGGAGTTGAAACCAATGTCAAAGAAATTAGCGAAAGACTAGTTTTAGAGAACCACGATGTAGAAGTAATAACTACGGATCCCAGTGGAAAACTAAAAAAAAAAGATACAATAAATGGAGTGAAGGTTACCAGATTCAAATCACTTGCCCCTGGAGAAGCATATTACTTTGCCCCACAAATATATATTTATCTGATGAACTGTAGCTACGATGTTATTCATGTGCATAGTTATCACGCGCTTCCTGCTTTTTTTGCAGCTCTAAGCAAGCGTAATAAACGTTTTGTATTCTCCCCTCATTATCATCGTGGGGGACACACACCATTAAGAAATCTACTCCATAAGCCCTACAAACTATTTGGAAAAATGATATTTTCTCGTGCGGATGCTATTATATGTGTATCTGAATACGAAAAAGGCCTTGTAGAGTCTGATTTTAATGTCAAAGAAAAAACTATAACAATCCCAAATGGTCTTAATCTCTCAGAATTTGAAAATCTGAAATGTCAAAAAAATGAAACAAAAGAAAAGACCCTTCTCTACGTTGGTCGCCTAGAAGAATATAAGGGAATACAATATATTATCCAAAGTTTACCTGAACTCCAAGATTTTCGATTAAGAATTGTGGGTAAAGGGCCTTACGAAGATGAACTTCATAGTATAGCAGAAAGGATTGGAGTAGCTGAAAGAATAGAATGGCTAAAAGATATCTCAAGAAGAGAGCTTCTAGAATGTTATGCTGATGCGGATATATTTTTGATGCTTTCTTCCCATGAGGCATATGGGATAACAGTTGCTGAAGCACTAGCTTCAGGTACTCTCTGTATGGTTGTAAAAGGGAGTGCACTTGAGGAATTTGTGGATGGAATAAATTGTATTGGAATAGAGTGGCCTCCAATAAAAGAGAAAATTATCAAAGCGCTGCAAGGAATGGAAAAGGTAAAAAAACAAACGAATTCAGGAAAAAAGAAAGTACTACCAGACTGGAATGATGTAGTTGATAAAATTGGAAAAATATACGTGAAAAAATAAAAAAAATATATTTGATTCAAAATTAAATCAAAATATCTGATGCAGCTATTTAGCCTTGGGAAAACAATATTAATAGCCATCTTTGTTGTCATTAAATGCGCAAATTTCTGTGGGCTGATTTTATTTAACTTAGGCTATTGATCACGTTTTTATTACCCCTCAGTTTGTAATCAAAAGTATCTAATGTATTGAAACAGATATCAACCAACTGATTTTAGGTAGACTGAACAGTTACAAGGGAAGGAAAAAGAAGGTCAAGTATAGAAATTAGTAAGAAATATTTGGGCAAGATTCCCGTGAAATAAAATCAGGGGTAAATCGGAATTTTCTGAAAAATAAAAAATAGTGGGAATTTATTTTACAGAACTTTTGATACACTACACAACTTATTCATTGTAAAACTTTTTTGGGAAGATTTCTAGCCTAATGAGCTCTATAGAATCTAAATCATTTTCTTGAGACTATACAAAAAATACTTTCACTTTGCTAGGTTGAAATTAATAAGTACTGGAGTAGTTTTTGTGAATGGAGGTGAATACAATGGAAGAGATATTCAAAGGATTGGTGGAACGTGCTCAGTATTATGAGCAGTTCGAAATCTTCAGAAACATAAATCTCTCCGGAAGTTTAGGGATGTACGGATAATTGACCTTAGCATGAAAGCTTCAATAGTAAGTATGTGGGGTATAATTTGTTGACTGAAAGCCTAAAAATAAAATTAATAAGATAATAAAAACGAATTAAAAGCTGCAAAATCTCTAAAAATTATTATCATTAAAAACGGGATTAAATAGTTTGTCAGAATTAGGGACAGAAGGTAACAAATAAAGGCGGAAAGAAAAATTACCTTCCAAACTAACATTAAATTCTTTGAATAACGAACACAAATTAATGAAAGTACTATTCACCTTATCTTTTTCTGACTATTGATTTCATCATTACCTTGATCAGCAAGGTTTTCATTGATTTGTTTTTTAAAACCGTTCCAAAACTAATCAGTGAATTCCCATCGAAGGCTAAAGTTTAACTTTGATCACGAATGCTAAGCTACATTTGAGGTAATTCCACTATCCAAACAAATTGAGTGGTCTAAATTGGCAGAAACGGTAAACAATTTATTCACAAACGTTTTTTCATTTCTAATATATTCAGTATATCCGGTGAAAAATCGCTGCAACATTTTGATAGATATGATGACGAAATTTTAGATCTTAAAAGTTTGGTTATATCAGAAAAATGTGATGTTGTTGCATTGGAATCAACAAGTGACTTTTAGTTTCTGTTTACGATTCATTGATAATGAATTTTCCTACTATAATTGAAAATGCGCGAGATATGAAGGCATTACACACACAAAAAAAAACAGATAAGATAGATTAAGAAGTCATTGCAAAAATTGCATTGAATCAAAGGTTTGGTGCAGCATCCAGCTGCAAACAAGGGGGTATGTTAACGTCACTGCTCTGGATATAAAGGAATTATTCAAAATCAAATACTTTCATTTGCTTATACACCTTTTTTCTTCCTGGTTTCTCTGATTTTCAAAATTGTTTTTAATTACAGCAGAAGTTGTACCACCAAGCACAGTTTGAATATAACTTCCCTCACTCCAGAGTTAACAACAAAGAAGCTTTTTTAATCTCAGAGTATTCTTTAAAGATTTTTCTTGATATGAAACTTTTTATAGTTTGCATCACTTTTGAAGGAGAATATTTTGATTCAGCACCAATGGAAAAATATAAATAATCTCCATCAATACAGATTGCATCAAACCCAATACAGTAACTTTTACCAATTTCAATGCATATATACTTCAAATAGTTGATGATGACATTGTCTAAAAAAATTTGGTACGATACTTCATAAAAAAACTATATAATATCTTCTATTTTAAACACAATGGTTTGCATGAAATTTTCCAATTTATATAGTTCAAATGTAACTAAAAATATAAATCAATTAATTAATAATAGTCCTCGGAGGGTATCAATCCAACAGGGAGAGGTAGTTCACTACTCCACTTTGTTTCAAACCATGTAATAATATTTCTTATTTTTTGTATTTCAAATCTTAGAAATGCTTTTATTGTTGTTTTTTGTTCGCTTTGCACATTAGATATCAAACGATAATCATGATGTTTCTGATCTACAAATAAGGGATCCACATATATATCAGTCTTCGAATTGGCGTTTTTATAATGTCCACCCATATTATTGTAAAGTAAGTTATTTTCCAGCACGAAGGTATGTGTTTCAGGTAGATAATTGATTACTCCGTACCCTGTTCCATCAGGATTTTTTTTACGTTGCTGGGTATTTACGATAATATTATTGCGGACAATTGTTGTATATCCCATTCCTTTAGGTGAAAGATCTAGGGAATAATCTACACTTTTAGGATACATATGAATAATCGCAGCATGATATACACTATCAAATACATTATTTTCAATGAGGGTATCATAAAATCCACTTGTCACTATACCTCCCACCCAATCAATATTTGGGTTCTTACCAGTGCTATAAAAGATATTATGATAAATGTGGACATTTTTAGCCTCGTCCTTAAAATAAGGTTTCCCATAACCTATCAGCCAGATTCCAGGTCCATAAGTGTCATGGATAGTATTGTTATATACCTCTACATCGTTTACTTTGTTTTTTGACTTCTCTATTTGGATTCCCGAGCTACCTGCACTCCAGTTATAAAAGGAGTCAATCATATTATCATGAAATTTTACGTGGTTTGAATCCCGTATTCTAAGACCACTATCAGTCCTGCAGGTTATGCAGTTGTTCCAAGCTGAAACATTTTCACACCCAATTGCATAAAAACCATCATGCCCTAATTTATACACTTTGTTATTATAAAATTGAATATTGGAACTATTCGCTACTCTCAATCCGTCTCCATGCCCATCATGCATGTACATATCATGAACCTGTATGTCTTTAGAGTAAAGGAAACGGATCATATTGTAATATCCTTCCCCATTCTTTTTGTCCTCATTATTGTCATGATTTCCGTAAATTTCAAATCCTTTTATAGTAACTTCATTGACTCCACCACTGTTCATTTCCGTTATCATCGGCTTACCAGCTGGCCAATTCGCTTTGTTTTCAAGTTTAATCACGGATGTAGGATCGCCTTCTAGGATTGTATTGTTTCCAATAAAAATGCTATTAGAGATGACGTATGTATTGGGCCCCTTCAAATGGACGGTTGTGAACTGTGGATTTTCTACAACATATGCAAGAGCTTGATTTATTTCCATTTGATCCTCAGTACCGTTGCAGTTGAAATCTCCACTTCCATCCCCAGCTACATAGACCGTTTTATTTGATGGTACAATGGGAAGATTTGTATGTATTCTTGAAAGGACGGTTATGCCTAGTGCAATCAAAAAAATCAGAATTACAAAGGAAATTACTATCTTCTTTCTATTTTGCCGTATGTATTCCTGATACTTTCCGTCCATTTTTATCACTCATGTTTAGTTATAGAGAATTTCGATAACTTTCGATTTCAACAAATTGCTTATATGCACTTTATGAATAATCAGCCAAAAATTGGGGTTTATTTAAATACTGTATAAGCATCCAATATTTAAAAAAATCTTGAAAATAGTTCCTTAATGAAATTTGAAAAAGCAAATAAATCCTTTGTGTTTGGATAAAATGAGGATGAAGTCTTCTGCCTGCTATTTTCAATGACTTACCCCAACAACCAATTAATGGCTACTTTGGAATATCATTCCTCTTAAACATTCTCTAGCTTCTTTATACAATATAGCATAATAACTTATTCATATCACAGTAACTGTACTACTCCCTAACCAAAGTGAGAGCTATTTATCGATTTTACGAACAAATTGTAATCCCAATCTGAGAATGTTAATAGCAGCATTATGATCTCGATCAAGAACAAGACCATAAAAAGGACAACTATGTGTTCGTTCCGATAATTCATTTTTAACAATTTGCCCGCAACCTGAGCATATTTGAGATATATTTCTGGAAGTAGCCTTCTACACCCCTAAATCTCAATAATTATAGTAAGACAGTGAGATTAGCCAGTATAGTAATCCAAAATATACACCTGAAAACATTTCCAGCCATGCATCTTAACTGGTTTTTTTGCTATTTGATTCTTGAGGTTGTTGTAAGGAGGGTTCAAGATGTACAACAACATCAGAAATATCTGTATATTCTTCCCTCAGTTTTTTGCTAACCCTATGCGAGAGAATATGGGCATCTTCAAGAGACATGCCAGATTGAACAAGCAGATGCATATCGACCTTGATATCTCCCATGCTTCCACGTGTCCGAATTTTATGACAGCCTTTTACTTTATCAATTTTCATTACCAATTCACAAATTTCTTTCTCCTCAATTCTAGACATATCTAAAAGGGATCTCGAGGTCTCTTTTATAATTCTGTATCCCGCCTTGAAAATTATGAAAGAGATAATTAAGGCAACTATAGGGTCAATTATAGAAAAACCTAACTTCATGGCAGCAAGGCTTACTATAACCGAGAAAGAGATATAAATATCACTCTTCAGATGGGTGGAATCCGCTATAAGCACCTGGCTTCTGAGATATTGCCCCTGTCTATGCTCATATTGCGTAATCAAAAATGTAATACCCATTGTCCCAAGTACTACGAGAAAACTCACAGTTGTAACCTCGGGCTTGTTTGGGATAAGGAAACTATTGACAGCGTTTTTGAAAATTTCAACTCCTACAAAGATCAGCATTAATGCGATAAATAAAGAAGCTATGGTCTCATATTTCTGGTGCCCATAAGGATGATCTTTATCCGGTGGGCGGGATGCAATAAAACTTCCAGCCAAGCCTATAATGTTGGAAACCCCATCGAAAAGAGAATGATAGCCATCTGCAATCATGCTTAAAGCACCTGTAAGAGTCCCATAAATAATTTTTGCAAGTGATATTACGATGTTTATAATTAGTACATAGACAAGGACCCGCTGGATTTTTCGAAACTTCTGTAACAAATCTGATCCTCCTTTCATAGAATTGTACGGAACCTGGCTATGAAGCAGTTAAAAAAACTTAATGCAAAAAAACCATCAGCTATATATTAATTTATCCTTTCATGCAGTATTTTTGAATCTCTTCAGTTCCGAAACCATCTATAAAAATAAGAAGAATATCACAAAAATTATTTAAGGTAATGACATCGTTGATTATGACAAAGTAAAAATAATTCAACTTATGGTATAGACACAACCAATTTAATGTCTGTATCTTCTGAATTACGTAGCTTCGTTGATTCAACAACTTTACCTGATAACAGTAATTCCGATTTACGATAGTTCCTAATAACTATTCTTATTAGTTTAGAATTTTTATACAACTGTTAATAAGAAAAAAATTTTATCCATACATTTTAATTCCATTTTTTTTGTAATTGCCTATAGAAAATTCAAAAGAATTTCAATAACTACCTATGCATTTGAATATTGGATAGCTTAAATTTCTTAAAAATAACTTTTACTCATTGGAAAACCTTACTGATTTTGCTCTTAAAGAAAAATATAACATCTTCAGTCGGTTTGGAACAAACTTACTGAAATTGATTCTTTAATTGATTGGAAACCTTTTCGTATCATTTTTGGGTCTATATATTTTAACAAAACAATTTCAGGATGCAAGCCTGGAGCTGACGTAATCATTATGTTTAAAATGCTTGTTTTGCAGCAATGGTATGGTCTTTCCGACTTTGAAATTGAGAAACAATGTATTGATCGAATTTCTTTCAGGAAATTTCTTGGTTTTCCTGAGTACATACCAGACAGTACCACCGTTTGGTCATTCAAAAAGAGAATTATTGATAACTGCATAAAAGAAGAAATACGGGGACAGTTGTAAAGTTAACTTGATAGCCTTGGTTCGAAAATAAAAAAGGGAATGATTCAGGAAGCTACTTTTATTCAGATCCGATACTTGCAAAGCTTGGGACTTATCCTATTTTCATGACTCACAATTCTGATCTTCTTGAACTTATCAAGCACATAGAAGCTTTGCAAAAAAGGAATGCTGACATAGAATCCAGTTCTACCGATGAAAGTTATGATTTGTTCCTTAATCATGCATACTTATGGTTCATATTAAAGCAAAAACAGTAACCTCTTATGCATTAAATGCTTTAATCAATAAGGAAAGAGAGATTGTAAGAATAAATCACTGCATAAATAAAATGTGGAAAAAGAAGGAGATATCAACGCAAAAATAAAAGATAAACTCAGTTTTCTGTACCAGAATGGGAAAAATGTATATTTTGAAGTGTATCTGAGAAACCAAAACATTAGAGATTATTCGTGCAAAGAACGATACAAAAAAGTGGAATGCGAAAGGATACATGGCCATATTAAGGATAAAGTAAAATTTGAAGTCAGAAGAGCAAGAAAGGTAGATCGGGAAATCGTCTCATTCCTGAACTTGATTGCATCTCAACTATTGTTGCTTACGGAATTATAAATACGGTTCAAAACAAAAATTCATTTGGAGGATATTTTTTAAAAAAACATGTGTCAAATTATATCACCGATTTTAAAATCTAATTTGAAATCATCTTTTCCACCAATTCCAAAGCACATATATTTCAATTTGACCGGGATAAACAAGAGTTGGATAGGGGTTTTAGGTTTCTTTCTCTATATAGAACATGAAGTAAGCTAGAACCACTCAAAAGCTTGTCCTATATCAGATACGGTTAAAAAGTGCATTTAATTCGTGCGATGACTACAGATAAAGTGTATAAAAAAAAGCAAAATGTCTTATATAATAAAAACATTACTCTAATATAGGTAGTTGATATCATTTTGGCTGAAAATTCCAATTTAATTTTGCTTTTGGGTGAGTTAAGCACAATATTAATACAGTTAAATTGCACTGAGGTATAACAAAATTAGGATCTACCCAGTTAAACTGAAAAAATGACTCATTAAGCACTTAATCGTTTGAATCACGATAAAAATGGAGAGGCTGCATGTACTTTATTCCATTCTCCAACTACCTAAGTCCTAAAGATATAAAAAATAAAATAAAATTTCTTCGAATGACAGGCACAAATAGATGAAGATAACTCCAAGTTAACATAACGTTTATTCTAAATTGTATGATAAAGAGGAAAAATAAATGGATAAACAAAAATTTGCCATTATAGGAAAAGCACTAATTTTGTTGCTATTATTCTTTTTTGTAACGTCAGTGATAACTACGACTGTGTATGCAACTATTGCACCTCTACCCCCAGATGCAGGCATATCTCCAGCTATGGGCGCATACCCATATCCAGGCTCCCCAGCGTCTCTAGGCTCACCTGCATCTCCAAGTTCGCCCCCGTCTCCAGGCTCACCCGCATCTCCAAGCTCGCCCCCGTCTCCAGGCTCACCTGCATCTCCAAGCTCGCCCCCGTCTCCAGGCTCACCTGCATCTCCAAGCTCGCCCCCGTCTCCAGGCTCACCTGCATCTCCAGGTACACCAACGTCTCCAGGCACGCCCCCAACACCCCCATATTATTATTAAACCCCTAAATCTTGATTTATTTGAGTGCACTTTGTAGGGCAACAATTTTTTTCGATGAGCATGTTGCTCTTTCCTACTAATTTATATAAAGAAGCACAACACCCCTGGGTCATTAGCTCAGGAGATACGAGCATCAGCTTCAACCATGGTTCCATACATAAAATCCTGCAGCTTCTTTACTAACATTTTCTATAGAAGATGAAATATAGTGAACAACCACTCAGCTAAATACTGAGTGGTAGTTCTTAATAGGATATTCCAATATACAAAAATTGCCATAATCCGATAATCAGAAAGCAGCTTCAATGTAATTGATTTTTCGGTTCAAATTTCGCAAATCATAGGGTTTCTGCCAACATTCTTCGTTAACTTTATATTGTCATTATTCTATAATTTTCTATTGAATATGACCTTTCTTTTTCCATTTTTTTTCCTTTTGGCTATCCAAATTCACTTCCTTTAAACCCTTATTATCAAACAAAAATATTTAAATCTACGTTTATTTTTCTAAAATGAATTAATTGATATTAAACCCAAGCAGTGAACCTGTATGAGTAAAGAAATACAAAAAGCTTTAAAGGCTTCAGGTCTTGATGTGCTTTCATGTATGCAATGTGGCACATGCACAGGAAGCTGTCCATCTGGATGGAATACCGGATTCAATACCAGACGAATTATCAGGGACGCAGCTAAAAATAGAGTAACAGTCCTCTCAGATGATAATCTCTGGCTATGCACCACTTGCTATACCTGCCAAGAGCGCTGCCCACGCGGGATACCAATCACAGATACAATCCTTAATCTCCGAAGACTTGCAGTTAGAGAGGGTTTAATACTTCCTGAACACCGTAAAGTTGCGGAAATGGTGATGGAGCGCG
>Ga0326728_10019799_pt1 | contig 12978 bp, 6 predicted proteins | sample MB3enrmetagenome_FD_207602 | JGI IMG/M metagenome (GOLD analysis project Ga0326728, IMG submission 207602) | Lab enriched peat soil microbial communities from McLean, Ithaca, NY, United States - MB31MN | ecosystem: Environmental > Terrestrial > Soil > Wetlands > Peat | place: USA: New York...
GTTTGTTCGTGGAATCCCACAGCCACCTATCTGTTGATCATTTTGCGGTGGCCGGCAAGATAGCATTCAACACACTTTCATTTCTGTATACGGAAGGCTGGCTCGGCGCGGGAGAGAACCCGGCTGATTGGGTCGAACAGAAGGACAGGACATTCCGCTTTGGGGTTGGTGCGGTGCGCCGACGGGACGGCGGACAGGTGAAGTGGAACTTCGCCGGTTCAGGTTTTACGCTGTGGAGTCCCCAAGGGCCGGATTATGGGGCCGCCGAGGTATGGTTAGACGGCGCCTTGGTGGCAACTGTGGACTTGCACGCCGTACAGTCGCAGCCCTCGCAACCTGTCTTCCGGCAAACTGGCCTCGCTGACGCCTTCCACACCCTCATCTTGCAATCGAGGAGAGGCCGATTGGTTGTAGACAGCCTCGACGTCGTCAATCTGTAACGCCGAACAGGGTGTGGCGCGACGTATTCTGACGTGACGTCAAGCGTTGGCGCAGGCGGAAGAGAAAGAAAGTCGAGACCAAAGAAACGGCGGGAATGTGGACATGAACAGGCGAAGCTTCGTTAAGCTGGGCACAGGCTTGGTTGCAGCACTCACAGAGAGTGGGGTGCCCGGACCGTCCGCTCACGCTAGCGGCGGATCCGCGGCAGAACAGCGACCGAGCTCGTGCCGCTTTGAGCTGGAGAACAAGACTCTTCATTTTACCGCAGGCTGGTGTGACGTTCCCGACTGGAGCATGGCCCTCGAAGCAGGCAGTGAACCGCTCCAGACCAGGGATGCTAAGCCTCAACTCATTAGTGAACAACCACTGTGCGTTGAGTTTTATTTCGCTGAGCGCCAGTTGAGATGGAAGATCGTGGGAGAAACAGATAAAGCCACCGATACTCTCACCTTACGTTCTACGATTCGCAACGAATCACCAAGAGCCGTCGCATTGGGCAAGGCGTTTTTGTTGCAGGCGGACAGACTGAACGGGTTCTGCAAACAAGGTGACGAGGTAGTCTATTTACCCGTATCTTCAGGGCAGGGCCTGAACCAAGTTCAAAAATTAGATGCCAAGCCGGCGACCCACGGGATCGCCATCCAGGCTTTTAATCAAAGTCAAAATAAGGCCCTCCAGGCGGGGTTTGTAACCTTCCAGCGAGCCAAGACCGTGGTCGAGCATATACGCCAAGGCGACAGCCTCCAACTGAAGGCGTGGTGTGAATTTGACGGCTGGGAACTCCAGCCAGGAGCCAGTACCCCCACAGAAACGCTGATTCTGGCGATCGGCGAAAGCCCTCACGCACAGTTAGAGGCGTGGGGCGAACGGGCCGCTCTTTTGAGTGATCCTCGTCCCCGGGTATGGGAGGAGGAGCCGCACGGCTGGAATGGTTGCAGTTGGGTTGATGCATTCAATATTGAAAGGTACGAAGATTTCGTATTGCGAAACGCTAAGGCCATCCGGCAGCGTCTGGCTGGCTTCAAATTGGATTATGTCTGGGTGAGCATCGGAAACCTCAAGGATGGGCAGCCAGGTGACTGGCTTAATTGGAACGACAAGAATTTTCCGAGCGGCCCCGATTACCTGCGCGAGCAACTTCAGGAGTTTGGATTCAAATGGGGATTGTGGTGTGGCGCATTTATGCTTAGCTCTAAACTCCGGGATAAAGTCGAGGAGCTCAAGGAAGCAGTTTTCAAACAGCCGGACGGAAAACAGCCCATGGTTTACATCGATGGGTGGGCTTTTGGACTAGACAGTCCAAGCGAAGATTTCCAAAATCCGATTTACGCCCTCGATCCTAGTCACCCGAGGACTCTGGAATACTTACGGAAGGTATTTCAGACGTATCGCGACTGGGGCGTGCGTTATTACATGGTGGACTTCCTTTCGGCCGGGGCTGATACGCTGCAGAGTGCCCCCCACGCCAAGCACCACGATAAGACACTGGTTTCCGGGCCGGAGGTATTTCAAAGGGGTTTACAGGCCATTCGCGAAGCCTGCGGAGACGACACGCATCTGCTCGCCTCATCAGGCCCGACAATCCATGCGACAGGATTTGTGGACGCGGTGCGAACGGGAACTGATTTCGGGGAAGGACGACCCTTGACCCGTGCCTTTGAAACATACCCCGGAACATTTACGATCAACGCACCGGGCTATTTTATGAACGGGCCTCTTTTAGCTCTATCGAATCAAGCGTCATCCTACTACACGCATCGAAGGCTCTATATCAATAATTCTGGGAATCTCCTGGCGGTCGATAAGCCCTTGCCCTTAAACCAGGCACGGGTCTTCGCAACGGTCCATGCGATGAGTGGCGGTCCAACCATGCTGGGCGATGACATCGGGTCTATCGATGAGGAAAGGCTGAGACTGATCAAGCAGACACTGCCCAGACCAAAAGAGGTTGCGTTTCCGGTAGACTTGTTTACCAGAAAGGAACAAGGATGCCCGCGAGTCTTTCATCGGAAAATCATCAAAGCTTGGGATTCGTACGATGTCGTTGCCCTGTACAATCTCGATGCGAATGGATCACTTAACCAGAGCGTGGCGCTGAAGCCGCTGGGACTTGATGAAAACCGAAGTTATCTTGTGTGGGAGTTTTGGAACAGCGAATACGTCGGAAAAGTCAGCGGCCAATTGCGGGCGCAAGTCCCGCCTTACAGCGTGAAGGTGTTCCGGTTGACGGAAGACACGGGCCGGCCCACCATCCTCGGTACTGACATGCACGTGCTCATGGGCGAGATGGAGATTGATCGTTGCGTTTGGGATGCCGGCCAGAAGGCGCTCCACGGACGCGCCATCCGGCCCATGGGGGAGAAAGGAAGCGTTTTCCTATATGCACCGCCCAAGATGGCAGTTGCCAACCCCAAGGGTTTCTTCCTAGCTCAAGACACGAGAGACAACTCACTGATCATTCGGTGCCCACTACAGTTTGAGCAGGGTTGGGCGGAGTGGAATGTCACGTTTTTCGATTTGTAGACCTGTTTTGCCGGGAGATGAGAGGCCCTTTTCTGTAACCTCGTAAAAACGGGGGCGGACAATGAACAGAAGACAACAAGGACCGTTGCAGACTGCGTGGCTGTTTCTGACATTGTGTGTGTGCGTGGTCTCCGCGCCCAGGCTCCTAGCCAAATCGCCGAAGGCGCCACCTGCGTCAGAGAAAAAGGCAGCGTGCAAGGAGCTGGCGATTCGCTTTGCCCCGCCCCTGAACCTCGTATTTGAGAGGGTGAGCAAGATACTTGCCCGTCGAATTCAGGAACGGTCCGGGATCAGACCTGTAATCTCTACTGCGCAGGGGAGTTGCAACGTTGAACTTGGCCTTCAAGAAGGAATCGGCAATGAAGGCTTTCGAATTGAAGACGTGGCAGGCGGGGTGCGCATTGTGGGAAACGACGGGCGCGGGCTGCTGTATGGGGTGGGGAAGTTCCTGCGCAGCAACACTTACCATCAAGGTTCCCTCACGCTGGGGGATTGGAGGGGGACTTCCGTCCCCGAGAAACCGTTTCGGGGGATATATTTTGCCACCCACTTTTTCAATTGGTACCACGAAGCACCGGTAGGGAAAATCGAGCGCTACGTCGAGGACCTGGGGTTGTGGGGGTATAACGTGATCATAGTCTATTTCGACATGCACCTTTTTGGCGGAACTCAGGATCCCGCGGCCCAAGCCATGCTCGGGCGTCTGAATGTAATCTTGAGGACGGCCAAGAACGTGGGCCTTGAGTCCGGCCTGATTTGCGTGGTGAACGAAGCATATCAGGACAGCCCCGTGGCAATGCGGGCCGACTGGACCGCCGGCCATGATGGGTACACCAGTGAGCTGGCGTGCCACTTTCATAAAGAGTTGTGCCCCAATAAGCCTGGAGCAAAGGCTCTACTTTTGAAATGGCGCGGCGAGGTGTTCGCTGCTTTCCGGGAAGTTGGGCTGAATGACGTCGTGCTCTGGCCGTACGACTCAGGTGGGTGTACGTGTTCCTTGTGCAAACCTTGGGGGGTGAATGGCTATATAGACCTGGCCGAGTCCGTAGCTGAGCTGGCCCGGCGCAATTTCCCCCAATGCAAAATTATCCTCTCCACTTGGGGTTTTGACAATTTCATCTCCGGTGAATGGGACGGGCTCCAGGCAAGATTCAGCCAGGCGAATCCGAAGTGGATTGATTACATCATGGCGAACGAAGAGGAGGTTAAGCGTTATTCCGGTCACCCTGCGGCGCGACGTGTTCCAGGGGGCTTCCGCCTGCTGAGTTTTCCTGAGATCAGCATGTGGGGGGCTTCCCCCTGGGGAGGCTTTGGCGCCAATCCCCTGCCCGCTCACCATCAGCAACTGTGGAACGCAGCGAAAGACGCCCTGGCAGGCGGGTTTCCCTATTCCGAGGGGATCTTCGAGGACTTGAACAAGGTACTCTTTGCCCAGTTCTTTTGGCGGAAGGATACTCCCGCGAATTCGATTGTAGACGAGTACATCGCTTACGAGTTCTCCCCCAACGTTGTTCCCTCAGTGCGAAAAGCGATTGAAACTCTGGAGAAAGGGTATGCGCGCCGGGGGGAAAACCTGGAGAAGGACGCCGGCCCAGTGCGATTCGTGATGGAACAGAGCAGTGGGGCGGAAGAGGCATTCAAGCTGATCGAGCAGGCGGACAAGAATCTGACGCCTGCGGAACAGAACAGGTGGCGATGGCGGATTCTGTATCTGCGGGCGCTGATCGACAGCGAGCTGGTTAAGAACAATTATCAAGTCTCGCCTCGTTGCCAGCAAGCCATGCAAGAGTTAACGAAGATTTATTATGCGCAAAAGGCCGTCTTGCCCGTGGCGCCCCCCACTAAAGAAGCGATAGAACGAAATCGGGGACACGATTGGACATCAGAGTAAATCACCTCATCGGAGTGACAAGACAATGAGCAAATTGCAACGGACGAAGATGCCGCGCCGCGACTTCGCAAGGTCCGCTGCCTTGGGCAGCGCAGGGCTGTTATTCAGGCGGCTACCTGCTTTGTTGAGCGATGCGGCCAAGAAGGAATCATGGCCCACTCGGTTGCCACACAATGTGCCCCCGGTGATTGGCGCCTGGTTCCCGGAAGAATCGGAAATGCGGCCGGAGGGTTACCGGAATTATCTGGATGCGATCGCGGAGCATTCGCACTATAACTTCCTAACCACCACGATGCGGAATACGCATCGGCAAATGATTGACCCTGAAGTGCATGACTGGTTCAAACAGGCAGTGACATATGCTCGGAGCAAGGGAATCCGCGTGGTCTTGGAGTTGGACGTCCGTCATTCGATTGCGGCGTTCAAAAAGCGGTACCCTGAGGGATTGCAGGAGCGTCTTTGGTTGCAGGAAATCGATCTTGCCGAGAACGGTGACACCATAGCCAACATCACCTACACTCAAGGCCACGGCGACGCCATCTGCGGCGCCGAAGCGAACGCCATCAACCTGCAGCGCGCTTACTCTTACGGCGTGGGTCCGCAAGGAATTGACTCGGACACTGTGAAGGACATCACCACCTGGTGCAAAGTGCAGAAGGCTACGGCGAGGGAGCTTTCTGTGTCCATTGCCGGCGGCACCGAAGGCAAAGGCCGCAAGGCTTGTGTGATTGCCAGGGTCACACTCGATTTTCCGGCCCTGTTTGGTCCCGACCTCTTGCAATTTGAGGCGGAGACCATAAGGCAGTATGCGGACGTGCCTCTTTCCGGACTTATGAAGGATGAATGGGGATTTCCGGCGGCGCATGACGGCAATCCGCAGAAGAACGGTTATTGGTTTTCACGTTTCCAATCTGAGGCTTATGCCAAGGCGACCGGCGGGCATGACTTGGTGCGGGATAGCGTTCTGATGTGCTTCGGGGAGCGAGGCCGGGAGGCGGATCGCCAGGCCGCCATTAACCATGTCATGGAACTCCATCGGCTACGCAACACAGAGATCGAGCAGACGTTCTACCGAATGACCAAAGCAACGTTCGGAGCGCGCGCATTCGTGGGTACGCATGACACAACATTCCCCTATCCCGACGCACGGGAGTTTGAGCGAAATGGGTTGAATTGGTGGACCGCGACGCGCGACTATGCCCAGTCGGACGAAATAACGCCTTATAGCTGCCGTACCTCGATGGCAAAGAAATTCGGGGGATCGGTATGGTACAACCAGTGGTACATGTCCACGCCCTACTCCTATGGAAAGCTGATCTGGAGTTACGCCTTGGCCGGCGGCCGGATGAATTTCCACATACTCTATCCCTCTTCCCCGCCATGGAGTGAGCGCGGCAAGGACCTGCTGCGCGCGAAGGTGCTGCACGGCGACTGCCGCATCCGCCTACTGAATTTCATCTCCCAGTCGCAGGTGGACTGTCCGGTAGCGGTGATCTTCGGCCATGCCTGCGCCATGAATTGGGCAGGCCCCGCTTATGACGATGTGGGCACGGAATTGACGGACATCTTCTGGCGGGCTGGGTACTATGCCGATCTTATACCGTCCAGCGAGATTCGCAACAAGGCATTACGGGTTGATGAGGAGGGGAACGTTTGGTATGGCCGGCAGCGCTACGCGGCCGTTGTCCTGTACCATCCTGAGTTCGAGAGCGGCGCCACGGCTGAGTTCTTTCAAAAAGCAGCTAAGGGCAAGACAATCCTTTATCGAATGGGCAATTGGACCAGGGATTTCAAGGCCCGGCCCTTCGATGCTCAGGCGTTCCTGCCCAGCCGGATCATAGCTGCCGCTGATATCAATACCTGCGCGAGTGCTATCATCGCCGAACTGGGAAAACGGGGAATCGAACCCCAGACACTTGCAACCCTGACGTTTCCCAAGTGGCATGGACCTGAGACGGTGCCTGAGGTATACGAACCTAAGGGCCCTGGAACGGTACCGCTTGCCAAGCGGCATGCAATGGGCCGAACATCGGCCGCGCTGCCGTCCTCCGGAATCAGTCGCCTGATCGACGGCACGGTCGTCGTAGCTTCCGGCGAGCATGATGCTCTGGGCGATCCAATCCAGAAAACCCTGAAGGTCCGAGGCCGCGACGTCACTTTCGATGCTGTTGGCATTGCCGCCATCCGAATCGCCGAGAATGGCAAAGTCGAGGCGATGGCCGCTGGGAGCCTGAAGTCGTTCAAGGCCGGCGACGTCTCAGTTGTACTGGCCCAGCGCGCGGACGTCGCATTGTGGCGCGATGCGCATGGCGAATGGCAGGGCGTTCTGCAGGACCATGATGGCCACGTGCCTGACGTGCTGCTGGCAATTACAAAGAACTGGTTGAGGTTGAGTGTGCCCACACGCTTGGGGGAAGGCAATCCATAACCCGGTGATCCACAGCGGACCCGCCCTTGTGGTGGGGTTGGTCGATACCCATATCGAGGCGAACGGGGGCTAGAGTACCGCAACGCCGACAGTAAGGAAAAGGAGAACGTGAATGACATCGAGGGAAAGATTGCTCAGGACTCTTAGACGGGAAAAGACCGACCGCGTACCTATTGCCCCGTTCCTCTACTACAACAACGTCTATGAGATGTTCAGGTACAAGCCGCGGATTGACAACTTTTATGATCCAGAAGACTTTGACCCCATTCAGAAATTCGTCGATTACTGCGATCACTTCGGGTTTGACGTCCTTCACACCCTCGGCACCGTCTGGGGTGCGTACACTTTGAACAAGTCGGGGCAAGACTGGGACGTTCGAGTCACTTTTGAAGCCAGCGAGGACGAAGGGCGCGAAATCATCGCAATCCGAACGCCAGGCGGGGATCTGCGACAACGGAAGGAATACCGCCGCAGTTCGACCTACTTGATTGTGTCTGCCATCGAGGAGCACCTGATCAAGACGAAGCGAGATTTTGAGATTCTCGCGAGATACGCCCCGCCGCTCGACAATATCGATTGCCGATTGGTGGGGCGGGCTGCTGCCGCCATAGGAAACAAAGGGCTGGTGGTAGCTCAGACCCATGGGGCGTTCAATGTCTTGAACCAGTTCAGGAAACTCGAGGATGTTATGACCGATGCTGTTGAGGACACCGGCTTCTATCGGGCGATGATGGAATACTTCGTGAACTGGCAGCACAAACAGAATTTGAAGCAAATTCAGGCGGGGGCGGACGCCATCGAGATCACGGGCAACATGGCCACCAGCGCGGTTGGGCCTCGCTTCTTCGAGAAGTACGTTCTAGATTACGAAAACTTTCTGGCAAAGGGAGTCCACGAGGCCGGTGCATTCACCGTTTACCACAACTGCGGAGACGCCGCGAAGATCATGCACCTATACAATCGGATGGATATCGATGTCTGGGGTTATTTGACCCCTCCGCCTTTCGGAGACGTCGATTTGGACCAAGCCTTGTGCATCATGAGACCTGATATGGTCCTAAGGGGGAATATCGACCAGGTTGAGTTCATGAACAAAGCCACCACGGCGGAGGTGAGGAACCGGGTGAAAGAAGTATTGCTCAAGGTCAAGCCACGTGGGAACTGGACCTTATCCACCACGGACTTCTTCTTTGACGGCACGCCTTATGAGAATATCAGGGCCTTCGCCGAGGCAGGAAGGGAATTCGGCGCGGCCTGAGTTGCAGTAGGCTCCTGACGACCACGCTGAATCCTGTGGAGAAAAGCTGCACGGCCCGGACATAACGTTGTTTGACGACTCATTATCAAGCAGATGAACACTCAAGCCCCAACGAATCCGTTGTCGCCCGCAGAACGAGAGGAATTCCACCATCTGTTTGACAAGAGGCTGGAAAAAGTCAAAGCCAAGACGGCCGATGTATTTGCATTCAGGGATTTCAAACAACCTCCGTTCATTGTTAATGCTGCACCGTACTGGGGGTTTGCATTGGATCCCGCGACATTCCCGGAGGCGTTATTTGACGACCCGGCTGTCATGACTAACGCTCAGGAGCGAATGTACTACGAGCAGGTCAAAGAAGTTGACGATGACTTTGTTCCGTATTTGACGCCGTGGCTCGGAACCTATGTCGCGGCGTCGGCATTTGGCTCCCAAATCGAGTTCCTGCCCCAGCAGGACCCGGTGATCAACCCGCGCTACTACCCTGTCCGGACGGCAAACGACGTCAAAACCCTGGAAATCCCCAATCCGGAAAAAGAAGGCCTGATGCCGAGAGTCCTTAACTTCCTTCAGTTCATGAAGCACAATAGTTTTCTTCCGGTTGGAATCACTGACTTTCAAGGCCCACTCGCCACTGCTAACCAGCTAATGGGTTTTGACAAACTCGTCTATCTCATGGAAGACGAGCCGATGGTGGCGCATGAGTTGATGGACAAGATCACCGAGGCGTTGATCCGATGGGTGAAAAAGCAAAAGGAAGTCATCGGGGAGCCGCTGACTGAGTGCATCTCCGACCAGCAAGTCTATACGGGTCGACATGCAGGGGTCTGGTTCGCCGACGACGATGCCGTCCTGGTGTCCCCCAAGCTTTACCGGGAGTTCGTGGTCCCCTACAATTCCCGCATCTGTAGGGCGTTCGGAGGGGGATGCCTGCATTTTTGCGGCGACGCCACCCACCAGGCGGAGAACTTCCTGCGCATTGAGGGCCTGCAAGCGATCAATAATTCCGTAATGCACAAAACAGGGGCCTTTCGCGAGCTGAAATCAAGATTGGAAGGCCGCGTCGTATTGTTCGCTGTTGACCTGACGGCGGTGGACTACAAACAGTATTTCAACGAATTCTTTGCCGACATTTCTCTTAACGGTTTGATCGTTCACTGGATCTATTCGCCGGTGGTTGGTTTGCTGAAGGACGGGCAATGGGTGCCGATACGGCGAGACCTCCTCACCGGCCGACGTGCCGTGTACGACTATCTGTGCACTTATTTGCAACGATAGGCCCTGGAGCCCGCCTGCGGCGTTCACACGGCTGGATTGTGGTCCGGTACTGCGCCACCAAAGCGGGGGAACAATGAGCATAAGACGGGAAAGACCGGCGAGGGCCGCGTCATGGCTAATCCTGCTGCTGGGCGGCTGGGTGGCCACTGCGCCGCAGGCGCTGGCTACGACTTCGCAAACGCCTTCCGGGGGCAGGACACTATGCAAGTCGTTGGCGATAAAACTCCCATCGAATAGCCCCATAGTCGATAGAGTGGGTAGAATTCTCGGCAACCGAATAGAGGAACGCTCTGGGATCAAGCCGGTGTTCTCCGTTGCGCAGGGAAGCTGTGATGTTGAGCTCGGCCTTCAGCAAGGGATCGGCAGGGAAGGCTTTCGGATCGAGGACATGGCGGGAGGGGTGCGCATCGTGGGAAACGACCCGCGCGGGCTGCTGTATGGGGCGGGGAAGTTCCTGCGCAGCAACACTTACCATCAAGGTTCCCTCACGCTGGGGGATTGGAGGGGGACTTCCGTCCCCGAGAAACCGTTTCGGGGGATATATTTTGCCACCCACTTTTTCAATTGGTACCACGAGGCGCCCATCGCAGAAGTGCAACGCTACTTGGAGGACCTCGGCTTATGGGGATACAACACCATCGTCGTGTGGTTTGATATGCACCACTACACGAGTATTCAGGACCCCGCAGCGCAAGCCATGCTCGCACGCCTCAACGACCTATTGAGGGCAGCGAAAAACATAGGTCTGCAAGCCAGCATCACGCTGGTAGTGAACGAGGCCTATCAGAACAGTCCCGAGGCAATGAGGGCTGACTGGACGGCCGGCCATGACGGGTACACGCGTGACCTTGGAGCCCACTTTCATTTGGAGTTGTGCCCGAATAAGCCGGGAGCGAAAGCTCTGCTTCTCAAGTGGCGCCAGGAAGTATTCGCTGCCTTCCGGGGCGTGGGGCTGGATTACGTCGTTCTCTGGCCGTACGATTCCGGCGGATGCACGTGTTCCCAATGCAAGCGTTGGGGAGTGAATGGCTTTCTGGCCCTGGCCGAACCCATCGCGGAACTGGCCCGCCGTGACTTCCCAGGATGCAAGGTCATCCTTTCCACTTGGTATTTTGACAACTTTACCTCGGGCGAATGGGACGGCCTAGAGGCGAAATTCGGGCGAGCGCGGCCCAGATGGGTTGATTACATTATGGCAGACGATGCCGGAGTGAAGCGTTTTTCAGGCAACCCTCCGGCACATCACGTCCCGAGGGACTTTCCCCTGCTGAGTTTTCCCGAGATCAGCATGTGGGGTGGAGGCCCGTGGGGAGGCTTTGGCGCCAATCCATTGCCCAACCGCCATCAGCAAATCTGGAATGTGGGTAAGAACTCACTGGAGGGTGGGTTCCCCTACTCGGAGGGGATTTTTGAGGACATGAACAAGGTGCTGTTTGCCCAGTTCTTCTGGCGGAAGGATACACTGGCCAGCACGATTGTAGACGAGTACGCGGCTTACGAGTTTTCACCGAAAGTCGTGCCGTTGGTGCGGAAGGCGGTCGAGATTCTGGAGAAGAACTACCCGCGACGGGATGAGAATCTCAAGGGGGGATCGGGTCCTGTACGCTTCGTAATGGAAGAGAACGGTGGGGCGGAAGAGGCATTCAAGCTGGTCGAGCAAGCTGATAAGACCCTGACGCTTGCGGAGCGGGACAGATGGCGTTGGCGGATTTTCTATCTGCGGGCGCTGATCGACAGCGAACTGGTCAAGAACGATTACCAGGTCTCGCCCCGTTGCGAGCGAGCTATGCAAGAGTTGACGAAAACCTATCACGCCCACAACGCAGTTTTCGATGTGTCACCCCCCACCGCAGAAGCGATAGAGAGATTTCGGAGAGGCGTTTTGGAATAACGGAATGAGTCACGTCAAGTAAAGACGTTTATCAGAAGGAGTACACGACTGTGAACGCTTTGGTCAAGAGACTGACGTCATTGCTCGTGTTGGCTGGCGTGGGTCTTGTATTGCCGAATTCGTGCCAGGCGCAAGTTCGCGCCCTCGAGGTGGACTTTTCCAAAGTAATTGGAACAATCAGGCCGCTTAATGGCGTCAACGGGGGGCCGATCGTAACCCGTGGGGCATTCGACCTGTCCGACAACTTTAGGGAGTTGGGGATCAAACACATCCGTCTGCACGACATCCCTTGGGAGTACGAAAACGTAGTTGATATTAATTACGTGTTCCCCCGGTTCGAGGCCGACGCGGACGACCCCGCAAACTACGACTTCTTCCTCACCGATTACTACCTCAAGTCGATACGGTCGATCGGCGCCGAGGTGACTTATCGGCTCGGCTATAGTGCGGAATGGCCTTATCATCCGCCGATCCACAACAAACCGCCCAAAGACTTTGAGAAGTGGGCTCATGTCTGCGTGAATATCGTAAAGCATTACAAAGGCGGCTGGGATCAAGGTCTTCACGACCAGATCAAGTATTGGGAGGTCTGGAACGAGCCGGATGGCTGGGGATTTTGGGCCAGCACCCTGGAGGAGTATTACAAGCTTTACCGGATCACCGCGACGGCGATCAAGCACTACGATCCGAGTCTGAAGGTGGGGGGGCCCGCCCTGGCCGGCGACATGAAGTTTCTGGAGGGATTCCTGAAGTACTGCCAAGCGCATGGCGTTCCTGTGGACTTCGTCTCCTGGCACAGATACGACGCGAAACCTTACCAAGTGCTGGAGATGTCGCAGAAGGTGCGCGCGTTGATGACCCAATATGGTTTTGGGAAGGCGGAAAGCGTCCTGAATGAGTGGAACTACTTCCCAGGAGATTGGGGTCGGCAGGAAAACGAGGCGCAGTACCGCAAGAAGCTGTTTACTGATGAGATGGGGGGATCGCTAGGCGCCGCCTACGATGCTTCTGTTTTCATCTATCTTCAGGACAGTTCAGTGGACCTTGCTGATTTCTTCCAAGGGACGGCTGGATTTTGGGGAGGACTTTACGATGCGTTTGGAGTCCCCCGCAAGCCCTACTATTCGTTTAAGGCGTTCAAATTCTGCCTCCGCACTCCGCGACGCGTAGCAACCTCCGGCTCGGATCGCGACGGGTTGGCCGTCCTTGCCGGGTTGTCGGATGATAAATCGGAAGCAACGATCCTGATCAGCAATTTTGGGACACAG
>Ga0326728_10019800_pt1 | contig 12978 bp, 12 predicted proteins | sample MB3enrmetagenome_FD_207602 | JGI IMG/M metagenome (GOLD analysis project Ga0326728, IMG submission 207602) | Lab enriched peat soil microbial communities from McLean, Ithaca, NY, United States - MB31MN | ecosystem: Environmental > Terrestrial > Soil > Wetlands > Peat | place: USA: New York...
GTACCTCACGCCGAAGACGCATCCCTTTATCGCGGCGTCCGTCGCTGCGGAGAGCGTTGACGACATGACGCGGATGGATAACATCGTGTCGCTCAGGTCTAGCGACGGAGCGCTCGCGCAACCGGAGCGGCGACTGAAACGCGCGGAGGGCGCGTACGAGTCGGGCGTCCTGAAGGACTGGGGGCGATGGATTCTCCGCGGGAGGAACATACGCCTGCTGGCGACCGCGAAGGCGGCACGGCGTCCGAGCGCGTGGTATTTCTCAGTTACTCGCGGAAGGATCTCGCCAAAGCTCGACAGTTTGCGGAAGGATTGAAATCAGAGGGAATTGTGGTTCGCTGGGACCGCGACATTCCCGTCGGCCGCGACTATCAGGACGTGATCGAAGAAATGATCGTGCAGGCGAGCTGCGTCGTCGTCCTGTGGTCGTCCAATTCCATCAAATCGCAATGGGTTCGCTCGGAAGCAAGCGCCGGCATGGAGCGGCGCATTCTGTTGCCTGTCCTCATCGAGCCGACGTCAATCCCTGTCGCGTTTCGTTTGGTGCAGACGGAAGACCTAACGGATTGGGACGGCGACCGCTGCGCTGAAGCGTGGCGACGCCTGGTGTTGCAGGTCAAGGCGATGGACGCGGCGGCGGCGACGACCGGCTTTGACCAACGGCCCGCGATGGCACGGCCGGAGTCGCGCACGGAAGGCGGCAACGACTCGCGGCTGGGCGGCATTGGGCGATGGTTCGCCCTGTTGGCGTTGGCGGTCGCGCTTGTCGTCTGGTACTGGGGCTCGAATTCCGTCTCGACCGCCTTCGCCCTGATCATAAGCATTGCGATGGTGGTGCTGGTCGTTTTCAAGACGGCGGAGAAAGACATCAGTCCACGCATGCGGGCGCTTGCGACCCAATGGCTATTGCCGAGGGAGGGCGCCGTTCAAATCAAAACCGCTGAGGCGCTGACCCGGATATTCGAGTCGGTGTTCGGCGCAGAACACCTGACCGCGTTCTGCTTCGTCCGATCAACTGCGATATCGGCGCTCTTCCTGACACTGTTGATCGTCCTAGCTCGAGAAATCCTGGGAGCGACCGTTCTCTTCACCGCGAGCGTATGGTTCAGCCTCATCTTTTACACCAGCTTCGTGAATATAATGGGTGATTATTGTGCCCTATACTGTACGCGCGTTATGTTGTCGTGGTATTCGAGGGGACTCAATTTAGCTGTCGTCCTTGCTTTAGATTTCATGCTGGTCGCGCTCATATTCGCCGCGACGATCGGAATTGCGATCCTATTCATTGACGTCATCGCAAGTTTGGGAAAGTCGCCCATAGTCTCGGAGCAGGGACCGTTCCTCTCAACGGCTTTGCATCAGTTTGACGCCGTCGCGAAGCAACCCTACCTGGATCTGTTCGACCCGACGTCGTCACAGTTGTTCCAGATCGGTCAGCGAAGGCTCCTGTACGCGTCCGCTATCACGACGTTCATGACGACGATCTGGCTGTGGATGGCGCTGTTCGTCACGCCGATCTTTCGCTCTCTCGTCTGGGCGGGTGGATCCGGCCTGACTACGCTCGGCGTGATATTCGACGTCCACAAGGCTCCGTTCGCCGCCTTAGGCTACCTTGGCGCCATAATCGTCATCCTCGCCGGGAGCAGTGCTTGGGCGGCAGGGGCAGTCGTCGCCAACCTAGCCCGTTAGAGGAGCAGCGCGATTGAGATTCCTGAGGAGCATCGCCAATCACGCGCTTCGCGACGCCCTCGAGGACCTCTCAAACGCGTCCGAGCCGACCGTGGAGCGAGCCTACGGATGGGTGCGGCGGATCGCGGTCGCCTTAGGTCTACCGATCCCTGCCGACGTCGACGCGATGGTGCTGCGCAATTTGGCGCAAACGGTCGGGGGCGCGATCGTCGCGACCGAATACGGGGCTCCGCTTCGATTTGAACAACCGCTCGTCGCAACCTTGGCAGTTTCGGGCTATTGCCCGTTCGCATGCGCAAACTGCTACGCCAACTCATTGGCCGCGCTCTCGACCGCCGCGGCGTCGAACGACACAGACAATTTCGTTCGCGTCGCGTCGACGAAGATACCTTTCGTAGTCTTGACCGGCGGCGAGCCGCTCGCCGATCCCCGGCTGTCGACTGGGCTGGCGACGCTGCTTGACGCCGGCAAGATGGTCTATCTGGCCACCAATGCCTCGATTGACCACTATCTGCCGCTGGCCGAGCGATATCGTCGACGCCTTGCGTTCTTGTTTTCGATTTGGGGAACGCGGCAGCGGCACAACGAACGGCGGGGCGAGAATTCGTTCGAACGCGTCGAACGGAATTGTCGATCGCTCTCGGCGAAGGGCTTGCGCGCCAATTTGCTCGTCGTGTTGGCGGACAATGACCTCTCGGTTTTCGCCGACGTGCGCGAACTCCTTCGAAGCTGGCAGATCGCCAGCGTTCGCGTCATCCGCAAGCTCGAAGTCGGCAGGCTCGAAGCGCAACGCTTTGAGCCGACACCAGACTGGTTGCATCACGCGCAACTCGAAATCGCGGGATTGCGCGCGTTCTGTTCCACCGTTGTCGCCGACATTCCGGAATTGCGCCGGAGGCAGCGGAGATCCTCGATCGCGCAGCGGGCTCTGGGCATACCGAGCTTCGAGACCTGCGCCGCCGGCGCATGGATGATTCACTTGGAAAGCTCAGGCGCCGCCTATCCCTGCTATGTATTCGAATCCAGCGGGAGCACGCGCATTCCGGCGGGATTATCGATCGATGAACAATGGCTCGCCGTGCGCGAGGCGCGTCGGAGTCTGCCCACGAGCGCCGACTGCGTTGGCGAGGCTGCGGCCCATCTCGAAGAGCCCATCGTATGAGTGAGAACCGCGAGCAGGCGCGTCAGCGTCGGTATGGATGTGCGGCGAAGCTGATCATCCTCTTCTTCGTCGCCTGCGTCGTGTTTGTGACGCTGTTCGGCGTCGCTCTTATTAACTGCGGCGGCAAGGCGCCGGAGATCCGGTGACGGTGGCGCGGGCGGTCGGCTTTGCGACGATGCTCGGAGCGGCGCTTGCGGCGATTGCGCTGACAGTTCTCAATTTCGCGCCTTTGACCGTAGTGAACGCCTTGCGCGAGCGGGCCGGATACGCGGCGCAATCGGATCTACGCTACCGCCCCGGCGAACGGGGCCTCCTCGACCTCTATATTCCGCTCGGCCGAGCGGCACCGGCGCCGGTTGTTGTGTTCTTCTACGGAGGCGGTTGGCAAAGCGGCGCGAAAGAAGACTACCAGTTCGTCGGTGCAGCGCTGGCAAGTGCAGGGGCGCTCGTCGTAATCCCCGACTACCGGATCTATCCGAGCGCGCGCTTTCCGGGGTTTCTTGAAGACTGCGCGCTGGCAGTACGCTGGACGCGGGACAACGCGCAGCGCTTGGGCGGCGACCCCGACACGATCGTGCTCATGGGGCACTCGGCGGGCGCCTATATTGCGGCGACGCTCGCTCTTGACGCCCGCTGGCTCGAGGCGGTCGGACTCAGACCGGGGCGCGATCTTGCGGGGTGGGTTGGGCTCGCCGGGCCCTACGCGCTCGCGTTTCCCGATGTCGAGACGAGAAGCGGACAATTCGAGTCGTCAGTCGAGACGACGCTGACGCAGCCCATTGCCTTCGCGAACGCCACAGCGCCGCCGGCCTTTCTTGCCACGGGAATGGCGGACCGCACGGTCGACCCGACGAACACGCTCGTCCTTGCGAGACGAATTCGGGAGACTGGCGGAAGCGCGACGGTCGAGCTCTTTCCCGGCCTTGGGCATCGCGAACTGATCGGCGCTTTTTCTCCCTTGCTGGATTCTCTGGGTCCCGTCGCGCACGATACGTTGGCCTTCATTTTCGGCGTGTCTCCCAGACCGCCCAGATGAGTTGGATACAATCGCTTCCGACCGAACACTGACGCGACCAATGCGGCGGACGCTGTAACACTCAGGACGTTGCGACGCCGATCGGCGTTCAGACCCCAGGCCGATCCACAGACTGGCGACGGGCGTCGACGACGATGCGTCCGACGCGTTCCTCGCCTTCATTTGATCTCGTTGAGCAGCAGGCAGGAGGGAGACACGGAAAACGAGCACTAGGCGGTGGCAAATCTCTCTCGGCGCTGGGGCGACGCGCTGCCCTCTGAGGCGCCGGCGAAGCGACAACTCGCTGTCGAAGGTTTCAGGTCGCCCACAAGTCGCCCACGCGAAACCAGCGAAACTGACATCACCACGCTATTCATTGATTCTATCGAGTTTAAGTGGTGAGCGCGGTGGGACTCGAACCCACGACCCCCTGATTAAAAGTCTTGTATAGCAGACTACGCCTGGTAACGCTGCGATGCGCTGTCATACGCTAAACCAAGTATTTGGCTCATCTCCGTTAACGCCGCAGTGCGCTGAATAACGCTCGAAATCGCTTCCATCTGGTGACATAGTGGTGACACGACTGCCGCGATGGTCTGCCGGCGGTGGCTTCCGAGGCGGCTGTGCCGAGCGTGCGAATGTGTGAGCACTGGGTTGAAAGCTGTCCAAGTCGCCCACTTTCTTAATCCCGCCCTAAGTTCAATGAGCTAGGGACCGTGAAAGAGCGTCCGAGCCTGCCCTGGTCGTGTCCGCCGGGCGAGCTGATCCTGTCTCTGTGAGCCGTTCATGCCAAACCTTACGAAGCGCTTCATCGACTCCATCGCGGCAACAAGAACCCGCCAAATCCATTGGGATTCCGTACTGAAGGGCTTCGGGCTACTGATCTTGCCGACCGGCGTGCGGTCGTTCGTCTTCAACTACCGCAATGCCGACGGCCGTCGGCGTCGCTGCACGATCGGCCGCTTTGGCACCCTTACTGTCGAGCAGGCGCGGGTCGCGGCGCGCGATCTCGCGGGGCGGGTGGCGCGCGGCGAGGACCCCGCGGCGACGTCGAAATCGCGCCGCGACGCGCCGACCGTTTCGAAGCTGCTCGATGACTACCTCGCCGATCATGTCGAGGTCGAAAACAAGCCGAAGACGCGCGAGACCGTCCGCTCGGCGATCAAGCTGCATATCCGACCATTCCTCGGCGCACTGAAGGTGGCCGCGGTGACGCGACAAGACGCTCAGCGCCTCCACAAACGAATGGAGAAGACGCCGCGCGCCGCCAACTTGACGCTTGCGGTGCTGTCGAAGGCGATGACCTTCGCAGAAGAGTCGAGCCTACGGCCGCAAGGCAGCAACCCATGTCGGGGCGTAAAGCGCTATCGGGAAAATCGACGCAATCGCTTCCTGTCCGGCGACGAGATGTCTCGGCTCGGTCAAGTGATGGAAGAGGCCGAGACGGTTGGCTTGCCTTGGCGAAAGCGAGAGGGTGCGAAGGCCAAGCATCGGCCGAAAGAGGAAAACTGTCGAACGCTCGTCAACTCGCGCGCGCTGGCGGTGATCAGGCTTCTGCTGTTCACCGGCGCTCGTCTGTCGGAGATTCGCGAGCTGCGCTGGCGCGACGTAGATCTTGAGTGCCGGACAATCGCGCTGCCCGACCGCAAGGGCGGTGATCGCCGCGCACATCCTGTCAGCACCATGGCGCTTCGCATCCTCGAAGCGCTCCCGCGGGTCACTCAGAAGAACGGCAAGCCCTCTCCCTGGGTCTTCCCCGCACCCAAGGACGCGAGCAAGCCCCTGTCGCGATCGGTCGTGAGCAACGCCTGGCAGGCCGTGAGGGCGCGCGCTGGCATCCCTGACGTCAGGCTGCACGACGAGCGCCACACCGCCGGCACTTTCGCCGGCCAAACCGGCGCGAACGCATTCCTGGTGCGCGACATTCTGCGTCACACGACGACCGCCACGACGGATATCTACGTCAACGCCGACGAAGATCCGATGCGCGCGACCTTCCAAGCGATCGGTCGCCGCATTGAGGCGGGCCTCGCCGGCGCATCGCCGCAGTTGCAGCGTCTGGCGGCGATCCAGACGCCGGACGAAACGACCGGCGCCGCTGCCGACTTGCCGCCCGCTGTGGCGGCCCTAGCATCGATCTACAAGAGCCGCGTAGCCGCTGTCAGGCTTTGGCGTGGGCTCACCCAGGCTGAGCTGGCGGCGAAAGTGGGCGTCCCGCCGGCGAAGATCAAAGCGCTGGAAGCGGAACGAGCACCCCAAGGGTCCAAGCTGGCTAAGAAACTCGCCGACGCATTCGACGTTCCGCTTGTGTGGCTGGCCTAGCTCGCGATTAAAGGACCCGCAACGACGGGTCGGAATGAGGCATCGACGCTAACAGCGCGTAGGGCGCGTGTACTGAAACAGCGCTTTGCCGCTATTCAGCGTCGGCCCTGGCTTCGATATCTTCGACACTGCGAACGTCCTTGCAGCATTCCGCTGCAAAGAGTTGGAGCAGTTCTCGATTGGTATTGTCAGGCGGCATACCTTCAATGCCGCAATATCCGGGGTTCGCGCCGCTTGATCGGTCACGAACTCTTATTTGAAGCGAACACCTGACTCCTGCCTCTACAACTAACCCGGCGTGTAGCCGCGCGAGAACCGCCGCTTGCGCTACAGTCAGTTTACGCCGCAAGGCTGCAAGGACCCCTTCAAACTGAACCTTCAGGTCGTCCGCAGAAAACGTCTCCATGCAATAGGCCGAAACGTAAGTTTCTTTCCGAGCCGTTCTTAGCTCGAATGCCTGCGGAAACACGCCGATGACTTGCTTTGTCACCGGGTCACGTATTACACGTTGTGGATTGCAGTAGCGCGCGACGTGATGGTCCGGGCTGACGTCCCGTCGTGTTTGTTTCTTCTGCTTCGCCATTTGTCGCCTGCTACAAGATACAATCGAGAACACCGTTTCTCTGAAGGAACAATCTTAAATCAGCCACGTCTCCATGCCAGACTATGGCTTCCTTTGAACGGCCTACTTGCTGGATAAAGCTAACTGCTGCCTTATCATTTGCCATGAACTCGGCGTTGATCTGTGTGTTGTCATTGCGCCAAGATGCGAGGGTGTTTCCCGAGTGCCCAACTCCGAGGCTAGGGACACGGGTAGGACCGGCGAAGATTACAAATCTGAGGAAGGTTAGGAAAGGAGCCCGCTTTACGAACGCGGAATCTTCTTCCCAATGGTCGCTGGCGAGCAACGCATCGAGCTGCTCGAAAGTTACGCGCCTCCACGCCTCATCCAAATGCATCGCCAGCTGCGAAATCGCGATTTTCGTCATTGCGCGATTGTCGAATAGCTGTTCGTCTAACGTAGTCTGGACGCCCGGCGTAGATTCTTGATCACTGGACTTTGGTGAGGGGTTCGGAGCCGGATTCGCCCGAAACCGACCGCTTGTCAAAGTGCTTTGCGGCAGAGGCAGTTGACCGGTCACAATCCATGGGTTTGGCCAGGAGTCCGCAAATGCAATCCCGTAGTCTGTCATCTGAACAGCGCCCTAGTAGCATCAGTGATACAGGATTCAAACATTGCGTTCTTGCGATCTCTGAGGTCCCAAGCTAGCTCCCACACCCGATCATCGCGTAATGGTGTATTGTCGACCGTTGCACAGTCGATATCCAGTATTACCGATATATGATCTATAAGGGGCGGAGGATTTACCCCGCTCATATTGATCGTATAAGACACTATATTATCTCTATCTTGCAGGTTACAATTTATATAAAACGTAGAGACGAAATTATGGCTCGTCAAGGAAGGAAGGGTCAGGCCGATTAGAAAGTATTGCGTCATGTCGATAACGCTACCGACCGGGGCCGGTATATCAATGCGGTTTATATACCTAGTAGATAATTTTGTTATACGTGATAAAGAGACATGTCGTGACAAAATAGACCATTCCGCTCGAATGTCGTCAATTAGTGCTTCCCAGTTTGTGTAGGGCGCGAGGTGCGATATTGAAAGCTGGCGCTCGTTGGCTAAAATGATTCGATTGTTGTATTGATTGGTAAGCTTCTTCCCAATTTTCCTTACTGATGTGACACTATTTGCTGTACCGATTTTGATTGCGGCCGTGGTCTCTATGATATCTTCTATTCTGGGAAACTGTGATTTTCGTTTATTCGCATACGTGTCTAAGAAGCGAAATTCGATTGGCGCAGAAAAATGAAGAGCTAGCACGGCCTCGGTGACTGGCGGCCGTCGGTAGCTCGGTCTGTCCGAGCGATGGTCCTGGTCAGTCATGCCTTTGCGGGGCCGCTGGGTGAGTGACGAAGGCGAGTCAAATTATGAGGTTCGCCCGTTAAGTTCGGGTTGAGGCTTTTACCGGGAGATTCGCGAGTCGTCCATCAGGCCGTTGATCGCTACGGCTCAGTTTCGCTGCAATCAGCGTGCCCCCGCATCAGGGCCGACAGATGCTTGAACTTCGCCCAGCGGCGTTTGAATTCGGGGACCGTATCCTTCATAGCCCTCGCAAAGGCGTTGTCGGGCACCTCGGCTCCAACCGCGTATTCGTGCATCTTCTCGACGAAGCGCTCGAAAGGCGGGCGCTCGCTGGCCTCCGCCCCCGGTCGGAACGTAGTCGACGAGATGCGTTCGACGTCTTCATCGTCGAAACAGGCGATGATCAACTGCGCGCAAGCCAAAACCAGTATGTGCTTCGGCGGCCGAACCCCGAGACGCGCCAGTACGTTCCCGGCGCCGCCCTTGTCGGCTCCGACGCCGGCGAGGTAGTCGCGCCCCCTCGACGCCAGCCGCATGACCGCTAGAGCGCGGTCGATCGATGGTTGGATGAAGTATGCGCCGTTCGGCCAGAACTCGCCTGCCGTAATCTCAGGGAAGAAGGCCTCGGTGACGTCGTCGAAGGGGAGCGCCGGCAGGTCGGTCGTTTCCTTGGGTTCCTTATCTTTGAGGCGCCGATCGCCTTCGTTCATGGAGCGAAGCATCGCGTCAAGGAGAACGTTGTCGAGCGCGACGTCGTCCGCGCGCAGAGCTGACAGAGCGTTGGCGTAGCCGATGGCCGCGAAACGCAGATTCTCCAAAGTAGCTAGGGAGTCAGCAATGCGCGGAGCGCCTTCCCATTGCTTCAATTCTTGGTTGTACGCCCGCGCGATTCGTTCAAGCGCCTCATCGAGGGGAGCCTTCGGCTTCGGAGTAACGATAACGGTACCCGATAGAACCTCGATGCGCTCGCTGGGTGGCCTGCGCGTGGCGCGCGTCGAAATCCTCGGCTTGTGTCCTGGCGCAAAGCGCAGCAGTGCGGCGCGCGCTGGCGCAATTCTGCCCTTGGGCGCAACGATGTCGAGATCCCCCTGGGGCTCCAAAGCCGGCTCCTCTCCGACGGCTAGCGCGCCATTTTGGCAGGCGGACGCGGGGCCCTCGGCGCACTCCCCGATGAAGATCAGGGCCGCGAGATTACGTCTTTTCCATCGTGGACGCGACCTCTTCGACTTCGTTGAGGTCGCGTCCACGAATCTCGCTCTGAAACCAATCATCCTATCCGCCATTGGTCGTGGCGCATTCGGCGCGCGACCGCGGAGGACTGAGCGTGATGACCCTGCCGAACACCGAGTCGCGCCGGCTGCTCACCGAAGGCGAGGCGGCGGAATATCTCAACGTGCCGCCCCGAACCTTGTCGACTTGGCGTCAGCGCGGCGGCGGTCCGCGGTTCGCCCGGCTGCGCCGAAATATTCGCTATCGCCTGTTCGATCTCGACGCGTTTGTGAACGCCGGCATGCGCGATAACACCTCGCAAGAGCCCGTGATCGCCCACAGTTCCTGCGAGAAGCCGCGGCTGGAGAAGTGCCCGCCGCGCGGCGAAAAGACCGAGTCGATGGTCGACGACGGCTCGGTGTAGCCCGATGCCTCGTCGGCCGATCAACTTTCGCCGCATCGCCGAAGAGGCGACCGACCATTCGCAGACGATCTTGGAGCGGTGGTTGCCGGACGGTCGCCGCGAAGGCGGCGAGTGGGTGGCCCGGAATCCGAAGCGCGCCGACGCGCGGTTGGGCAGCTTCAAGATCAACCTCCACTCGGGCCTATGGTCTGACTTCGCCACCGGCGATCGCGGCCGCGACCTGATCGCCCTCGCGGCCTACCTGTTCGGCCTGCCGCAATACGACGCAGCGCTGCGCGTCGCCGACATGCTGGGGATCAACGCCTATGAGTGACGAGCCCTTCACGCCGATTGGTCGTGGCAACGGCGGTGGAAAGAGGCCGCCATTGCATGTAGTCGGCGGCGATGACGATTGGACGCCCGCCTGGCCGCTGGCGGCCGGCGCGCCAGAAGCGCCGCGCGAGCATCCGAAGCTCGGCGCGCCGTCCCTTTTCTGGACGTACCTCGACAACCGCGGGCGCCTGCTCGGCTATGTGCTTCGTTTCGACGGGCCCGAGGGTAAGGAATTCCGCCCGCTCACACCTTGGCGAAACAAGAAGGACGAGATCGTTTGGCGCTGGGTTTCTTGGAGCGAGCCGCGCCCGCTTTATGGCCTCGACGCCTTGGCCGCACGCCCCGATGCCCCGGTCGCCGTTTGCGAAGGAGAAAAGGCGGCCGACGCGGCGCGGCGCCTGTTGCATGGCTTCGTCGTCCTCGCCTCGCCCGGCGGCGCTCGCGCAGCGAGAAAGACCAATTGGCGGCCGGCCGCCGGCCGCCGCGTAACCGTGTGGCGCGACGCCGACGAAGCCGGAGCGAAATATGCCTCTGACGTCACCACGGCCTGCGCGGCAGCAGGAGCGCTTTCCGTGGCGGTGTCCGAGCCGCCCGAGGGTGTTGAAACCGGCTGGGACGCTGCTGATGCCGAGGCCGCCGGATGGACGCCGGAGCACGCCGAAGCGTTCATCGCAGCCGCGAGTTCGTCGTCGGCTGCGTCACCCGCCGCAGGGCAAGACAGCGGCGACGAAGCCCCGAAAGACTCGGCCAAAGCGCCGCATCGAGGCGTTAGCGCCATGATCGCCCTGATCGCGCGGAAAGGCGTGCGATTCTGGCATGACCCGGCGAAGAACGCCTACGCCACCGTGCACGTTGGCGATCACTACGAGAACCACCGCCTAGAAAGCCGGGAATTTGCGCGCTTCCTTGCTTACGCCGCCTATCTCTACGGATTGACGCCACCCTGTAAGGCGACAATCGATGACGCGTTGCGGATTTTCTCGGCGCTGGCGATCGGCGAGGGGCCGGAAAAGGAGCCCTTCAAACGGGTCGGCGCTCGCGACGGCAAGTGGTACATCGACCTCGGCGACAACCGCTGGCGGGTCGTCGAAATCGACGCTTCGGGCTGGCGCATTCTCGCCAATCACGATCTTCCGATCATCCGCTCACTCGCAATGTGCCCGCTCGCCGAGCCGGTGGCGAACGATTCGTCACTTGGCCTCTTTCGTGGCTTCGTCAACGCCGACGACGCAGATTTCCAGTTGATCGTTGCGTGGGTGCTCGCTGCTCTCTGCCCGCAAGGCCCCTACCCCATCCTGATCGTCAACGGCGAACAGGGAAGCGCGAAATCGACGTTGTGCCGGATGCTGCGCGGCCTTGTTGACCCGAACATCGCGCCGTTGCGAGCCATGCCTCGGGACGAGACCGACCTATTCGTCGCGGCGTCGCATTCGCGCGTGGTGGCCATCGACAACGCATCGCAGATCGGCGCTGAGATGTCCGACGCGTTGTGCCGAGTGGCGACCGGGGGCGCCCTGAGCGCGCGGGCCAAATTCACGGACGGGGACGAATTCATCGTCTGCGCCAAGAACCCGGTCATCGTTAACGGCATACCGTCGCTGACCGGGCGACCCGACCTGGCCTCCCGCGCGATCGTCGTGCGCCTAAAGCATATTCCCGAAGAGATGCGGAAGAGCGAAGCGGAGTTCGACGCCGAATGGGCACCGTGCGCGCCCAAGATTTTGGCGATTCTGATCGACGTTTTGTCGAGCGCGCTGCGCAAGCTTCCCGACGTGAAGCCCAGCCGCGTTTCGCGCATGGCCGATTTTGAACGCTTGATCATCGCCTCTTGCCCTGCCCTCGACTGGGATCCTGACTCGTTCCGCGTCGCGTATCGCGACAATCAGGTTGATGTCGATGCGACCGCGGTTGAAAGCGATCCGGTCGCCGGCGCGATCGTCGAGCTGATCGAGAAGGAGTATCCGAGCGGCTGGGAAGGCAACGCGACGCGTCTCTATGACTTGCTGGGAAACCACGTAAGCGACAACACACGCCGCTCGCGCGCTTGGCCAACCAGCGCGATCAGTCTCGGGTCACGCCTCGAACGACTCAAGCCCGTCCTGCGGCGGGCAGGGTTCATTGCCGAGAAGCGCCACTCCGGCGACCGCTTCATAACAATCCGGCCGGCGACACCGCGGGCGTGACGATGCCCCTTAGCAAGTACCCAGCGCGTGGCCTGGCTGGAGCTGGCGACGCAAAACCACGAGGAACAGAAGGGCACAACCCGCTTCCACCTCACATCTGCGCCTTCGCCCGCAATCTCGCGCTCGCCAAGGCGAGCGACGAGGCGGAAGCCGAGGGACGCGCCATATCCATATTGATTTCAGGGCGCGTGGTCGTCGCAGTTGCGATCGTCAGCCCGAGCCGCCGGTCAGAGACGGCGGCTCTCACGGGCGATCTCTCAGATCGATCCGGCGTCGAATGGGCAATCCCGCCCTCAAACACCAGTGACCAGCATGACCAACTACAGGCACGGCGACATCGTCACGGTCTACAACCAGACCCTCTCCGGTCGCCCCGTGATCGAAGGGCGCGCCAAAATCCTCGGGCCGGCGCGCTGGCGCGGCAGCAGGTGCTACCGCGTCGCCTTCATCGGCGTGAAGCTCGGCGACCTCGAACGCGACGGTGTGGAGCGCGACATCGAGGACGGCGAGGCGCAGACCGACCCGACGAATTACCTGCGCAAGGCACAGAAAGCCTGGGACGAGCAGCACCCGGGCATGGCGGAGATGCTTCGCGCAAGCCGACCGCTTGACCCGACCGCTCACCCCTGCGGGCCCGGGCGATGGGCCGGTTTTGGCGAGCGATCTCCGCTCAGCGTCGGGATGGGCAATTCCGCCCCGACCACCACAGACACCATGCCTAGGCCCACGGCT